>Ga0164242_10003187_pt1 | contig 18788 bp, 12 predicted proteins | sample OricomgcompostMG_FD_108783 | JGI IMG/M metagenome (GOLD analysis project Ga0164242, IMG submission 108783) | Miracle-Growth compost microbial communities from Emeryville, California, USA - Original compost - Miracle growth compost (MG) ... | reverse complement strand
TACGCCGCCGCCGACGCCTCGCTCATCCACTTCTCCGGCAAGGTGAAGCCGTGGCTGAGCAGCGAGGATGAGTTCTACAACGGCCTGTATCGCCGGATCGTGTCAGCGGCGGAGAAGAAGCTCAGCGTGAGCTGCGGCTTCTACTTCTCCCAGCCGGAGTCCTCGGCTCGACGCTGGAGCGCTGCACAGTGGAGCGAGCGTCTCGGCACGACGCCCAGTGTCGGTACGCCCGTCATCTCACCGCACACGGTCGACGTGGAGCTGGTGGACGTGACCGACTCCGCCGTGTACGTCCGGCTGACGGCGGAGGCCTACGAGCACGCGGTCGCGCGCGGGCTGCGGCTTCTCGCCCGGACGCGCGAGGCCGTGCTCTTCGACGTTCCGCTGGACCGGTTCGGGCCGCAGCTAGCTCACCTGAGCGTGCGCGTCATGCCCGGGGTCCGTACCGCGTCGGTCGACCTGGTCTCCGCGCTCGCCGACCACGGCGGCCTCGCGCGACACGTCGAGTTCGTGCTCACCGCGCCGGGGGAGACCTGCTACGAGCGGTCCCTCGGGATGGTCGACGTCCTCGCGGCCGGGCCCGCCGCCTCTCCCGCCCTCCTCGCCGAGATCGGCATCGAGGGCGGTGTCGAGGGGCTCGAGGGCGGCTGGCTCACCGGCCGGTATCGCACCACCGCGGAGACACCGGTCTGCTTGCACATCGCCGGTGAGCTGGTGGCGCGACGACTCCCGCGGGCCGAGGACGATGGGACCCGCGTCCTGCGGTTCCGCGCCGCACACCTGGTCGGACGGGGATACGGCGCCGCGGGTGGCGAGCTCGTGGTCACGGTGGCCGGCACCAACGTGCCGTTGCCCGGCGTCGTCACCGTCGAGGAGGTGCGCGCCGAGCGCGCGAAGCCCCAGCCGGTCGTCGAGGAGACGCGGCCAGGCGTCCTGGGTCGGGTGCGCCGCCGGCTGAGACGGAGCTCGGCCCGATGAGCGTGACCACCGAGACCGGGCCGGTGGTCACCGCTGCCGGCCCGCGGTCGCGACTGCGGCCGGAGATCCAGCTGCTCCGTGCACTCGCCGTGCTCGCCGTCGTCGGCAACCACCTCGCTCCCGGGATCGTGCACGGCGGCTACCTCGGCGTCGACATCTTCTTCGTCATCTCCGGCTACCTGATCAGCTCCCACCTGCTCCGCGAGCTCGACCGCACCGGGAGCATCCGGCTGGTCGAGTTCTGGGCCCGTCGCGCCCGCCGTCTGCTGCCGGCCAGCCTGCTCACCCTGCTCGCCTCGGCCGTGGCGACGGTGGCCGTGGTCCCGGCGACGATGTGGCCACTGGTCATGCGACAGATCGTCGCCTCGGCTCTCTACGTGCAGAACTGGGCGCTGGCCCATGACGCGGAGGACTACTTCGCCTCGTCCAACTCGCCCTCGCCGGTGACCCACTTCTGGTCGCTGTCCCTGGAGGAGCAGTTCTACCTGGTGTGGCCGCTCCTCGCGTTGGGTGCCTACGCCGTCGGCCGGCTCGCGTGGGGCAGACGTGGCGCGCGGTACGGCGTACTCCTGGTCTTCGGCCTGGTTGCCGCGGCGTCGCTGGCCTACTCGGTATGGGAGACCGATCGGCTGCCGCACGCGGCGTACTTCGTCACGCCCGCCCGGGTGTGGCAATTGGGCATCGGTGGGCTGCTCAGTCTGATGCCACCGCTCACGCGCGGTCGCCGGGTCACGGCGTTGGCCGGTTGGGCGGCGCTGCTCGGCTCGATCCTCCTCTTCGACGAGTCGGCGCCGGTCCCGGGCTGGATCACGCTCCTGCCGGTCCTCGGCGCGGTCGCGGTCATCGCCTCGGGTGATGTGCTTCTCGCCGCCCTGCCGGCGTGGACGCGTCCGGCACTCACCGCCGGGTTGTGGGTGGGCGGCATCTCCTACTCGCTCTACCTCTGGCACTGGTCACTGATCGTCCTCACGCCCTACGCGACTGGTCATCCGCTCACCGCGCTGACCAAGCCGGTCGTGTTGGCGGCCTCGCTCCTCCTCGCCTGGCTGAGCGCCCGATTCGTCGAGAGCCCGGTCCGCCGGCTGAGGTGGCTCACCGCCGCCCCCGGCTGGCGCACCCTGGTGCCGGCTGCCTGCGGCATGCTCGTGATGGTGCTGGTCGGCCACGTTGCGACCGGCGCGGTCGACGGGAGGCTGCACAAGGTCGCACACCAGGTCACCACCCTGGCCGAGTCCGCCGACAGCTGCTTCGGGGCGCGCGCGATCGCGAACCGGTGCGACCACCCTCACCGACTCCGCTATCGCGACTCACCGCTGCTGCGCGCCGACAACTACACCGAGGACCTGGTGAGCTGGGGGCGCGGCTGCATGCAGAGCCTGACCGGGACGGCGGTGGTCTCCTGTCAGTTCGGTGTCCCGCGGAGCAAGGCCGTGCGGCGCATCGCGGTCGTCGGCGACTCACACGCCCACCAGTGGACGGCCGCCTTGGACGCGCTCGCGGTGAAGCACCGGTGGAACGTCGAGATGATCGCGAAGTCCTCCTGCCCGGTGATCGCCATCCCGACGATCTACGCCGCGTGGGACAGCTCCGTCGCGACCCAGTGCCATCACTGGATGCGGTCGGCGATCGCCCGGGTGACCAACGACCGCTCCCTGGACGCCGTGGTCGTCTCCGACATCAGCCGGCGCTACGTCGTCCCGGGTGTTCCGAAGGCACGGCAGGTCGCCCGACAGGCCTCCGGCTACCTCCGACTGTGGAAGCGTTGGACGAGACAGGGCAAGACCGTGGTCGCCCTCGGGGACGTGCCCACCATGACGGTGGGCGACATCCCGACCTGCGTCGCCCGCGCCCACACCTTCGTGGATCCGTGTACGACGCCGGCCAGCGAGGGGCTTGCCCCCGACCCGCTGCTGCGTGCGGCCCGCAGCGCCCACGACCCGGCCGTCGTGCCGGTCAACCTGCACCGCTTCTTCTGTGACCACGGACGCTGCCACTCGGTGATCGGCGGTGTCGTGGCGTACGGCGACAACAGCCATCTGCTCGCCTTCTTCGCCCGGACCTTGGCGCCCTACATCGAGCGTCGCCTTCCGACATCGCTGCTCGGGTGGTAGCGGTCCTTCGTCCCCGTCGGTCCTCGACGTGGGCGGCACCGGCCAGGACCCCAGGCGCCCCGGTGCCTCGGCGGCGTCGACGGCGACGCCGCGTCAGGGGCGCGGAGCTGCGACGTTAGGGTTAGGCGCGACATGTCCGGGTGCGAGCGGAAGAAGAGTCACGGCGTGAAGAAGGTCCTGATCACCGGCGGCGCAGGGTTCATCGGACGACACCTTGCCGACCACCTGATCCAGCACGGCGGCTACGAGGTCACCGTGATCGACAATGAGTCGCTCGGCGACCGGAAGCATCTCGACCTCGACAAGGTGCGGTTCCTCGAGGGTGACCTGCGCAGCCGTGATGACCTGCGCGCCGCGCTGGAGGGCCAGGAGGCCGTCGTCCATCTGGCGGCCGACACGCGGGTGATGGACTCGATCGAGAACCCCGTCCACAACTTCGAGAACAACGTCATCGGGACGTTCAACCTCCTGGAGCTGAGCCGCGAACTCGGCGTCGGTCGCATCGTCGCCGCCTCGACCGGCGGCGCCATCGTCGGCGACGTTCCCCCGCCGGTCCACGAGCGGATGGCGGCGCAGCCGACGTCGCCGTACGGCGCCTCGAAGCTGATGCTGGAGGGCTACCTCTCCGCCTACAGTGCCGCCTTCGGGCTCCCCGGGTGCGCGGTCCGGTTCTCCAACATCTACGGTCCGCGCTCCTTCCACAAAGGCTCGGTTGTGGCGCACTTCTTCAAGCAGATCCTCGCCGGCAAGCCGCTGACGGTGTACGGCGACGGTACCCAGGCGCGCGACTACCTTTACGTCAAAGACCTCACCACCGGCATCCAGGCGGCGATCGAGAACACCGAGGCGACCGGCGCCTACCAGCTCGGGAGCGGCAAGCCGACCACGCTCAACGAGCTCATCGAGCTCATGCGCAGGGTCACCGGCCGCGACCTCGAGGTGAACTATGAGGACTTCCGGCCCGGTGAGGTCCGCAACACCTGGTGTGACATCAGCAAGGCGAGGGAGGGCTTCGGCTTCAACCCCTCGACGCCGCTGGAAGTCGGTCTGCGCGAGACCTGGGAGTGGTTCAGCGCCGGACCGGATGCCTGATTCCGATCCAAGGGAGACACGTGAGCAGCGAGGATCAGCTGATCCGGCGCGCCGCCCGTCGTGCGCGCCGTGAGCTCGGCCGGGTCGCGCGCAAGGCCGGCGTACGCCGCGACCCGGCGCCCATCCGGTATGGCCCCAAGCCCACCGTCGAGGTCGAGCAGACGAACCTCGGCCCGGTCATGGACGAGCTCGTCGCCCGGATGCGCCGTAACCAGCGGGCGCTACGGGTCAACGAGGACTACGACCTCGTCCGCGAGCACTTCGACCACTATCACTTCCTGCTCCAGGCCACCGCGCTCCAGGAGCTGCACGGCATCGACCCGATCCGGGTCTTCCTGCGCAACGGCGCGGAGGCGACCAACAGCCCCGACATCAACTTCTCGATGCGCAGCTATCTGCGCCGCTATCCCGAGCATGCCGAAGGCCCCGAGCGCAGCCCCTACCTCGAGTGGCTCAAGCGGGGCCGGGCGGCCGGAGAGATCGCCGACCCCGCGCCCGGCGTCGAGAGCATGGCGGGCGTCCTCGGGATGGAGCCGCTGGAGCTCGTCGACCTGCTCACCCAGCGGCGCAACGACCTCCAGCACCGCCTTCGCTACGGCGTGCTCGGCGAGATGTTCGCCAAGGCGGCCGAGATCGAGCCGCTGGTCGGGGAAGCCTGGGTGGAGACGACGATGCCCAAGCTGTCCCCGCTCACCTCGCTGACCGCGGTCGAGCAGGTCGCGGCGATCAAGGGGTGCCAGGAGGCCGCCGGCTACCGGCGTGCGCGTGTCGTGATCGTGACCGACGAGCCGCGCCGCGGTGGCGGCCGCCGGCCCGAGGGCCACCTCGCGCATGCGCTGGCCACGCGGGTCGCGCCGTCCGATCTGGTCGTCATCTACACCGACGCTCCCGGGGTCGGCGCGCCGGGGCGGTTCCCGGCCGGCGTACGCGAGATCGACTTCGCGACGCGGGCCGAGTCGGTGCCCCCGGCGCATCGTCCCCAGGCTCTGGTGGCGCTGTTGCGCTCCTTCCATGCCGAGGCGATCGTCAACGTCGACTCGCGGGTGCTCTACCAGGCGCTCACGCCGTACGGCCGCGCGCTGGCGGCGTCCGAACGCATCTTCTTGTGCTTCACCGACACCCACCAGACCGCGCAGGGAACGTGGACGGGCTGGAGCCTGAAGCATCTCTACCGCTGCTTCGACGTCGTCGAAGGTGTGATCACCGACAGCTTCTCCTTCCGGGACTGGCTGAGTGATCAGTACGTCCTCGACGATGAGGAGAGGGCCATGGTGCATGCGCTGCCTGCCCCGGTGCTCGCTGATGTGGGCGTGGTGGCGGGGCCAGCGCCGCAGGGCCGTCGGCCCCAGGTCTACTGGTCGGGCCGGTGGGACCACGAGAGCCGGGCGGAGGTCGTGCTCGAGCTCGCGCGCCGGATGCCGGAGGTGGACTTCCGGCTCTGGGGAGAGCCGGTCGGGCCGGCCCAGACGCCCCACGAGGCCGGGGGAGAGGCGCCCAGCGTGGCCCTGGCGAATGCGCCCGGTGACGTCCCACAGAACGCGCACCTGGTGACGGGATACGTCCGCACCGACGAACTCCCTCTCGGCGAGGCCGACATCTGGTTGCACACCTCGTCCTGGCCCGGCGTCCCCGGCGACCTGCTCGACGTCGCCATGACCGGCGTGCCCATCGTGGCCGGTGCCACCCGCGGGGTCGGCGAGGTCGTCTCCGACGAGGACGCCTGGCTGGTCGCCGAGCCAGAGTCGATCGACGCCTATGAGAAGACCCTGCGTGAGGCGTTGACCGATTCCTCGACCGCGTGGCAGCGCTCGCGCGCCCTCCGAGAGCGGCTGCTGCGCGAGCGGCCAGCGGAGGCCTACGCCGAGCGCGTCGTGGGGCTGATCCTTCCGGCGACAACGGAGCAGAGCTGATGACCGACCTGACCCTGATCGTGACCGCTCACGATGAGACCTTGGTCTGCGGGCCGACGATGAAGGCCGCCGACGCAGCGATCGAGGCTGCCAGAGAGCGCGGGTTCACGGTCCAGCCGATCATCGCCCTCGACGCGGCGACGCCCGAGACAACGGCCTACTTCCATCGATCCCGGTTCGACCACTGGGAGCGACGGATCATGAACGAGGGCGACCTGGGCCGTGTCCGCAACGCGCTGGTGCCCGAGACCGACGGAGACTTCATCGCCTTCCTCGACGCCGATGATCTCTTCAGCGAGAACTGGCTGGCCGAGGGGATCACCGCACTCAAGGCCGCCCGCGAGCGGGGCGAGGACGCGATCGTCCACCCCGAGCTCAACGTCCTCTTCGACGGTGCACGCTCGGTCCTGGTGAACGTCGATCAGGACTCACCGCTGTTCACCCCGCACTACTTCTATGTGCGCAACTACTACGACTCGCTGTGCCTTGCTCCGCGGGAGGCCCATCTCGCGGTGCCCTACGTCCACCGCGACATCCCGAACGGCTTGTCCTTCCAGGACTTCCAGTTCAGCATCGAGACGATGGCAGGTGGGTGGAAGCACATCGTCGTGCCGGACACGATCATCTTCAAGCGCCGACGCGACTTCTCGCTGGTCGTGGAGAGCAACACCCGCAAGGCGATTGTCCGCTCCCTGCCCGCGATGGCGATCGATCGGGTCCGCGACTTGGGCAAGAGTCGACGGCAGGGCTGAGGGCCGAGCCGCCACCGACCGCGCAACGCCCGAGGGCCTGAGCCCGGTGGGAACCGGACTCAGGCCCTCGAGTCGTCGCGGTCACCGACCGGATCGTCTGCCGGCATCCGGTTCGTTCCCGGTGCCGACCGACGTGGTCGGGGGTGAGCGGTCAGACCGCCGTCGGCGTCGTGCCGGGCGCCACCTCCGGCGCGTCGACCTGGTGCTCGGCGTTCCAGGCGGACAGCGCCGGGATCTTCGAGAGATCGCAGCGGTCGGCGTACTTCTTGGTGATCTCGGTGACCTCCTCCATCAGGCCCTCGCTGAGGGTGATGGGGGTGAGACCGAGGTGGAGGAACCGGTCGTTGGCGACGTGCAGCTCGTTCTCGTCGGCCTCGTTGCGCGGGTTGGGCTGGTTCTGGACCTTCACGCCGGTGCGGTCGGAGATCATCTTCGCCAGGTCCCGCACCCGGTGGGTCTCGGTCATCTGGTTGAAGACCGACACGCGGTCGTCCTTGGCCGGCGGGTTGTTGAGCGCGAGCTCGATGCACTTGACCGTGTCCTGGATGTGGATGAACGCGCGGGTCTGGCCGCCGGTGCCGTGCACGGTGAGCGGGTAGCCGATCGCGGCCTGCATCAGGAACCGGTTGAGGACGGTGCCGTAGTCGCCGTCGTAGTCGAACCGGTTGATGAGCCGCTCATCGAGCTTGGTCTCCTTGGTCTGGGTGCCCCAGACGATGCCCTGGTGGAGGTCGGTCACGCGGACCTTGTCGTTCTTGTTGTAGTAGGCGAAGAGCAGCTGGTCCTGGGTCTTCGTCAGGTGGTAGATCGAGCCCGGGTTCGCCGGGTAGAGGATCTCCTGCTCGATGACGTTGCCCTCGTCGGTCTTGACCTGGACGGTGAGGTAGCCCTCGGGGATCTTCATCCCGGCGGTGCCGTAGCCGTAGACACCCATGGTGCCGAGGTGGACGACGTGGATGTCGAGGCCGCTCTCCACGACCGCGGCGAGCACGTTGTTGGTCGCGTTGAGGTTGTTGTTGACCGTGTAGCGCTTGTGGTAGCTCGACTTCATCGAGTACGGCGCGGCGCGCTGCTCGGCGAAGTGCACGAGCGCGTTCGGCTTCCAGTCCTCGAGCAGCGTCAGCAGCCGGTGGTAGTTCTCGGCCACGTTGAAGTTGTGGAAGGCGATGTCCTTGCCCGACACCTCCTTCCACGCCTTCAGCCGCTCGCCCATCGGGCGGATCGGGGTCAGCGACGATACTTCGAGCTCGTTGTCGATGTTGCGGCGAGACAGGTTGTCGACGATCGCGACCTCGTGCCCCTGCGCGGAGAGGTGCAGGGCGGTCGGCCAGCCACAGAAGCCGTCCCCGCCAAGGATGAGTACCCGCATTGATTTCCCTTCGTGCGTCTCGGCCGCGGAGAGCGGCACAATCGGAGCAAGACCTGGCATGTCGTCGGATGTGTCGGAGGAGGGCTCGCCCGTCGTGGCGGCTGGCGCAGAGGCGTTGGTCCGTTCCATCCGGCCGGTCTCTGGGTTGAGATGGATGCCGCACTCTTTCACAGCGTCCAACTCCCACCACCATCGCCCGGCGCGTACGTCCTCCCCGGGCGAGATCGCTCGGGTGCAGGGCGCGCAGCCGATGCTGGCGTAGCCGTGGTCGTGCAGTTTGTTGTAGGGCACGGCGTGATCGTGGATGTAGGCCCACACCTGCTCGGTCGTCCAGTCGAGCATGGGGTTGAACTTGTAGAGCCCGTGCCCCTCGTCCCAGGCGAACTCCTCCAGGTCGCGCCGGGTCGCGGACTGCTCACGCCGCAGGCCGGTGAGCCACGCCTTCTTGCCCGCGAGGACGCGTTTGAGGGGAGCGACCTTGCGTACGCCACAGCAGCCGCGCCGCTGCTCCACGCTGTCGTAGAAGGCGTTCTGGCCGTTCTCGGCGACCCACTGACGGACCTCGTCAGCGTCCGGGCTCACCATCTCGATGATCGGGCCGTAGCGCTGGTGGGCACTGTGCGCGAGCGCGTGTGTCTCCTCGGGCAGCCGACCGGTGTCCAGGCTGAAGATCTGGATGTCGAGGTGGTGCTTGGCGATGAGATCGGTCATCACCATGCTCTCGGGGCCGAACGCGTTCGCGAGCACGGCGGGACGGTAGTCGGCGGCGATCTTGCGTAAGAGCGCGAGTGTGCCGGCTAGGGCGTCGCTGTAGTCCACGTCGGGACGACTCCAATGCTAGGCGGGGCAAATCGGTGTGGTGGCGGATCGGGCGCAGCCGCCTGACAGGCGGGGGTAGCCGCGATGCTAACATCGGCGCCCAGTCTCACCGCGGCAGCACCACGGCGATGCCGGGACTTCACCAACCGTTCTCTCTCGGTGTCCACCATGACACGCGCACAGCTCGCGGGGCCAATCGTCCGACACCCCGAAGTCAGAGGTATCCGAACACTGATGAGATCGATCAGGCGCCGGGGCCGCGTCGCCGAGAAGGTTCCTGCCGCCGACCCACGGGTGGCGTTGGAAGGCCTGCTCCCCGAGATCCCGCGCGACCGCATCGGGGAGGTGTGGAGCAGGCTCCGGGCCTGCACGCACCCGCGGTTCTATGCCGCGCAGCTCTCCGCGGAGGAGCTGGCGCCGTACGGCGGGCGTCTCGACCTCGACTCCACGGTTGCTCACTACCTCGCCCACGGCGCGCGAGCGGGGAAGCGGCCAAGCGTGATCTTCCATCCGCAGACCTACGCCGACCGGCTGGCTGAACGCGGTCTGCGGCTGCCCGACGGCGCGGTGCCCTTCTTGCACTGGCTGAGCGTCGGCTGGGACGCGCGCATCGTGCCCACCCCGTTGTTCGATGAGGCGTGGTATCGCAAGAAGCACCCGCAGATCGTGCGCGCCTGGGGTTTCGCGCAGTACGTCGACCGCGGGCTGTACGAGCCGCAGTGGCGGCCGAGCCCGCTGGGCCGCCACCACGCGGGCATGTCCGTGCCCAACGCGGCGCAGGAGCATGCGCCCCTGCTCCTTCCCGAAATGCTCCACCGGGCCGCCGACCACGACCTGACCCGGACCAGTTGGCTCGAGGAAGGCTGTCTGCGCGCGCTCGAGACCTGTGCCACGCTCCGGTCGCCACGCGTGCAGGACCTGATCGCCAAGGCGGCGGCGATCGAGCCGCTCATCGAGGAGGGCGTCGAGAGCGGCCTCGCGGTGACCTGCCCGCCCTACCGCGCGCCGCGGCTGTTCATGGCCGAGCAGGCGGAGGCGCTGCGCCGGCGTGTCGGGATGACGCACGTCGACACCGTGGTCGTGGTGCCCGATCTGACGGCCGCGACCATCGCCGGAGTGGCCGGTCAGCTCGCGGCGGCCTTGCGGGAGGCCGAGCCCGCGGCTTCGGTCCTCCTGGCCGCGGCCGACACCGCTGCCGAGACCGAGGCTGACGCAAGCCGCGGTGCTGCGACATCCGCGGTCCCGGGGCTCCCGCCCGGCATCGACGTGCTCGACCTGGGACCCTTCGCGGTCGGCTTCGACGAGGAGCGGCGGGTCGACCTGCTCCTCGACCTCGTACGCGGCCTGACGGCCCGGCGGATCGTGACGGCCGGGAGCCGGGTCGGGTGGCGACTGCTTGCGGCCTACGGCCGCCAGCTGTCCACGGCCGCCTCGCTCGGCGCGTGCCTCGAGCCGCCGGAGCGGACCGAGCAGGGCAACCTCGTCGGCTTCGCGGTGAAGGAGTTCCAGGAGGCCTTCGCCGATCTCGACTGGGCCCTGGTCACGACCGCGGAGCTCGCCGCCGACCTGATCAACCGCTACCTGCTCTCGGGCTCCCTGCGGCAGCGGCTGGTGACGGCGTACGCCGAAGACGGCACCAGCGACGCGGACGGGTCGGCAAGACAGATCGAGGCCGCTGCGGTCAAGCGGATCGTGGCCGACGGCGAACGACGTGAGGAGCAGCAGCGTGGATGAGCGGGCCCCCTGCGACGTCACCGCAATCATCACGGCGCACAACGAGGGCCCGCTCATCGGGCTGTCGCTCCGCAGCCTGCTGGATGCGGTGGACTTCGCCCGGCAAAGCGGTCTGGAGGTCGAGATCATCGCCGTACTCGACAATCCCGACGACAGCACGCGCGTTGCCATGGCCGACGCGGCCGAACACGGCTGCCGGGTGGTGGAGGTGGCGTACGGCGACCACGGCCTGGCTCGCAACGAGGCGATCCGGCTCTCCGCGGGTCGCTACCTCGCCTTCCTCGACGGTGACGACCTCTGGTCGGAGAACTGGGTCGTGGACGCCTTCGGTGTGTGCGAGACCGATCCTGGCCGGGTGATCGCCCACCCGGCGATCAACTGGATCTTCGACAACGGGAGCTACTGCTACTTCCTGCCCGACCAGACCGACCCGGCCTACGATCCGGCGTTCTTGAGGGTGGCCAACTCCTGGGACCAGCTCTGCATGGCGCCGGTCGAGGTGCACCGGGCGCATCCCTACCATCGTCGTGAGCTCGACCGGGGCTTCGCCTACCTCGACTGGACGTGGAACCTCGAGACGATCGAGGCGGGCCTGATGCATCGCACGGTGCCCGAGACGCTTCACTTCAAGCGTCGACGGGCCACGTCGCAGTTCACCCAGGCCCGGGCGAACAGGTCGCTGCCCTTCCCGAGCGCGATGCACGACTATGCGTGGTGGGCCGCTCACGAAGGGTGACCGGTCCGCCGGGATCGGCCCCACGTCCCGGCCGGGTCCGTCGCGAGCGCCGATGAGCGACCGCACCCTGCGCGGACGCCGGGACGTGGATCGTCCCGGCCCTCTGGAAGGATGGCGCCATGCTCGTCACCCTCATCGTGGTCATCGCTGTCGTCCTCGTCGCGGCCGTCGCAGCCACGGCCGGCCTGGTCACGCGGAGCCGACGCACCAAGGCACCGACACGACCGGCGCCGCCGGTCGTCGCGCCGCCGACCGAGACCGAGCGCCGGCCTGAGGAGCCGGCGGCTCCCGTCCTCACCGAGCCGGTCCCTGAGCCGGAGCGTGCGGCTCCCACGATCGAGAAGCCGGAGAGTACGGCGTCCCGCCTGGTGCGCCTGCGGCAGCGACTGGCCGGGTCGCAGTCCGGCCTCGGTCGCGGCCTGCTCGCCCTGCTCTCCCGTGACCGGCTCGACGAGGACACCTGGGAGGACATCGAGGACCTGCTGCTGACCGCGGATGTCGGCGTCGCCCCGACCCAGGAGCTGGTCGAGCGGCTCCGCACTCGGCTGCGGGTGGAGGGCGCCTCCGCCGGCGACGCGCGTGCCGTGCTGCGCGAGGAGCTGATCACCCTGGTCGGTCCCGACCTCGACCGTCGGCTCCAGGTCAGCGGCGCTGACGGCAAGCCCGGTGTGATCCTCGTCGTCGGCGTCAACGGGACCGGCAAGACCACGACGGTCGGCAAGATCGCCCGCATCCTGGTCGCCGAGGATCGCTCGGTCGTGCTCGGCGCCGCCGACACCTTCCGGGCTGCTGCCACCGAGCAGCTCGCCACCTGGGGCGAGCGGGTCGGCGTCGACGTCGTCCGCGGTCCGGAGGGCAGCGACCCAGCGAGCGTCGCCTTCGATGCGGTGAAGGAGGGCATCGACACCGGCGCCGACACCGTCATCGTCGACACCGCCGGCCGACTGCAGAACAAGGCCGGGCTCATGGACGAGCTCGGGAAGGTCAAGCGCGTCATCGAGAAGCAGACGCCGGTCAGTGAGGTGCTGCTCGTGCTGGACGCCACCACCGGCCAGAACGGTCTGATCCAGGCACGGGTGTTCAGCGAGGTCGTCGAGGTCACCGGCATCGTGCTCACCAAGTTGGACGGGTCCGCGAAGGGAGGGATCGTCGTCCAGGTGCAGCGCGAGCTCGGCGTACCCGTCAAGCTCGTCGGCCTCGGCGAGGGCCCCGACGACCTCGCGCCGTTCAGCCCCGAGGCGTTCGTCGACGCCCTGCTCGGCTGAGGGCATCGACTCCGCGGCCCCGCCGCTCGACGTCATCGCCGGCGAAACCGCTGCGTAACCGCGTCCGGCGACTCGTTACGCCCGGGAAACATGTGACACCCGGCACTGAAACCTCCCGCCCCCAGGGTTGCTCCCGAATGCAGGCGGGTGTGTCGCAGACGACGATGTCGTGGCCTCCTCGCCTCCCGAGATGCGAATCCATGGAGGTTCTGTGGACGGCTACTACGCCTGGATGATCGTCGCCACGGCGCTCGTCCTGATGATGACGACGCCCGCGCTGGCCCTGTTCTACGGCGGCATGACGCGCTCGAAGTCCGTGCTCAACATGATGATGATGTCCTTCACCGCCATGGGCGTCGTCGGCCTGGTCTTCGTGCTCTGGGGATGGTCCGAAGGCTGGGACGGCATCGGCAACGGGAAGCTGATCGGAAACCCGTTCGACCTCTTCGGCCTGAACAACGTCGACTGGACCAGCTACATCTCGGTGATGTTCCAGATGACCTTCGCGGTCATCACCGCGGCCCTGATCAGCGGCGCCATCGCCGACCGGGTGAAGATCTCCTCCTGGATGGTCTTCATCGCGGTGTGGGTGACGTTGGTCTACTTCCCGATCGCCCACAACGTCTGGGGTGGCGGCTGGTTCTACTCCCACTTCCCGAACCTCGACTACGCGGGCGGGACGGTCGTCCACATCAACGCCGGTGTCGCCGGCGGCGTCCTGGCCCTGCTCATCGGTCGGCGGGTCGGCTGGCCCAAGGAGCCGATGCGCCCGCACAACCTCACCCTCACCATGATCGGCGCCGGTCTGCTGTGGTTCGGCTGGTACGGCTTCAACGTGGGCTCGATCGTCTTCTCCGCCGGCGACGGCGGATCGAAGGACACCGCGCAGTTCATGTCCGAGACCGGGGTCACCTTCGTCAACACCACCATCGCCACCATGGCGGCCATGCTCGGCTGGCTGCTGATGGAGCGGATCCTGCACGGCAAGGCGACCTCGCTCGGTGCCGCGTCCGGGGTCGTGGCCGGCCTGGTGGCGATCACGCCGTCATGTGGCGCGGTCAACACCGTCGGGGCGATCGTGGTCGGCGGAGTCGCCGGACTGGTGTGTGCGCTCGCCGTCAACCTGAAGTACAAGATCGGTCTCGACGACTCTCTCGACGTCGTCGGTGTCCACCTCGTCGGCGGCATCATCGGTGCCGTCCTGATCGGCTTCGTCGGCACGGTGAAGTCTCCCACCGGCGAGGACGGCTTCTTCCCCTCCGGCGCCAACGGCCTCTTCTACGGCGGCGACGCCACCTTGCTGTGGCACCAGGTCGCCGGTGTCCTGTTCACTCTCGTCTGGAGCGGAGTCCTCACCTTCGTCATCGGTCTGGCGATCAAGTACACCATCGGCTGGCGGGTCTCGGAGGAGGCCGAGGTCGAGGGCATCGACGGCGACCAGCACAGCGAGTCGGCGTACGAGATCACCTCCGGCACGGGGGTGCTGTCGTGAAGCTCGTGACCGCGGTGATCAAGCCGCACAAGTGGGAGGACGTCCGCGAAGCGCTCGAGACCTTCGGGGTCACCGGCATGACGGTCTCGGAGGTCAGTGGTTATGGCCGGCAGAAGGGCCACACCGAGGTCTACCGGGGTGCCGAGTACGACATCGCGCTGGTGCCCAAGATCCGGATCGAGATCGTCGTCGGTGACGGGGACGCCGACGACGTCGTCGGCCTGATCGTGAAGACCGCCACCACCGGTCGGATCGGCGACGGCAAGGTCTGGGTCAGCCCCGTGGAGACCGTCGTCCGGGTCCGCACGGGCGACCGGGACGACGCCGCCCTGTGAGCCGTCCCGGCTGCGCCCGGCGACGGGCGCAGCCCGGTTCCCCCTCCCGGAGCCGGGCCCGGCGATGGAAGCCACGACCCGGGGTCGGACACCGTGCGGCATGATGCGACCTAGCCGGAACGCCATCGTCGTCGGCCGGTCGCCAGCGTGGATGCCGCTCTCGACACACCGTCGGAGGAACATATGAAGCTCGTCACCGCAGTCATCAAGCCCCACAAGTGGGAGGACGTCCGCGTTGCTCTCGAAGCCGTCGGCGTGACCGGCATGACGGTCTCGGAGGTCAGTGGTTATGGCCGGCAGAAGGGCCACACCGAGGTCTACCGGGGTGCCGAGTACGACGTCGCCCTGGTGCCCAAGATCCGGATCGAGATCGCCGTCCCGGACGGCGACGTCGAGGCCGTCGTGGGCGCGATCGAGTCCTCGGCGAAGACCGATCGGATCGGCGATGGCAAGGTGTGGGTGAGCCCCCTGGACACCGTCGTCCGGGTGCGCACCGGCGACCGCGACGACGCCGCGATCTGACGGCGCCCTGACACCGCCGCTCGAGGCGCACGAGGAAGCGAGGTCCCCAGACTCCCGTGACGGCCGAGGAGAGAGCCCGCCGTACCAGCGAGGCCGACCGTCTCTGTCGTGAGGCGTACCTCGACGAGGGTGGCCCCGACATCGGAGCCGCCCTCGTCGCCGTCGGCGGCTACGGGCGGGGCGAGCTGGCGCCGTACTCGGACTGGGACGTCGTCCTCGTCCACGACGAGGGCGTCGAACTCGGTGAGTTCGCCGCGCGGGTGTGGTACCCGCTCTGGGACGCCGCCGCCCGGCTCGACCACGCGGTGCGATCGCTGCAGGAGATGGTCGACGCGGCCGCCGGCGACCTCCGCGTGGCGCTCGGCCTGCTCGACATCCGTCACCTCGCCGGCGACCCCAATCTCACCCTCCGACTGCGCACCACGATGCTGGCGCACTGGCGTCGGCAGGCACGGCGACAGCTGCCCGCGCTGAGACGGATGACCGTCAGCAGGCACGAGCTCATGGGGGAGCTGGCGCACGAGTCGGTCCCCGACGTCAAGGAGGCCGGTGGCGGTCTGCGTGACGCGACGATCCTCAAGGCCTTGGTGGCGACCTGGCTCGTCGACGTACCGCATGGGGAGCTGGAGCGTGCGCGGCTCGCCTTGCTCGACGTCCGCGATCTCGTGCACGAGCTCGCCGGTCGCGCCGTCGACCGGATCGCGCCGGAGCTGTGGGACGGGCTCGCCGTCCGGCTCGGGCTCGAGGACGCCCGCGCCGCCCAGGTGCACGTCCGCGAGATCGGCCGGCGGATGATCCACCTCACCCGGCTCACCTGGCGACGCGTCGACGCCGCCCTCGATCGGCCGCCGGCGACGGCTCCGCGACGTCCCGCCCTCACCCCCATCGGACCCGGCGTCGCGCTGGCGTACGGCGAGGTCGTGCTCGACCGCTCCGCGCGGCCGGCCGCCGACCCGTTGCTGCTGTTGCGCGCCGCCGCCGAGGCTGCCGAGCGCGGCGCGGTCCTCGCGCCGCCGACCGCGGCCCGGCTCGCCCGGGAGGCACCCTCGCTCCCCGATCCGTGGCCGGCCGAGGCCCGTCGGCTACTGGTCCGGCTGCTCGGCGCGGGCCGCGGGCAGCTGCTGGTGTGGGAGACGCTGGAGGAGACCGGCGCTCTGACCCGGATCCTGCCGGAGTGGGAGCGGATCCGGCTGTTGCCGCACGCCTCGATCGTGCACCGGTTCACCGTCGACCGGCACGTGGTGGAGACCTGTATCGAGGCATCCGCGCTCATCCGCGACGTCGCCCGGCCCGACATCCTCCTGGTCACCGCCCTGCTGCACGACATCGGCAAGGGCTCGCTCACCGAGCACTCCGTCGCCGGCGAGCCGATCGCCCGCGACATCGCGCGCCGGATGGGATTCGAGGAGGAGGCGGTCGAGCTCATCGCCCACCTGGTCCGCTGGCACCTCCTGCTCGCCACGACGGCGACGACGCGAGACCCCGACGACCCCGCGACCGTCGCGCTGCTTGCCGACACCCTGCGGGACGCGGAGGCGCTCTCGCTGCTGACGGCCCTCACCGAGGCCGACGCCCGCGCGACGAGCCCGAAGGCGTGGTCCTCCTGGCGCGCTCAGCTGGTCGGCGACCTCGCTCGGCGTACCCGCACCGTGCTCGATACCGGCGTCGCTCCCCAGGAGCGCATCCACGACGAGGTCGAGATCCCCGCCGCGGTGCGGCGCAAGGGGCAGGTGTCCTTCCAGGTCGAGCAGATGCCGGACGGATCACGGGTCACCGTCATCGCGGTCGACAGGGTGGGCCTGCTCGCCGACCTCGCCGCGACCTTCGCGTTCCAGCGCTCGCCGGTGCGAGCCTGTCGCGCCTGGCCGCAGGGGAGGTACGGCGTCAGCGTCTGGGACGTCGACGACCAGCACCTCGACGCGGCCGTGCTGCGCACCCGGCTCGAGGCGATCAGCGAGGGACGTCTCGACGCAGCCACTCGACTGCGGCCCGCCGATGCCTCCGTCCGGCTGGCACCCGCGGTGGTGGTCCGCCCCGAGGCGTCGACCCAGGCGACGGTGCTCGAGGTCCGCACCGCCGACCGACCGGGCATCCTCTATCTGGTGTGCCAGGCACTGGCCCGGCTCGAGGTCGCCGTACGCTCGGCCCACGTCGACACGCTCGGCCCCCAGGCGGTCGACGTCTTCTACCTCCAGGAGGCGCATGCCGGCGCGCTGACGGATCAACGGGCCGCCGAGGCCGCTCACGCCGTCCGGGCCGCGTTGACCGCATGATCCCCGCCGAGGCAGGTCCGATGGGGAGTCCCGGCTAGGCTTGGCCCTCGACAGCCACCAGACCGCGTAGAGGACCCACACTTGTTCGCCACGCTCTCCGATCGCCTCTCCTCGACCTTCAAGAACCTCCGGGGCAAGGGGCGGCTCTCCGAGGCCGACATCGACGCCACCGCACGCGAGATCCGTATCGCGCTGCTCGAGGCGGACGTCGCGTTGCCGGTGGTGCGGGAGTTCGTCGCAGCCGTCAAGGAGCGGGCGCGCGGTGAGGAGGTCAGCCAGGCGCTCAATCCAGCCCAGCAGGTCGTCAAGATCGTCAATGAGGAGCTCATCAACATCCTCGGTGGCGAGACCCGCCGGCTGCGGTACGCCAAGAACGGGCCGACCGTCATCATGCTCGCCGGCCTCCAGGGCGCCGGCAAGACGACCCTCGCCGCGAAGCTGGCGCTCTGGCTCAAGGAGCAGGGCAAGTCACCCTTGCTCGTCGCCGCCGACCTGCAGCGGCCCAACGCGGTCAACCAGCTCCAGGTCAACGGCGAGCGGGTCGGTGTCCCGGTCTTCGCGCCAGAGCCGGGCAACGGTATCGGCGACCCGGTCGCGGTCGCCCGGCAGTCGGTGGAGGAGGCCAAGCGGAAGCTGCACGACGTCGTCATCGTCGACACCGCGGGCCGTCTCGGCGTGGACGCGGAGATGATGAAGCAGGCCGCTGACATCCGCGACGCGATCTCGCCCGACGAGGTCCTCTTCGTGGTCGACGCCATGATCGGGCAGGACGCGGTCAACACCGCGCAGGCCTTCCTCGACGGCGTGGGGTACGACGGCGTCGTCCTCACCAAGCTCGACGGCGATGCCCGCGGTGGCGCGGCGCTCTCGATCGTCTCGGTCACCGGCAAGCCGATCATGTTCGCCTCCAACGGCGAGAAGATGACCGACTTCGACCTCTTCCACCCCGACCGGATGGCATCGCGCATCCTCGACATGGGCGACGTCCTCACGCTGATCGAGCAGGCCGAGAAGGCCTTCGACCAGCAGGAGGCGCAGAGGGCGGCCGAGAAGCTCGGCACCGGCGAGTTCACCCTCGACGACTTCCTCAAGCAGATGCAGCAGCTGCGCAAGCTCGGCTCGATGTCGAAGCTGATGGGGATGCTGCCGGGGATGGGCCAGTTCCGCGAGCAGTTGGAGAACTTCGATGAGCGGGAGATCGACCGCATCCAGGCGATCATCCAGTCGATGACCCCCGCCGAGCGGGCCAATCCCAAGATCCTCGACGGCTCGCGTCGTCAGCGCATCGCGAAGGGTTCGGGCCGCCAGGTCTCCGACGTCAACCAGCTCGTCGAGCGGTTCCTCGAGGCCAAGAAGATGATGACCCAGATGGCCCGGAGCGGCGGCATGCCCGGCATGCC
>Ga0164242_10003186_pt1 | contig 18790 bp, 12 predicted proteins | sample OricomgcompostMG_FD_108783 | JGI IMG/M metagenome (GOLD analysis project Ga0164242, IMG submission 108783) | Miracle-Growth compost microbial communities from Emeryville, California, USA - Original compost - Miracle growth compost (MG) ... | reverse complement strand
CTGGCGTTTCACCCTTGGATCGTTCGGACAGGCAAGAAAGTAGGGTGAACTCGTGAGTGATGCGACGACCTCCGAGGCCGATTTATTACCCCTCGTCATGTACACCACGACGTGGTGCGGCTATTGCGTGCGGCTCAAGGCGGGGCTGCAGCGCGAGGGCATCGAGTACAACGAGGTCAACATTGAGCTCGACCCCGCCGCGGCCGACCTGGTGATGAGCGTCAACGGCGGCAACCAGACCGTGCCCACCCTGGTCTTCGCCGACGGCAGCGCCCTGACCAACCCGAGCCTCGCGGACGTGAAGGCGAAGCTTGCCGCTTAGTGCCGGCTGGCGACCGGTCGATCCGGACGCCCTGCCCGCGCTGATCGCCGAGCGCGTGGCCCGCGACCCGGGCATCCGACGGGTGGCCGTCGACGGCGCACCGGCCGCGGAGCCTGCCGCGCTCGCCGAGGCGCTGATCGAACCACTGCGCTCGCTCGGACGCCCCGCCGTCCACGTCCGCGCCGAGACGTTCTGGCGTGACGCCTCGCTGCGGTTCGAGTACGGCCGCGAGGACGTCGACTCGTACGAGACCTGGCTGGATGGGGCCGCCCTGCGCCGCGAGGTACTCGACCCAATCGTCACGGCGGGCACGTACCTGCCGAGCCTGCGCGACCCGTCCACCAACCGCGCCACCCGCGCAGCGCGGCAGCCGGCTGAGCCGGGCACTGTGCTGCTGGTGAGCGGAGCGCTGCTCTTGAGCCCGTACAAGTGGGAGCCGCTGCCCTTCGACACCACCGTGCATCTCACGCTGACCCCCGCGGCGCGTACCCGCCGCACGGCTGCGGATCAGCAGTGGAGCCTGGCGGCGTTCGAGCGGTACGACGAGCAGGTCGAGCCGATCGCAAGCGCCGATGTCGTGGTCAAGGTGGACGATCGGCGGCACCCAGCGATCCGGCTCGCACGCTCCGATTAGCCTGGCGAATAGTTCGATGACTGAACTAGAGTGGCCGCATGAGTGCTGAACGACGCGGAGCCGACCACGCCGCCGCACGAGCCCTGGCCCGGCTGACCCGGCTGGTGGAACGGTCCACCGGCGAGCTGAGCCTGGCCCACTACCGCGTGCTGGCCGCGGTCGCCGACGGGGACGAGCGGGCCAGCCGGCTGGCCCAGCGCCTGGCCCTCGGCAAGCCGGCGATCAGCGCGTCGGTCGAGGCACTCTGCACGCGCGGCCTGCTTGAGCGCGGCGCCGTGGACGGCGACCTACGTGCCACCGCTCTGAGCCTGACCGAACGCGGACGCGCATCGCTCGACGCGGTCGACGCCGCCCTAGCCGAACGATTGGACGAGTTGACCAGCCGCACCCCCGACCCGGCCGCCACGCTCAGCGCGCTCGCCGCGCTGGGGGGCGCGCTGGACGAACTGGGTGCCGAGCGCCTGGCGAAGGCGGCGCGATGAGCGCGAGTCAAGCCGGCTGGATCCGGCGGCTGTCGGGCTACATCCTGCGGCACCGCCGTAACGTCGTCCTGGCACTGCTCGGCTCGATCCTCGGTAGCGCCACCACGGCCGTGGTCCCCCTCGTCGCGCGGCACATCGTCGACGAGGTGATCATCGCCCGTACGTCCGCGCTCTGGCCGTGGCTGCTGCTGCTCTTCGGCGCGGCAGTGCTCTCGTTCGGATTCACGTACCTGCGCCGTTATCGCGGCGGGCAACTGGCCCTGGACGTGCAGTACGACCTGCGCAACGCAATGCACGACCACCTGGTCACCCTCGACCAGCAGACGCTCGGGCAACTGCCAACCGGCCAGCTCGTGGCCCGGGCCAACTCCGATTCGGCCTTGGTGCAAGGGCTCTTGGCGTTCCTGCCGATGCTCAGCGGCAACGTCCTGCTGATGATCGCCTCCCTGGCGATCATGTTCTGGCTGGCGCCGCTGCTGGCGGTCGTCGGCCTGATAGTCCTGCCGTCGCTGATCTTCATCTCCTACCGCATGCGCACCCGCGTCTTCCCGGCGTCGTGGGACGGGCAGCAGCGCGAGGGCGACGTCGCGCAGATCGTCGACGAGGCGGTCAACGGCGTGCGCGTGGTGAAGGCGTTCGGGCAGGAGGAGCGCGAACTGCAGCGCATCGTCGACGCCGTCCAGGTCCTCTACGGCGCGCGGATGCGCGCGGTGCGGCTGCAGTCGAAGTTCCAGCCACTGATGGAGTCGGTGCCCACCGTGGCCCAGGTCGCCATCCTCGCCCTGGGTGGATGGCTCGCCCTGCACGGCTCGATCTCGATCGGCACGTTCCTGGCGTTCTCCACGTACGTGTCGCAGTTCTCCGCGCCGGCCCGCATGCTCGCCGGCATCCTGACGGTCGGGCAGCAGGCCCGCGCTGGCGTGGAGCGGATCTTCCAGCTGCTCGACCAGAAGCCCACCATCACCGACTCCCCCACTGCCATCGACCTGCCCGCTGTCACCGGGGCGATCTCGTTCACCGACGTGTCGTTCGGCTACGACGAGTACCCCGTGTTGGACGGCTTCGACCTGGCCATCGCGCCCGGCGAGCGGGTCGCGCTGGTCGGCTCGTCCGGGTCGGGCAAGTCGACCGTGGCCGGCCTCATCACGCGCTTCCACGACCCGTCCGCCGGCGCTGTCAGCATCGACGGCCATGACCTGCGGTCGGTGACGCTCGCCTCACTGCGCAGGCAGATCGCGGTCGCGTTCGAGGACTCGTTCCTCTTCAGCGAGGCGGTGCGCGCGAACATCGCGTACGGAAGGCCGGACGCGACCGACGCCGAGATCGAGGCGGCGGCCCGCGCGGCCCAGGCGCACGAGTTCATCTCCGCGCTGCCGAACGGGTACGACACCGCGGTCGGCGAACGCGGCCTGTCACTGTCCGGCGGCCAGCGCCAGCGCATCGCCCTGGCCCGCGCGATCCTGGCCGACCCGGCCATCCTGATCCTGGACGACGCCACGAGCGCCGTCGACGCGCGGACCGAGGAGGCGATCCACGACGCGCTGCGCACGGTGCTCGAAGGCCGGACGACGCTGCTGATCGCACATCGGATGTCGACGCTGCGCCTGGCCGACCGGATCGTCGTGCTCGACCGGGGTCGCGTGCTCGACGCGGGCACGCACGAGGAATTGACCGAGCGCAGTGCGGCCTACCGCGGACTGCTCTCGGGTCTGGAGGAGACCGAGACCGTCGGGGATTCGATCGAGGCGCTCTCGGCGGTCACGGCGAACGGGGTGACTGCCGCCGCGTGGAAGTCGGTCGCGAACGGCAGCAGTCCGAATGGACGCGCGATACAGGTCGGCGCACCGTCGCTCGGGGCCGGGCTCGGTGGCGGCGGCGGGCGCGGCGGAGGCGGCAGCTGGCGGATGGCCCTCGCGCCGACGCGGGAGCTGCTGGCCAAGGTCGAGGCGCTGCCGCCGGTGCGCGACACCGCGCAGATCGATCTCGCCGTCGAAAGCAGGCATACGGCGCACTTCTCGTTGAGGTCGCTGCTGCGCGACTTCCGCCGTCCGCTGGGAATCGGGCTCGCGCTGGTCGTGCTCGACGCGCTGATCGGACTGGTTGGGCCGATCATGGTGCGCACTGCCATCGACCACGGTGTCGCGCGGGGTTCGCAGATCGTGCTGTTCGCCGCCACCGCGGTCTTCGCCCTCGTCACACTGATCGATTTCGGTACGCAGGTGGCCGAGACGTTCGTGACCGGCCGCGCGGCGGAGCGGATCATGCTCTCGCTGCGCATCCGTATCTGGGCGCAGCTGCAACGCCTCTCACTGGACTACTACGAACGCGAGATGGCCGGCCGGATCATGACCCGGATGACCACCGACGTCGACCAGTTCGAGTCACTGATCGAGAACGGCCTTCTGAACGCGCTGGTTTCCTTCGCAACCTTTGCCGGTGTCGGGGTCACGCTGCTCGTGATCAACTTCGAGTTGGGCCTGTGCGTGCTGTCGGTGATCGTCCCGCTCGCGATCGCCACCGTGATCTTCCGACGCAAGTCGGCCGTCCTCTACGACCAGGCCCGTGAGCGCATCTCGATCGTCAACGCGGACTTCCAGGAGAGCCTGTCCGGCATCCGTGAGGCCCAGGCGTTCGTCCACGAGGCCGAGACGATACGACACTTCCACAAGCTCGGCCGGGACTACCTCGTCGCCCGGATCGGGGCCCAGCGGCTGATCTCGATCTACTTCCCGTTCGTCCAGTTCCTGTCGGCTATCGCCGATGCGATCGTCCTGGGTGTCGGCGCGTCGTTGATCGCGCACGGGCACATCACGGCCGGTGTGTTGATCGCATTCATCCTCTACATCGACATGTTCTTCAGCCCGATCCAGCAGCTGTCGCAGGTGTTCGACTCCTGGCAGCAGACGCGGGTATCGGTGGGGCGGATCGCAGACCTGATGTCGCTGCACACCCTCACGCCCGCGCCGGAGCACCCGGAGGAGATCGGCCGGCTCACCGGCACGACCGACCTGGATAACGTGCATTTCCGCTATCCCGCGGCGGTTTCCCGCGCTGCCCAGGCCGCGACCGCGAAGGCACCGGAGGCGTTGGCCGGCATCGACTTCGACATCGCGCCGGGCGAGACCGTCGCACTCGTCGGCGAGACCGGCGCCGGAAAGTCCACCGTGATGAAGCTCGTCGCCCGGTTCTACGACCCAGACGCGGGCGCCGTACTGGTGGACGGAAACGACCTGCGCAGCGTTGACCTGCACGAGTTCCGCACCCAGCTCGGGTACGTGCCACAGGAGTCGTTCCTGTTCTCCGGATCGGTGCGCGACAACATCGCCTACGGACGCCCGAACGCGTCCGACGCGGACGTGGAGGCGGCGGCGCGGGCGGTCGGCGCGCATGAGTTCGTCGCAGCGCTCCCAGGCGGATATCTGCACGAACTCACCGAGCGCGGCCGGTCGCTGTCGGCCGGGCAGCGACAGCTGATCGCGCTCGCCCGCGCCGAACTCGTCGACCCGGCGATCCTGCTGCTGGACGAGGCCACGTCGAACCTCGACCTGGTCACCGAGGCGCACGTCGCCGCCGCGATGCAGCAGCTCGCGTCCCATCGCACGACGATCGTGATCGCGCACCGGCTGCAGACCGCGCGTACCGCAGACCGCATCATCGTGCTCGACCACGGCACCGTCGCCGAGTCGGGCACGCACGAGGAACTGCTCGAGGCAGGCGGCCGCTATGCCGCCATGTGGCGCGCCTTCGAGCTCGTCGCTAGCTGATCGGCCGGTTCGATTCGACCTGCGGCCGAAGCGGTTTCGCCGCGAAGAACGACCACGACTTCGTCGCCGGGGCCGGCGAGCTGATCACTCTTCGCACACCAGCACCGCGGCTTGCGTCTGCTGAGGTCGGCCCCCGTTCGCGTCTATAGACCGCGCAGGACGGCGGCCTTGGCGACGGTGTACTCCTCGTCGCTGAGGTCGCCCGACGCGTGCAGCGCGGCGAGCCGCTCCAGGCGGCGGACGAGTCCGTCCTCGGGACGCCCGCCGGAGGATCCGGTCGCCTCCGCCTGATCGGCGGCGAGCTGTTCGGCCTCGAGCTCGTCCTGCCGACGCTGCTCGGCGAGGGCAGTTCGTTCCAACAGCTGCAGCTCGAACTCGGTCGCGGTGGCCTCGTCCGCGAACGCGACCTCGGCCTCGTGCTCGTCGAAGTGGATCACGCGCGTGAAGCCGGCGCCGGAGACACGAGCACGCAGGTAAGGCACGGTCAGCACCAACGTCGCGAACGTCGCGGACGAGGCGAGGACGAGGCCGCCGCGCAGGAAGAACAGCCCCGAGGGCTTGTCGCGCCAGAGGACGGCCACCGAGTCACCGTCGATCTTGTCGACGGCAAGGGCGCGCTTCACCGCCCGCTCCGGAATTTCGATCACGACTGCTCCTTCAACCACTCGTCCACCAGATAACGGGAGATCGAGAGCACGGGCGAGACGGCCTGCAACCGGACGTCCGGGTCGGGGGTTGCTCCGGTGTCGGTCCAGTCGGCGGCGCGGCGTACCTCCTCGCGGGTGAACCAACCCGCCTCGGCCATCTCCTCCAGGTCGCAGGTCAGCGTCGGGTCGCCGTCCAGCCGGGCGAAGAAGCCGATCATGAGCGAGGACGGGAACGGCCAGGGCTGGCTGCCGACGTAACTGATGTCGGTGATCGCGACGTCGACCTCCTCGGCGACCTCGCGGGCCACCGCCGACTCCAGCGACTCCCCCGGCTCGACGAAGCCTGCCAACGTGGAGAAACGCCCGGATGGCCACGCCCGACTGCGGCCGAGCAGTGCACGGTCGTCACCGTCCGTGACCAGCATGATCACCGCGGGATCGGTGCGGGGGAAGTGTGTGCTGCCGTCCTGCGGGCAGGTGCGGGTCCAGCCGGCCTGCGACTCGACGGTCGGCGTCCCGCAGAGCGGGCAGTGGCTGTGGCGCTGGTGCCACAGCTCGAGCCCGATGGCCGCGGCGAACATGCCGCCGGTGGTGTCGTCGATGACCGAGCCGAGGTCGCGCAGCGTCCGCCAGTGTCCGTCAACCGCTTCGACGGTGGCAGCGAAGTAGGGAACGCCGTCGAGTTCGCCGAGAAAGCGCCGCGTCGCACCCTGCGGAACCTCAGCCGACGGGCCGAACGCGAGCGCCTGCCCGGTGTTGTCCACCAGCGCGGCCGACTTCGCCGTCAGGTGGAGCACGCGGGCGCGGCCCCATGCCTCAGCCAGCCAGGGCTCGTCGACACGGCGGTACGCCGCGCGGTCGTAGTGCGGCGTCGCGAGGCGGGGCGGCATCGTTATTCGGCGAGTTCGACCGGGCCCAGCGCGCCGAGCGGCCGGACGATCAAGTCAGCATCGCCGACCACGACACCGGTCAACTGCGACGGCGCGAAGTATGTCGCCGCCGCCGCACTGACGTCCTCCACGGTGAGCGCCGAGAGCCGGGCAGGATGCTCCAGGACCCAGTCCAGCCCGAGGCCGAACGCCGACAGGGCGGAGAGCGTCGAGGCCAAGCCGGCCTGGGTCGCGGTCGAGAGGGCGAGGGCGCCGATGGCGTACTGCCGCACACTGGTGACCTCGGCCTCGGTGACCGGCAGCGAGGCGATCTTTCCCAGCTCGTACAGGGTCTCGAGCAGTGCGGGACCGGTGACCTCGGTGGCGACCTCGACGTCGAACATCAGCGTGGACCCGAGCGCATGATGGTCGATGCGGCTGTGCGGTCCGTAGGTGTAGCCCTTGTCCTCGCGGATGTTCTCGGTCCAGCGCGAGGAGAAGTACCCGCCGAAGATCAGGTTCGCGAGCTGCAGCGCCGGCGAGTCGGGGTGCGAGCGCGGCACGGCCGGACGCCCGAGGCGGACCGAGGACTGCACCGAGCCGGGGCGGTCGACGACCAGCAGCGGCAGACCCGGCGTCGGCTCGGGCAGCTTCGGCACGCGCGACTTGGCCGGCGCGCCCTTCCAGCGGCCGAACGCACCCGCCGCCAGGTCGATCATCTTCGCCGGCGCGAGATCTCCGACGAGGACCAGCGTGGCACCCTGCGGGAGCACGATCTGCTCGTGCAGCGTGCGCACCTGCTTGGCGGTGGTGGCCGCGACCCATTCGGGGGTTGGGAGGTCGAGGGCGTACGGGTGCTCGCCCCACATCCGCTTGCCGAGCGCCTCGGCCGCCACCACGCCCGACCGCGAGCGCGCGATGGTGAGCCGCTCGATCAGCCGATCGCGCTCGGTCTCGATCTCGATCTCGGCGTACTTGGGGGCGGTCAGCACCTTGGCGAGCAGGTCGAGCAGCGGGCCGAAGCCGGTGGCGAGCACGTTGCCGCCGATCAGTAGCCGGTCGGCGTCGACCCCGACCGAGAGCTCGCCGCCGAGCGCCTGGATCTCGGCGGCCAGCCCGGCCCGGCCGAGGCGTCCGGTGCCGGTGAGCAGTGTCTCGGCGAGCAGGTTCGCCTGAGCCGGGCGGTTGGTCTTGGCAGAAAGTGCCGGTATACGAAGGCGAATCTCGACCAGCGGTACGCCCGGCTTGCGGACGGCGACGACGTTCAGGCCGTTGCGCAGCAGCGCCTCGGCGGTCGCGAGCTTCTTTGCGCGACGGGGCCTGGTCAGTTCGGGTACGAGACTCATTCCGCTCCTCCCGCGACGAGCTCGAGCACGGCTCGTCGATCGGGTCGCAACGCGGCAGCCGCCTTCCTCACGTCGTCCTCGGTCACCGCCGCGAGCAGCGCCGGCAGCTCGGCGATCAGCTCGGCCCGGCCGTAGATCAACTCGAACTTGGCGAACTCGAGCGTGCGGGAGAGCACGGCGTCGAGCTCGCGCAGCAGCACGCTGACCAGGCGGGTACGCACGCGGTCGAGCTCGCCGTCGTTCAGCCCGTTCCTCGCGACGGAGGAGATCTCCTCGTCGATCGCGGCAAGGATCGCCTCGAGGGTGCGGGCGTCCGGGTAATGCGCGGTGATCGTCAGAGCGGACGGATGGCGTTCGTCGAAGGGGTCGCCGAACTCGCCGAGGTACGCCGCGATGTCGGTGACCAGGTGATCGCGCTGCACGAGCCGGCGCTGCAACCGCGAGGCGTCGCCGTCGGAGAGGATCTCGGTGAGCAGCAGGTTCGCCAGGTGCGCGTCGAGCTTGCCGATCGGATCGGGAATCCGATAGCCGATCGCCACTGCCGGGATCGGCGCGTGCGGGTCATGGTGCTGCGTGCGGCGCTCCTCGTTCAGCGGGGGCTCGCCGAAGTTCGGGCGCTTGGGGCGCGGGCGCTTACGGATCCCGCCGAAGTGCTTCTCGATCAGGGCCAGCGTGTCGTCCACGCCGAGGTCGCCACCGACCGCGAGCACGGCGTTGGACGGCGCGTAGTAGCTGTCGAAGAACGCCGCGGCGTCCTCGACCGTCGCCGACTCGAGGTCCTCGAAGCCGCCGTACCCGTTGTGGCTGTTGGCGAAGGTGTCGAACAGGACGGCCGGAAGGTAGATCCACGGGAAGCCGCCGTAGGGGCGGTTCATCACGTTCACACGGATCTCGTTCTTGACGACCTCGAGCTGGTTGGCGAGGTTATCGGCGGTGATGCGCGGGCTGGTCATCCGGTCGGCCTCGAGGAACAGGCCGCGCTCCAACGCGTTGGACGGCAGCGCCTCGAAGTAGTTCGTGTAGTCGAAGTGGGTGCTGCCGTTGAACGTGCCACCGCTGCTCTGCACGTAGCGGAAGTGCTCGAGCTTGTCCAGGTTCGCACTGCCCTGGAACATCAAGTGCTCGAACAGGTGCGCGAAGCCGGTACGTCCCTCTGGTTCACTGCGGAAGCCGACGTCGTACAGGACAGCGACGCCGACGACGGGGGCCGAGCGGTCCGGCGCCAGGACGACCCGCAGGCCGTTACCGAGCGTGTGGTGCGTCAGATCGAAGGACGGGGACGGGAGCTTGAGCTTCTTGGCGGCCGGCACTCGATCACCATACTGATCAGCCGCGACCGGCGAGGTCAGCCTAGGGTCCTACAGCCTGCAGCCCGCTCCGTCCGAGCACGGCCAACTTGGACCAGAGCAGGGCCGCGGCCTCAGCGCCCCTGTAGAGCATCGAGAGGTTGACCTTCTCGTTCGGGGCGTGGATCTGATCGTCCGGCAGGCCGACTCCGAGGAAGACCAGCGGAGCGCCGAGCACGTCCTGGATCGTGGCCTCCGGCCCGCTACCGCCCTCGCGGGTCGGCAGCACGGTGGCGCCGTCCCACGCCTGACTGATCGCCTCGGTCAGGGCGCGGTACGCCGGCGTGGTGATCGGGACAAGGCACGGCGACACACCACCGCCCTCCCATTCGACCGTGGCGGTGATGCCGTCCGGAGTGTGCGCGGCGACGAACTGCTCGACCGCAGAGATGATCCTGGCCGGCCGCATGGCGGCGACGAGGCGGAAGCTGAGCTTGACGAAGGCGTCGCTCGGGATGATCGTCTTGCCGCCGTGGCCCTGATAGCCGCCGCCGATCCCGTTGACCTCTGCTGTGGGGCGGGCACCGATGCGCTCGAGGGTGGTGAAGCCGGCCTCCCCTGCGGTCGCGCGCGAGTGCGAGACGGCGAGGAACTCGGCCTCGTCCGACGGCACCCGGGCGAACAACTCGCGCTCCTCGGCGGTCAGCTCGACGACGTCCTCGTAGAAGCCGGGCACCTGCACGCGGCCGTCCGCGTCGTGCAGCGCGCCGACGAGCCGGGCGATGGCCGTGGCGGGGTTCGGCACCGCACCACCGAAGACCCCGGAGTGCAGGTCCATGTCAGGCCCGTGGAAGCCGACGGTGCAGCTGACCAGGCCGCGCATGCCGGTGACCGTCGAGGGGACCTCGGGCGCGATCATGCCGGTGTCGGTGATCACGACGACGTCACAGTCGAGGCGGTCGCGGTGCTCGGCGAGCATGTCGGCGAAGTTCGGGGAGCCGGACTCCTCCTCGCCCTCGATCACGAACTTCAGGGTGACCGCCGGGCTGGTACGTCCGGTGGCGGCGAGGTGCGCCTTCAGACCGAGCAGGTGGAAGAGCAACTGCCCCTTGTCGTCTGCGGCGCCGCGGGCCCGGAGCACTCCCCCGGCGGCTACGCCGTCATCGGCGGCCGCACTCACATCCCCTTCGATCGTCGGATCGAACGGGTCGGTGTGCCACAGCTCGACCGGGTCGACCGGTTGCACGTCGTGGTGCCCGTAGACGACGACGGTCGGGGCGTCCGGGTCGTCGCTGGGCCATTCGGCATAGACGGTCGGGAGCCCTGCGGTGGCCCAGATCTCGACAGCGGGGAATCCCGCGGCCCGGGCGGCGCCTGCGAACCACTCGGCGCTGCGTTGGACATCGGGATGGTGCTCGGGTTGAGCGCTGATGCCGGGGATGCGCAGCCACTGATCCAGATCGGCCAGCAGCTCGTCGCGGTGGGCGGTGACGTACTCGCGCTCACTGGTCATGCCCTGACCCTAACCGCGCCGCGCACGGGCTACGAACCGTCCACCAGCGCACGCAGGCCGTCGGCGTCGAGCAGATCGGCAGGCTCGACGGTGTCGTTGCTGCGTACGTAGTGGAACGCCGCCCGCACCGTGTCGATCCGCTCGTCGGGAATGCCGTTGAGGTGCGCCCACGCGAGCCGGTAGGCCGCCAGTTGGACTGCTGCGGCCCGCGCCGCCTCGCCGGTCGGCTTCGCGCCGGTCTTCCAGTCCACGACCTGCCAGCCGCGCGCCTCGTCGCCGAAGACGGCGTCCATCCGGCCGCGGATCACCGTTGCGCCGACCGCCATCTCGAACGGCACCTCGACGTGGGCGGGTGTGCGTGTGGCCCACTGGCTCGCGTCGAAGGCGGCCTGCAGGGCCTCGAGTTCGGAGTCGTCCGCGGGCTCGGTGTCCGCCGACCCGGGCAACTCCTCGAGGTCGAGCAGCGTCGGCATCGACCAGCGCAGCTCGAGCCATTCGTGAAAGGCCGTGCCGCGGCGCGCCCACGGCGCGGGCTCTGTCGGCATCGGCCGGTGCAGGCGGCGCGCCAGGCCCTGGGGGTCACGCTCCAACTCGACGAGCTGCGAAACCGACAGCTGGGCCGGCAGTTCGACCTCGATCACGGCGGCGGCCGAGCGCCGGGCACGCTCGGCGAGCAGAGCGTCGACGTCGCGCCGCCATTCGAGCACCGGCTCCGCGACGGTCTGGCCGCGTCGGGGGCCCGCAGACATCGCCGCTCGCACCAGCGCCGCCCCGGCCTCGACCTCGGCCCGTCCGCGCAGTGGGTCGAAGGGCCACGGCGCCTCGACCGGTACGGAGGTGAGCGGGTTCGCCTCGTCCGGCGCCGGTACGTACCACTCGTCGGGCTCGACCACCTCGCGAATCTCGGTCAGGAAGATCGACGCCCGGCGCGGCTTCTGCGTCGTGTCCCACGCGTAGCCGCTGACGAACAGGTGTGTCTTCGCGCGGGTGAGGGCCACGTACGCCAGGCGGCGCTCCTCCTCGAGGTACCGCTCGTCTAGGTCGGCCTTGTACTCGGCCAGCTTCTCGGCGATCTCCTTGCGGGACTCGGCCGTCGACAGGTCCAGCACCGGCAGCGCGTCACGGTCGCCGCGCAGGTCACCGGGCAGCTGCTGGCGCGTGGTCGTCCAATTGGTGCCCGACGGCTCGGCGGGGAACACCTTGTCCACCAGCCCGGGCACCGCGACGATGTCCCATTCCAGCCCCTTCGCACCGTGCACTGTGAACAGTTGGACGCGTTCGGGCCGCACCTGCACCTCGCCGGCCTCCAGCCCGTTCTCCTCGTCCTCGGCCGCTTCGAGGTAGGCCAGGAAGGCTCTGAGCGAAGGATCGCCGACGGCAGCGGCCGACTCCGCAACCCGGTCGGGTCGCGAGCTCCCCTCCGAAGCGAAGTCGGCCGCCACGTCGAGGAAGCGGTCGAGATGGACGCGGCCGACGCCCCCGTGGTCGTGCCGTGCCTGGACCTCGATGTCGACTCCGATGACCGACTCGACCTCGGCGACCAGCTCGGCCAGCGGCGCCCCCCGGCGGCGACGCAGATAGCGCAGTTCGCCGCGCAGCCTGCTCAGCCGGCGCCAGCCCTGCGGCGAGTAGCGGTCCTCGAAGCCGAGGTCGTCCAGCGCCTCGACCAGGGAGATGGGCTCCCGCTCGGTCTCCTCGGCGGCCTCCTGCGCAGGGGCGACGAGTTCGGCCGCCCGGCGGCGGAGGGCGGCGATGTCCCGCGCGCCGATCCGCCAGCGCGCGCCGGTCAGCAGGCGTACCAGGGCCCCGGAGGCCTTGTAGTCGCCGAGCACCCGCAGCGTCGCGACGACGTCCACGACCTCGGGGACGGTGAGCAGACCGCCGAGGCCGACGATCTCCACGTCGAGACCCTCGGCCCGCAGCGCCTTCTCCAGACGCGCCATCTGCGAGCGGCGCCGGCAGAGCACGGCCGCGGTTCGGTCGCCGGCCGGCAGGGTCTCCCATGCCTCGCGGACGCGCCGCGCGAGCCAGCTCGCCTCCTCCTCGACTGTCGGCAGTACGGCCGCGGCCACCAAGCCCTCCCCGGCACCGTCGCGCGGCAGCAGCGTCACCGCCGTTGGGGGTACCTCCCGCGAGGGTGCCTTCCCCCCCTCGCGAGGGACGACCTGGGCGAGCGGCCTGGCGACGTGGTTCGCGACGTCCAGGATCGAGCGGTCGTTGCGGAACGCCGTCGAGAGCGGGAACTGCCGCGCCGTCCCACCGTCCGCGCCGTTCTCGTCACGGCGCCGGAACCGGGTGGCGAAGCCGCGCATGTTGCCCGAACTCGCGCCGCGCCAGCCGTAGATCGACTGCAACGCATCGCCCACCGCGGTGACCGGATGCCCCCCGGAGAACAACCCCGCGAGCATTTCGATCTGGGAGTGGCCGGTGTCCTGATACTCGTCCAGCAGTACCGCCCGGAACCGGGCGCGCTCCCCCGCCGCGACCTCCTCCAGCGCTGCCAGTGAAGCCGCGACCCGCATCTGGTCGCCGAAGTCGACCGCTCCGAGCGCACGCTTCTCGGCCTGGAACGCCTCGACCAGTTGCACCAGCGCACGCCGCTGCCGGAGCGCCTCGACGTACTTGTCGGAGCCCTTCGGCGTCTCGGACGACGCACCCTTGCCGATCGGCAGCGCGAAGAACCGCTCCAGCGCCGCGGTGCAGAACTGCTCCACCCGTTCCGGCTCTACCAGGTGGTCGGCGAACTGCCCGGCCATCGCGATCACCCAGTGCACCAGGGACGACGGCACCTTGAACTCGGCCAGCGGCTGGTCCCACCGGCGTACCACCCGGTCGGCGACCTGCCACAGCATGGCCGGCGGCAGCAGCCGGGCGTCCGGCTCCTGCCCGACCCGAAGCGCCTGCTCGCCGACGAGGCGACCGGCGTACGAGGCATAGGTGAGCACGGTCGGCTCCTGCGCGGAGAGCAGCGAGATCAGTTCGATGTCGTCAGGGTCTTCTCGTTCGGTGACCCGTCGCAGGACGTCCAGTTCACGACGGATGCGCCTGCCCAGCTCAGCGGCGGCCTTCCGTGTGAAGGTCAGGCCCAGCACCTGCTCGGGCTCGACGAGGCGGTTCGCCACCAGCCAGACCACGCGGGCGGCCATCGTCTCGGTCTTGCCGGAGCCGGCGCCCGCGATCACCACGGCCGGCTCCAGCGGGGACTCGATGACCTCGGCCTGCTCGGGCGTCGGCGCGAACTTCTTGCCCAGCCGCGCGGCCAGTCCCGTGGCGCTGATGGCCTGCGTCCGTCGTTGGCTGCGCGTTCCCCCGCCGGCTACACCTCCATCGACGGGGGGACCCCCACTGTCGCTCACCCCGTCACCTGTCCACCCTCGTCCTGCAGCGGGCAGGTCGTCCGTACGTCACAGACCCGGCAGCGCTCGTTGTGCCGCGCAGTGAACGTCGACCCGCGGACCACCCGCACGACGTGCTCCACCTGCGCGCGTGCCCAGGCTGGATCTTCGGCCTCGGCCAGCGGAGCCTGTCGTTGTTCGGGCTTGCCGCTCGCCCCGACCTGTACCAGCATCGCGCCGCCGGACTCGCTGCCGTGCCCGGCGAAGGCACCGTGCTCGACCGCGAGCTGGTAGGCCCCCAGCTGGGGCATCGTCGGGATCTTCGCGTTGGCCGGCTTGTTCTTGCCCGTCTTGAGGTCGACCACCACGAGCCGTCCGGCGGCGTCCTTCTCAAGCCGGTCGACGCGCCCACTGAGCACCGCCCCACCAACCTCGACCGTGAAGGACAGCTCGGTGCCGACCTGCTCGAACTCGCCGCGCGAACCCTCCAGCCACTCGACGAAGACGTCGAGCATCCCGTGCGCGCGCTCGCGCTCGTTGGCCGCCATCCACGGGGCGCCGAAGTCCAGGTCGCCGATCCGCTCGTCCAGCTCGGCCCGCAGTTCCTCGATCGAACGCCCGTCCGCGCTCTGCGCGATCGAATGGATCAGGGTGCCGAGCTCGGCGGCCTTGAAGTCGCCGTCGCGTACGCCGAGCAGTTCCATCAGCGCCTTGAGCTCGCAGTCGATGAACGACTCGATCCGCGACGGCCCCACCCGGACGAGCTCCTCCCCTACCCGGACCGGCTCCTCGGTCGACGGCGGCGCCAGGCCCCACCAGTCGTCCGGGTCGGCGCCGGGGACGCCGGCCGCAGCCAGCTCCGCCAGCAACCCCGCCGCCTCGGCGCGCGCATCTGCCGGCTGTGCGGGATCGCAGACCACCGTTCGCAGGTGCGCGACGACGCCGGAACGATGCGCCGCCCGGGGCAGCCGGGTCAACGGGCGCTCGTTCTCGGTCGGCATCAGCTCGTCCAGGAAGCGAGAGGGTTGCTCCTCCTCGCCGGAGACCGCGGTCGCCAGCAGCCGGTGGCGGGCGCGGGTCGCGGCGACGTAGAACAGCCGCCGCTCCTCGGCCAGCTGCTTGGCCGAGGATGCGGGGTCGGGACCGACCACGCCGTCGGCAGCGTCCACGAGTTGCTCGGTGCCGAGCAGGGTGCCGCGGCGGCGCAGGTCCGGCCAGATGCCCTCCTGCGCGCCGGCCACCACGACGAAGTCCCACTCCAGACCCTTGCTCGCGTGCGCGGTGAGGATCTCGACGCCCTCGCTCACCCCTCCGCCGCGGCTCAGCGGGCCGCCCGGGATCCGCTGCGCGCGCAGGTGCTGTTCGAAGCCGGCCGGAGTCTCGTACGGGAGGCGGTCGACGAACGCGGCGGCCTCGGCGAACAGTTGCAGCGCGGCGTCCAGGTCGCGGTTGGCCGCCGCGCCGACGGCATCAGCCCGCAGACTGCCACGCTCCCACACCGGGCCCAGTCCGGAGGCCGACCAGGCGGCCCAGAGCACCGTCTCGGCGTTGCCGCCGTCAGCGGCCGCGGCCCTGGCGGCGTGCAGGGTGCGCGCCACGGCCAACACCGGCCGGCGTACCCGCTCGGGCAGCACCGCAGCACCCAGGACGTCCGTGACGACCGGGGCCAACGACACCCGCGCGGTCGGTTCCAGGCCCTGCACCTGCCGCACTGCCCGGGCGAGCCGACGCAGCAACAGCGAGTCGCCACCTCCGATGGGGCCGGTGAGCAGCCCTTCGGCGAGTTCGTCGGTCATCGGGCGTCCGATCGCGTACGCCAGCACGTCGAGCAGCATCGCCACCACCGGCTGCTCGGCCAGCGCCAGCTCCTCGCGACGGACCGCGATCGGGACGCCCGCGGTGACCAGCGCCCGGCGCAGCGTGCCGACGGCGCCGGTCGTACGTACGAGAATCGCCATCCGCGACCACGGCAGCGCGGGCACCTCGCCCGTACCGAGGCCGGCCCGGCGCAGCTCGTTGGCGACGTACGCCGCCTCCTCGGACGACGAGCGGAACACCCGCACCTCGACCCGACCCGGGTCGATGCCCGCGAGCGGGACCAGCGCCCGCTGCTCGCCGCGCCCCGGCAGCTTGGCCGCCACCCGCCGCGTCGCCGCGAGCAACACCGGGCCCGAGCGGCGGCAGGTCGTGAGCGCGAGGACCGGGATCCGGCCGGTGCGGCCGAAGTGGTCGTCCACGTGCGCGATCGCCGCCTCGTCCGCTCCGCGGAAGGCGTAGATCGACTGGTCGGGATCGCCGACGAGGATCAGCTCGTCGGCGCCCTCGGCGAGCAACTGGAGCAACTGCACCTGCGCCGGGTCGGTGTCCTGGTACTCGTCGACATAGATCCGCCGGCGCCGCGCCCGTTCCGCGGCCAGCAACTGGGGATCGGCCTCCAACGCGTTGATCGCCGCCCGGATCAGCGCCGCCTGGTCGAAACCCTTGGCCGGGTCGAGCGCGTTGACCTCCTCGTACTCCTCGAGGAACCGCCCGGCGGCCACCCAGTCGGGGCGTCCACGGGCCGAGCCCAGTGCCTGCAACGACGGGCCGTCGTACCCACGCTCCTTCGCCCGCATGATCAGGTCGCGCAGCTCCGAGGCGAAGCCGTCGGTCGTCAGCGCAGGGTGTAGCGCCGTCGGCCAGTCCGCCGCCCGGCCCCCCTCGAGGAGCTGGCGCACCACGACGTCCTGCTCGGCGCCTCCGAGCAGCCGCGGCGCGGTCTTGACCGTCTCGCCGCGCTCGGCCGAGCGCACCGCGGCGATGCGCAGCAGGCCGAATGCGTAGGAGTGCATGGTGCGGGCGACCGGCTCACGAACCGTGCGGGCCAGCCGGGCGGTGACCCGGTCGCGCAGTTCGCCGGCGGCCTTACGGCTGAATGTGAGCATCAGGATGTCGTCGACCGGCACTCCCGCGTCGACCCGGGCCACCGCGGTCTCGACGAGTGTCGTGGTCTTGCCCGTGCCCGGACCCGCCAGCACCAGCAACGGCCCCCCTGCGTGTGCGACCACGCGACGCTGCGCCTCGTCCAGCACCGGTGCGGGCGGTGGCGTCCGCGGCGGGCGGATCAGCTGGTACGTCGGCGAGCTCACCCGTTCATCTCAGCACGGCGGTCGGACGCTTCCGGCTAGGGTCGCAGCGTGACCGACGCGCCGCGCACCCGCTGGGAACTCGCCGGTGGCGCCGCCGCGACCGGCTACGCCGCTCGCTTCGGTGACCTCATCGACCACGGCGCCGACATCGACGGCGAGGCCCGGCTGGCCGACGCCCTCGTCGAGCGCACCGCCACGATCCTGGACGCCGGCGCCGGGATCGGCCGGGTGGGCGCGGCGCTCGCCACCCGCGGCCACCAGGTGCTCGCCGCCGAGAAGGACCCCGCGTTGGTCGCGGAGAGCCGAGCTCGTTACCCCGATCTACCGGTGATCCGAGCGGACATCCTCGACCTCACGCCGACGCGGCTGGCCGGCGAGGGCCATCGGACGGGCTACGACCTGATCGTGCTGGTGGGCAACGTGATCGTGTTGCTCGCCCCGCAGACCGAACGCCGGGTGCTCGCCACGCTGCGCGAGTTGCTGACCCCTGCAGGCCGGATCCTCGTCGGCTTCCACCCGGCGAACGGCCCCGGCCACGCCCGGGCGTACCCGTTCGAGGAGTTCGCCGCGGACGTCGCCGCGAGCGGCCTGCGCGTGCAGCACCGCTTCGGGACCTACCAGCTCGGCGGGCCGTCCGACGACTACGTGGTCGCCGTGCTGACCCGCGCCTGAGTTCTCTGCCCCGGCCCGAGCCGGGGGGTCGTGCTCGACTATCGGACTCCGCTGCCTGAGCTGCTGACGCGAGAAAACTCAGTACGACGGCAGGCTGGGGTCGATCGTGCTGACCCAGGCCGATACGCCACCCTGCACGTGAACCGCGTCCTTGAAGCCCGCGCCCTTCACGGCCGCGAGGCACTCGGCCGAGCGCACGCCCGACTTGCAGTACAGGACGATCTGCTTGTCCTGCGGCAGGGTCGCCAGGGCGTCGCCGCGCAGGATCTGGTCCTTCGGGATCAGCGTCGCACCGGGGATGCGCACGATCTCCCACTCGGCCGGCTCACGCACGTCGACCAGGAAGATCGGCTTGTCCGATTCCTGCAGCTCGACGAGCTCGCGCGGGGTGATCGTCGAGCCGGTCGCGGCCTCGGCGGCCTCCTCGGAGACGACACCGCAGAAGGCCTCGTAGTCGATCAGTTCGGTGATGTCGGCATTCGGGCCACAGACCCGGCAGTTCGGGTCCTTGCGGACCTTGATCTTGCGATAGGTCATCTCCAGCGCGTCGTACACCATCAGCGAGCCGACCAGCGGCTCCCCGATCCCGGTGAGGACCTTGATCGCCTCGTTGACCTGCATCGAGCCGATGGAGGCGCAGAGCACGCCGAGCACGCCGCCCTCGGCGCAGGAGGGGACCATGCCGGGAGGTGGGGGCTCCGGGTAGAGGCAGCGGTAGCAGGGACCGTGCTCGGACCAGAACACCGAGGCCTGGCCGTCGAAGCGATAGATCGAGCCCCACACGTACGGCTT
>Ga0164242_10003185_pt1 | contig 18791 bp, 13 predicted proteins | sample OricomgcompostMG_FD_108783 | JGI IMG/M metagenome (GOLD analysis project Ga0164242, IMG submission 108783) | Miracle-Growth compost microbial communities from Emeryville, California, USA - Original compost - Miracle growth compost (MG) ... | reverse complement strand
GCGCTGGCGCAGACCCAGGCGCCGCTGCCGGTCGGCACCACGACGATGACGCATGAGGGGAGCAGCACATCACCGATCACGAAAGCGACTTCATGGCAACATGCCGGCAGCGACATTCCCGCGGATCCCGCTTGGGTGACGGGCACCTTGTCCAACGGCCTACGCTACGCCGTCCGGAAAGATTCGATTCCTGCCGGCAGCATCGCCGTCCGCGTGCGGATCGGCGTCGGCGCGCTGATGGAGAATGACAACCAGCAAGGCTGGTCGCACCTTATCGAGCACATGGTGTTCCGCGGCACGAAGACATATCCCGACGGAGACGCAGTCAAAATCTGGCAGCGGCTGGGCGCCAGCTTTGGCCGCGATACCAACGCCCAGACGACGATGACCGCAACAACCTTCCAGCTCGACCTTCCGAGAGCGGATTCCACCTCCTATGACCAGGCGCTCGATGTCATGGCGGGGATGATGCGGGACGCGACGATTGAGCCCGCGCTGCTTGCGACCGAGAAGCAGGTGGTGATCGCCGAGCGGCAGATGCGAGTCAGCCCACTTGGCCGCAAAGTGCATGACGCCGGCCAGGTGACGTTCCTCGCTGGCCTTAAAGCCGGCGAACGCGATATCGGCGGCACCGACGCGACCCTGGGCGCCGCCAGCGCCGACAAGCTGCGGGCATTCTACAAGACCTGGTATCGCCCCGATCGCGCCGTGGTCGTCGTCGTCGGCGATGCCGATCCGCAGACGCTCGTTGCCGGGATCAAGCGGGCTTTCGGCGATTGGCAAGGCGTCGGTCCCGATCCCGCCCAGCCGGACTTCGGTGCGCTCAAGCCGCCCGCCTCGGCGGCGGCGCTGGTGGTCGATCCACAGGCGCCGGACATGATCCAGCTCGCCTGGATGCACCCGCACGATGACCGACCATTCACGATCGCGCACCAGCAGGATCAATATATCCAGGTCGTTGCTACCGCGATTATCAACCAGCGGCTGCATACGGAAGCGCAGAAGGGCGGGGCGATCGTATCGGCGGATGCATCCTACGACACCGCGCGCGATATCGCCGACCAGCTCAGCGTCACGGTTGTGCCCAAACCCGGTGCTTGGCAAGCTGCGCTCGACGAAACCTTCGGCGTGCTCAATCGCCTTCGTACGACGCCGCCCAGCGCAGCCGAGATAGCTGAACAGATCAGCCGTATCGAGCAGCTATCGCGAAAGCGGATCGAAGCGCGCGAGACCGAGACTTCGCCGGCGCTCGCCAATGAATTCATCCAGGACGTCGACCAGGGCAACGTCAGCGCAGCGCCCGAAATCTATTTAAAGCTGTTCGAAGCGGAAAAGGCGGCGCTCACGCCCGATGCGGTCGCCAAGTCTATTCGTGAGCAACTCGCGCCCGACCCGCGGCTGATCCTGCTGTCGCCCAAACCTGTCGATGGGGGGCAGAGGACGGTCGCCGCCGCGCTCGCCGCTGGGAAGAAGGTAGCGGCGGCCGATGTCGCCGACCTGCGCCCGGTTTCGCTGGACGAGCTGAAGGTGCCCGATATTGCTGGCGAGGTCGTGGCGCACGGCGCGATCGCCGATCTCGGCATTGACCGGGTGCGCTTCGCCAACGGTGTCGAGCTTGATTACAAGAAGACGCCGTTTGAGAAGGATTCGATCCGTTTGCAGGTCGAGATCGGTCACGGCCTCTACAATCGACCCCCGAACGATCCCGGCCTGTTGTGGAGTTCGGGCGCGCTGGCGGCTGCGGGGATCGGGCCATTTACCCCGGACGAGCTGACTCGACTCACCGCTGGTCGCCAGATCGGCTTTGCCATCCAGCAGCTTCCAGATGCGCTGGCCATGGCCAGTCGCACCGACCAGGCCGACATCGGCGACGCGATGAAGCTGATGGTCGGCGCGCTGACTCGAATGGATTATGCCGAAACGCCGATCGAACGGCTCAAGAACGGCTACAAGGCAACTTATCAGGCCTATTTCGCAGCACCGGGATCGGTGCTTCAGGCGTTCGGCGCTCCCTATTTCCACGGCGGCGACATGCGCTTTAGAGCGACGCCGCCGCCCAACGCGGTAGATGCCCTGACGCTCGCCAAGTTTCGTGCCTTTTGGCAGCAGCAGCTCTCGCAAGGCCCGATCAAGGTGATTGCCGTAGGTGATCTTGATCCGGACAAGCTGATTGCGGCGGTAGCCAAGACTTTTGGGGCACTGCCAACGCGTCCAGACGACAAGCCGACCACGAGGGAGCTCGCCGTCACCGCAAAGTGGGGCGGGGCCAAGCCGGTGATCCTCCACCACAGGGGAGATGCCGATCAGGCAGCGGTAGCGATGGTTTACCCGACCACAGGCGTGCTCAAGGACGTATCCGAAAGCGTCGCGCTCGATATCGCGGCTTCGATCATCCAAGATCGGTTAACGGAGGGCTTTCGCGAAAAGGAAGGGGGCAGCTACACGCCGTTTGCCGATTCGACGCAGGCGGCCGATCTGCCCGACTATGGTTTCGTCCTTGCCGGCGCCCAGCTGCGCGTTGAGCGAATCGGCGATTTCTACAAGGCGCTGGCCGGCATCGTCGCCGATCTCGCCGCGCACGGGCCGAGCGCCGACGAACTCAAGCGCGCGACGACCACCAAAGAGGCCGCAGCCAGTCGCGCGCTTACTTCCAACACTTATTGGCTGACCCGGATGAGCGGCAATCTCGACGATCCACGTTACGTAGCGGCCGTCAGGTCAATCCAGGCCGATATCGGGAAAGTCGATGCGGCCGCGGTGCAGGCGGCGGTGAAGCGCTGGCTGGCAGATTCGCCCGATGCCTACAAGATTGAAGCGTTGCCGGAAAAATAGGCGACTCCGATCCTGAAGCGTCGAAAGGATTGGAAACTTCCTCGAGCGCGCGGCGCAACTTGTGACGCTGGCGGTTCGGTCTTAGGGCGAGGCCATGTCCGCCTTCACTACGCTCCGCGCCGACCTTGCGTCGCTCAATTCGACAGCGCGGTTGCGGCAGTTGGCGCCGCGCCGAGGGGTCGACTTTAGTTCGAACGATTATCTCGGCCTCGCCTCATCTTCGCGCCTTGGCGCCGCGATCGAACGGGCAATAGGTGCCGGCATCGCCGTCGGCTCGGGGGGCTCGCGGCTGCTGCGCGGGAACCACGACGCGCACCAGATATTGGAGGCCGAAGCCGCGCATTTCTTCGGCAGCGAAGCGGCATTGTTCTTCTCCACCGGCTTTTCCGCCAACGCCTGCTTCTCTGCCACCGTGCCGCAGCGCGACGATCTCATCCTCTATGACGCGCTGAGCCATGCTAGCGTCCATGAAGGCCTGCGCCTCGCCCGCGCTGCGCATTGCTCCTTTCCGCACAATGACGCCGAGGCGGCGGACAATGCGCTTGCCGATTGGCGCCGGGCCGGCGGGAGCGGTACGCCATGGATCGCGGTCGAGAGCCTCTACAGTATGGATGGCGATCGCGCACCGCTTGCAGACCTCGCTGACATCGCCGCACGCCGCGACGCCATGCTGGTGGTCGACGAGGCTCATGCGACCGGCGTGTTCGGTCCCGATGGCCGTGGACTCGGCGCCGCCATCCCACCCGAGCGTCGCGTCACGCTGCACACCTGCGGCAAGGCGCTTGGCGTCGAGGGGGCGCTGCTCGCCTGTCCAGAGGTGGTACGCGACTTCCTGGTCAACCGCGGCCGAGCTTTCATCTTTTCGACCGCGCCCTCGCCGTTGATCGCCGTCGCGGTGCGCGAGGCGATGGGAGTCCTTGCCGATGAGCCCGAACGGCGCGACCGGCTCCAGGCGCTGATCGCTTATGCCGAGCGCGCGCTTGGCCCCTGCGGTGTCGCGGCGACCGGGTCTCAGATCCTGCCGTTGATCTTGGGGGACGATGCGCGAGCAATGGCGGTGGCGGCCAGGCTTCAGGCGTCGGGCTTCGACGTGCGCGGCATCCGCCCGCCGACAGTGCCCGTCGGCACTGCGCGATTGCGCCTGTCGCTGACGCTCAACGTTACCGAAACCGATGTTGATGCGTTGGCAACCGCACTTCGGGACGCGTTGGCATGAGGACGATCGTCGTCACCGGCACCGATACCGACGTCGGCAAGACGGTGTTCGCAGCTGCGCTCGCCGGTGCGCTGGGCGCGGCCTATTGGAAGCCGGTGCAAGCCGGTCTCGACGATGGTTCCGATCGCGAGCGCGTCGCGAGCCTCTCGGGGTTGCCCGACCGGAAACTTCTACCGGAGGCCTTCCGCCTGGCCACCGCCTGCTCTCCGCACCGCGCTGCCGAGATGGAGGGCCTGGTGATCAATCCAGCCCGCCTGGCATTGCCGCCGCACGAGAACTGCCTGGTGGTCGAAGGGGCTGGCGGCGTGCTGGTCCCCGTCACGCGCGAGCTGTTGTTTGTAGATCTGTTCGCACGCTGGCACGAGCCGGTGATCCTGGTCGCGCGCACCGCGCTCGGCACGATTAACCACAGCCTGCTGTCGATCGAGGCGCTCAAACGTCGCAACGTGCCGATCCTCGGCATCGCCTTTGTCGGCGAGGCCATCGAGGACACCGAGGCGACCATCGCAGCGATCGGCGAGGTCAAGCGGCTTGGCCGCCTGCCGCTGCTGCCAGCGCTCGATCGCGACACGCTCGCCAGTGCATTTGCCAGGAACTTCAATCTGGAGGATTTCCGCTGACTTCGCCCGTCTGGCATCCCTTTACCCAACACGGGCTCGGCGAGCCGATCCCGCTCGTTACCCATGCCGAGGGCGCCGCGCTCTACAGCGTGGACGGTCGACGCATCGTCGACGCGATCTCGTCCTGGTGGGTGACGACCCACGGACATTGCCATCCGCGCATCATGAAGGCGATCGCCGAGCAAGCTCAGCGACTCGACCAGATCATCTTCGCGGGCTGGACTCACGAGCCGGCCGAAGCGGTCGCGCGCGGTCTCACGACAATCATGCCTCGCACGCTCGAATACGTCTTCTTCTCAGATTCGGGATCGACCAGCGTAGAGGTAGCACTCAAGATGGCGCTCGGCTTCTGGCTTAACCGTGGGGAGCCACGTCATCGCATCCTTGTCCTCGAGCACAGCTATCACGGTGACACGATCGGCGCGATGTCGGTCGGCGCGCGCGGCGTATTCAACAGGGCTTATGCGCCGTTGCTGTTCGACGTCGGCACAATCCCGTTTCCGGGGAAGAACGGGCAACAGGCAACGCTGGATGCGCTGGAGGCTGAATGCCGGGCGGGCGCCGCGGCCTTCATCGTCGAGCCGCTCCTGCTCGGCGCCGGCGGGATGCTGCTCTATCCGCCCGCCGTCCTCGCCGAGATGCGCCGCATCTGCCAGCATTACGCCGTGCTGTTAATCGCCGACGAGGTGATGACCGGGTGGGGCCGCACCGGCACGCTGCTGGCGTGTGACCAAGCCGGGGTAGTACCAGATATCCTTTGTCTGTCGAAAGGGCTGACCGGCGGCGCGCTCCCGCTGGCGGTAACGATGGCAAGCGCGCCAGTATACGAGGCACACCTGTCGTTCGATCGTGCCCGCATGTTCTTTCATTCTTCGAGCTATACGGCGAACCCGGTCGCCTGCGCTGCTGCCGATGCCAACCTGGCGATTTGGCGCGATGAGCCGGTCGCCGAACGTATCGCCGATCTTGCCCGGCGCCAGCGGCAGCGCATCGAGTCAATTGCCGCCCATCCCCGCGTCCGCAATGCGCGCGCAATCGGCACCGTCACCGCGATGGAACTGGGGGAAAGCGCAAGCGATTATCTCTCTTCGCGCGGCCCAGAGCTGCTCGCGTTCTTTCGGGAGCGCGACCTGCTCGTCCGGCCGATGGGCAACACGGTCTATGTCATGCCGCCTTACTGCATCGATGATGTTGATCTGGATGCGATCTACGCCGCAATTATCGACGCGGCGGAGGCTTTATGATGCGCCAGGCAGCAACGATGCTGACCATCGCGACGGACCGTCAAGGCCTGATCGAGGTGACTGACCGCGTCGCTCGCTGGGTCGCCGAGCAGCACATGCGGACGGGCCTGCTGACGGTGTTCTGCCGCCATACTTCGGCCTCGCTGGTCATCCAGGAAAATGCGGCGCCCGCCGCGCGCCGCGATCTCGAGCGCTACTTTGCTCATATCGCCCCCGAATCGACCGAGTACGAGCATGGCGACGAGGGCGCCGACGATATGCCTGCGCATTTGCGAACTGCGCTCACCAACACCGACCTGGCAATCCCACTGATCGACGGGGCGCTCGCGCTCGGAACCTGGCAGGGCATCTACCTCTTCGAACACCGTCGCCAACCCCATCGCCGCACGCTGGCGCTGCATTTGATCGGCGAGTGAGGCGAGACCCGTCGCCGCTCAATCGCGGCGCCGGCGAACGCTGCGTGTCCTGCTGGAAAATGCCGGTCAAGCGAACCCGAATCATTCCCGGGCACCGGGCGAAGGCGCCGGGACCCATTGTCGACAATCTGACGCTGGCTCGAGCCGGGGCCGGGCTGGTACGCAAGGGGCGTGATCGTGGCGCTGCCGGGTGAACTCGGTTTTGCGGTTATTGGGAGTCCGCCGGTTCAGCACGCCCCTTGAACCCTTGCGCGACGACGTACCATTCCGACGAATCCTTGCGGCTGGCCGGTGGCTTGGCGTGCTTCACCGTGGCGAAATTACGCTTGAGCTCGGCGACCAGGCTGCTGTCGGCCCCGCCCGCCAGCACCTTGGCGACGAACGTGCCGCCCGGCCGCAGCACTTCATAGGCGAACGCCGCGCCCGCTTCGACCAGCGCCATGGTCCGCAGGTGATCGGTCTGCGGGTGGCCAACGGTATTCGCCGCCATGTCGGACAGGACGAGATCGGCTTCGCCGCCCAACGCCTCGGTGAGCAAGTCGGGCGCGCGCTCGTCCATGAAATCCATCTGCAGGATGGTAACGCCGTCGATCGGATCGACCGGCAGCAGGTCGATGCCCACCACCACGCTTTCGCGGCGCTTCTTCTTGACTACCTGGCTCCAGCCACCCGGGGCGATACCGAGATCGATGATACGCTTCGTCCCGCGAAGCAGCGCGAATTTCTCGTCGAGTTCAATCAGCTTGTATGCGGCGCGGCTGCGATAGCCTTCCGCCTTCGCGCGGCGGACATAGGGGTCGTTCAATTGCCGCTCGAGCCATCGAGTGGACTGCGCCGATCGCCCGCGCGCGGTCCGTACCCGCTGTCGGCCGCCCGATCCGCCCCTGCTCATCGTCCTTGTCTCACGGGCGCGGGGCGCCCATCAGCCGACGCAATATGCCCTCGCGAATGCCGCGGTCGGCGACGCCGAGCCGCTCGGCTGGCCACAGGTCGAGAATCGTCTCGAGTATCGCGCAGCCCGCCACCACGAGATCGGCCCGCTCGGCGCCGATGCACGGGATTTCGGCGCGCTGGGCGATCGTCTTTGCGGCAAGGTCGCTGCTGATCGCGCGCATCGCGGCCGCGGGCACGATCAGCCCGTCGACTGCGCTGCGGTCATAGTGGCCGAGCTTCAGATGGACGCTGGCCAGCGTGGTTACGGTGCCGCTGGTGCCGAGCAGCCGCGGCCGCTCGATGTCCCGCGGCAGCCGCGCCGCAAACGGCGCCATGGCCTCGGCCACGGTCGCTCGCATCCTCGCGTAAACCTCGACAAGCGATGCACCGGTATCGCGCGCTGTCGCTTCGGTCAGCGACACCACCCCCCAGGGCGCGCTGTGCCAGTCGAGCACCTTGGGAACTGGTTCGGACGTATCGATCAGTACCAGTTCGGTCGAGCCACCGCCGATATCGAACACCAACGCGGGATCCTCGCCGGGCTCGATCAGCGCGTGGCATCCGAGCACCGCCAGACGCGCTTCCTCCTCCGCCGAGATGATGTCGAGAACAATCCCGGTCTCGGCAGCGGCCCGGGCGATGAACTCAGCGCCGTTAGCTGCGCGCCGGCACGCCTCGGTGGCGACCGCGCGCGACAGCGCAACGTTGCGCCGCCTCAGCTTGATCGCGCACACGGTGAGCGCCGCCAGCGTCCGCTCGATAGCCGCGTCGGAAATTCGTCCCGTTGTCGCCAGCCCCTCGCCAAGCCGGACGATCCGTGAAAAGGCGTCGATCACGGTAAACCCGGCGCCGTGCGGCCGAGCAATCAACAGTCGGCAATTGTTAGTGCCGAGGTCGAGCGCCGCATAATGCTGCGCCTGCGGCCAGCGCGGGCGCGTCGGGGTGCCGGACGGGCGATGGCTTGGACCATGCCGGTACGGCGTTGTGGGCGATACGTCCCCCATGGCCGTCACTCTTTTCTTTTATGTTCTGCCGGCACGGCAAGATGCCGCCCGGTGCTTGCCCCGCAAGGTAGCGCAAGCCGGCGCGGCCGACAAGCGCCGCCCCGGCGGCGGCGGCGTTGACACACCGTTCGAGCTTGCCTATCTCGCGCCGCCTGTTGCCCCGTCGTCTAACGGCAAGACTACGGACTCTGACTCCGTCAATCGTGGTTCGAATCCACGCGGGGCATCCAGCTCAATATCGGGTTTCGCCGATAACCACTCGTTTGCAGGAGGGGCGGCGCGAAAGGCGTTTCGAGCTTCTCCCCCAGCCGGCGCGCGAGCGGCGATGCGCGCATCGGTTATCCGGCGTTTGGGGTTGATCGCGCATCGATTATGTCAGTGTGGGAGAAATCCTCTCCCACGAAGAGCAACGGAGAGCCGCGATTTTTCGCCAGTTCATAGGCGAAGCAATCGCCGAAATTGAGGCTGGCGCGATGCATGCCCTTGCCCCAGCGCGTATAAGCGTCCGCGATCCGTTTGGCGGACGCCGCTGTCACCGGCACCACGTCCAACCCGAGGCCGTCAAGAAGCATCTCGGCTTCCGCCCTGAGGTTTCGTCGTCCAGCGACGATAAGCGTTTCAGCCAGCGTGCCCGACGAGATAACGATATCGCTTTCGGTCTCGATGACCTCGACACAGGCATCTGCTTCCGGTTCGTTCAGCAGGATGGCCATGATTGCCGATGTGTCGATCACGATCACTCAGGCAAGCCCCCGTCTCCATATAGAAAATCCTGACTACGGGCAGCATCCGGTCCGGCCACGGCGTTGGCGGCGGCCGCGGCGCGGACCGCCTTGAGAAGATCGCGACGGGCTGCGCGGCTGACGGGCGCTTTGAGGGGGACCAGGCGCACGGCTGCTTTTCCGTGACGGGTAAGGATGACCTCGTCGCCGGCTTCTGCCCGACGGACCAACTCTGTCAGCTGCCCTTTGGCCTCAGTCACGGAAACCTGCATAGCGACCTCTCAACGGCTACATTAGTCACTCAAACAATATGGACCATTGTCTAGACCATTTCAATTTCTTCGCATGCGCAGGACTATCGACGCCAAAGCCGGATAGCCCGCGCATTCGATCGAAGCTGAAGGCGAAATCGGCGGCAAATTTCTTGGAGTTATATAGGCTAAGCGTATTCATGGCCGCGGTCTTCGATTGAAAACTTCGAATGTCGATCTGTTCACCGCGGACCTGCGGGGTTCGTGGGACAAAGATTGGCAGAGTTCCTATGTGGATGTCGACGAGGCGGCGTGGGATCATTCGAGCTTCAGCACCAACCGGCAGCACGCGCATCGAGACTTCTCTACTGTCCGATTAAGGCTTTGTCCCAGAGTAACTTTTTCGACGGCTTTAACCCCGATGCACCCCTAGCCGTGAATTTCGCGAGCTGACCTTACTGCACCAGTTTCAGCCGTCGCCAGGGTGACTAATCCAGATATCGTTCAATAGCGGACATTTAAAATTGCCCGTACCGTTCGGCCGAATTCGGGGCGAGCCAGGAAGTAGCCGAAGCTGCCCCCGGCGTCGAAGGAACCGAGCCGAGGATTCCCTTCGGTGAGACCGAGCGCATCGGTGATATTTGTGCCATGCAAAGCGATGCCCACCCGGCTGTCCACCTGCATTGCGAAATTGAGGTTAATCAACGAATATGCCGGCAGTTTCTGGCTATTGGCGATGTCGGCGTAGCGATCCGAATAATGCACCAGATCGACGGCCACCCGTAAGCGGTCGTCAAACAAGTGCAAACTCGGCGTGATACGCAGCGAAAGTCGAGGCACGCGGATCAGCTGGTTGCCCGTCGCATCATCGACAACCGGCTGTCCATCGACAAGGTCGGTATAGCGGAAGTCTCGGTAGCGCGGATCCTGCAGCGTCGCCTCGAGCTCTAGCTGGAGCGGCCCGGCAATATCGGCGTGGCCATCGAGTTCGACGCCGACCGTCGAGGTGTCGGCGATCGATGTCTGTTCGATATAGGCGCTGCTCACCGGATCGAAGCGATAGTCGGTAAACGGCAGGCGTGCGAAATATGTTGCAAAGGCGACCGCCGATACCGTCCAGCGCTGCCGTTCTACCGAGACTCCGGCCTCGGCCATGGTGATTGGCACGTCGGCATCATCTGTGCGGTCCGGATCTGAATTGAAGTCGGTGGCGCCGGGCAGCCGGCTGATGTGCGTGAGCCGCAGAAACAGGCCGGTATCGGCTTCGGGATGATAATTGGCACCGATCGTCCAGTTGAACCCGGCAAAGCCACGGTGGATGGGCTCGATCACACCGTTACCGGTTAGCACCGCGTCGTCGGCCAGCGTCGCGGTATCGCGGAGATCGACCGGCACGCTCTGCTCGACACCGCCGCGGATGGCGATGTGCTCCCAGCGCACTCCCAGATCGAGGCGCCAGCGCGAACTGAAGTGCCATTCGTCGGCAGCGTAGAACGCGACGTTTGAGGAATGAATGCCAATGTTGTCGAACAGCGAACCGTACCGGATGAAGCCGTTGTCGGTCAGCCGGCCGACCGACTGGCCGGCCGAGTTAAGCGCGATGACGTCGAGTCGCTCGGCCTGCCCCCGCACATCGAGAAGGATGGTGCCCATCTGGCGGTCGTAGCCAAGCTTGGTGTCATCATAGGTCAGGCCCACCGCGAGATCGTGGCGGCCCAACCTATCAATACTGCTGGTGAGCCGGGCATCAGCGATAAGCTCGTCCATCGGCAACTGTACAGCCAGCAGGTTGGCGCCCACCACCAAGCCATTGTCGTTGCTGGTCGGCAGGAATGGCCGGCCGGTATCAGCATAGCGGATCTGCCCCGTGGCTGCGTTGGGAAAGGCAGTGCTGAGCTGCGGCCAGACACTTGCAAGGTAGTCGGCACCAGTCATCGGCCGCCCGATCGGGAACAGCCCGTTACGGGAAGTGCTGCCAGTCCGCAGGCGCGCCTTGATCTCAAACGCGGTGCGGGTGCCCAGTGCGACATGACCGGACATCGTGTAGAAGGTAACTCGGCTGTCGGTGCCGCGTGACAGGTCAAAATCCTGCGCGCCACTGGCAGTCTTGAACGGCACATGCACTTCGTCTGGGCCATCGAGCGTGGCGGTCAGCGGATCGAATCCGGGGATCGCCTCAACCCTGCCGTTGGCGCCAAACTGGAGCGGCACGGGTAAATAGAGGATGACGTCGTCGTCGAGCCGTTTGACGTTGAACGAAACTCGATTGCGTCCATCGCTATAATCAATAGCGGCGCGCAGCTGGCCGCCATGGTCGGCGGGGTAACCGGGGTCGCGCAGGCCGTGATCATAGCGGTAGAAGCCACCCAGCGAGGCGCCAATTTGCGGTGTAATCTGGACGCCGGCGTAGCCGTCGATGCGTTGGTACTCGCTGCGCGCGAGCTCGCCGGTCAGCGTGAAACCGGGATCACTCAGCGCATTGCGCGTCAGAAAATTGACGCTGCCGCCGGGCGCATTCGGCACGAAGATCGCCGATGGTCCGCCGCGAACTGCCTCCACGCGCTCGACGGTCGAATCTAATCGCAAGACCTGATCTGTGTTGAGATAAGCAAGACCGCCGTCATATTGCACCGGCAGCCCGTCCTCGAGCAACGCGACCGAGGAATAGCCATCGGTCGGTATGCCGCGCGAGCGGATGTTGTTGCTCGCCTCGCCGCCGGTCGATTCCACCCAGAAACCGGGAATTTCCTTGAACAGGTCCGCCGTCGACATTGGTGCGCGGTCGGCGAGCTTGGCAGCATCGATCTCGGTGACAGCATAGCTTTGTTCTGCGACACTGAGCGGCGCATCTACCGCGCGGCCGGTAACGACGATTTCGGGTGTTGGCAGCGGAGAAGACGGAGGCGGAGTGATAAATGTCCTCGCTTCGCGAGGCGTTTGATGGTGCGGCGGAGCAGGCGATGCCGCGCGTAGCGCGATGACCCGGTCGCCAAAACGGGCGATGACGAGGCCGCTGTCGTGGAGCAGACGATCGAGCGCCGCGCGGGGCGCCATCATGCCGCTCACCCCGGCTGTCCGATGCGTGGCACCGATCGAATAGGGATAGAGAATCTGAACGCCGGCCTGTCGCGCGAATTCGTCGAGCGCAGATGCCAGCGATTGCGGTCCAATCGCGAACCGGACTGACTTGGCGGCCTGAGCCGGTGCCGCATAGAGGCAGATGCACACCAACGACCCCGTCCAGAGCAGCGGCGATGCGGCGCCGCGGCGCCGGCCAGGCCGGAGAATTCGGCGAGGCACGCGGGTCACACGCATCGCATCGCCATGCTCCGCGCGCGCGACAACTTTGTGTCAGGATCGGTTGAGGCTCGCCCGGGGGCCGCTGGCACGGTACAACACAATCCGGTCTCCGTCGTGGCGTGAGCCAATGCCAAAGCCGTCATAGAGCGCCGCCAGGAAATCCCCGGGCGCGGCGATGCGGAAGTTGCCGCCGAGCCGGGTCTGCGCGAGATCGCGATCGCCGAGGACGATCTTATCGGGAAGGTAGCGATTGAACTCGGCGACGGCCTGATCGAGCCGCATCCCATCGAAGATGATTTCACCGTGCTGCCAGGCAGTGGCGATTGCGATCGCGGAGGGTGGCACCCGCTTGATTTGCGCAGCGCCCGCGGTGACGGTCAGCACGTGATCGGCGGCGACGGCTTCAGCCAGTGCGCCGCGACAGGCGGCGGCGGCACGCCCTGAGCTGACCAGCAGCTCGCCGCCGCCGCCTTCTAATCTCAGGTTAAACGAACCCGGACTGAGCCGGGCGTCGATTGGATCGCTATGCACGCGAAAGGGCTTGTCGCCGGCACGGATCAAAAGCGCCGTTTCGCCGCGCTCGACCCACAAATCGCGGCCGTCGTCGAAGCGCCACGCGACTCGCGAATCGGTATTGAGCATTGCGCGGCTGCCGTCGGGCAAGGCGACGACGCGGCGTTCGCCAACTGCAGTTTCGGCATAGGCGCGGCGTGGCCAGGCGAGGAAAACGCTGCCGGCACCGACCGCCAGCGCTGCCACGCCCGCGGCCATCGCACGCCGGGAGATCAAGCGCGGCCTTGCCGCTTCTTCATTTTCATCCAAGGACCGGGTGACGGCATCGCGCTGGTCGAGCAGCGCGGCGGCGCGGCGATCGCCGGTTCGTCGCCAAGTTGCCGCAACCTGAGCGAATACGGCGGCACGGCGAGGATCAGCGGACCGCCAGGCTTGGAAGGCGTCTTCGTCCGCATTTCCATGGTCGAGCGCCACCAGCCAGTCGATCGCCTGGTTGGTCAGATCGTCTCCAGCTTCTCGGCCTTCTCCCATTGAGCTATATGCTCCGCCATCCCCTGTGTCGCTGGTCGCGCCAGCGCCGTAACCAAAAGGCGAAGTGCCCTTTTGATGTGAGTCTCCACGGTGGAGACGGATATATTCATCTTTTCCGCTACCTGCGCCGGCGGCAACCCTTCGATCCGCCGCAGATAGAGTGCCTCGCGCATACGGGGCGGCATCTCCTGCATCAGATCGGCAACTCGATGCAACTCGGAACGATCCATTGCGACAATATCGGGCGTCGGCGCGCCATCGGCGACGTCAAGCGCGGCGATTGCCGCACTCTGATCAATGCGCACCACCTCGGCGCGTCGGAAGCGTTCGATCGCCAGATTGCGGATAATGCGCATCGTAAAGGCATGCGGATTGGCGATCCCCGCCCAATCGTCACGCGCGAACAGCCGGGCATAAGCCTCCTGGACGAGTTCCTCGGCCTCCTCGGGCTGCTTGGCTAAATAAAGGGCATAGCGCCGATGCTCCTGCTGGAAGACGAAGACATGGTCGGCAAACCAGATGTCGATGTCGCGTAGCCAGGCCATCGTTGCATGCCCCATCGGCAAAGTGTCGGAGTCGGACCCGGGGTAGGCCGGCCCTGTTACAGACGGTTGACAGCACGATGGCGCAATCGCGGGTGGGCCACCACTGTCGAGGCGAACTCGTCTTTTAAAAATTTTTTTCGAGGAGCTGTCCCGGAAGAGGGGGCACAGCCCGTCTTCCCTGCAAGAGCCCGGCTGATGCCCGCCCGCGACGACGGGTAGGCGCGGCATCGGCCACTCGCGAGCCTTCGCGAGCTTAGGAGAGCGCCAGACATTCGAACCAGAGGGGGCCAGATATGAAGCCGTTGCTGTTGACAACGTCGTTGCTCGCGATTGCAGTCGCGGGTGCCGTACCCGCCTTGGCGCAGCAGGCGCCGGCCTTTCAAGTGGCCACGCAGGATTTCCAAGCAGCGAGCGCGGCTGACGCGCAGCCGGCGCAAAGCGGCAACGACATCATCGTTACCGGTCGCGCCGGTACCGGGGAGCGCACCAAGGCCGAAACAAGCTATTCGGTCACCAACATCGACGAGGAGAAGCTCCGGCTCCAGGCGCCGACCAGCGTCACCGAGGCGCTGAAGTCGGTGCCGGGCTTCTGGGTCGAGGCATCAGGCGGCGAGGCGAGCGGCAATGTGCGCGCACGCGGCGTGCCGGTCGACGGCTTCGGATCGATCCAGTTGCTTGAAGACGGCATTCCGGTGCAGCACGATCCGGCGCTCGGCTATCTAAACGCTGACCAGGTGTTCCGCCTGGACGAGACGATCGACCGCATCGAGGTGGTGCGCGGCGGACCATCGGCATTGTTTTATTCGAATGCGCCGGCGGGCGCGGTTAATTTCATCCCACGCAAGGTCGGGGACTCGGCCGAGGGACTGGTCAAGGTGACGCTCGGCGCCGACAGCCAGTATCGCACTGATTTCTGGGTCGGCGCGCCGATCGGTGGGGGCTGGAAGCTCGCAACCGGCGGCTTCTATCGATCCGAGGGTGGCGTCCGTGACCCGGGCTTCACCGGCAACGAGGGTGGCCAGGTCCGCGCGACGCTGTCGCACGATTGGGATCGCGCGCATATCAGCCTCGACGTAAAGCGCGTCGACGACAAGGTGATCTTCTACACCGGGATCCCGATGACGTATAATTCGGATGGCGACATCGTCGCAGTACCGGGCTTCAGCGGCCATCACGGCACCGTCGCCGGGCCGGAAACCGAGCGCGTCAAGATGATCGAGGGCGACGGCAGCATCTACACGTTCGACAACAGCCTCGGCACGCAGGTGAAGCGCACGCAAATCACCGGCAAGTTCGATTTCGAGCCGGCCGATGGATGGAAGATCAGCAACACCAGCCGCTACAACGACACGTTCACGCAGCGGAACGGCGTTTATCCGAACTCGGTTGAGAGCGCGTCAGACTTCCTGACCGCCGAGGCAGGCCTGCTGAGCCAGGCGCCTGGCGCCACAGCGCTCCAGCTCCGCTACACCACGACGCCGAACCAAGTGTTCGATACCGCCAACCAGAATGGCAATGGCGATGTCATCATCGGCGGCCTACGCGGGCTGACGCTTCCAGTGAAGGAGTTCATGAGCGACACGCGAGTCGCGCATCGATTCCACATGGGGTCGACGACCCATGATATCACGCTCGGCTATTATTTCGCCCATATCAGTGAGGATTTCAGCCGCTATTCGTCGACTGCGCTCCTCGACGTGGAGGATAACGCGCGACTGCTCGATCTCGTTGCCGTCAATGCCGCCGGTGACGTGGTCAAGAAATTTACCGATGACAACGGCATCTATAAATACGGCTATGAGTGGGAGGACGCGCACGGCGAGCAAACCACCAATGCCCTCTATCTTTCTGACGAATGGCAGATCACGCCCAGGCTTCGGATCGACGGCGGTGTGCGCTGGGAGACGATGCGCACGCGCGGCACGGTGGGGCTGAAGAAGACGGTCGACCTCGGAACGCCGGCAACCTCGAGCATTATTACCAGTAGTGGCCTCTACGCAAACTATGACGATACGTTCAGTCACGCAACCTGGACGATCGGCGTCAATTACCAGTTCAATGATCGCTCGGGCATGTTCGCCCGTTATACTTCGGCCAATCGCCTGCCGAGCCTGGGCAATTACGTGACCAACGCCGGTGCCACGCCGGATGTACAAACGATGGATCTTGGTGAAATCGGCTTCAAATATTCCAGCAATCTATTCGATTTCTACGCGACCGGATTCTGGACCAAGTACAACAACGTCGGCTTCACCAACTATAGCTTCAATCCCGATACGGGAGCAGCAACGTCGACACCGGCTTATGCTGATACCCAGACGTTCGGGGTCGAACTGGAAGACACCATCAGGCCCGTCGAGTGGTTCGACCTTTCGGGAACCGCGACGATCGAGGATCCGCGCTATCGCGGTCTTACCTACACCGACAGTTCGGGCGCGCTGCAGGATTATGACGGCAACCGGCTGATCCGCGTGCCGATCACCAGCCTCCGGCTCGTGCCCGGGTTTAACTTGTTCGACGGTCGCTTTCGCCTCCAAGCGTCATGGGAATATGAAGGCGCGCGTTACGTCGATACCGCCAATTCCGTGCGCTTGCCGGCCTATGCTACGGTCAACCTCAGCACGCGCGTCGCTATCGACGATCACCTGACGCTCTATGGTTATATCGACAATCTCAACAACTCGCTGGGCCTGACCGAAGGCAATCCGCGCGCCGGCGAAATCCAGAATGGCGAGGCAGGCGCCAGCGTGTTCATCGCCCGGCCGCTTATCGGCCGCAACTATCGGGCTGCGCTGATGTACCGGTTCTGATGGCATCGGGGCGGGTGCTCAGCTTCATTTTGCTGCTGCTCCTGTCGATCGGAGCAGCAGCGGCGCCGGCCGCCGCTTTTCCCGCTGCGGCGGTCGGCGCGATTCCGTATCGCACCCTCAAGGGGATGGTGACGGCAGCGGACAATCACCGCTACCTGTCTGTTCCGTTCGACCTGCCGGGCGGTGTGGTTCGTCTGACAGTCCATTTCAGCTATGGCGGCAAGGACCGGCATACCGCGGTGGATATGGGCCTGTTCGACCCGCAACGATTTCGCGGCTGGAGCGGCGGCGCGCGCGATCATCTGACGTTGAGCGCCGAGGAGGCGACTCCCGGCTATCTCGCCGGGCCGCTGCCAGCCGGTCGATGGCGGCTGCTGCTCGGTGTACCTAACATTCGTCCCGGCACGCGGGCGCCCTTTACGGCGCAAGTCTTCATCAAGCGCAAGCCGGGCGTCACTTCGTTTTCCGACGGGCCACTGAATAATGACCCCGGCTGGTATCGTGGCGACCTGCACATGCACAGCGGCAACAGCGACGGCAAATGCGCCGCGCAAAGCGGCAAGCGCGTCGCTTGTCGCGTTTATCGTACCCTCGAGGCGGCGGCGGCGCGCGGGCTCGATTTCATCGCGATCACCGATCACAACACGACCGCGCAAGCCGAGGAACTGCGCGCGCTACAACCGGCGTTCGACAGGCTGCTTCTGGTCCCGGGGCGTGAAATCACCACCTTTTTCGGTCACGCCAATGTCTTCGGCCTCATCGATTTCCTCGATTTCCGCATGTCCGAACCGACCTATGCCGAGGCGGCGAAATGGATGACGACAGCCAAGCGTGAAGGTGGGCTTGTCTCGATCAACCATGCCGGCGTGCCTTCGGGCGAGCAATGCATGGGCTGTGGCTGGAACGTGAGCGGCCTGCCGCCACACGCCGTGTCTGCGGTCGAGGTGGTGAACGGCGGCACTCTCGCCGTCACGGGAAGGGCGGATAATCCGGCGCAAGGCTTCGCCTTGTGGGAAAGGCTTCTTGACCGCGGCGACCATGTTACCGGGATCGGCGGCAGCGATAATCACGACGCCGATATTTCTCCCGACAAGCCGGCAGCGATCGGCACGCCGACGACCGTTGTCTATATGCGCGAGCTATCGGTCGACGGGCTGCTCGACGGGCTGCGGTCGGGACGGGTGTTCATTGACGTCGACGGCACGCGTGACCGCCTGCTCGAACTATCGGCCCAGGCGGGCGAACAACACGCCGTTATGGGACAAACATTACAGCTTCGGCGCGACGATGCCGCCCGGTTCATCGTTACGGTAAAGGGCGTTGCGAGCGGTACGGCGCAGCTCGTGGTCGACGGCCGGTCAATACCGGCCGATCGCATCACGTTCGATGCGGGCCATCCCACTGCGCCGATAATCTGGCGGAGCGACGGCAAGGCACATTGGATCCGTGCAGATGTGCGCGATGATCATGGTCGGCTGTTGCTGATCGGCAATCCAATCTACGTCGTGGCCGGATAAGGAGGTCGTCATGATGTATGTGCCGTTCATCCTCGCAGCTGCGTCTGCGCTGTTGGGAGCAGTTCCGGGCGGCACGCCGGTATGTCGGCTGCATGCCCCGACCGCAGCGATGGCGGGGCCCGGCTGCGCCGGGCAATGGATGGATCGCAACCTGCGCATCAACGACCTCATGACCGTCGGCACGCATAATAGCTACAAGCAGGCGATTCCCTCCTCCGACTACCGCATCATAGCCGCGCATGACCCAATGCAGGCGAAGAGGCTTGATTATGCGCACAAATCCCTGGTCGCCCAGCTCGATGCCGGTGCGCGCGAGATCGAGGTTGATGTTGTCTAT
>Ga0164242_10003184_pt1 | contig 18796 bp, 18 predicted proteins | sample OricomgcompostMG_FD_108783 | JGI IMG/M metagenome (GOLD analysis project Ga0164242, IMG submission 108783) | Miracle-Growth compost microbial communities from Emeryville, California, USA - Original compost - Miracle growth compost (MG) ... | reverse complement strand
TCCAGGACGCCTATCGCGAGTGTGAACGGATCACCCGCGAGCAGGCCCGCAACTTCGCCTGGGGCATCCGCCTGCTGCCGCCCGCGAAGCGCGGCGCGCTCTCGGCGGTGTACGCGATGGCGCGGCGCGTCGACGACATCGGTGACGGCACCCTGCCGGACGAGGAGAAGCTGAAGCTGCTGGCCGAGGCGCGCGCACAGTCCACGGCGCCCGGCGGCTTCCCGCAGGACCCGGTCTGCGTCGCGCTCGCCGATGCCGCCGCCCGGCTGCCGATCCCGCTCGCGGCGTTCGGTGAGCTCGTCGACGGCTGCGAGATGGATGTGACGGGACGCAGCTACGACTCGCTGGACGACCTGGTCCAGTACTGCCGGTGCGTCGCCGGTTCGATCGGCCGGCTGTCGCTGGGCGTGTTCGACCCGGCACTGCCGCCGGCAGAGTTCGCGCACGCGTCCGAGCTGGCGGATGCCCTGGGCGTCGGGCTGCAGCTGACCAACATCCTGCGTGACATCCGCGAGGACTTCCTCAACGGCCGGGTGTACCTGCCGAAGCGTGACCTCGCGCTGTTCGACTGCGAGATCTCTGTCGGCGCGGACGGCGCGCTCGATCCGCACGACGGCGCCCTCGCGGAGCTGATCCGGTTCGAGGCGGCCCGCGCCTGGGGCTGGTACGACCGCGGCCTCGGCCTGCTCGACGTGCTGGACCGGCGCAGCGCGGCCTGTTGCGGCGCGATGGCGGGCATCTACCGCGAGCTGCTCGACCGCATCGCCGCCGACCCGCGTCAGGTGATGACGGGGCGGCTGTCGCTGCCGGCTCACGACAAGTTGCGCGTGGCGGCCCGGTCTCTGGTCGGGGGACGCCGTGGCTGACCGGCACGACGTGGTGATCGTCGGCGGCGGGCTCGCGGGCATCTCGGCCGCGCTGCGGTTCGCCGACTGCGGACGTTCCGTGACGGTGCTCGAAGGGCGGCCGCGGCTGGGCGGCGCCGCGTTCTCGTTCCGGCGCGGCGAGCTGGACGTCGACAACGGGCAGCACGTGTTCCTGCGCTGCTGCGAGGCGTACCGGTGGCTGCTGCGGCGCATCGGCGCGACCGAACGCACCTACCTGCAGCCACGGCTGGACATTCCGGTGCTGGATCCGTCCGGCCGGCAGGGACGTCTCGGCCGCGCGCCCGGCGTTCCGGCGCCCGCGCACCTGGGCGCCGCGTTGAGCCGGTACGCGTTGCTGTCGCCGCTCGACCGGTTGCGTGCCGTGCGTGGCGCGCTCGCACTGCGGATGCTGTCGCCGGACGACCTGTCGCTCGATGCCCGCACGCTCGGCGATTACCTGCGCCGGCACGGCCAGAACGACGCGACGATCGACGCGCTGTGGGGCGTGGTCGCGACCGCGACGCTCAACCTGCACCCGGACGATGCGTCGCTCGCGCTGGCGGCGAAGGTGTTCCGTACCGGGCTGCTGGACGAGGCCACCGCGGCGGACGTCGGCTACGCGACCGTCCCGCTGGGCCGGCTGCACCACGACGCGGCGGCGCGTGCACTGCGCGCGGCCGGCGTCGACGTGCGGCTGGGGCAGAAGGTGCGCGGTGTCGAGCCGGGACTCGTCCGCCTCGCCGACGGCACCGCGCTGAGCGCCGACGCGGTCGTGCTCGCCGTGCCGCACCGGGACGCGTTCGCGCTGCTGCCCGAGCTCGCGCACACCGCCGCCGCACCGGCCCGGGAGCTGGGCGCGACGCCGATCGTGAACGTCCACGTCGTCTACGACCGGACGGTCACCGACCTCGCCTTCGCCGCGGCCGTCCGCTCGCCGGTGCAGTGGGTGTTCGACCGCACGCACAGCTCCGGCCTGGACCGCGTCCACCCGGGCGGGCAGTACCTGGCGGTGACCGTGTCCGCCGCCGACGACATCGTGGACGTGCCGGCCAAGGAGCTGACCGACCGCTACGTCGCCGAACTGGCCCGGCTGCTTCCGGCCGCGGCGGGCGCTGAGGTGCGCGACGCGTTCGTCACCCGCGAGCGGCGCGCGACGTTCCGGCAGGCCGCCGGCCATGCGACCATGCGGCCGCCGGCGGACGCCGGACCGGACGGCGTGTGGCTGGCCGGCTCGTGGACGGCCACCGGCTGGCCGGACACGATGGAGAGCGCGGTGCGCAGCGGCGTGCGGGCCGCCGAGAGCGCGATGCGTACCTGTCCCCCCGAGAGCCTGAGGTTCGTGGCATGAGCGTGATGCAAGCGGTCCCCGCGTCCATCGGCCGGGCGCGCGAGCTGGTGCTGCCCGCGCTGCGGGCCGCGGTCGACGCGATCCCGGACGAGCGGATGCGGCTGGTCGCCGGGTACCAGCTCGGCTGGTGCGACGCCGACGGCACGGCGGTCGAAGGCGGCGGCGGCAAGATGATCCGTCCGACGCTGGCGGTGCTGTCCGCGGAGGCGGCGGGTGGCCCGTCCGCCGACGGTGTGCCGGGCGGTGTGGCGCTCGAGCTGGTGCACAACTTCTCGTTGCTGCACGACGACATCATGGACCGTGACACCGAGCGGCGGCACCGGCCGACCGGCTGGGTGGCGTTCGGCGAGGGCCAGGCGATCCTGGGCGGGAACGCGATGCTCACCGCCGCCGTTGAAGTGCTCATGGCCGATCCCGCCTGTGCGCCGCGCACGGTGCCGCACCTGCTGAGCACCGTGCAGCACCTGATCAGCGGCCAGTCGGCCGACCTGGCGCTGGAGCGGCGCCCGCAGGTCGCGCTCGATGAAGTGCTGGACATGGGGGTAGGCAAGACCGCGGCGCTGCTGTCGTGCGCGAGCTCGATCGGCGCGCTCGCGACCGGCGCCACGCCGCAGGTGGTCGACGCGCTGGGCCGCTACGGGCACCGGATGGGGCTGGCGTTCCAGCTCGTGGACGACGTCCTCGGCGTCACCGGCGACCCGAGCGTGACCGGCAAGTCGGCGTCCTCGGACGTGCGCGCCGGCAAGCGCAGCGCGGTGGTCGTGGCGGCGCTGCAGGCCGGCACCAGCGAGTCAGCGCGGCTGGCCGAACTGCTCGCCGCCGGGCCGCCGGAGGCGGAGGCGGACGTCGCCCGGGCGACCGCGCTGATCGTGGACGCCGGCGGTGTCGACTGGGCGCTCGCCGAGGCGGACCGGCTGCTGACCGAGGCACTCGGCTGCCTGGACGAGGTCGGCCCCGCGGATGATCCCGCGATCGCGGAGCTGGCGTCAGTTGCTCGTTACATCGTGGCCCGGGACAGGTAGACAGCGAGTGGAGACCTTGTGACCACAGGAAACCGAGCGCAGCTCGCCGATGACGTCGAGGCGTCCATCCGGCGTGCCCAGGCGCACCTGCTCTCACGCCAGGCTCCGGCGGGCTGGTGGAAGGGCGAGCTGCGCACCAATGTCACGATGGACGCCGAGGACCTGCTGCTGCGCCAGTTCCTCGGGATCCTGCGCACGGACGAGCTCGAGGCGAGCGCGCGGTGGATCCGCTCGCAGCAGCGCGCCGACGGCACCTGGGCGACGTTCGAGGGGGGGCCCGGCGAGCTGTCCACGACCATCGAGGCGTACACGGCGTTGCGGCTGGCCGGCGACGACGCCGACGATCCGCACCTGAAGTCCGCGCGCGAGTTCATCCTGGACAACGGCGGGCTGGAGGCCAGCCGGGTGTTCACCCGGATCTGGCTGGCGCTGTTCGGCGAATGGTCCTGGGACGAGCTGCCGTCCATGCCGCCGGAACTCGTGCTGCTGCCGAGCTGGTTCCCGCTCAACGTCTACGACTGGGGCTGCTGGGCGCGGCAGACCGTCGTGCCGATCACGGTCGTGGCCACGCTGCGCCCGGTCCGTCCGCTGCCGTTCACGCTGGACGAGCTGCGCACCGGCACGCGCCCGCCGGCCAAGAAGACCGGCCTGGTCGCGTCCGCCTTCAACGCGCTCGACCGCGGCCTGAAGCTGTACGACCGGCTCCCGGTCCAGCCCGCCCGCGGCATGGCGATGCGCCGCGCCGCCGAGTGGATCATCGCCCGGCAGGAGGACGACGGTGGCTGGGGCGGCATCCAGCCGCCGTGGGTTTATTCGATCCTCGCGCTGCACCTGCTCGGCTATCCGCTGGAGCACCCGGTGCTGGCCGCCGCGATCAAGGGCCTGGACGGGTTCCTCGTCCACGGCGATTCGCCCGAAGGACCGGTGCGCTGGCTGGAGGCCTGCCAGTCGCCGGTGTGGGACGCCTGTCTGTCCGTGATCGCGCTGCTGGATTCCGGCGTCGCGCCGGACGATCCAGCCGTGGTGCGTGCGGCGGACTGGCTGGTGAACGAGGAGATCCGGATCAAGGGCGACTGGGCCGTCAAGCGGCCGGACCTGCCGGCTGGCGGCTGGGCGTTCGAGTTCGCCAACGACGGGTACCCGGACGTCGACGACACCGCCGAGGTCGTCCTCGCGCTGCGCCGCGTCGCCCCTGGGCTGGTGCCCGGTCTCGAGTCGGCCGTGCAGCGCGGCATCGACTGGGTGATCGGCATGCAGTCGCGCGACGGCGGCTGGGCCGCGTTCGACGCGGACAACACCCGGCGGCTGGTCGAGAAGCTGCCGTTCTGCGACTTCGGCGCCGTGATCGACCCGCCGTCGGCGGACGTCACCGCGCACGCGATCGAGATGCTCGCCCACACCGGCCACCTGGACACCGAGGCCGCCCGCCGCGGCATCCAGTGGCTGCTCGACGCACAGGAGCCGGACGGGTCGTGGTTCGGCCGGTGGGGCGCGAACCTGGTCTACGGCACCGGCGCCGCCGTCCCCGCGCTGATCGCCGCGGGCATCGACCCCGAGTCGGAGCCGATCCGTCGCGCGGTCGACTGGTTGCTCGAGCACCAGAACGCCGACGGCGGCTGGGGCGAGGACCTGCGCGGCTACTCGGACCCGCAGTGGCGCGGCCGCGGCGAGTCCACCGCGTCCCAGACCGGCTGGGCGCTGCTCGCCCTGCTCGCTGTCGACCCCAGCCTGCCCGCCGTGCGGCGTGGCGTGGCCTGGCTGATCGAGACGCAGAACGCCGACGGCGGTTGGGACGAGGACCTCTACACCGGCACCGGATTCCCCGGCGACTTCTACATCAACTACGAGATGTACCGGCTGGTGTTCCCGCTGAGCGCGCTCGGCCGCTACCGCACCTGGGCGACGCGATGAGCGGACTGGTAGTCGTCACGGCGCTGCGCAGCGAGTACGCGGCGCTGTCCGGACGCGTCCCCGATGCGCAGCTGCTGCGTTGCGGCATGGGTCCCGAGCGGGTCCAGGCGTGGTTGCCGCGGCTGCGCGAGGCCGCTCCGGGCGCCGTGGTCGTCGCGGGCGTCGCCGGTGGCGTCGACCCGTCGCTGCGTCCCGGTGACGTGGTCGTGGCCAGCGAGGTGCGCGACTCGCGCGGGCGCACCGTGCTGCGCGGCGCGGCGCCGCTGGTCGCCGAGCTGCGCCGGATGGGCCTGCGCGTGCGCACCGGCCCGATGGTCAGCCACGACCGGGTCGTCGGCGGTGCCGAGGAACGCGCCCGCCTCGCGGCCACCGGGGCCATCGCCGTCGACATGGAGTCCGCCGAGATCGTCCGCGCGACGGTCGGCGTGCCGACCGCGGTCGTGCGCGTCATCGTCGACACCGCGTTCAGCCCGGTCGCCCGCTTCGCCACGCTGCCGGCCGGTGCGCGAGCGCTGCTGATCCTGCGCGAGCTCGGGCCGGCGCTGCGCCGCTGGGCCGATCTGCTCGGCCCACGGACGGTGCTGCTCGCCGAGCCGCGTTCGTTCTGCGCCGGCGTCGAGCGCGCGATCGACATCGTCGAGCTGGCGCTGCAGCGCTACTCGCGGCCGGTGTACGTGCGCCGGCAGATCGTGCACAACGCGCACGTCGTCCGCGATCTCGAGCGGCAGGGCGCGGTGTTCGTCGACGAGCTGGACCAGGTGCCGGACGGCACCACCGTGGTCTTCTCCGCGCACGGCGTGGCACCCGCGGTGCGCGAGGAGGCGGCGCGGCGCGAGCTGAACGTCATCGACGCCACCTGCCCGCTGGTCGCCAAGGTGCACAACGAGGCGCGCCGCTTCGCCGGCCGTGGCGACACCGTGCTGCTGATCGGCCACGACAAGCACGACGAGACTGAGGGCACGCTCGGCGAGGTGCCGGGACGCATCACGCTGGTGCAGAACCCGGAGGAGGCCGAGCGGGTGCAGGTCGCCGACCCGGAGAAGGTCGCGTTCCTGATGCAGACCACGCTGGCCGTCGACGACGCGGCTGAAACCGTCGAGGTGCTGCGCCGCCGCTTCCCGCTGGTGGAGTCCTCGCCGACGGACGACATCTGCTACGCGACCACGAACCGGCAGCAGGCCGTCCGCGCCATCGCGGCCGACTCCGAGGTCGTGCTCGTGCTCGGCTCGCCCAACTCGTCCAACTCGCTGCGACTGGTCGAGGTCGCCGAGCGCTGCGGGACTCCCGCGCACCTGATCGACGACGCGAGCGAGATCCTGCCCGACTGGCTGGACGGAGTCAGCACCGTCGGCATCACCGCCGGGGCCTCGGCCCCACCACACCTGGTGGACGAAGTGATCGGAATGCTCCGCGCGCTCGGCCCGGTCGAGGTCGCGGACCGCCAGGTGACCAGAGAAACCGTGAAGTTCACGCTACCCAAGGGGGTTGTCGACTGATGGCTATTCCACTGCGACAGGGAGCCCGCATCGGCTGGTACCTGTTCAACCAGAAGGTGCGCCGTCGCGACAAGTTCCCGCTGATCGTCGAGCTGGAGCCGCTGTTCGCCTGCAACCTCAAGTGCAACGGCTGCGGCAAGATCCAGCAGCCGCACGAGGTGCTGCGCCAGCGCATGCCGGTCGAGCAGGCCGTCGGCGCCATCGAGGAGTGCGGCGCGCCGATGGTGTCGATCGCCGGCGGCGAGCCGATGATGCACCCGCAGATCGACGTGCTGGTCAATGAGCTCGTCAAGCGCAAGAAGTACGTCTACCTGTGCACCAACGCGGAGCTGATCCGCAAGCGGTGGGACAAGTTCAACTTCAAGCCGTCGCGGTACTTCTCGTTCGCGGTGCACATCGACGGGCTGCGCGAGCGGCACGACGAGTCGGTGTCGAAGGAGGGCGTGTTCGACGAGGCGATCGCCGCGATCAAGTTCCTGCAGGAAAAGGGCTTCCGCGTCACGACGAACTCGACGTTCTTCAACACGGACACGCCGCAGACGATCATCGACGTGCTGAACTTCCTCAACGACGAGGTCAAGGTCAGCGACATGATGATCTCGCCGGCGTACGCGTACGAGAAGGCGCCCGACCAGGACCACTTCCTCGGCGTCACCGAGACGCGCGAGCTGTTCCGCAAGGCGTTCGCCGACGGCAACCGCAAGCGCTGGCGCCTCAACCACTCGCCGCTGTTCCTGGACTTCCTCGAGGGCAAGGTCGACTTCGCCTGCACCGCGTGGGGCATCCCGTCCTACTCGCTGCTCGGCTGGCAGAAGCCGTGCTACCTGATGGCCGACGGCTACGTGAAGACCTACAAGGAGCTGATCGAGACCACCGAGTGGGACAAGTACGGACGCGGCCGGGACGAGCGGTGCAACAACTGCATGGCGCACTGCGGCTACGAGCCGACCGCGGTGCTCGCGACCATGGGTTCGCTCAAGCAGAGTCTGCGTGCACTCCGTGAGCAGGGCTGAGCGCACTGACGGTCGGCTGCTCCCGGGCATCACCGGCCCGGGGGATCTGCGCGGGCTGGACGACGGCGAGCTCGACGAGCTGGCCGCCGAGATCCGCGACTTCCTGGTCACGAAGGTCGCCGCGGCCGGCTCCGGGCACCTCGGCCCGAACCTCGGCGTGGTCGAGCTGACGCTCGCGCTGCACCGGGTGTTCGACTCGCCCAGCGAGCCGATCCTGTTCGACACCGGCCACCAGTCGTACGTCCACAAGATCGTCACCGGCCGCGCGGCCGGCTTCGACCAGCTGCGCAAGGCCGGGGGCCTGTCCGGCTACCCGAGCCGTGCCGAGAGCCCGCACGACTGGATCGAGAACTCGCACGCGTCCACGGCGCTGTCCTACGCGGACGGCATGGCGAAGGCGTTCGCGGTGCGCGGTGAGCGGCGCCCCGTGGTCGCCGTGGTCGGCGACGGCGCGCTGACCGGCGGGATGTGCTGGGAGGCGTTGAACAACATCGCCGCGTCCGACCGTCCGGTCGTGATCGTGGTGAACGACAACGGCCGTTCGTACGCGCCGACGATCGGTGGCCTGGCGCGCCACCTCGGCGCGCTGCGGCTGCGTCCGGGCTACGAGCGCGCGCTCGGCGAGGTGAAGTCGCGGCTGCCGCGCGTGCCGGTCGTCGGGCCGCCGCTGTACGACGCGCTGCACGGCATGAAGCGTGGCGTGAAGGATCTGCTCGCCCCGCAGACGATGTTCCAGGACCTCGGCCTGAAGTACCTCGGCCCGGTCGACGGTCACGACCGCCCGGCGCTGGAGGAGGCGCTGCGGCTGGCACGCGGCTTCGACGGTCCGGTGATCGTGCACTGCGTGACGCGCAAGGGGCACGGCTACGCGCCGGCCGAGAACGACGAGCTCGAGCAGATGCACGCCCCTGGAGCGTTCGACCCGGCCACCGGCGTGCGGCTGCCGAAGACCGGGGTGCGCTGGACGAACGTGTTCGCCGACGAACTGGTCGCGATCGGAGCGGAGCGGGACGACGTCGTGGCGATCACCGCCGCGATGTGCGAGCCGACCGGGCTGAGCGAGTTCGCCGAGCGGTTCCCGGAGCGGTTCTACGACGTCGGCATCGCCGAGCAGCACGCGATGACGTCCGCCGCCGGCCTGGCGTCGGGCGGCCTGCATCCCGTGGTCGCCGTCTACTCGACGTTCCTGAACCGCGCGTTCGATCAGCTGCTGATGGACGTCGCGCTGCACCGGCTGCCGGTCACGGTCGTGCTGGACCGCGCCGGCGTGACCGGCGACGACGGCGCGTCCCACAACGGCATGTGGGATCTGGCGATTCTCGGTGTGGTGCCCGGCCTGCGCGTGGCGGCACCGCGCGACGCGGAAACGCTGCGCCTCGAACTGCGCGAGGCGGTGCAGTGGCCGGACGGCCCGACCGTGCTGCGATTCCCGAAGACGCCGCTGTCCGCCGATCTGCCGGCCGCCCGCTGTGTCGACGGGCTGGACGTGCTCAGCGAGAGCTCCGCCGACGCCGCGGTCGACGTGCTGGTCGTGTCGGTCGGCGCCGTGGCCGCCGACGTACAGGCGGCCGCGGAGCGGGTACGCGCCGCGGGGCGTTCGGTGCGCGTCGTGGACCCGCGCTGGGTGCAGCCGCTGCCGTCCGCGCTGGTGTCCTTGGCGCGTGGCGCGGGGCTGGTCGCGACCGTCGAGGACGGTGTCGTGTCCGGCGGCGTGGGCGCCCGGGTCTCGCAGCTGCTGCGTGCTGCCGGCGTGGACGCGCCGACGCGGGAGATCGGTATCCCTGCGCGGTTCCTCGACCACGGCAAGGTGACCGACGTGCGGGCGCAGGTCGGGATCACCGCCGAGCCGATCGCGGCGCGGGTCCTCGACTGGTGCGACGCCGTGCTCGGTCCGGTGCCGCGTGCCGACGCCGGCCTGTCCGGCCTGCCGGGGACAGTCGCCGCCGAGCGCTAGCGTTGGCCCATGCCGTCGCCCAGCGAGGAGCTCAAGGTCGGGTCCCGGACCGTCCGGATCAGCAATCCCGACCGGGTCTACTTTCCTGCGATCGGCGCGACGAAGCGCGACCTGGCGCAGTACTACCTGTCCGTCGGTGACGGCATCGTGCGCGCGCTGCGCGAGCGGCCGTGCATGCTGCACCGCTATCCCGAGGGCCTGGCGGGGGAGAAGATCTACCAGAAGCGGCTGCCCAAGGGCGCGCCGGACTGGGTCGAGACCGCGCAGGTGAGCTTCCCGTCCGGACGAGTCGCGGACGAGCTGTGCGTCACCGAGCTCGCGTCGGTGATCTGGGCCGTCCAGATGTCGACCGTCGAGTTCCATCCGTGGCACACGCGCCGGTCGGACGTGGAGAAGCCGGACGAGCTGCGCATCGATCTGGATCCGCAGCCGGGCACGGGCTTCGCCGAGGCGAAGGCCGTGGCCGCGATCGTGCACGAGGTCCTGGACGAGCTGGGCGCGGTCGGCTGGCCGAAGACGTCCGGGTCACGTGGCGTGCACATCTACGTGCGCGTAGAGCCGCGCTTCGGGTTCCGCGAGGTGCGCCGTGCCGCGCTGGCGTTCGCACGCGAGGTGGAGCGGCGCGCGCCCGCGCAGGTGACGACGGCGTGGTGGAAGGAGGAGCGCGGCGCGCAGATCTTCCTGGATTACAACCAGAACGCGAAGGACCGGACGATCGCCGCCGCCTACTCGGTGCGCGGCTTCGACCACGCTCCGGTGTCGGCGCCCGTCACCTGGGACGAGTTGCCGGACGTCGAGACGAACGACTTCACGATCAACACGATGCCGGCCCGGTTCGCCGCGCTCGGCGACGTGCACGCGGGCATCGACGACGCCGTCTGGGACATCGAGCCGCTGCTCGACTGGGCCGATCGCGACGAGCGCGAGCACGGCCTCGGCGACGCGCCCTATCCGCCGAACTTCCCGAAGCAGGACGGCGAACCGCCACGGGTCCAGCCGTCCAAGATGAACAAGGCGAACTGGGCCACCGCTGCCGAACAGGGCCCGCCTCAACAGCTCGACTGACGTGATCAATACGTCCGGTTTCGGACATTCTGTGACGTGCGTGTTCAGAACTTGGTTTGAGGCATCGAGAAAAGCGGTAAAACGCCTCCGACGTCGCCCAGCGTGGTGCGACCTGGCTGAAGGAGTCACGCCATGATCTTGTTGGGGGTAATCCTCCTCATCATCGGCTTCGTTGCCGCGGTACACATTATTTGGATCCTCGGCATAATCGCCGTGGTCGTCGGCGCGATCTTCGCAATCGCGGGCTTCGCCGGGCACGAGATCGGCGGTCGCAGGCACATCTTTTGACCTGCGGTGGGCTAAAGAGCCCGCGTCCGGTTTGCTGATGCCTTATTGCGCCAAAGCTGTATTACGCGTTCCGCGGAACTCGTAATACAGCTTTGGCGCGCATCATATTGGTCTAGACAGCGGTCAGGCCTCGCTGATACCAAATGCCCGGCGATCCGCTCAGTTCTGCGGGATGTGCCCGGCGCGTCGGCCGGAAACCTGCCTTGATCAGCACGCGCTGCGACGCGGGATTGCTGTCTGCGGCCGCAGCAATGAGCCGTCGCAGGCCGTGCCGGCCCACGGCCAGCCCGCACATATCCAGGACGGTGGCGGTTGCCACGCCCCGCCCGCACGCGCATTCGGCAACCCGGTACCCGAGCTGGGCCGTGGCGTCGGCCTCGAACTCCAGGTTGAACCGTCCGAGCACGGCGGCATCGTCGTCGACAAGAACGTAGAAGGCCGCCGTGCCCGCATCCTGGTCCGCAAGCAGCTCGTCGAGCCGGTCGTCGATGCTGTCGAAGTACGCGTCGCCACGGTCGAGGACGTACTTGGCGAAGAACACCCGGTTCTCACGCTCGAACGCCAGCACCGCTCGGTAGAGCTCGGGTCGGAGCAGCTGTAACTCGGGCACCGTCGCACCCTAGCGGTCGTCAGAAGCTGAAGCGCGTGCAGTCCGTCGGGAACGCGAACCAGGCCAGCGCGCGTCGTGGGGTGATCACGCGCAGGCCACCACCCAGCTCGTCCGCCCACGAGTCCGGCGTCGGCGCGTACTCGGGGTGGTACTTCTCGAACGCCTTCGCCAGGCGGGCGCCGAGGTCGTCCGGATCGGCCCTGGTCGCGGTGGAGACGCCTTCGACGATCACCACCTCGGTGCCGCTCTCCAGGGTCAGCGTGCACGCCGGGTTGTGTTCGAGGTTGCGCACGTGCCGGGTGGTCGGTGCACCGTCGTAGTAGAACCCGCCGTCCACCCAAACGCCCCAGCGCGGCACCGAGTGCGGGGTGCCGTCGGGTCGCACGGTGGCGAGCCAGTAGTGCCGGGACGCGCGCAGCCGGTCCTCGACCTCGTCCCAGGTCAGCATGCCGTCGCTGCTGGTCGGTAGGCCGTAGCCGTCGGGCATCGTGGGACGCGCGCGGTCAGGAGCGGGAGAAGCCATGGCTGCAACCTAGCGAGGTCCTCCGTCAACGCGTCCCGGCCGGTGGCGACGAGTGCGCCCGGCCGAGGATTGCGGCTAGCTTGGCAGCATGACGTCGAGGCAGCTGCGCACGGTCCTCAGCGGAGGCGGGTTCTTCGAGGGCCCGCGCTGGCACGACGGCACCTGGTGGGTCTCGGACTTCTACCGTCACCAGGTGAGCACCGTCGACGCGAGCGGCACCGAAACGGTGATCGTCGAGGTCGAGCACCAGCCGTCCGGAATCGACTGGCTGCCGGACGGATCGCTCGTGATCGTCTCGATGAAGGACCGGCGGCTGCTCCGGTTCGCCGACGGCACGCTGTCGACGTTCGCCGACCTCGGGCCGTACTGCGGCGGGCACCTCAACGACCTCGTGGTGGATCGCGCCGGCCGGGTGTTCGTCGGGGACTTCGGCTTCGACCTGATGGCCGGCGACGACGGCACGCCCGCCACGCTCAAGCGGGTCGACCCGGACGGCACCGTCACCGTGGTCGCCGACGACCTGTACTTCCCGAACGGATCGGTGATCACGCCCGACGACGCCACGCTGATCGTCGGCGAGACGCTGGGCAACCGGTACACCGCGTTCGACCTGAACCCGGACGGCTCGCTGACGAACCGCCGGATCTGGGCGGAGTTCGCCCCGCCGCCCACCGGCTGGACGGCCGAGGAGGTGTTCGGGCAGCTCGTCGTCGCGCCGGACGGCTGCACGCTGGACGCCGACGGTCACATCTGGGCCGCGGACGCCGTCGGCAGCCGGGTGGTGCGCGTCGCCCCGGGCGGCGCGATCGTGGACGAGGTCCCCGCGCCCGACGGGCTCGGGATCTACGCGTGCGCGCTCGGCGGGGACGACGGCCGCACCCTGCTGATGTGCTGCGCGCCGGACTTCTACGAGCACAACCGCGCACCGGTCCGCGAGGCCGTGCTGCTGGCCACCGACGTCGACGTCCCGCACGCCGGCCGGCCCTAACCAGCGGCCAGGATCTGCTCGCGCAGGATGTCCGCGTGACCGCAGTGCTGGGCGAGTTCGCGTAGCACGTGCAGGTACACCCAGCGCAGCGGCAGCGGCCCGCGGCGGTTGCCGTGCACGAGATCGTCCAGGTGCAGGGACGCGGTCGCGCGTCGCGAAGCGGCGCACACCTCGCGATGGGCCGTCCGGACGCTCTCGATCGTGTCCGCGTCGTCGAGCACGAACGACTCATCCGGCGTGGCCGGGATGCCGATCTCGGCGCGCGGGCGGCAGGTGATCGCCTCGTCGAACCAGACCTGCTCGACGAACGTCGCGTGCTTGACCAGGCCGAGCACCGTCGTCCGGGACGGCACGAGCGAGCGGCGCGCCTGCTCCTCGGTCAGCCCGTTCAGGCAAGCGTTGAGTGCGGCCCGGTGCTCATCCAGGAAGAACTCGAACTGCACGCGCTCGCCGGCGCCGATGACGTCCTCCATGCCCATACCGGGCAGCATGTCACGCGGGCGGCTTCGTCCTCACGCGGGAAGCATCATCCGCAGCACGGTCCCGACGGACGGTGGCAGCGGTGGCGCGTCGGCGTCGGGCGGCCCGGCGATGGCGGTCGCCAACTCGCTGAACGAGACCGTGTCCCACAGCCCGCGGATCAGCGGGTCGCGGTCGCGCAGCGGACGGCGCGTGGGGCTGAGCACGATCCAGCGCACGTCGGGCAGCGACGGCAGCGCGAGCTCGCTGCGCAACCACGAACGGCTCATCATCCACGCGTCGTGCTGCGGCACCCCGGTGATCATGTGGCCCTGCGCGTTGGGGCGGGCCAGGTGGGTGTGGTCCGCGCACGCAGCGCCCAGGTCGTGCGGGGCGTGGTCGCTCAGCTCGATCTGCCAGTGCCGCCACAGCGGATGGCTGCCCGGCATCCGCGCGCTGTGCGTGATCGTGGCGGCGGCGACCCAGCCCGGTCGTCTGGGCCGTCCGTTCGGGGCGAGCGCGATGTCCACGACCACGTGCACGCGGTGCCGCACGTCGGCGAGCACGAGCGCGGGACCGGACGCGGACTCGAGCAGCACCGGCCACAGCTGCACGCCGATCAGCGACGCCGGTGGGCGGCCGCCGCAGATCGCGTGCACGCCGCGCTGCACCTCGGTAGCGCGCGGGGCGGCCCACAGCGTCTCGGCCTGTGAGATGGCGGCCACGAGCGCGGGGCCGGAGACAGGCGCCGTCTCGTGGTCCCACGGCGGCAGCGCGAACCGGGCGAGGACCCGTTCCAAGGCTTCGTAGTCGGACGGCTCGGACGGCTCGTCGAACTCGTCCGCCGGAGGAGGCGCGATTTCGACAGCCTCGGGCGCGGGCTCCAGGACTGTGTGCTGGGCGCGCCGACGGAACACGCCGTGCAATCGGCAGCGCCGGTCGCTACCTGAGCGGTGCGTGCAGGATCGGCCGGTGGACGTCCGCGCCCGGGCCGTCGAAGTGCCACCACTCGCCGCTGTAGACGGACAGCCCGCCGGCCGCCATCGCGTGACGCAGCAGCCGCCGGTCCCCCTCGGCGCGCGGCGACACACCGGCGGTGGCGTGCGCGTACGCGCGCGGCGTGAAGTTGTCGAAACCGGTGCCCATCGGCAGCAGGCAGTGGCCGTGGACCCGATGAGACGCGCAGCCGCCGACCGTGGCGTGTGCCAGCGTCACGTCCACCGAGCGGCCCGCCTCGTGGCTGTATGCATACGGCCCGGGCTTGGCGACCCAGGCCGGGTTCGGGACGATCTTGTACATGCGCACCTGAACCGAGTGCGGCCGGTAGCAGTCCCAGAACACCAGCCGCAATCCCTTGCGCCGCAGCCGATTCGCCGCGATGCGCAGCCCGTGCGTCATCGTGCGGTGCACCAGGCATCGGGCGTCGGTCGGGTAGAGCCGGACGCCGGTGAAGTTGTGCGCCGTCGCGTACCGCAGGTCGATGATCGCGTCCGGCACGGCGGTCCGGACGTCGACCAGGCCCGCCGCATGGGCGCGCGCCGAGACCGGCGGCACCACCGCGGCGGCGGTCGGTGCGGACGGGGCCGAGGCCGGTGCGAGCTGTGAGCTGATCAGCGCCAACACGGCCAGGGCCAGCCGCACCACGAACATTCCTCCATCTTGCCGTGACCGGATCTGGGTAGCATCCGGCCATGGAGCCCGGGCGGATCGACTTCATCGACGAGGACGGCTCGTCCGTGCCGCTCGATCGCCGCGACGACGAGTTGGACGTCCGGCCGAGCGGCACGCACCACGACCGCTGGCAGGTGCTCGCGCTGGCTGCCGTGATCCTCGCGGTGTGCGGGGGCGTGTTGTGGCAACAGCACAGCGGCACCAAGCCGGCGGCGGCGCCGGTGAAGCCCACCGCCCCGTCCACCGTCGTCGTCGATCCGCAGACCGGTGATGCGCGCTATGGCGGCGTGCGGCCGACCGGTGAGCTGCTCGCCGAGGCGGAGACGGCCCAGCGGCGGCTGCAGTGCATGCGCCAGGCCCAGCTTGCGTTGGCGGCCATGAGCACCGCGTACCGGTCCGCGCTCGCTGCGGGCGGCTCACTCCGGGAGGCGGAGCGGGCCGCCCGCGCCGCGCTTGCCGACGGCCCGACGGGAGGCGGTTCGGGCCCGTCCTACGATGCGATGTTCCGCATCTGGCTGGTCAATCAGACGGCGCTGTCCCGGCTGAGCGGGGAGCGGTTGAGCTTCGATATGACCGGTTTGTGCCCCGGCTGAGGTGTTCGGTCAGTCCTTGTTGGCGGGGTAGATCGTGCTCGTCTGGCCCTCGGGCACGAACTTCATCGCGGCCGCGTTGGCCTCGTCCCACAGCAGCGGGTCCAGGTGCCAGAGGTCGATCTCGACGATGTCCCCGATCGTGGCGCGGATCTCGCAGGAGTCCTGCTTGCGCGTGCGGTCGATCGTCAGGAACGTGACGCCGTAACGCTGGTAGGCCAGATCGGCGGCGTCACCGAGCAGGCGCATCAGCCGCATCTCGCGGATGATCCGCTGGGCAGCCGCCTCCAGGGCGAAGTCCTGGTCGCTGCGGTCGAGCGCTCGCGTCATCGTTCTGCCTTCCGTGGATCTTGTTCTTCCCCTGCTGCTACCAACGAGGCATACCCGAAAAGGTCACGCGGAATTCATCCGGCGCCGGTCGGTGTGCCGGTGACCCGCGCCACGGCGGAACCCGGTCCGTGCGCCGCTGCGTCTAGTACAGCGAGGAGGGACACCGGATGGCGAGTGGAACGGTTCGACTGGGCGTAGCGGCCATGGCTCTGGCGGCGACGATCGCCGGGTGCGCCGCGCAGGGGAGCGCGGACGTGCCGCGAACCGACGCTCCGACGAGCTCGGCGGCTGGCTGCCAGCGGTTCGAGGTGTCCGTCGCCGGGACGGTGCAGGGTGCCCCGACGCCGGAGCGGGCAGCGGCACGCTTCCTCACCGGCGGCTCGGCCTGGACATCGTGGGTGCCGTCCGGGCCGTGGCACCGGACGCCGGACGGTCCCGGCGGGCTCGACGGCGTCAGGCTTCGGTCCGGGCAGGTCACGCTGCACGCCATCGAGGTGCCGGTCGGCGGCTGGGCGATCGACGGCGGCTCGCGTTGCGACTGACCGTCCGCCCCCGCCACGGCTAGCAACAGCACCGAACAGATCCCGAGGTTCCTGGCCGGAGTCTGCAGGCGGTAGCGGCAGCTCCGGCTAAAGAGTGATCAGCACGATGGACGCGGCGGCGAGGCCGAGACCGGCGCGCTGCACCTTGCTGGTGTGCTCGTGCAGCAGCCCGACGGCGAGGATGACCGTCACCGCGGGGTAGAGCGAGGTCAGCACGCTGGCGAGCGACAGCAGGCCGTGCCGCGACGCGAGCAGGAAGAACATGTTCGCGAGCGCGTCGCACGCGCCGGCGAGGACGGTGATCGCCAGCATCCGACCGCGGATTGCCGTGATCGCGTGCCGGCGCTGGGCGAGCGGGACGATCAGCAGCGCGGACGCGATGCGCGAGATCACCAGGGGCCACAGCCCGGAGTCGTTGCCCGCGCGCGCCAGGAAGATGAAGTAGAAGCCGAAGCCGAGCCCGGCGACGAACGCGAGCGCGAGCACCCGCATCGCGATCTTGCCGTGCGGGTGGTCCTCGGTGGTGCGGCTGACGAGCAGCACGGCGGCGATGCCGATCGCGATGCCGAACCACGCGATCAGGTGCGGACGCTCGCCCACCAGCACGCCGAAGATCACCGGGACGATCGCGGCGAGCACCGCGGTGACCGGGGAGATCACGTTCATCGGCGCGATGACCATCAGCCCGTACATGATCACGACACCGAGGAGTCCGGCGACGCCGCCGGCGATCCCGAAGCCGACCACCCGTCCGTCCACCGAGCCGGGGAACGCGGGGAGCATGAGCAGCATCAGCACCGCGCCGACCGGGTAGCTGTGCAGCAGCACGGTGACCGCGCTGTGCCGGCGCGAAGCGAAGGCCCCGACGAAGTCGCCGAGGCCGTACGCGATAGCTGCAGCCAGGCCTAGTACAACGGTCATTCGGGGTTCCCGCGGAAGCGCGGAGCGCAGGTGGGGGTCCCCCCGTCAATGAACGCGTAGCCGACGGGGGAGGAGCGGTTCCGTGGGGTGATCACGCCTCACCCTATGGGGAGGCGGTATCGGATTAGGCGGTGGCCTTCACCATGGTGAACTGCGCGACGTCCAGGTAGCCGGAGCGGAACCCGGCCTCGGAGTAGGCGAGGTACAGCGACCACATCCGCCGGAACGTCTCGTCGAAGCCGAGCGAGGCGATCTGCGACGCGCGCGACTCGAACCGGGCCCGCCAGCGGCGCAGTGTCTCGGCGTAGTGCTGCCCGAAGTGGAACCGGTCGGTGACCCGCAGCGCGGTGCCGGCGCCGATCGTCCGCTCGATCGCCTCCGGCGACGCGAGCTGCCCGCCCGGGAAGATGTACTTACGGATCCAGGTGTAGGTGTCGCGGGTCGCGCGCACGGTCTCGTCGTCCTGCAGGATCGCCTGCAACCCGAGCCGTCCGCCGGGGACGAGCAGCCGGTCGATCGCGCCGAAGTACTCGTCCCAGTGGTTGGCGCCCACCGCCTCGATCATCTCCACGCTGACGACCGCGTCGTATCGCCCGCGGGCGTCGCGGTAGTCCTCCAGCAGCACGTCCGCATGGCCGGGGAGTTCGGCTGCCGCGATGCGTTCGCGCGCGAGCTGCGCCTGCTCCGTCGAGATCGTCAGCGACGTGACGTCGGCGCCGCGGCCGGCCGCGCGCAGCGCCAGCTCACCCCAGCCGGTGCCGATCTCGAGCACGCGGCTGCCCGCCGTGACGCCGGCGCAGTCGAGCAGCCGGTCGATCTTGCGGCGCTGCGCGGCGGCGAGCGGTTCGTCGCCGGTCTGCGGGTCGCCGTTGAAGATCGCGGAGGAGTAGGTCAGCGACTCGTCGAGGAAGTTCTTGAACAGCTCGTTGGACAGGTCGTAGTGGTGGTGGATGTTCGCGCGGGCACCCTCGACCGTGTTGTCCTGGCTCTCCGGCATGCGGCTGAGCACCGCGTGCCGCAGCCGCTGCAGGGTGGCGGGCACCAGTTCGCGGACGTGCGCGGCGAACGCGGTCAGGACGCCGGCCAGATCGTCGCTGCTCCAGTCGCCGGCCATATATGCCTCACCGAAGCCGATGGTGCCCGTGGCGCCGATGCGCTGGAAGAACGACTGCGGACGGTGCAGCACCAGCTGCGGGTCG
>Ga0164242_10003183_pt1 | contig 18804 bp, 22 predicted proteins | sample OricomgcompostMG_FD_108783 | JGI IMG/M metagenome (GOLD analysis project Ga0164242, IMG submission 108783) | Miracle-Growth compost microbial communities from Emeryville, California, USA - Original compost - Miracle growth compost (MG) ... | reverse complement strand
CCGGCGACGGGCGCGCTCGCGGGCCGCACGACGCAGCAGGCCCGGCAGCAGGGTGTCCGGCAACGGCTCGGCGGGCGGGACGTCGGCCAGGTCGTCGACGTCGACGAGGGCCAGCAGGCTCAGCGTCTCGCGGGCCTCCTCGACCCGGGCGCGGCACTCGCCGCAGGTGGCCAGGTGCGCCTCGAACTCGGCACGGTCGGCGGCGTCGAGCGCGCCCGCCGCGTAGGCGGCGTCGGCGTGGGCGAGGCGGTCGTGCTCGCTCACTGGCCAACCCCCAGCTCCTCGATCGCCAGGCGCAGCGCACGCAGCGCGTAGTGCGTGCGGGACTTGACCGTGCCCACCGGGATGCCGAGCGTCTCGGCGGCCTGCGCCACCGACGCCCCGCGGAAGTAGCACTCACGCAACACCGCGCGGTGCTCGGCCGACAGCGTGCGCAGCGCGGCGGCCACGACGTGCCGGTCGACGATCTGCTCGCTGGCGTCGTCGACCCGCTGCTCGGGGACCTCGGCGGTGACCCGCTCGTGCCGCCGCCGCGCGGTACGCCACTCGTCGATGACGATGCGCTTGGCGACGGTGAACAGCCAGCCCCGCGGCGAGCCGCTCTGCTGCGCCAGCACCGAGGGACTGCGCCAGGCCCGCAGCATCGTCTCCTGGACGACGTCCTGGGCTTGGGCACGATCGCCGTTGGTGAGGCCGACCACGTACGCCCACAGCGCGGGGCCGTGTTCGTCGTGCAGCGCCCGGAACAGCGCAGCCGAGTCGGTGGCCACGAACTCCTCCCCTGCGGTGTGCGACCGCGCGGCGAGCAGTGTCGGCGTCATACCCAGCACTACGCGGCAGCCAGCGTCCGGGTTCATGATCGTCGCCTCGATCATGAGTGCTCTGTGAACGGTGAACCACCAGGGTAGCGGCCGCGTTCCGGTCAGTATGAGTGTCGACATCACCCGCCGAACCCTGCTCGCCGCCGGTGCCACAGGCGCCGGGGCCGTCGTCCTCGCCGCGTGCGGCGGGTCGAGCGGCTCCGACGGCTCTGCATCCACGGACGCCGCGGCCGCCACCACGAGCGCCGCGGGCAGCTCCGCCGTGGCCGCCGCGTCGAGCGCTGCGGGCAGTTCGGCGACCACCGCGGACGGGCTCGTCGCGCTGAGTACTGTGCCGGTCGGCGGAGCCGTCTCGGTGAGCCTGCCCGGCGACAACCCGGGCATCGTCGCGCGGCCGACCAGCGCCACCGCGGTCTGTTTTAGCGCGATCTGCACCCACCAGGGGTGCACGGTGAAACCAGCCGGCAAGACGCTGAACTGCCCGTGCCACGGCTCGACGTACGACGCCCTGACGGGCAAGGTGCTGAGCGGCCCGGCGCCGTCGCCGCTACCGAGCGTTGCCGTGACGGTGGACAAGGGCCAGGTCGTCACCGCGGACTGACGCTGCGCACATTCGCACCACTCAACCGCTGGACCGCGATCAGCCGGATCTGACGGAACCACGACACCGCCGAGTCCCTTCGCGCGCACGTTCAGCGCGGGCAGGTGCTACTCCTGATCGGACTCGGCTTCGGTCGCACCCTGCTCGGCCGGCTCCTCGGCGGGCAGCAGCTCGGTCAGCGCGGCGCCGGTGATCCGCTTGAACTTGCGCTTGCCGCGGGTGCGGTCGAGCACCGCGACCTCGAGCTGCGCGGCCGGGATCGCCCGCGGCGAGCCGTCTGCTCCGCCGACGGAGCCCAGCGCACGCACCGCGGCGGCCAGGGCATCGGCCAGCGGCTGCCGCGCGGTGAACGCTTCGCGCATCTCGGCGACCAGCGCCTCGGCCTGACCGCCGCCCATCACCAGGAAGTCCGGCTCGCTGACGATCGACCCGTCGTAAGTGAGCCGGTACAGCTGGTCGCTGTCGGGCTGCTCCCCCACCTCGGCGACGCAGATCTCCACCTCGTACGGCTTCTGCTGCTCGGTGAAGATGGTGCCGAGGGTCTGGGCGTAGGCGTTGGCCAGCGCCCGGGCGGTGACGTCGCGGCGGTCGTAGGAGTAGCCGCGCAGGTCGGCCAGCCGGATGCCGGCTACCCGCAGGCTCTCGTACTCGTTGTACTTGCCCACGCCGGCGAAGCCGATGCGGTCGTAGATCTCGCTGACCTTGTGCAGCGCGGGGCTGGCGTTCTCAGCCACGAACAGCACGCCGTCGGCGTAGGTGAGCACGATGACGCTGCGGCCCCGGGCGATGTTCTTGCGCGCGTACTCCGAACGGTCGCGCATGATCTGCTCGGCCGACGCGTAGAACGGCATGGACATGAGTACGTCTCCTTACGCGCCGGGGCGGGCTTCACGGTCGGCCAGCAGCGCGCGGACGACGGTGCCCAGCTCGTCGTCACCGACCCGCTCGGTGCCGTCGGCGGTGGCGGTCATGACCACCGGGTAGATGCCGCGGGTGAGGTCCGGGCCGCCGGTGGCGGAGTCGTCGTCGGCGGCGTCGTAAAGCGCCTCGACGACGACGCGGACGACGGCGTCGCGGTCGAGCCCCTCGCGCCAGAGCTTCTTCAGCGAGCCGCGGGCGAACAGCGAACCCGAGCCCACCGAGTGGTAGTACCGCTCGACGCTGCGCGACCCGGTGACGTCGAAGCTGTAGATGCGCCCGCCCTCGGCCGGGGACGCCGCGTCGGGGTCGTACCCGGCGAACATCGGCACGACGGCAAGGCCCTGCATCGCCATGCCGAGGTTGCTGCGGATCATGGTCGCCAGCCGGTTGGCCTTGCCGTCGATGGTGAGCTGGGTGCCCTCGATCTTCTCGTAGTGCTCGAGCTCGACCTGGTAGAGCCGGACCATCTCGACCGCGAGCCCGGCCGTGCCGGCGATGCCAACGAGGGAGTAGTCGTCGGCGGCGAACACCTTCTCGATGTCGCGCTGGGCGATCAGGTTGCCCATCGTCGAGCGGCGGTCGCCGGCCATGACGACGCCGTCGGCGTACAGCGCCGCGACGATCGTCGTACCGTGCGGCGCGTCCAGCTCGCCGGAACCGGCGTGGGTGGCAGGCATGAGGTGTGGCGCGGCGACCGAGAGGAACTCGGAGAACGAAGAGGACCCCGGCGTGTTGGCGTAGCGCAGGATCCCCGGAACCTCACCGGTGCGGTCGATGGTCAACGTCCCTCCTGGAGCGTCGGTGGCGCAGACCCCGACCCTACCGACGCGCCGGTGACGCCGCGCAGCGGCCACGTCGGCCGCCGGTTCGATAGCTCAGCATCAGTCCGGGCCGATCGCGGAACTGTCCGAGAGCGCCGTTGCAGTTGAACCACAGCAGACCACGCACCCGACCCGTCGCGTGGTCATGAGCAATGTGCGCTGCCGGGGCCTCCCGGCAGATCGCACACAGACCGTCTTGATGCGGTCACATTCTGGACACCACTTGTGCCCGTCCAGCACATCGGTGAGTCGGTTCGCACCGCGCTGGCGAGGCGGTCGTAGGCAGCGCCGTCGACTCTCGACGTGTCGCACCCGCGCGCAGGGCGCGCAGTAGAACGCCAGCCCATCCTTGCTGCGACGGTTGCGCATGAACTGACTTTCAGGCAGGACCTGCCGGCAGTCCGGGCAGTACTTGTCGATCATGACCGAACAGTAGGAGAACCCCCCGACAGTTCCGGACCAAGATCATCTATTGCCCGCCTTTTTGCACGAAAGCCCTAACGAAGTCCTCGGCGTTGGTCTCGAGTACGTCGTCGATCTCGTCGAGGATCGCGTCGACGTCCTCGGTCAGCTTCTCGTGCCGCTCGGCGACGTCGGACGAGGCCTCGGCCGCATCCTGGGCGTGCTCCTCGACCTGCTCGTCGTGCTGGCGCTGCGGCCGGTTCTGGCCACTGTCGTGGGTGGGCATGTCGGACCCCCTCTCTCGAGTTCGTCTTCCACACTAGCCCGGCAGGAAGCGAGTTACTCGTAGAGCGGCCGGCACACGCGGCACGGCACGAGACGGGTGCGGCTCCGCTGGCTCAGCCGGCCAGCTCGCGGACGAACTCGCCGAGCTGGGCGAGGTTGCGGCACTCCAGCATCGGGAGCACCTCGCCGTACTCGGTGGCCGCGGAGTCCCCGGTGTCCCACAGCCCGAGGCGCTCCGGGTTGAGCCAGTACGCGTGCTTGGCGCGGTCGACGAGCTCGCGCAGCGTCGGCAGCGCCAGAGCGCCGTAGTTGGAGCGGGCGTCGCCGAGCACGAGCAGCGACGTGCGTGACGTCACTGCGTCGGGGTAGCGGCGGGCGAACAGGTCGAGGGCGCGGCCGTAGTCGGTCTTGCCGAACAGCCCGACGACGTCGGCCTGCGCGGTGAGCCGGGCGACCGCGTCGAGCACGTCGCCGCCGGGGGTGAAGAACCTGGTGATCTCGTCGACCTCGTCGACGAAGGCGAAGGCCCGCACCTTGGTGAACTGCTCGCGCAGCGCGTAGGTCAGCAGCAGGGTGAACTGCGCGAACGCGCTGACCGACTCGCTGACGTCGCACAGCACGACGAGGTCGGTCTTGAGCGGGCGCCGCGGGCGGTGGTGGGTGGTGAGCGGCACCCCGCCGGTGGACAGCGACTCGCGGATGGTGCGGCGGAAGTCGAGTTGCCCGCGGCTGCCCCGGCGCCGGTCGAGGGCCAGCCGGGCGGCCAGCCGGCGGGCGAGCGGCTGGATCTCGCGGCGCATCCCGTCGAGGTCGTGGCGGGTGGCGCCGAGGAAGTTGACCCGGTCGACGCTGGGCCGGGCCGCGGAGCGGGCGACGGTCTCGGCGTCGGACTGCTCGGCGAGCCGCCGCCGCACGTCGACGTCGACCCGCCGCTCGAACTCGGCCAGCCGGTCGGTGATCGTCGTGCGTGCCCGTTTCTCGGCGAGGCCGCCGCGGATCTCCCCGCCGAGCACCGCGTCGAGCAGCCGCGCCATGAGCGTCTGCGGCGCGACGCGGTTCATGACGTTCATCCGCGACCAGGAGCCCCGCCCGCCGGAGCGGCCGGGCACCGACCCGAACGCGTCGACGGCGTCGCGGACGGCGACGTCGAGCACGTCGGTGTCGCCGTCGCGCAGGTAGCTCGCCAGGTCTGCGCGGATGCGGTCGCGCTCCTGGTCCTCCAGCGGGCCGCGGTCGGCGGCGTCGGCGTCACGCGGCGGCGGTTCGGTGTCACTGGCCGGGCGGGCCGACACCCCGGTGACCGGCGGGTAGAAGACGTCGAACGCCGTGTCGAACGCGGTCCGGTGGATGTGCCGTTTCACCAGCGCGGCGGCGAGCGCGGCCCGCAGCTGCTCGCGGTCGGCCAGGCCGATCGACGTGATCGCACCGACCGCGTCCAGCCCCTCGGCGACCGACACGGGCAGCCCGGCCTCGCGCAGCGCGGCCACGAAGGCGACCTGCCGATCGAGCAGCGGCACGGCGCGCCTAGCCGCCGAGGTCCGGCAGGCCGAGCTCCTTGGCGGCCCGCGCATGGTCGGAGTGGTGCTTGAGCACGACGCCCAGGGTGCGGGCGATCGCCTCCTCGTCGAGCGTGCCCACACCGAGCGACAGCAGCGTGCGCGCCCAGTCGATCGACTCGGCCACCGACGGCGCCTTCTTGAGCTCGAGGGTCCGCAGGGTGGCGGCGGTACGGACCAGCTGCTCGGCCAGCTCGGCCTCGATGCCGGGCACCTGGGCGAGCACGATGTCGCGCTCCCGCTCCGGACGCGGGTAGTCGAGGTGCAGGTAGAGGCACCGGCGCTTGAGCGCCTCGGACAGCTCGCGCGTCGCGTTCGACGTGACGACCACGAACGGCCGGCGCACCGCGGTGACCGTGCCCAGCTCGGGGATCGTCACCTGGAACTCCGACAGCACCTCGAGCAGCAGCGCCTCGACCTCGACGTCGGTCTTGTCCGCCTCGTCGATGAGCAGGACCGTCGGCTCAGCCCGGCGGATCGCCGTCAGCAGCGGACGGGTCAGCAGGAACTCGTCGGTGAAGATGTCGTCGTGGGTCTGCTCCCAGGCGGCGTCGGCCGAGGCCGCCTGGATCCGCAGCAGCTGTTTCTTGTAGTTCCACTCGTACAGCGCCCGCGCCTCGTCCAGCCCCTCGTAACACTGCAGCCGGATCAGCTCGGCGCCCGTGGCCTCGGCGACCGCCTTCGCCAGCTGGGTCTTGCCCACGCCGGCCGGGCCTTCGAGCAGCAGCGGCTTCTCGAGATCCGCGGCGACGAACACGGTGGTGGCCGTGGCGGCGTCGGTCAGATACCCGACCCCGGCCAGCCGGGTGGCGACGTCGTCCGGTGAGGTGAACACTCCCCCATCTTGCCCTGCCCGGCGCCGTCAGAGGTGCGACGTGTCTGACGCCGCCGGTGCCCGCGTCAGCACCACCAGCAGCGGCACCGCGGCCAGCAGCAGCGCCGCGAGCAGCAGGAACGACGACGCCGCGTGGTGCCGCACGGCCTGTACGACCAGCGAGGCCACGACGCCCGCGGCGTTGCCCGCGATCCACACCAGCCCGCTGGCCGTCGCCTCGGCCGCACCCGCGCGCCGCTCGACGAGGTCGAGGATCAGCGGCAGGTCGGTCAGCAGCAACGCGCCGATCACCACCGCCGCCACGACGCCGGTGGCCACCCCGGGCGCGGCCGCGAGCAGGACGAGAGCGGCGACCGAGCCGGCCACCGACACCGCCACGAACCGCAGCTGCGCACCGCGCCGGACCAGCACGGGCGGCAGCGTCGCCGAACCGACCACCCCGGCCAGCACCATCGCGAGCAGCAGGAACCCGGACGCGGTGTCGGAGACGCCGGCCGGGTCGAGCAGGGTCTGCAGCCACGTGGTCAGGGCGATGAACACGCCGAAGCCCGCGCACACCAGCCCGACCAGCAGCCGGATGCGGCGGTCCGCCCACACCGAGCGCAGCGTGGCAGCGTGCCCGCCGGCCCGAACGACGCGCCGACTGCCGGCCAACGAGCCGCACAGCACGAGTGCGGCCAGCACGGTGATCGCCGCCTGCGCGCCCAGCAGCGTGCCGAGGTGCGCGGTGCCGAGCGACGCCCCGAGCACGAGGGCCAGCACCATCCCGCCGAAGATGCCCGCCGAGGCCGCCGCGACCCCGGTGGGCCGCGCGGCCTCGGCCAGGTACGCGCCGGGCACGGCCGTCACCGCGTTGAGGACGAGCGGCTGGGCGACGGCCACCAGCAGCTGCCCGGCGAGCACCGCGCCGTAGGTGTCGTCGAGCCGCACGAGCGCCCCCAGCGCCGTCAGCACGGCGCCGGCGGCGAGCCAGCGCGGCAGGTGGGCATCGATCAGCCGCCCGGCCGGGACGGCGAGCACGACGTAGAGGAGTGGGAACAGTTCGGCCAGCCAGCCGATCGCGCCCTCGGAGACGCCGTAGTGCCGGGCGGAGTCGGTCGTGATCGGCGTGTAGGTCAGCCACAGCATCTGGTTCGCCGCGCTGAGCGCGGCGTAGGCACCGACCGGCAGCCAGCGGGAGGCAGGTGGGGCGTCGGTCACGAGTACGGCACGCTACGCGGGCGCCCCGGGGAGTGTGCGGACACTCATCGCCGAGAATTCGGCCGCGCGCTAGTGACGAATCGCGTCCTATTGGTTAGCCTTACCTTAATCGAGCCCGAGCGGACGGAGGTGCACCCGGATGTACGCCTGTGTGTGCTCCGCCGTCACCGTCGACGAGGTCCACGACGCCATCGACGCCGGCGCCGACACCATCGAGACGATCGGCGCCTGCACCCGCGCCGGTACCACCTGCGGCACCTGCCACGACACGCTCGACGAGCTCCTCGCCGAGCGCTGTGGCCCGTGCCCGCTCGCCGCACTGAGCGTTGCCTGACCACGCGTCCCCTTCGGTAGGGTCCGGTTCATGCGTGGAGACGAGCGAGTCCTGGAGTTCCTCAACGAGCAGCTGACCGGTGAGCTGACCGCGATCAACCAGTACTTCCTGCACGCCAAGATGCAGGAGAACTTCGGCTGGACGAAGCTCGCCGAGCACACGCGGCACGAGTCGATCGACGAGATGAAGCACGCCGAGAGGATCACCGACCGGATCCTGTTCCTCGAGGGCCTGCCGAACTACCAGCGGCTGTTCACCGTCCGCGTCGGCCAGAACGTCACCGAGATGTTCAACGCCGACCTGCAGGTCGAGCTCGAGGCGATCGACCGCCTGCGCCGCGGCATCGAGTACATGCGCGGCGTCGGCGACGTCACCAGCGCCAACATCTTCGAGGACATCCTGGCCAGCGAAGAGGATCACGTCGACTACCTGGAGACGCAGCTCGACCTGGTCGAGAAGCTCGGTGAGGCGCTCTACCTGTCGACGCTCATCGAGCAGCCCAGCAGCTGAGCCCGGCGTCCGCCACGATGGCCGACTCCGCCGGTCTCACCGAACGCCTGCGCGCCACCCCGGAGCAGATCGTCGACGTACTCGGCGCTGCCGAGCTCTACCCGCAGTGGCAAGGTGGCGTGCTGTCCACCGAGGTCCTCGAACGCGACGACACCGGCCGCGCCACCCTCGTCACGCTGCACGTCGACGCCAAGATCAAGCGCATCAGCTACACGGCGCGCTACTTCTACGATCTCTCCGCCGGGCGGGTCGGCTTCGACCTGGTGGAGGGCGACCTCCAGGAGGTCACCGGCCGCTACCGGCTGCGCCCGCGTGCCGACGGCACCACCGACGTCACGATGAACATCACCACCGAGGTCGGCTTCTACGTGCCCGGCCCGATGAAGCGGATGATCCGCGACCAGGCGCTGAAGGGCTCGATGCGTGACCTCAAGCGCCGCGTCGAGGGCTGAGCTACCACCCGAGCTCGTGCAGGCGCTCGTCGTCGATGCCGAAGTGGTGCCCGATCTCGTGCATCACCGTGGTGCGCACCTCCGCGATCACCTGCTCGTCGGTCGTGCACGCCGCGCTGATGGCCAGCCGATAGATCGTGATCTTGTCCGGCAGCGCGGCCGAGTAGTCCGACAGCCGCTCGGTCAGCGGGATGCCTTCGTAGAGCCCGAACAGGTTCGGGTCGTGGCCGTCCTCGACCACCACCACCACGTTGCTCAGCGCCCGCGCGAACCGCTGCGGGAGCTCGTCGAGCGCGTCGCCGACCAGCTCCTCGAACCGCGCCCGGTCGACCTGCATGCGCTCAGACGTCCGTGCCGGTCATGAGTACGCGGCGACGGGCGGGCAGGCGCAGACGAGGTTGCGGTCGCCGAACGCCCCGTCGATGCGGCGCACCGGCGGCCAGTACTTGGAGCGCGGGTCGACCCCGGCGGGGAACGCCGCGAGCCTGCGCGGGTACGGGTGCGGCCAGTCGCCGGCGAGCTGCTCGGCGGTGTGCGGCGCGTTGTGCAGGGGGTTGTCCTCGGCCGGCCACTGCCCCGCGGCGACCTGGTCGATCTCACCCTTGATCGCGATCATCGCCGCGACGAAGCGGTCGAGCTCGGGCAGGTCCTCGGACTCGGTGGGCTCCACCATCAGCGTGCCGGCCACCGGGAACGACATGGTCGGCGCATGGAAGCCGTAGTCGATGAGCCGCTTGGCGACGTCATCGACGGTGACACCGGTCTGCTTGGTGATCTCCCGCAGGTCGAGGATGCACTCGTGCGCCACCAGGCCCTGGCCGCCGGTGTACAGCGTCGGGTAGTGGCCCTCGAGCCGCTTGGCCACGTAGTTGGCGGCGAGGATCGCCGCGGCGGTGGCGGCGGTGAGCCCGTCCGGCCCCATCAGCCGGATGTAGGCCCAGGTGATCGGCAGGATCGCAGCGGAGCCCCAGGGCGCGGCGGACACGGCACCGGGGCCGGTGGCGGGCCCGGCGGCCGGCTGCAGCGGATGGTTCGGCAGGTACGGGGCGAGGTGCGCGCGCACGGCCACCGGGCCGACGCCGGGGCCGCCGCCGCCGTGCGGGATGCAGAACGTCTTGTGCAGGTTCAGGTGCGAGACGTCGGCGCCGAAGCGGCCGGGGCGGGCCAGCCCGACCATGGCGTTGAGGTTGGCGCCGTCGACGTACACCTGGCCGCCGGCGTCGTGCACCAGCGCACAGATGTCGGCGATGTGCTCCTCGAACACGCCGTGTGTGGACGGGTAGGTGACCATGATCGCGGCCAGCTCGTCGCGGTACGTGTCGATCTTGGCGCGCAGGTCGTCGAGGTCGATCTCGCCCTCGTCGCCGCCGGTGGCGACGACCACGACGCGCATGCCGGCCATCACGGCCGACGCGGCGTTGGTGCCGTGCGCCGAGGCCGGGATCAGGCAGACGGTGCGGTGCTCGTCGCCGCTCGCACGGTGGTAAGCGCTAATCGCGAGCAGCCCGGCGAACTCGCCCTGCGAGCCGGCGTTGGGCTGCAGGGACACGGCGTCGTAGCCGGTGATCTCGGTCAGCCAGGTCTGCAGGTCGGCGAACAGCAGGGCGTAGCCGTCGAACTGCCCCTGCGGGGCGAAGGGGTGGACGTCGGCGAAGCCGGGGTTGGTGATCGGCTCCATCTCGGTGGTGGCGTTGAGCTTCATGGTGCACGAGCCGAGCGGGATCATGCCGCGGTCGAGCGCGTAGTCGCGGTCGGCGAGGCGGCGCAGATAGCGCAGCATGGCGGTCTCCGAGCGGTGCGCGTGGAAGACCGGGTGGGTGAGGAACTCCGAGGTGCGCTCGAACGGGCCAAGCCCGTCACCGAGGGGCTTGACTTGGTCCCAGATGTCGAAGCCGAATGCGGAGTACACGGCCAGCAGGGCGCGCTCGTCGGTCAGTTCGTCGCAGCTGACCGACACGGTGTCGGCGTCGACCCGACGGATGTTGACGCCGCGCACGCGAGCGGCTTCGACGACGGCGCCGGCCCGGCCCGGCACCCGGGCCGTCACGGTGTCGAAGAACGGGCCGTCCAGCACGTCCACACCGGATCCGCGCAACGCGTGCGCGAGGTCGAACGCCTGCTCGTGCACGCGGCGCGCGATGGCTTGCAACCCGTCGGGGCCGTGGTAGACGGCGTACATGGAGGCGATGACGGCCAGCAGCACCTGCGCGGTGCAGATGTTGCTCGTCGCCTTCTCCCGGCGGATGTGCTGCTCGCGGGTCTGCAGCGCGAGCCGGTAGGCGGGGGCGCCGCCGGCGTCGACCGAGACGCCGACCAGCCGGCCGGGCAGCTGCCGCTCCAGGCCGGACCGGACGGCCAGGTACCCGGCGTGCGGGCCCCCGAAGCCCAGCGGCACGCCGAAGCGCTGGGTGCTGCCGACGGCGATGTCCGCGCCGGCCTGGCCCGGCGGCGTGATGAGGGTGAGCGCGAGCAGGTCGGCGGCGGCGATCAGCAGCGCCCCCCGGCCGTGCGCGGCCTCGGCGAGCGGCGCGAGGTCGACGATCGTGCCGCGGGCGTTCGGGTACTGCACGAGGACGCCGAAGACGTCGCCCTCGGGCAGCGGCTGCGTCAGGTCGTGCAGCACGACGGTCAACCCGAGCGGCGTGGCGCGGGTGCGCACCACGTCGAGCGTCTGCGGCAGCGCGTGCTCGTCGACGACGACCGTGTCGCCCGCGCGGGCGGCCCGGTGGGCCAGCGCCACCGCCTCGGCCGCCGCGGTGGCCTCGTCCAGCACCGACGCACCGGCTACCGGCAGCCCGGTGAGGTCCTCGACCATCGTCTGGAAGTTGATCAGCGCCTCGAGCCGGCCCTGGCTGATCTCGGGTTGGTACGGCGTGTAGGCGGTGTACCAGGCGGGGTTCTCCAGCACGTTGCGGCGGATCACCGGCGGGGTGATCGTGCCGTAGTAGCCGAGGCCGATCATCGGGGTGAGCACATGGTTGCGTCCGGCCAGGGCGCGCAGTTCGCCGGCCACCTGCGCCTCCGAGGCGGCGGCAGGCAGCGCCAGCGCGAGCTTCTCGCGGATCGACGCCGGGATCGCGTCGCCGAGCAGGTCGTCCAGACTCGAGTAGCCGAGCGCGTCGAGCATGCGCTGCTGGTCCTCGGCCGAGGTGCCGATGTGCCGGGCGGCGAACTGTGCGGGAGTGGTCAAGGCTGCTCCAACGTCACGGACGACGCCGTCACCACGAACGGTGACCGCGCCCCGTCTGTCGGGAGAGCCCTCCAGAGTGGCCTGCCCCGCGTGGTCCTGGTGCCTGAGAGGTTCCGGGGAGGTTGCCCCTTCGGCGCCGGCCAGCCGGCTCTCCCACGCGGTATCGACGGCCGAGGCCGAGGCTACCAGCCGGATCAGGCGGTGGCGCTGCGGCGCTGACGACGCCGCGCGAGTTCGTCGCTGGAGTGCCCGCCGGCCTGCTCGTCGACCGAGCCGTCGGCGCGCTCGCCCGGCAGGTGCGCCAGCGAGCCGCGCAGCTCACGCAGCGCGCCGCTGACCGCGATGCCGAAGACGCCCTGCCCGCCCTGGAGCAGGTCGACGACCTCCTCGTTGGACGTGCACTCATAGACCGTGGTGCCGTCGGACAGCAGGGTGACCTGGGCGAGGTCCTCGACGCCGCGCAGGCGCAGCGTGTCGACGGCGATGCGGATGTTCTGCAGGGAGACACCGGCGTCGAGCAGCCGCTTGACGACCTTGAGGACGAGGATGTCCTTGAACGAGTAGAGCCGCTGGCTACCCGACCCCTTGGCGCCGCGCACGCTCGGGACGACGAGCTCCGTGCGCGCCCAGTAGTCGAGCTGGCGGTAGGTGATGCCGGCCGCCGAGCACGCGGTGGGGCCGCGGTAGCCGACGACGTCGGCGTCCGGGGCGGTCGGGTCGGCGAACAGCGCGCCTTGGGCCGGCTCGGTCCAGTCGTCTGTGCTCGCCACGCGCTTCACCTCTCGTCGGACGGTGGCCGGGCCTCGCGGAGCGCGGGCCCGTCCGTCGCCGTTCGAGCCCGACGGTAGGTCTGCCGCCCGGTACCGGTCAACGCGACGCGCCGACGATAACCCTCTAGTCGAGCTTGATAGTTATCCAACCGTCATCCACCGGACGCGAAGTCCTCCGGCGAGATGGTGTCGAGGAACTCGCGGAACCGCTCGACCTCGTCCTCCTGCTCGTCCGGGATCTCGATGCCGGCGGCGTCCAGCACCGCGTCGGAGCCGAGGATCTCGACCTCGGCACGCAGGGCGAGCGCGATCGCGTCCGAGGGCCGGGCGCTCACCGTGACTCCCCCGCTGAAGCGCAGCTCGGCGTAGTAGACGTCGTCGCGCAGCTCGGTGATGTGCACGGCCTCGAGGCTCACGCCGAGCGCGCCGATGACGTCCTTGAGCAGGTCGTGGGTGAGCGGGCGCAGCGTCTGCACGCCCTGCTGCTGGAACGCGATCGCCGACGCCTCGACCGCGCCGATCCAGATCGGGAGGTAACGCAGACCGTCCTCCTCGCGCAGCAGCACGACGGGTTGGTTGGCCGGCAGTTCGACCCGGACCCCGACGACTCGCATCGGATGCACCAGCGTCCTCCTCACGTCGCGTCAAGCACCCACGACGCTACACCGCCACACCGACCGCGAGGCGCGATAAGTACGACCGGTCAGGAGCCGCCGATGACGTCGCGCAGCCCGATCTGGACGAGCGCGGCGTGCAGTCGCACGGACGCCGCGGCGAGCTCGCGGGCGGTCTCCTCGGCGCGGGCGCGGGCCTCGGTGCTCTTGCGCCCGGCCTGCCCGACGATCTGCGAGAACAGCCCGACCTCGCGCTCGGCGGCGGTGCGGAACGCGCGCAGGTGGCGGCCTTCCAGGCCGAACCGCGCGAGGTCGACGACGATCTTCGCGACGGCCAGGGCGTCGTCGTCGTACACGCCGCCGGGCAGCGCCTTGATGAGGCCGAACTGCTCGAGCTCGGCGAGCTGCGCAGGGCGCAGGCCCGAGGCGTTCAGCAGCTCGTCCTTGGTCATCCGCAGCGCGGCGGGGGCGGTGCGGAAGTTCTCAGCGGTGGGGGCGTTGTCGTCGATGACGGTCAGGTGCGCGGCGCGCGGGCTGTCGGTGGACGTGCCCGGCGGCACGAGCCCGCGGTCGATCGCCGCCAGCTGCTCCTTGATCACCTTCAGCGGCAGGTAGTGGTCGCGCTGCTGGGACAGCACGTAGCGCAGCCGCGACACGTGGCCCGAGGCGTACTTGCGGTAGCCCGACGGGGTGCGCTCGGGAGCGACCAGGCCCTGGTCCTCCAGGAAGCGGATCTTGCTGATCGTGAGGTCGGGGAAGTCGGTCTTCAGATGGGCGAGGACGTCGCCGATCGTCAGGGTGGCTCCGGACTTGGTGCGCCCGGCGGCGCTCACGGGTGACGTCATGCGCCTGCGCCGGCGCCGCTGCGGACGGCCGCGGTCAGGTAGACGAGCCGGAACTTGCCGATCTGCACCTCGTCGCCGCCGGACAGCGGCGCGGCGTCGATGCGTTCACGGTTGACGTACGTGCCGTTGAGCGAGCCCACGTCGTGCACCGTATAGCCGCTGCCCTCGCGACGGAACTCGGCATGCCGACGAGACACCGTGACGTCGTCGAGAAAAATGTCGCTGTCCGGGTGCCGGCCGGCCGAGGTGACGTCCTGGTCGAGCAGGAACCGGCTGCCGGCGTTGGGGCCGCGCTTGACGACGAGCAGCGCCGAGCCGGGGGTGAGGGCGTCGACCGCGCCCTGGTGCGCCTCGGCGGAGAACTCCGTGTCGGTGTCCGGGATCGACCCGGTGGTGGAGATCGTGCTCGTGACGTCGGGGCCGGAGGCCGCTACCGGCAGCGCTGCTCCGCAGTTCGCGCAGTAGTGACTTCCTGGCTGGTTCTCGCTGCCGCATGCAGTGCAGAACACGCGCGCCGCCCTTCCTGTAGTGCGCCCGACGGTGCAGATCCCGTCCGGACGAGTTCGCGGCGCCCCGGCCGCGCGGACGTCCGTGGGGGCGATTCGGTCGGTGTCGCGAGCCTAGGACGGGCCCGCGCCGGGGGTCAATCGACGCCGGATGTGCATGATCGAGTCCGCTCGGCCGCGGCGCCGGAGCGCCGAACGGACGCAGCGGTCACCCGGCGATCGTTCCGTAGGTGGCCGCGTCGAGCAGGTCGTCGGGCTCCCCCGACGCGCTCAGCGCGATCTCGACGAGCCATCCCGCGCCGTACGGATCGGAGTTGATCAGCTCGGGCTGGGCGTCGAGCGCGTCGTTGCGGGCGGTGACCGTTCCAGCGACCGGGGCGAAGAGGTCGGACACGCTCTTGGTCGACTCGATCTCGCCGACGGACGCGCCCTTGACAACCTCCGCCCCCACCTCCGGCAACGAGACGTACACGACGTCGCCGAGTGCCTCCTGGGCATAGTCGGTGATGCCGACCCGCACCGTCGACCCGTCACCGGAGCGCACCCATTCGTGCTCGGCGGTGTACCTGAGGTCGTCGGGAATGTTGGCCATCCGGGTCTTCCCTCTCGTCGTGTCCTGCCTGGCCCACCGACCCTACCGAGTGCGCGGCGGGTCAGCGCGCGGGCTTGGTGTACTTCGTCTTGGGCAGCGCACGGATGGCCGAGATCGTCACCGTCTTGTGCTCCCCGACGGTGAGCGCGCCGCCGGCCGTGCGCACGGTGGAGCCGACCCCGCCCGGAATGTTGAGGGCGGTGTCGAGCGTCTTCGGATCACCGATGGCGATCACCCGGTACGGCGCGGTGAGCGTGGTGCCGTCGACGGTCACCGGCGCCCCGGCACCACCGGAGAAGGCGCTGTCGGTGCTGATGCGCACCGGCCCGAACTGGATGGCCTCCGCTCCTGCGCCGCGCAGCTCCTCGATCACGTCGAGGAGGTCCTCGCCGGACAGCTGCGACTTGGGGTCGGTGACGGTGGCCGTGATCCCCGGGCCGGTGGCCGCCACCGTGCCGAGCAGGATGCCCAGCGCCGTCTGCTCCTCAGCCGCCTGCTTGCGCGCCGCGGCCGAGCGGTCGCCCGAACTCTGCAGCTGGGCCAGGTTGCGCTGCTGCTCGGCGATCTGCTGGCGCAGCCGCTCGGCCCGCGCGTCCTGGTTGTCGAGGATGCCGATGAGGTCGTCCTCGCGCAGGCCGGACAGCGCGTCGCTGCCGGAGTTCGCGCGCACCTGGACGGCGATGCCGAAGCCGAGGATGAGGGTCAGCACCCCGATGACGGCCGAGGAGGCGTGCCGGCCGGCGAGCCAGCGGCGGGGGGCAGGACGCTCCGGCGTCTCGGTCGGCTTCTCGTCGTCGTCGTTCATGCCCTCAGGCCCGGAAGAAGTGCCGGCGGATGGCCGCGGCGTTGCCGAAGATGCGGATGCCGAGCACGACGACGACGGCGGTGGAGAGCTCCCCGCCGACGCCGAGCTTGTCGCCGAGGAACACGATCAGCGCCGCGACGAGCACGTTGGAGATGAACGAGACGACGAACACCTTCGCGTCGAAGATGCCGTCCAGTCGCGCGCGCAGACCGCCGAACACGGCGTCGAGGGCGGCCACGACCGCGATCGGCAGGTACGGCTCCAGCCAGCCCGGCACCGTCGGCCGCAGCACCAGCCCGAGGATGATGCCGACGACCAGCGCGGCTCCGGCGATCACCTGGTGCCGCCGCGGGCGTAGCGCAGCGTCGTGGGGCTGCCGGCCGGCAGGGTGAGCGAGCCGCTGTCGCCGAAGTGGAAGCCGATGCCCTGGGCGCCCTTGAGCGTCTGGTAGCGGCTGGCCACGTCGCTCTGCGCGAACGTCACGGCCAGCTCGTCGCGGTCGCCGATCGCCTGGATCCGGTAGGGCGAGGTGATCGGCTGGAAGTCGACGAGCACGGCCTCGCCGGCGAAGCGGATCGCGCTCGTGGGGGTCAGCCGCACACCGTTCACCGCGATCGCCTCGGCGCCGTCGCGCCAGAGCTCGTTGACCACGCTGCGGACATCACGGTCGGTCAGGGTAGTTGTCGCACCGATCGGCACCGATCCGGCGCGCCCGGCGGCCGGGGTGCTGGTGGCGGCCTTCGGGTCGCTGAGCGTGACGGTCAGCCCGGGGCCGGTGACCTTCGTCAGGCCCGCCGCGAGCGACGCCGCGTCCAGATCGCGGGCCAGCGACCCGGACTGGGGCAGCGACTGCGCGCGCAGGGCCTCGAGCCTGGCCTCGTCGGCGGCGGCCTGAGCCGCGAGGTTCTCGGAGTCGTGCTGCGCGGTGCGCACCCGGCTGACCAGCCGGTCGTGGACCTTCTTCGCCTCCGGTGCGCCGCGGTGCGTGCGCTCATAGGCGGTGACGAGGACGAAGCCGATCACCAGGCACCCGATCGCGAGCACGGCCGCCGCGGCGGAGCGGGTGCCGCGGGGCCGCGGCCCGGTGCCCCGGCGGCGGGCCGCGGCGGCGTACCCCGGGTCGAGGGGGTTGGTGACCAGGTCCAGCAGGAGTTGGGGCACCGCGCTGCGCGGCGGTGGCGTCTCGCTCACGTCGCCGCCGGACGCACCGGATCGCGCAGCAGCCCGGCCACCTGGACGAGGTAGACGACGCCGGACCACACGTAGAGCGCGGAGCCCCAGATCGTGAAGGCCCACGCGGTCGGGCGGGCGATGTCGGCGGCCCAGCCGTGATAGGTGCCGAGCAGCAGCAGCGGGAAGGCGTACAGCAGGCAGAACGTGGCCGCCTTGCCGAGGTAGTGCACGGCCGGCGGGCCGTAGCCCGCGCGTTTGAGCAACGGCAGCGCGGCGCCGAGCACGACGTCGCGGCCGACGATGACGATCGCCAGCCACAGCGGAAGGATGTGCCGCAGCACCAGCCCGACCAGGGTGGCCAGGATGTAGAGGCGGTCGGCCAGCGGGTCCAGCAGGGCACCGAAGGCGCTCATCTGGTTCAGCTTGCGGGCCAGCACCCCGTCGAGCCAGTCGGTGAACCCGCTCAGCGCCAGGACGACCAGCGCCCACGCGTCGGCGTGCGGCCCGAGCAGCAGCCAGAGGAACAGCGGCACGCCGAGCAGGCGCAGCACGCTCAACGCGTTGGGGATGGTCCAGATCCGGTCGGACGGCACGGCGGGCTGGGCCATCACGACCTCCCGCCCGCCGTCCTTCCTCGAACTGTCGGGACGACAGGATTTGAACCTGCGACCTTCCGGCCCCCAGCCGGACGCGCTACCAACCTGCGCCACGTCCCGTAATCACCTGAAGCGAAGAGGATCCTAACGCAGCGTGCCGACCGACCTGCGGCGGGCAAACTTGTCAGACCTCGTTCGTACCGTCCGAGCATGCCACAGCGCACCGTCCACAGCGCCGACGAACTCGCGGCCGCAGTCGCATCGGCCCACTCGTGGCGAAGGGTGCTCCGCCTTTCACCGGGTGCAGGTCAAGACAACCACCTACCGCTCCCAGGGCGTCGACGCCGTGACGATTTCGACCAGCCGAGGCAAGGAACGCGTTGCGTACGACGTCGACGATCTTGATCACTTCTTCATTCTCACGGGGCGTTCGACGCATACCTGATCCCGATCGCCGCGGTCGCGGGGTACCTGAAGATCTCGCTGAGCAACTACCGCGAGTACCTGGTGGCGGCCGACGGGCGTTGGCTCGACACCCCTCCGCTCAGCGGGCGCGCTTCTCCCTGACCCGGACGGAGATCTCGATGGGGGTGCCGGGGAAGCCGAAGTCCTCGCGCAGCCGCCGCTCCAGGAAGCGCCGGTAGCCAGCCTCCAGGAAGCCGGTGGTGAACAGCACGAACCGCGGCGGCCGGGTGTCGGCCTGGGTGGCGAACAGCACGCGCGGCGCGCGCCCTCCGCGCGCGGGCGGCGGCGTGGCGGCCACGACGTCGTTGAGCCAGGAGTTGAGGCGGCCGGTGGGGATGCGCGCGTCCCACGACTCCAGCGACGTGCGCAGGGCGGCGGCGAGGCGGTCCACGGCGCGGCCGGTCTTCGCCGAGACGTTGACCCGCGGCGCCCACTGCACCCGCTGCAGGTCGCGGTCGATCTCGCGTTCGAGGGTCTCGCGGCGATCCTCGTCGACGAGGTCCCACTTGT
>Ga0164242_10003182_pt1 | contig 18805 bp, 10 predicted proteins | sample OricomgcompostMG_FD_108783 | JGI IMG/M metagenome (GOLD analysis project Ga0164242, IMG submission 108783) | Miracle-Growth compost microbial communities from Emeryville, California, USA - Original compost - Miracle growth compost (MG) ... | reverse complement strand
GTTCGACGTGGACGCGGTGGTGCGGGTGGCGCGCCGGGCACTGGAGCAGAAGCGGCTGTTGGAGGAGAACCGCAGCCTCCGGCAACAGGTGTCCCGGACGTCCCTGATCGGCCGCAGCCCCGCCCTTTTGGAGGTCTACAAGCAGGTGGCGCGGGCGGCGAACAGCCCGGTCCCGGTGCTGATCACCGGCGAGACCGGAACCGGGAAAGAGATGGTCGCCCGGCAGCTGCACCAGCGCTCGCCGCGGAGCAAGGGGCCGTTCGTGCCGGTGGACTGCGGCGCCATCTCCGAATCCCTGATGGAGAGCGAGCTGTTCGGCCACGCCAAGGGCAGCTTCACCGGCGCGGGCGGTGCGCGGCGCGGGCTGTTCGAGGAGGCCACCGGCGGCACCCTCTTCCTGGACGAGATCGGCGACGTGGGTCCGAAGATCCAATCGCAGCTCTTGCGCGCATTGCAGGAAGGGGAGATCCGCCGGGTGGGCGAGAGCACCCCGCTCAAGGTGGACGTGCGGGTGGTGGCGGCGACCAACAAGGACCTCCCGCAGCTGGTGAAGGAGAGCAAGTTCCGCGAGGACCTGCTCTACCGGCTGGACGTGGTGCACCTCCACATGCCGCCCTTGCGCGACCGGCCGGAGGACATCCCGGCGCTGGTGGATCACTTCGCCTCGGCGCACGCGCGCGGCGGCGTGCGGCCTGTCGTCACCCCCGAGGCGATGGAGCGGCTGGTCCGCTACGAGTGGCCGGGGAACGTGCGCCAGCTGGAGAACGTGGTGGCGCGCACCCTCGCGCTCAACGTCACCGGCGTCCTGGGCCCACAGGACTTTCCGGAGCCAATTGGCGACGGGCCGAAGAAGCTGACCGGGCTGGCCGGGGACATGCCCAGCCTGGCGGAGCTCTCCCGCCGGTACGCCACGCACGTGCTCCAGTCGGTGGGCGGCAACAAGTCAGAGGCGGCGCGCCTCTTGGAGGTGGACCGGAAGACGCTCTACCGGCTGATCGGCGCGAGCGAGGGCCAGAACGGCCAGGAGAGCTGAGCGTTCGGCCGGGTCCGCGGAGCGTGCTGTGGCCGTCGGCGGCCTGGAAACGTAGGTTGCACCACACCCCACAAGGCCCCTCGGCGCCAGCGGGCTTCGGCCAAGGCTATCGTCCGGCCGGCGGGAGCGGGGACGCGATGATCCGGGGGCTTTCCCAAAGCGAGGCGCGCGCCCGCCTGTTGCGCGACGGGCCCAACGCGATCGCCCGCGAGCGCCCCACGCCGGCCTGGCGGATCTGGCTGCGGCAGTTTCAGGGCGCCCTCATCTGGCTTCTCTTGGGCGCCTGTGCCGTCTCTGCCGCCCTGGGCGAAGTCACCGACGCGGTGGCCATCGCCTTCATCCTCCTCCTCAACGCGACGGTGGGGTTCGTCCAGGAGCTTCGCGCGCAGCGCTCCCTCTTCGCGCTCCGCTCGCTCACCGCGCCGCACGCCCGCGTGGTGCGCGAGGGGCAAGGTCAGGTGATCCCGGCCGCGCAGGTGGTGGTGGGGGACGTGCTCGCGCTGGAGGCGGGGGACGTGGTGGCGGCGGATGCCCGGCTCCTGGAGACGAACGCTCTCTCCACCCTGGAGGCAGCTCTCACGGGCGAGAGCGCGCCGGTGCGGAAGACGGTGGAACCTCCGCCGGACGGCGCGCCGCTGGCCGAGCAGCGTCACCGCGTCTTCATGGCCACGTCCGTCGCCGACGGCACCGCCCTGGCCGAGGTGACCGCCACCGGGATGGGCACCGAGCTGGGGCGAATCGCGCATCTGCTCGCCAGCGCCACCGAAGAGACCACTCCGCTGCAGAACCGGCTGGAGAAGGTGGGCCGGACCCTGCTCTCGCTCTGCCTGGGGCTGGTGGCGGTGGTCGCGACCGCCAGCCTGCTGCGCGGGATGAGGCTGCTGGAGGTCCTCCTCTCCTCGGTGTCGTTGGCGGTGGCCGCGGTGCCAGAAGGCCTGGCCACCCTGGTCACCCTGGCCCTGGCGCTGGGGGTGCGACGGATGGCCCGGCGGCACGTCCTGGTGCGGAGGCTCCCCGCGGTGGAGACGCTGGGTTCGGCGAGCGTCATCTGCACCGACAAGACCGGTACCCTCACCACCGGGGTGATGTCGGTGAGGGAGGTGTGGTCGAAAGACCCGGACCGGCTGCTCTTCGCCGCCGCGGCCAACTGCGACGCGGAGCTGGCCCCGGCGGCGGGCAGTGCCTGCGGGGGCGGAGTGGGCGATCCCACCGAGCTGGCCCTGCTGGCCGCGGCCCGGGCGAGGGGGATCGAACGGGCCCAGATCGAAGTGGAGCGGCCCAGGAAGGCGACCCACCCCTTCAGCTCGGAGCGCAGGCGGATGTCCGTCCACCGGGCCGACGGAACGCTCTACCTCAAGGGCGCGGTGGAGGCAGTGGTGCCCCTGTGCACCGAGGGCACGGACGGGGCGCTGGAGGCCAACGCCGCGCTGGCCGCTCGGGGCCTGCGGGTCCTGGCGGTGGCGGTGGGTCAAGGAGAGCCAGAGGCGGGGCTCACGCTGCTCGGGCTGGCGGGGCTGGCGGATCCACCCCGCCCGGAGGCGATCACCGCGCTGGCCGAAGCACGCGCGGCGGGGATCCGCACGGTGATGATCACAGGCGATCACCCCTCCACCGCCGAGGCCATCGCTCGGGAGATGGGGCTCCTCCTCCCCGGAGAGCCTGTGGAGGAGCGGGTGCACGCGCGGGTCACCGCCGAGGAGAAGCTCCAGATCGTCCGGGCGTGGAAGGCGAAGGGGGCGATCGTGGCCATGACCGGCGACGGGGTGAACGACGCCCCTGCGCTGCGCGAGGCGCACATCGGGATCGCCATGGGGCGCACCGGCACCGAGGTCACCCGCGAGGCGGCGGACCTGGTCCTCACCGATGACGACTTCGCGAGCGTCGTGGCCGCGGTCCGGGAGGGCCGCGGCATCTTCGACAACATCCGCAAGGCGCTGGTCTATCTGCTCTCCGGAAACTTCGGCGAGCTGGCGGTGATGCTGGTGGGGATCCTGGCCGGGCTTCCGCTGCCCCTGCTTCCGCTCCAGCTCTTGTGGGTGAACCTGGTCACCGACGGGCTCCCGGCGCTGGCGCTGGTGATGGATCCCCCACCAGACGACGCGCTGCGCCGACCGCCCCGCCCGGCCGGGGAGCCCATGCTGGGCGGCGCGCAGTGGCGAACCATCGTCCTCACCGGAACGGTGGAGATGGCGGTCACCCTGGGAGCCTTCGCCTGGGGCCTGGGGCGGGGCGACGAGCGCTTCGCCCGCAGCCTGGCCTTCACGGTGCTGGTCGCTGCCGAGGTCCTCCGCGCCTTCGCCGCACGCAGCCCCACCCAGACTTTCTGGGAGACCCACCCCTCCCAGAACCTCTTCTTGCTCGGGGTGGGGACGGTCTCCATCGCGGTCCAGCTCCTCCTCTTCGTCTTCCCCTTCACCCGGCACCTGTTCGACCTGGTTCCCATGCCGCTGCCGGTGCACCTCCTGGCCCTGGTGCTGGGGCTCGTCCCGGTCAGCGTCATCGAGATCTCCAAGCTGGCCGCCCGTGGCTGGCGGCGGCGCCGAGGCGGCCCGCGGCATAAGCTCGCTCGCGGGGGACAGGTCAGATGAGCGGAGTGAAGGCGGACGATCTGCTCGAGGCACGCGCGCTGCTGGTGGCGATCCTTGATCCCGCAGGGCAGATCCGCGCCTGGAATGGGGCGCTCGCCGCGCGCACCGGCTTCTCCGCGGACGAGGTGCGGGGTACCTCGTGCGAGCGCCGGATCGCGCACAGGGATCGCGGGCGCTTCCTGGAGACGCTCCACCGGGTGCGCGCCGGGGAGTCCGTGCTGTTCGAAGGCTTCTGGCTCTCCCGGAGCGGCCCTCCGCGGTGGCTCGCCCTGGCGGCGGAGCTCCAGCCCTTGCCGGACGGGCAGGTGGAGGTGGCGCTTCTGGGGCTGGACCGCACGGAGCCGGAGCGGACGCGGGAGGCGCTCCGGGACTCCGAGGCGAAGTTCGCCGGGATCATCTCCATCGCCGCGGACGCCATCGTCTCGGTGGACGAGCTGCAGCGGATCGTCGTCTTCAATGCCGGCGCGGAGAAGATCTTCGGCTGGGAGGCGAAGGAGGTCCTGGGACAATCTTTGGACCTCCTCATCCCCCAGCGTTTCCGAGACCACCACCGGGTGGAGATGAAGACCTTCGCCCAGGGGCCGGTGGTGGCACGCAAGATGGGAGAGCGGCAGGCGGACGTGTGGGGGCTGCGCAAAAACGGGGAGGAGTTCCCCGCCGAGGCCTCCATCTCCAAGCTGGAGATCTCCGGGCGGATGCTCCTCACCGCGGCGATGCGCGACGTCACCGAGCGCCGGGCGCTGGAGGCCGAGCAGCGCTTCCTGGCTGAGCTGGGCGTGCGGCTGGGGGAGTCGCTCGATCCGCAGGAGACCCTGGTCACGGTGGCGAAGCTGGCGGTGCCGTTCTTGGCCGACTTCTGCGTGGCGGATCTGGTGGAGGGGGAGGCGCAGCTGCGCCGGGTGGCGGTGGCGCACGCGGATCCGGCGCAGGAGGCGGCCGCCGAGCGCCTTCGCCGGTTCCTCCTCGCGCCGGAGGGGCCGAGCCTGGGAGCGACCGCGCTCCGCCGGCGCGAGCCGATCCTGATCTCGGAGCTCGTCCCCGGCGAGCTCGAGTCGGTCACCCAGGGCCCGGAGCACCTGGCGGCGGTACGCGCGCTCTCCCCGCGCTCGTTGATCGCGGCGCCGCTCTTCGCGCGTGGGCGGGCCCTGGGGGTGCTCCTGTTCGTCGGCGTCACCCGCCGGTACGGGCCGGAAGCGCTCAGGCTGGCCCGCGAGCTCGCCTCCCGCGCCTCGAGCGCGATCGAGAACGCCCGGCTCTTCGAGGCCGCGCAGCAGGCACTCCGGGCCCGTGACGAGGTGCTGCGCGTCGTCGCGCACGATCTGCGCAACCCGCTCAACACGATTGGGCTGGCCGCGGGGGGCCTGGCCAAGGGAGGGCTCGACCCGGCTGGGGTGCGGAAGCGGGCGGAAGGGATCCTCCGCTCCTCCGCGCGCATGGGGCGGATGATCGAAGACCTCCTCGACGTCGCCCGTATCGAGGCCGGGAAGCTGGCGTTGGCCCGCGCGGCGATCGCCCCGGCCGAACTCCTGGAGGCGACGATCGAAGCGGAGCGGCTGCTGGCAGTTGCCGCCGGGCTAAGCCTTGAGTGCGTGGCCTGCCCGCCGCTGCCGTATGTATGGGCGGACCGGGACCGGCTGGGGCAGGTGCTGGAGAACCTGATCGGCAACGCGATCAAGTTCACCTCCACCGGCGGGAGCATCAGGGTGGGTGCGAAGGCGGAGCCCGGCGAGGTCGTGTTCTTCGTGGCGGACACCGGGATGGGGATCTCCCCCGAGCAGCAAGCGCGTCTCTTCGACCGCTTCTGGCAGGCCCGGGGCACTGACCGACGCGGCGCCGGGCTGGGGTTGGCCATCTGCAAGGGCATCGTCGAAGGGCACGGCGGGCGGATCTGGGTGGAGTCAGTCCCCGGCCAGGGCAGCACCTTCTCCTTCAGCGTGCCCATGGCTCAGGCGGGGGAGAACCTGGCCTCCAGTTGAAAGAGCTCACCGTCGCGCTCGGCCTGGATGTGGAGCCCGGCCTCGGAGAAGAGCGCCAGCGCTGGCGCGTTGGAGACCAGCACCTGCGCGGTGAAGCCCAGGAGCCCCTGCGCCTTTGCGATCTCTATCGCCCGCCGCATCAGGAGCGTCCCCACCCCCTTCCCCTGCCAGTCGTCCCGCACCACGAAGGCGATCTCTGCCAGCCGGGAGGGCGCTGTGTCGTAGCGGATGATCCCCGCCACCGCCTCGGTGTCCGGTTCCAGCGCCACAAGGCCCATGGCGTCCCGGTAATCGAGCGACACCAGCGCCTCCAGCTCCTCGGGCGGGTGGCTTCTGACGTGGAGGAGGAAGCGCCGGTAGATGCTCTCGTCGCTCAGTCGGTAGAGGAAGTCCTGCAGTGGCCTCTGATCGGAGAGCTGGATCGGCCGCACCCGGAGCGTCTGGCCGCCGGCGAGCGTCTCCAGCCGTGACTCGCGCCAGGGGTAGACCGCCTGCGGCAGAGGCTGACCGGGGAGGACGAAGCGGCGCGCCTTGGCCGCCGCCAACAGCTCGGCGCGGAAGTCCGGGTGCGCGAGGGAGACGAGCGCCACCGCCCGCTCGCGCACGCTCTTCCCCCACAGCTTCGCCACCCCGTACTCGGTGACCACCGTGTGGACGTCGCCGCGGCTGGTGACCACCCCCGCCCCCGCCTCGAACGAGGCCTGGATCCGGCTCACCTTCCCCCCCTGCGCGGTGGAGCGGAGCGCGATGATCGGCCGCCCGCCCCTGCTGCGCGAGGCCCCGCGGATGAAGTCCACCTGTCCGCCGATCCCCGAATAGAAGCACCCGCCCATGGTGTCGGAGGCCACCTGCCCGGTGAGGTCCACCGCCAGCGCGGAGTTGATCGCCACCATCCGATCGTTGCGGGCGATCACCTCCGGGTCGTTGGTGAAGTCGCTGGGGAGCAGGAGCGGGCTGGGGTGGTCCCGCGCCCAGTCGTAGAGAGCGCGCGTCCCCATCACGAAGGAACTGAGCGCAGGACCGCCTGCTCGGGGGTGCGCAGCTTGGCCTTATGGCGCAGCTTCCAGTCCAGGGCGTCGTCCCCATCTTTGGTCCGCGGCAAGAGGCGAATGGCTTCTCGGGCCGCGCAAGGTGAAACATGGGCACCCTCTCCCAAACGCGCCCTGGACCGGCGGCGACGAAGGGACTGCTGGGCCAGGCGGCCGGGCCCGCCATCCGCTGGTTCGAGGACCTGGGCCTAGGCGACCTCGACAGCGCCGGGGGCAAGGGCGCGAACCTGGGCGAGCTTACCCGCGCCCAGCTCCCGGTGCCGCCGGGCTTCGTGATCACCGCTCAGGCCTTCCTCGGTTCGATGGAGGCGGCCGGAGTGCGCCGGGCGCTCGCCAAGGAGGTGGCAGGGCTGAATGCCGGCTCCCCGGAGGCGCTGAAGGCGGCCTCGGAGCGCATGCGCGCGAGGGTGCTGGAGGCGGGGATGACGCCCGAGTTGCGCCGGGAGATTGAACAAGCCTACCGGGCGCTGGGAGACGGCCAGGCGGTGCGGGTCGCGGTGCGCTCCTCCGCGACCGCCGAGGACACCGCCGGAACCTCCTTCGCCGGGATGCACGAGACCTTCACCAACGTCTCCGGCGCCGACGCGGTGATCGCCCGGGTGCTCGACTGCTGGGCCTCCCTGTATGGGCAGCGGGTCCTGGCCTACCGGCAGGCCGTGCACCTGGCAGAGGAGCCAAGCCTGGCGGTGGTGGTGCAGGCGATGGTCGACTCGGAGCGGAGCGGGGTGATGTTCACCGTGGATCCGTCCAGCGGAGATGCGGGGCAGGTGATCGTGGAGGCCGCCTTCGGGCTGGGCGAGGTGGTGGTGGGCGGGAAGGTGGAGGAGCGCACAATGAAGGCCGCCCGGCTGCATGCCTATGGCGAGCCGCTCCGCCTGGAGGAGATCCCCGCTCCGACCCCGGGCGAAGGCGAGGTGGTGGTGCGGGTGCTGGGGGCCGGCTTCTGCCACAGCGACCTCCATGTGATGAACGGGGAGATCAAGATTGTCCCCCACTTCCCCCTCACCCTGGGGCACGAGAACGCCGGGGTGGTGGCGGCGCTGGGGAAGGGCGTCACCGGACTGAAGGAGGGGGATCCGGTCGCGGTCTACGGGGCCTGGGGCTGCGGCATCTGCGACTTCTGCGTGAGCGGCCAGGAGCAGCTCTGCGAGGCACCGCGCTGGTGCGGCCTGTCCGAGAACGACGGCGGCTACGCCGAGTACCTGCGCGTGCCAGACGCCCGCTACCTGATCCCGCTCACCACCCTCGATCCCCGGCAGGCCGCCCCGCTCACCGACGCCGCGCTCACCCCTTACCGGGCGGTAAAGCGGGCGCTCCCGGTGCTCACCCCGGACCACCCCGCGCTCCTGATCGGCCTGGGCGGGCTGGGACAGTATGGGCTCAAACTGTTGCAGCGACTCAGCGGGGTGAGGGTGATCGCCTTGGACGTCAGCGAGGAGAAGCTGAGGCTCGCCCGCGCGCTGGGGGCCTGGAAGGTGGTGGACGGGCGGGCCAAGGACGCCGCCGATCAGGTGCAGGCGCTCAGCGGCGGAAAGGGGGTGTGCGCGGCGCTGGACTTCGTGGGCGCCGAGTCCACCCTGGCGCTGGCGGTGGGGGCCACCCGCAGCGGGGGGCTCGTGCTGCACATCGGGCTCGCTGGGGGGAGCGCGCACCTCAAGCCGCTCTTCACCTCGCGCTTCGAGGTCAGCTACGAAGCCTCGCTGTGGGGCACCCTCAAGGAGCTGCGCGAGCTGATCGCGCTGGTCGAGCAGGGCGGGCTCACGCTGGTCCCGTCCGAGGTCTTCCCGCTCGAGGAGATAAATGAGGTCGCTCGGCGCCTGAAGCGCGGCGAGGTGGGCGGGCGGGCGGTGATCGTCCCCGGGTGACCGCGAGCAGGCCGCGCAGCCACACCGGACCGGAAGCCACCAGGGCCGCCAGGACGGCGAAGCCCCAGTCGTCCAGGTGGAGCGGCGAGAGCGAGAGCAGCCGCGCGGTGGGGAGTTGGAGGAGGAGCACCGAGATCAACAGGCTCAGCCCGGCCACCCAGCGCGCGCTCCGGGTGCCAAGCCGGCTCAAGAGCGCGGTGAAGAGGCTGCTCGCGATCACCAGGTAGGCGAGCGCCATGGCCCGCGCGTGCGGCACCTCCCGCGCCGTCCCCAGGCTGTGCTGATACCCCAAGACAATGAGCACCACCGAGAGCACGCCGGACGCGCCCAGCGCGAGCCAGTCCCACCCCCCGAAGAAGCGAACCTTGCCGCCGCGGGCCAGGGGAGGAATCTGATCTTTGGGCGGGCGGGCCTGAAAGGCGAGCATGGCGGTGGGGTGGATGATGAGCTCCAGCCACACCACGTGAATGGGCAGGTAGAGGAGCGGGAAGCCGGCGAGCGGGATGATCGCCGCGGTGAACACCAGCGGGATGTGGACCAGGAGCAGGTAGGCGAAGGCGCTGCGGAGGTTGAGGAAGAGCTGCCGCCCTTCGGCGATCGCGCCCACAATGGAGAGAAAGTCGTCGTCGAGCAGGACGATGGCCGCGGCGTCCTTGGCCGGCCGGGTGCCCCGCTCCCCCATGGCGATCCCCACGTCCGCCGCCTGGAGCGCCGGGACGTCGTTCACCCCGTCTCCGGTCACCGCCACCACCTCCCCTTGGGCCTGGAGCGCGCGGACGAAGGTGAGCTTCTGGGTCGGCAGCGCGCGGGCCACCACGTCCGCGTCCAGGAAGGGCGCGCCGGCGTCGATCGCCTCGCCCAGCACCACCCGTGGCCCGGCGGTGCCGCCCAGCCCCAGCCGGCTGGCCACCGCGCGCGCGGTTGCTGGGTGATCTCCGGTCAAGATCACCGTGCGCACTCCAGCGCGGTGGCAGCGGGCGACGGCCTCCGGCACGCCCTCTCGGAGCGGATCCTCCAACGCCAACAGCCCGAGCAGGCGCAGGTCGCGGGAGGGCTCTCCGCCCGGCCAGTCGGCACTGAGCGCCCGCTCCGCGCACGCCAGCACCTTTGTCCCATCCGCAGCGAGCTCTTGCACTCGCTCCAGCCAGCGCCGCGTGAAGTCCGCGTCGGTAGGGGCGCACGCGGCGAGCACCCGCTCCGGGGCGCCCTTGACCAACGCCCGCAGTGCGCCGCCTTCCTCCCAGACCGCGGTCTCCCGCTGCCGCTCCTCGGTGAACGGAAAGAGCGCCCGGCGCTCACCTCCGGGCGGCTGGCCCCAGCGCTCGCTCAGCGCCACGTCCATCGGGTCCCCCGTCTCCGGGCGGGAGGCGAGCGCCGCCGCCTGGAGGAGCGTGTCCTCGCCCACCCCGTCCGCCGGCGCGAGCGCGACCACCCGCAGCCGCCCTTCGGTGAGGGTGCCCGTCTTGTCCGAGCAGATGCAGGTGACCCTGCCGATGTTCTCGATCGACACCGCGCGACGCACCAGGGCGTGCCGCCGGGCCAGGCGCACCACCCCCACCCCGAGGAAGAAGGCGAGCGCCACCGGGAACTCTTCCGGGAGGGCCGCCACCGCCAGTGTGGCCGCGCTCACCACCGCATCCACCACCCCGTGCCCCTGCCACCAGCGCACCCACGCCAGCACCGCGCAGAACAGCGCCGCCACCACCACCAGCGCCGTCACCAGGTGGGTGACCGCCTCCTGCAGCGGCGTGCGCGCGCGCCGCGTCTGTTCCGAGCTGCGGGCGATCTCCCCGAAGAGCGTCCCCGCCCCCACCTGCACCACCCGCATCCGCACCCGCCCGGCCAAGAGCCTGGTCCCGGCGAGCCCCCAGTGGCGGCCGTCCACCAGCGCGCGCGGCGAGCCGGGGAGCTGGATGAGCGCCTCCTTCCGGACGGGAAAGGCCTCGCCGGTGAGCGAGGCCTCTTGGGCCTGCGCGTCCTCGGCCTCTACCAGCACCCCGTCCGCCGGGAAGGACTCCCCGGCGCGCACCTCCAGGAGGTCCCCTACCACCACCTCGCGCGCGGGGATGGTGCGCTCCTCCCCGTCGCGCACCGCCACCGCGGTGGCGGCCAGCCCTTCGCTCAAGCCGGACAGGGAGCGCTGGGCGCGGCGGTGGAGGTAGGCGTCCATCCCCACCAGCGGCGCGGTGGCCAGGAGGAGGACCCAGCCCTCCACGAGGTCGCCGAGCGCGAAGTAGAGCGCGCTCACCGCCACCATGAACCAGATCATCGGATCTCGGGCGGTGTCCGCCGCCAACGCCCTCCAGGACGAGCCCCGGGCGGGGAGGACGTCGTTTTCTCCAAAGGTGCGTCGGCGCGCTTCGACCTCGGCCGACGCGAGCCCCTCCGTGGGTGCGGAACGCGGGGGCAACCTCGAGCGGTCCAGCGGAAGCCTCACGCCTCTTGCTCCTTCAGGGTCCGGTGAAACCTTGGGCGCGGTGGTCCAGCCGGCCGTGGCGCCTGGCCGCCCGGTAGAAGAGCCGCTTGGCGAGCTCCGCGGCCGCCACGTAGAGCGCCACCACGGCCAGGAGCGCCACGTAGAAGCGGGGCGGCAGCGGAACCAGGGAAAGGGTGCGGCCTACCGGGAGGAGCGGCAGGAGCACCGCCAAAGCCACCGTGCCCAGGGTGGCGAGGGCGAGCCTCTTGCTCGGGAGGCTTTTCCAGAGCGGCCGGCGGGTGCGGATCACCAGGACGATGAGCGCCGCGGAGACCACCGACTCCACCAGCCACCCGGTGCGGAACTCGGCGGTCCCTGCACCCAACAGCCAGAGCAGGACCGCGAAGGTTCCGAAGTCGAACAGCGAGCTCAGCAAGCCGAACACGACCATGAAGCGGCGGATGAAGCGCAAGTCCCAGCGCTGCGGTCGCGCCACCCACTCCGGGTCCACCCGGTCGCTGGCGATGGTCATCTCCGGGAGGTCGGTGAGCAGGTTGGCCAGGAGCACCTGCTTGGGGAGGAGCGGCAGGAACGTCAGGAAGAGGGAGGCCACCGCCATGCTGAACATGTTCCCGAAGTTGGCGCTGGTGGCCATGAACACGTACTTGAGCGTGTTGGCGAAGGTCTGCCGCCCGCCGCGGACGCCTTCCAGCAGGACGCCCAGATCCTTCTCCAGGAGGACGATCTGGGCCGCGTCCTTGGCCACGTCCACCGCGGTGTCCACCGAGATCCCCACGTCCGCCGCGTGGAGGGCGCCGGCGTCGTTGATCCCATCGCCCAGGAAGCCCACCGCCTCGCGGCGCTTGAGGGCCCGGACCAGCCGCTCCTTCTCCGCGGGCTCCACCTCCGCGAACACCTGGACCGCGGCGGCGCGGTGGACGAACTCCAGCTCCGTCAACCCGGCCAGCTCGGCCCCGGTGGCGATCCGCTCGAAGGCCAGCCCGACGTCGGTGGCCACCCGGGCCGCCACCGCCCGGTGATCCCCGGTCACCAGCTTCACCCGCACCCCCAATGCGGAAAGGCCGGCGAGCGCGTCGCGGGCTCCGGGCTTGGGTGGATCGGCGAAGACCAACATTCCGACGAAGGTCATCCCCGCCTCGTCGTCCACTGAGACCTGGGTCCGTCCTTCCAGCCCGCGCACCGCTACCCCCACCGCGCGGCGTCCCTCCCGTCCGAGTTCGGAGAGCTGCGCCTCCAGGCGGGCGCGCCAGTCGGCCATGGGCGAGAGGCCCGCGCGGGTCCGCACCTGGGTGCAGCAGCCGAGCAGCGAAAGGACAGCTCCCTTTGTGATCAAACGGTTTCCGCCACGGTGGGCGAGCAGCACGCTCAACCGCTTTCGGGTGAAGTCAAAGGGGACCTCGTCCAGCTTGGCCAGGTCAGGGACACGACGGCGGGTGGCGCGGCGGAGCGCCTGGTCGAGCGGGTTGAGGTAGCCGGACTCGTGGAGCGCGTTCAGGTGTCCGAACAGCCAGGTCGCCTCCGAAGAGCGCCCCTCCGGCCCCACCGCCGCCTCCAGCGCCACCTCCCCTGTGGTGAGGGTCCCGGTCTTGTCCACGCAGAGCACGCGCATCGTCCCCAAGGATTCGATGGAGGCCAGCCGCTTCACGATCACCTTGCGGGCGGAGAGGGCGCGGGCGCCGTGGGCGAGGTTGACGCTGATCACCGCGGGCAAGAGCTGCGGGGTCAGCCCCACTGCCAGCGCGACGGCGAAGAGGAGCGACTCGAGCACCGGGCGGGCGAAGAAGACGTTGATCCCGAAGATGACGAGCACCAGGACCAGGGTGACGTGAAGGAGGAGCGCGCCGAAGGCGTGGATCCCGCGCTCGAAGTCGGTCCTGGGAGCAGGGGCGCGAAGGTGCTCGGAGATCCGCCCCAGCTCGGTATCCCGTCCCACAGCGACCACCACCGCGGTGCCGCTGCCGCTCATCACGTGGGTACCCTGGTGCACCGCGCAGCTGCGATCGATGAGGGACGCCTGCGCTGGGCAGGGGCCGGGGGACTTCGCCACCGGGAAGCTCTCCCCGGTGATCGGCGCCTCGACCACGAAGAGGTCGCGGGCCTCCAGCAGCACGGCGTCCCCGGGTACGACCTCCTCGGCCGCCACTCTCTGGACGCGGCCGCCACGGATTACCTCCGCGTCCAGGCGGACCCGCGCCCAGAGCGCCTCCACCGCGCGGGCGGCGCCGCGCTCCTGCCAGAACCCGAGCATCCCGCTCACCAAGAGGATGAACAGGATGATCTCCCCGTCTCCGAAGGACCTCAGGGCAAGCGAGAGCGCCACCGCGGACAGCAGGAGCAGCATGATCGGGCTGTCGAACTGCCGGAGGAAGAGGCGCAGATCTCCGACGCGCGCGTGCCCAGCCAACCTGCGGGACGCGAGAGGCCCCGCACGCGCCACGGCTTCCTCCTCCGGGAGCCCGGCGGGTCCGCTCCCCAGTGCCGCGAGGAGCGCGCTGGACTCCAGACTCCAAGGTGCCCGGAGCATCTCCGAGCCCGCTCCCTCCTGCGTTGCCATGATTCGCCAAAGTTGGGAGCCAGCGATCCGGGCGGCAATGGGAGAGACGAGCGCAGGCCCCCTCGATCGTAAGGAGGAACCGCCAGCGGAGCCCGCGCCTGCTCAGCGGATGGTGATGAGGCCGTTGCGGGAGACATGCCGGAGGTGTGGACCTCACAGCAGGAGGGGAGCACCGCGCCGGGGGTGAAAGCGAGCCAGCAATCTGGGTGCCCGCTCTTCGCTCAACATTGACCGGCCGATCCCCAGGACCGTGCGCCTTCGCACAGGCCGGATTGCATCGTCCCCGGCGCCCGGCTAACTCAGAGGCCATGAAAATCCTCACGCTCTCGCTCCTCGCGGTGGTCCTCCTGGTTCCCGGGTTCTCCCGCGCGGACGAAGCCGCGCCCAAGCTGAACCTGATCCACGTGGCCGACCTGACCGCGCTCCAGCAGCAGAAGGACGCCAAGCTCCAGGTCCTGGACGCGAACACCACGGACTTCCGCACCGCCAACGGCGTCATCCCGGGCGCGAAGCTCTTGACCTCGTTCAACCGCTACGACGTGGCCAAGGAGCTCCCCCAGGACAAGGCCACGGCGCTGGTCTTCTACTGCGCCAACTCCCGGTGCATGGCCTCACACGGCGCCGCCGAGCGGGCGATCAAGGCTGGCTATTCCAAGGTGAGCGTGCTCGCGGACGGGCTTTTGGGCTGGAAGGCCGCCGGGCAGCCCACGAGCAAGGCGTCGCGCTGAGCCAAGGCGAGAGCATTTTTGGCGCACCAAGTGCCCGTGCTGGCGCCACGCTCATGCACTAAAAGGCATTAAGCGCAGGTTCTGTGATGGCCAAGAGGTTCGCTGGGGCCTGGAGTCCGTCTACTCGCTGGTCGCCGGCCAGCCGGGCGCGTATCTCAAACATCAACATGTGCTCGCCGCGCTCCACGAGGTCATCGCTCCCGCGGAGTCGCGCTGAGGTGGCGCGGATGCGCCCCCTGGAACGAAAGGCACTCCTCGACGAGCTGGCCGCGATGCTGCTCTCGGGGGAGCTTCGTCTCGGGGACGCGGTGCGGGTCCTGCGGCGGGCGGTGCTGGGCATGGATCGCCAACGGTTCGCGGACGTGGTGAAGCTCTCCAAGCGGGCGATCGCCGTGCTGGAAGACGCGCCGGACGCCAACCCGACGCTCGACACGTTGAAGAAGGTGTTCGCGCCCTTCGGAGGCAAGCTGAGCGTGGTGTTTCCGAGCACGCAGGAGCCGCCAGGAGAAGAGCGCGCCCAACAGCGAGCGGCCATCCTGGCGGCCGTGGAGAAGACCCGGCACAGGCCCCGGGGAAAGGCACCGCGAGACCTCCCGTAGCCACCCCGTGGTGGGCCCGGTTCTTGCGATTGAACGGGCCAACGAGGGGGGGAGATGGGCGCTCGATCGGGGTGGCGAAGGGCCGTGGTCTTGCTGTTGGCAGCGATCACCGTGGGATGCAACGGGCAGTCGGCGACACACGGGGAGCCGCCGGGGGGAAAACAAACTCCCACCCAGACACCCACGAGCCCGTCCGCGGACGCCGGCGTTTCCTCACCCGATGGGGGCACGGCCGACGCCGGGCAGCCGGACGCGGGCAGCACGGTGCCGGATGCAGGCGCGCCCGTGGACGCAGGCACGCCGGTGGATGCGGGCACGCCACCGGACGCCGGGCCCTGGCCCACCGAAGCGAGCCTCGACTACACGCAGGCCTTCGGGCTGGGCACGCCCCAGAGCGTGGGCCTCGATGAAGGGCTGAACCTCTGGCTGCTCGATGGGGACCGGATCGGGGTGCTGCGCCCCGGTGACCTGGCGCCCACGTGGGTGCGCGGGATTGGCCAGGCGAGCCAGCCGTTCGGGTACGACTCGCTCGCGGTGGGCTCCACGGTCATCTGCGGCGGCGCGGCGGGCCGGGCGTACGTGGGCTACCGGGCCGCGGAGATGCAACCTGCCGCCGGCATCTCCCAGCGCACATACATCCCGTGGCCAGGCGAGCCCGGCTACTCCGCCCAGCGCTTCGCCGAATACCAGAAGGGCGATCTGGACGTGGTGAAGCTGACCCCGGACGGCGGGATCGCGCTCGAGGAGCACCTGTGGCGAACCACCGGGGCCTCGAACAAGGGCCGTCAGGTGGGCATCCACAACACCAATGACTTTCACTACGACGAGGACCGCTCCGTCCTCAACTGCGCCCGGGTCACCCGCGGGCCGCACCGGGGCGACGTCTACATCACCACCAACCACGGGGTGACGATGATCCAGGGGCTGACCTACAACAGCCACCGCCACCCGGGCTGGTACCTCTACACGGACAATTCGGAGTGGGGCTCGCTGCAGTGCCCGCCGATGCACGCGCTGGGGATCGCGCCCGACGGCGACGTGCTGGTGGCCAACGAGCAGATGGCCGGCGTGCTGGTGCCGGACGGGGTGCTGGAGGACTGGGACCGCGAGCTCACCTGGGACGGCCCGGTGCCCTGGACGTTCAAGGGCTTTGACGAAGCGCTCAACGGCCAGGCGGACGACGACCTGTGGCGCGCCTTCGAGCAGACCGAAGGCGGCACCTACTACCTGGGCAGCGCCTCCTACGGCCTGTGGTCAATGGTCCCCACGTCCCACACCGCCGCGAGCTGGACCCGGGTGTCCGGGCTCCCCACCAGCGCGATCGCCTCCCTGAAGGCGACCGACGACGGCGCCCTCTACATCGGCACGGACGGCCAGGGGCTGTGGCGGCTGGAGCCGGACGGGGTGACCCTGAGCCAGGTGGGCGGCATCGCCGGGAGCCGGGTGCGCCAGCTGGTCTACGAGCCCACCGTCACCCCGAGCATGCTCCTGGTGCTCACCGACCAGGGGCTGACCGTGCTGCGCGGGCCTTAGAGCGGAGGGCGCTTGCCGCCCGGGGCACGACCCGCAGGTTCTGGGTGAAGCGGACCCGTCCGCGAAGCGCGCTGGGTGGAAGATCAGCCGCTCTGGGGAGCGGACACAGGCGCCGCGCTGGGCCCTGTGGGGCGCACGTCCGGCAGGAACACCGCCAAGAGCCCGAGCAGCGGCAGGAACGCGCAGACTTGATACACAAACACGATGCCAGCGCGGTCCGCCAGGACGCCGAGCAGGGCCGCGCCCAGGCCCCCCAGACCGAACGAGAGACCATAAAACATGCCGGAGATCATGCCGATCCGGTACGGCATCATGTCCTGCGCATACACGATGATCGCCGGGAACGCGGAGGCGAGCCCCACCCCGATCACCACGCTGAGGCCCACCGTCCACGCCAGGTTCGCGTGCGGCAGGACCAGCGTGAAGGGCGCAATCCCCAGGATGGAGAACCAGATCACCCGCCGGCGCCCGATCCGGTCTCCGATGGGGCCTCCCACCAGGGTCCCGGCCGCCACCGCCAGCAGGAACACGGACAACAACTGGGTCGCCGTGGTCATGGAGAGACCGAAGCGGTGGATGAGATAAAATTCGTAATAACTGCTGATGCTGGCCAGGTAGAAGAACTTGGAGAACATCAGCACCATCAACACGCCCACGGTGCGGTGCACGACGCGCGGGGGATACAGCGGCTGCTCCGAAGCGAGCTTGTGCCGGACGCGCTCGTTGATGTGGTGGCTGTACCAACGGCTCACCTGCAGCAGGACGACGATGCCCAGCACCGCCGCGAGGCCGAACCAACCGACATGCGCGCGTCCGAAGGCCAGGACGATCCCCGCGGCCAGCAGCGGCCCCAGCGCCTGGCCCAGGTTCCCGCCAATCTGGAACACCGACTGCGCCAGCCCGTACCTTCCACCCGAGGCCATGCGGGCGACCCGCGACGACTCCGGATGAAACACCGACGAGCCACAGCCGATCAGCCCCACCGCCAGCAACAGGATGGGATACGTGGGCGCCACGGACAGCAGCAGCAACCCGGACAGGGTGAAGCACATCCCAACGGGCAGTGAGTAGGGCAGCGGCCGCTTGTCGGTCACGATGCCGACGACCGGCTGCAGCAGCGAGGCGGTCAGCTGGAAGGTCAGCGTGATCAGGCCGATCTGCAGGAAGCTCAGATCAAACTCGCCCTTGAGCAGCGGGTAGATCGCCAGGATCACCGACTGCATCATGTCGTTGAGGACATGCACGAAGCTGACCGCGCCGATGACGCCGTAGCGCGTCCTGCCCACCGCCAGCGTGGGGGTCCCGAGCGACGGCGGCCCACCCCCCTCGCTCTTCACGTCCATCCAATCCGGAGACCCCACAGCCGAACGTCTACCGCAAAGAGGGACTCGGTGATCGCCCTCTTCATCGCGGTGGAGCGCGACGGTGCGGGGGAAGCGCGGAGGAGCGCCGGCCGAAGTGCGCCTTTCAGGGGGCGGAGGACATGGGGCCACTGCTCGGGGTCCCGTCGTTGATGACCGGCCAACCGTCCACGCCCCAGTGGAGCACATCCAGCATCATGCGCCGACCAGGCTGCTGGTTCTCCTTGCCCGCAGCCCACGCGTGGTAGACGAAATAGTCGTTCCCATCCGGCCCCTGGACCACCGAACCATGTCCCGGGCCGGTGAAGGCTTCGTTGCTCGCGAGGATGGGGGGACCCTTCTTTTCAAACGGCCCCCACGGCGAGCGGGAGCGGGCCACGCCCACCGCGTAGCGAGCGTCGTAGTAGGCGTTCGCGCTGTAGAACAGGTAGTAGAAGCCGTCGTGGCAGGTCATCCACGGGCCCTCCACCAGGTTCCCCTCCCAGGGGAGATCGTTTCGCAGCAACTCCTTCGGTTCGCCCAGCCGCGTGAGCCCGTCTGCGCTGAGCTCCTGGATCCACAGCGGTGTCGCGCTGGCCGGCGTGGCGCCGTTCCCATCGTCCTTCCAGATCAGGTACTGCTTCCCGGTCTGCGGATCGCGAAAGAAGTTGGGGTCGATGACTCCCATGCCCGGTTTCTGCACCAGCGGTTGACCCACGTCCACGAAGGGGCCCTGTGGAGTGTCCGCCACCGCGGCGCCGACGCAGAGCTTGCCGCTCTGGGCGTCCTTGGCGGTGAAGTACGCCACGAAGCGCTCTCCCACTTTGTGGATTTCAGGCGCCCAGAAGCTGCCGCTTGCCCAGCGGGGCCCTTTGCCGTTGGGGAAGATGTCCCCGACCTTCTCCCAGTGCACGAGGTCGGTGGAGTGCCGGATGATGAAGGCGCCTTCCTTGTCCCCGCCGGTGGCGACCGCGTAGTAGTCGTCGCCGTCTTTGAGCACGCCCGGGTCGGGTGCGCTCACCGGCAGGATCGGGTTCTGCCAGGTGACCGGTGGAACGGGCCCGGCCAGCCCCGCGGCGGAGAGCGACGGGAGCGGCGTGAAG
>Ga0164242_10003181_pt1 | contig 18805 bp, 17 predicted proteins | sample OricomgcompostMG_FD_108783 | JGI IMG/M metagenome (GOLD analysis project Ga0164242, IMG submission 108783) | Miracle-Growth compost microbial communities from Emeryville, California, USA - Original compost - Miracle growth compost (MG) ... | reverse complement strand
GAGCATCCCAGGATGGTGAGGCGCACGCCCCTAGCTTGCCACGTCGTTATCGCCTGTGACGAAAAGACCGCGCGTTTGGGCGTCGAGTTTCACGATTCATATGAAACGTAACCCTGCGCCACAGTCGTCGGCAGGCCACCGCGCCCGACCGGGACGGGGCTGGATGGCCCCGTGCGATTTCAGCAAATCACGTCGGCAGGCCCGGAAACGGCGGCTGCCGACGCTTCTCGCGCCGCTCACGTTCGGGTGAGCTCACCAGATAGGCCGCGCAGACACCGGCGATCGCGCCGCAGGTATGGGCTTGCCAGGACACCCCGAAGGTGCCGGGCAGCATGCCCCACAGCACACCGCCATAGATGAGCAGCACGGCCACCCCGACCAGGATCTGCCACGGTCGCCGGGTGAAGAAGCCGAAGACGATCAGAAAGGTCAACCAGCCGAAGATCAGGCCCGACGCACCGATGTGGGTCGTCTCGCATTGCACTCCGACGTACGGGCAGTGTGCGCCTATGTTGCCGATCAGCCAGGTGCCCAGCCCGCCGCCGATCCAGATGATTGCGGTGGCCACCACGAACCGGCCGAAGCCGCAGAGCGTGACCAGGAAACCGAGCACCAGTGCGGGGCCGGTGTTGGCGTACAGGTGCGCCCAGTTGGCGTGCAGCAGCGGCGCCCATAGGATGCCGGCCAGGCCATCGGTCTCCAGCGGCCGGATGCCGTCGCTGTCGAGCGACTGGTTGTGCAGCGAACTCCACGCCTCGATCAGGTACAACAGCGCCACGAAGCCGACGATGGTGACCGCGCCGACCTTCCATGTCGCCGGCGGGGTCGGCTTCGTCGAGGTGGGAGTCAGTTCCGCACTCATGAACCGAGGCTACCGGCGCGGACGCCGCTCGCGTCAGGAGAAAGCGCCGGGCAGCACATCGCGATAGGTGGGAATCCCGGCGATCGACTCGGCGGTCAGCGCCGCGACCATCACCGCGATACCCAGGGCGTCGGCTGCGGCCGCGCCGATCTCGGTGATCAGCTTGGTCTCCGGGCTCATCTGCTCGGGGATGTTCGGATCCGGGTCGATGTGCACCCGCCCGGTGGCCAGCGCGAAGACGGTGTCACCGTCCACCGCGGTGTGCGCCGGCCGGATGGTGTGCGCCAGCCCGTTGTGCGCGGCGGTGGCGACCTTGCGGCAGCCGGCCGGGCTCAGCGCGGCATCGGTGGCCACCACGGCAATGGTGGTGTTCAGCGGCTTGGGGTCTTTCTCCCGGGTTGCGAAGTCCTGAATTTGTTGCGGCGGCGGTGTTTTCAGGTCGAATCGGGCGATCTGGTCGGCCGACCACGGCAGCCCGGTCTGCGGATCCGCGATGTTGCCGGCGGCGTTGAGCACCACCAGCGCCCCGACCGTCACGCCGTTGGCGAGGGTGACCGACGCGGTGCCCAGCCCACCTTTGAGGGCTCCGGCCCGGGCGCCGACGCCGGCGCCGACGGTGCCGGTGGGCACCTCGGTGCCCGCGTGCGCGACAGCCTCATAGCCGAACTGCGCCGTCGGCCGATTTGCCCACGCCCCGACCGGCAGATCGAAGATCACCGCCGCGGGCACGATCGGCACCCGGCCGCCGTCCATCTTGACTCCGCGGTCGTGTTCCTCCAGCCAGGTCATCACACCGTCGGCGGCGGCCAGCCCGTAGGCGCTGCCGCCGGTGAGCACCACCGCATCGACGTACCGGACGCTGTTGGCAGGGTCGAGCAGGTCGGTCTCGCGGGTGCCCGGCGCTCCCCCACGCACATCGACCGCGCCCGTGGTGGCCTCCGGTGCCAGCACGACGGTGGTGCCCACGGCCCAACCGCTGCCGAGCTCGGGCTCGGTGATCCGGTGGTGATTGCCCACCAGGATGCCCGCGACGTCGCTGATGGAGCCGTGGCTCATCAGGCGTCCATCAGGCTCAGCACCAGGTACTCCTGCAGATAGGTCAGCCAGTGGTAGACCTCCAGATGCCCGGACATCGGGTCATCGTCGGAAAGTTGCTCGGGCCCATCGGGTCCCACGTCGAGCATGGTGCCCAAGGCCAGCCGCACGTCGTTGACCGCGCCGGCCCAGGCGTGGCCGTCCTCCTCGGTCAGTTCGAACTTGCCGCCACCGCGCGGCAAGGTGTCCAGAAGCCGTTGTGCGGCTTGGCGTTTGGCGTCGATGATCACCGGCTCGTGCAGGCTGCGCAGCGCGCCGTTGAGGCTCTCGTCGGCTTGCTCGTCACGATGGAAGTCCGGCAGCAGCCGGCGCATGGTGTCGTCGTCAGGGGCCTGCGAATGACCGACCTTCATCCCGGTGATCTCGGTGAGTTCGTCACGCGGCGAGGAGGATTCGCGTTCGTCGAGCATCTCGCACAGCGAGCCGACGAGGTTGCTCAGCAGCTGCACCTCATGCGGTTCCAGCGCGGCACGCAATCGCACCCCCGCGGCGGTATCGACCCGCTTCCATTTGCGCACCGGTCAGCGGTCCTGTTGCAGGGTCGCCCACAGCCCGGCCGCGTGCAGCTTGGTGACGTCGACCTCCATCGACTCGCGGCTGCCCGCGGACACCACGGCCTTGCCCTCGGTGTGCACCTGCATCATCAGGTGAGTGGCGTGCGTCTCGCTGTAGCCGAAGAGCTTCTGGAAGACATACGTCACGTAGGACATCAGGTTCACCGGGTCGTCCCAGACGATCGTCACCCACGGACTGTCGTGTTGATCGACAGTCTCGACAGCCTGTTCCTCGTCAGTGGCCGGGCTGGTTCGCGCTGTGGGGCTGGCCAGAACCATGGCCTCAACAATAGCCGGACGTCCGGTGCCCGCCGAACCACTACGGTAAGGGCGTGACCTCGGCGCTGCTGACCGACAAATATGAGCTGACCATGCTCGCCGCCGCGCTGCGCGACGGCACCGCGCACCGCCGGTCGTCCTTCGAGGTGTTTGCCCGGCGGTTGCCGTTCGGCCGGCGCTACGGCGTGGTTGCCGGCACCGCGCGGTTCGTGTCGCAGCTCGCGCAGTTCCGGTTCGACGACGCGGCGCTGGCCTCGCTGGACTTCCTGGACTCCGCGACGCTGCAGTGGCTGGCGGACTACGAGTTCCGTGGTGACATCGACGGCTACCCCGAGGGTGAGCTGTACTTTCCCGAGTCGCCGGTGCTCTCGGTGCACGGCACGTTCGCCGAGTGCGTGGTCCTGGAGACCCTGGCGCTGTCGATCTTCAACCACGACAGCGCGATCGCCTCGGCCGCCGCCCGGATGGTCAGCGCGGCCGGTGGACGCCCGCTGATCGAGATGGGCTCGCGGCGCACCCACGAGCAGGCCGCCGTCGCCGCCGCCCGCGCCGCCTACCTGGCCGGCTTCACCGGCACGTCGAACCTGCAGGCGCAGCGCAGCTATGGCGTCCCGGCGCTGGGCACCAGCGCGCACGCTTTCACCCTGCTGCACACCGGACAGGGTGACGAGTTGGCCGCGTTCCGCGCGCAGGTCGAGGCGCTGGGGGTGGGCACCACGCTGCTGGTCGACACCTACGACATCACCCAGGGCGTGGCCAATGCGGTGCGGGCGGCCGGTCCCGAACTGGGCGCGGTGCGGATCGACTCCGGAGACCTGGGTGTGCTGGCCCACCAGGTGCGCACGCAGCTGGACTCGCTGGGCGCCCCGGGCACCCGGATCGTGGTGTCGGGCGATCTGGACGAGTATTCGATCGCCGGGTTGGGCGCGGCGCCGGTCGATGTGTACGGCGTCGGGACATCGGTGGTCACCGGGTCCGGCGCACCGACGGCGTCGTTCGTCTACAAGCTGGTCGAGGTCGACGGCCTGCCGGTGGCAAAACGCAGCAGCCACAAGGAGTCTCACGGCGGCCGCAAGGCCGCGTTGCGGGTGCACAAGGCCTCCGGTACGGCAGTAGAAGAGGTGGTCTACCCGGTCTCCTGCCGGCCCGAGGTGGACGGTCGGGTGCTGACCGTGCCGTTGGTTCGTTCGGGCACACCGGTTTTCGACTTCGCACTGGATGCCGCCCGAGCGCGGGTAACGGCCGGGCTGGGCAGCCTGCCCTGGGACGGGCTGAAGCTCTCGCGCGGCGAGCCGGCCATCGGAACCCGCCTGGTGAACCCGTGAGCACCGACGTGTCCGCGCTGCTGTCGATCGCGGTGAACGCCCTGGGCGGCGCCGAACGCAGCGGCCAGATCGAGATGGCGGAGGCCGTCGGCTATGCCTTCGACCACGGTGAGCACCTGGCGGTGCAGGCCGGCACCGGCACCGGAAAATCGTTGGCGTACCTGGTGCCATCGATCGCGCACGCCATCGCATCCAACCAGCCGGTGGTGGTGTCCACCGCGACCATCGCGCTGCAGCGGCAGCTGGTGGACCGTGACCTGCCCCGGCTGGCCGACGCCCTGGCCCCGCATCTGCCCCGCCGTCCCGAGTTCGCATTGCTCAAGGGCCGCGGAAACTACCTGTGCCTGAACAAGGTTCACAGTGGCGCCACCGCCGAGGAAGAACTGCCGCAGGAGGAACTGTTCAACCCGGTGGCCGCCTCCGCGCTGGGCCGCGACGTCAAACGGCTGATCGAATGGTCCTCGGACACCGAGACCGGTGACCGCGACGAGGTGGCCCCGGGCGTACTGGACCGGGCCTGGTCGCAGGTCAGCGTGGGCGCCCGCGAGTGCCTGGGCGCCACCCGATGCCCATACGGCACCGACTGTTTCGCCGAGAAAGCGCGAGCCAAGGCCGGCGCGGTGGACGTCATCGTGACCAACCACGCATTGCTGGCGATCAACGCCATCTCCGAGGTCAACGTACTGCCCGAACACCAGCTGTTGGTGGTCGACGAGGCGCACGAGTTGGTCGACCGGGTGACCAGCGTGGCCACCGGCGAGTTGTCGGCGACCTCGATGAGCGTGGCGCAGCGGCGGGCGGCCCGACTGGTGGAACCCGAACTGGCAGAACGCCTTGAGGCCTGCGTAGCGACCTTGTCCTCGGCGATGCACGACCTGGAGCCGGGTCGCATCGACGTGCTGGACGAGGAGCTGACGACCTATTTGACCTCCGTGCGTGATTCGGCCGACAAGGCACGGATGTCCATCGACACCTCCCCGACCGATCCGGGCGCTGCTTCGGCACGAGCGGAGGCGACGACGGCGCTGTCAGATCTCAGCGACACCGCCTCCCGGATCATCGACTCGTTCGTGCCGGCCATTCCCGATCGCTATGACGTGGTGTGGCTGGACCGTGACGAGTCCAGGGGCACAACGCGTTCGGTTCTGCGAGTGGCGCCGCTGGCGGTGTCCGGCCTGCTGCGCACCCGGCTGTTCGGTGAGGTGACCGCGGTGCTGACCTCGGCCACGCTGACCATCGGTGGGCGGTTCGACTCGATGGCCCGCAACTGGGGGCTGTCGGTACCCGAGGGCTCCGATGCGCCGGCACCGAAGTGGAAGGGCATGGACGTGGGATCGCCCTTCTCCCACGCCAAGTCGGGGATTCTGTATGTCGCCAAACATCTGCCGCCGCCCGGACGTGAAGCCGCCGCTCCCGAGCAACTCGACGAGATCGCCGCGCTCATCAAGGCCGCCGGCGGCCGCACGTTGGGGTTGTTCTCGTCGATGCGGGCGGCCAAGGCCACGGCCGAGATCATGCGGGAACGCCTGGACACCCCGGTGCTGTGCCAGGGCGAGGACACCACCGCCGCGCTGGTGCGCCGGTTCACCGAGGACGAGGCGACGTCATTGTTCGGCACGCTGTCGCTGTGGCAGGGCGTGGATGTGCCCGGTCCGTCGCTGTCGTTGGTGATCATCGACCGAATTCCGTTCCCCCGCCCCGACGATCCGCTATTGACCGCGCGCCAGCGGGCGATCGCAGCACGCGGCGGCAACGGGTTCATGGCCGTGGCCGCGTCGCACGCGGCGCTGTTGCTGGCCCAGGGCGCGGGCCGGCTGCTGCGCAGTGTGAACGACCGCGGGGTGATCGCGATCCTGGACTCCCGGATGGCCACCGCACGTTACGGCGGATTCCTGCAGTCCTCGTTGCCACCGTACTGGCCGACGACGGACCCGTTGCGGGTCCGAAGTGCGTTGGAGCGCCTGGCCTCTGGGTGAGTGTGCGGTGGAGCTCAACCCATCGGGTGCGCACCGTCATATCGGCGCGGCATAACCCCCGCCATGACCATGAGTCATGATGCGCTCAAGAATGCTGCGGCACATATCGCCGCGATCGGCGTGACCGGAAAATCCCCGACCGTGCAGGAAGCGCTCCAGCCGACGTTCGATCGGCCAGTCGGCGTATTCGGCACCGCGGTAACCGGAATTGACGAACTCGGCTGTGAGAGCACGTACTTCGACGTCGCTGACGCGCGGCGTCATGATGCCGGCAGCGAGGTCACCTGGACCGACAGGTGTTCGCCGATGGCGTGCGCGGCGTGCCAGTCGCCGGCATGGACGGCCTTGACGAAGTCGTCGACAAGCGGACTCTGGGTGCCGAACTCGGCGAGCCAGGCCGACACGGTGGCCGCGATCTTGTCCGCGGGCACCTGCACGGTATGTCCGGCCCCGAGCCGGTTTGTCACCTGATAGATCGGCACCGCGCGACCGGATCTGCGCAGCGTCCACCGACGCCGTGTCCAACTACGACCCAGTGTGGCCATGTCCGAACTCCTCGAATGGGGGCTTCAGCGGAAGTGAGAAATCACTTTGGTAACGATGCTTGGCCCCAGTCACTCTTTTAACAAGATCCGGTCACGTTTTGAACGCTATGCGTGTCCTGTCCAGATTCCGCGGAGTACTTGTGTTTGCTCACCGACCGTCAGACGGGCAGCCGCACCACGTAGCCCGACTCCAGCGCCACCCACACCGCGCCGTCGCGGTCGAGCGCCAGCCCGTGCGGTTCGCTGCCCGACGGCAGCTCGAATACCGCGGCCTCACCGTCGGCGCTCACCCGCGCGATACTGTCGGCGCCCCACAGGCTCACCCATACGCCATCGGCCTCGTCGGCGATCACCGCGTGCGGCTCACCCGGCAGATCGAGCTCCTGAATCGCATCGTGCAACGGAATTCGGCCGAGCTTGTCGGCGCCGATCTCGGTGAACCACACCGCATCGTCGTGGGTGGCGCAGATACCGACCGGGCCCGCCGCGGGCGTCGGAGTCGGCCGCACCGACAGCTCCCCGGCGACGCTGACCCGCCCGATGGCCGACTTCTGGTTCAGTGTGAACCACAGCGCACCGTCGCCGCCCGCGGTGATCATCGACGGCCCACCGCGAGGTTCCGCCACCACCTCGATCTCCCCGCCGGCCACCCGCCCGATCACCCCGGAGTCCATCGCGGTGAACCACACCGCGCTATCAGGGCCACTACAGATTCCGAAGGGCGCACTGCCCGTGGGCAATTCGACGAACTCCACCGAATCGCCCGCGACCCGGCCCAGCCGGTCGGTCCCGGCACAGCTGAACCATATGGCGCCGTCCGGCCCCGCGCAGATTTGCGACGGCCGGCTGCCCGGACCGACCTCGATCCTCGACACCGCACCGTCACGGCCGATCCGGGCGACCGCACCGGCGTGCACCAACGTCACCCACATCACCCCGTCGGGTGTGGCTGCCAACGCGTAGGGTCCACCGTCGAGCGCCACCGTCAGCGCGCTCATGCCATGGTGACCAGACCGAGTTCCGTGTCGGAGGCCAGCAGTGTGTTGTGCGGCAGCACCCGCACCGTGTACCCGACCGGGCCGGCCACCGGCAGCGGCGTCGTCGTTGAGAACACCTCGACCCCACCGCCGGGCGAGCCGGTGTGCGCCATCGGTACCGTCACCGGCTCGACGATCTGGTCACCGGCATCCACCCGACCCAGAACCGCCTGCACCACAACCTCATCGGGCCGCAGACCGGCCAGCTGCACCGTCGCGGTCAGGGACAGCTCCGAACCCAGCAGCGGCGTATCGGGCAGGCCGTAACTGTCCACGTCGGTGATCTGGATGTGCGGCCAAGCGGTCTCGACGCGGTGCCGGTACCCGGCCAGCGAGCGTGCGGCACCGAACGGCACCCCGTCGACCGGGGCAATGGTGCGCCGGAACGACTGCGCCGCCGGTGCGTAGTACTTCTCGGTGTAATCGCGCACCATCCGCGAGGCCAACACCTTGGGTCCCAACGACTGCAGCGTATGTCGGACCATCTGAACCCAGCGCGTCGGAACCCCGGATTCGTTGCGCTCGTAGAACTTGGGCGCCACCGAGTTCTCGATCAGGTCATAGAGCGCCGATGCCTCCAGGTCGTCGCGGCGGCCCTCGTCGACCACCCCGTCGGCAGTGGGTATCTCCCAACCGTTTTCGCCGTCGTACCACTCGTCCCACCAACCGTCGCGGATCGACAGGTTCAGCCCGCCGTTGAGTGCGCTCTTCATGCCCGAGGTTCCGCAAGCCTCCAACGGCCGCAGCGGATTGTTCAGCCACACATCGCATCCCCAGTACAACAGCCGGGCCATCGACATGTCGTAGTCCGGCAGGAATGCAATGCGATGACGTACCTCGTGCCGGTCGGCGAACCTAACGATCTGCTGGATCAGCGCCTTACCGCCGTCGTCGGCGGGGTGCGACTTACCCGCCACGATCAGCTGAACCGGCCGGTGTTCGTCGCGCAGCAGCCGCTCCAGCCGTTCCGGATCGCGCAGCATCAGTGTCAACCGCTTGTAGGTCGGCACCCGACGGGCAAACCCGATGGTCAGCACCGAGGGATCGAAAGCCGTTGCAATCCAACCTAGTTCGGCCTCCGAGGCGCCACGCTCCAGCCACGATCGGTGCAGCCGGTGGCGCACGTCGGCGATCAACCGCTCGCGTAGCTGCGAACGGATCCACCACAGATGCCCCGAGTCGACATCGTGCAATCGTTCCCACAACGCCGGCTCGGCCGAGGCCAGCCCCTCCGAACCGACCAGCTCACGACCCAGCTCCAGCCACTGCGGCGCGGCCCAGGTGGGAGCATGCACCCCATTGGTGATCGACCCGATCGGCACCTCGGTCGCATCGAATCCCGGCCACAGTTCGTTGAACATCGACCGGCTCACCCGGCCGTGCAACAACGACACCCCGTTGGCGCGTTGAGCCAGTCGCAGACCCATGTGGGCCATGTTGAACTTGTCCGGATCGTCCTCGGCCCCGAAGGCCACCACCCGCTCCAGCGGCACGCCGGGCAGCAGCGGCGCCGCGACGGTGTCGTCGAAGTAGCGGCGCACCATCTCGGTCGGGAACCGGTCGATACCGGCGGGCACCGGGGTGTGCGTGGTGAACACTGTCGAGGCCCGGACCACGGCCAACGCGGTGTCGAAGTCCAACGCATCTCCGGTGATGTACTCCCGAATCCGTTCCACCCCAAGGAATCCCGCGTGACCCTCATTCATGTGGTAGACCTCGGGTGTAGCGGTGCCCTCGATCTCGGTGTAGGCCCGGATGGCCCGGATGCCACCGATACCGGCCAGCAGTTCCTGCTTGATCCGGTGTTCCTGATCGCCGCCGTACAGCCGGTCGGTCACCCCGCGCAGGTCGTGATCGTTCTCCGGGACATCGGAATCGAGCAGCAGCAACGGGATTCGCCCCACCTGGGCCACCAGCACCCGAGCCACCAACACCCGCGACTCGGGCAGATTCAGCGACACCAACGCCGGCGACCCGTCCGGCTTGGTCAGTAGCCGCAGCGGCAGCCCCTGCGGATCCAGCGACGGATAGTTCTCGTGCTGCCAGCCATCGGCGGTCAACGACTGCTTGAAATAGCCCGACCGGTAGTACAACCCGACCGCGATCAGCGGCAAGCCCAGATCCGAAGCCGACTTGAGGTGATCGCCCGCCAGGATGCCCAGCCCACCGGAATAGTTCGGCAGCACCTCGGCGACACCGAACTCCATCGAGAAGTATGCGATGCCCTGCGGCATCGCCGGTCCGTCGTCCTCCCCGGCGGCGGCCACCTGCTGCTGGTACCACATCGGCCGGCTCAAATAATTATCCAGATCCGCGGCGCGGTGATCGACCTGACCGACGAACTCGCCGTCGGCGGCCAGCTCGTCGAGACGCGCCGGGCTGACCGCACCCAGCAGGGCCACCGGATCACCGCCGAGCTGGGACCACAGTTCCGGATCGATGGCCGCGAACAGGTCCTGCGTGGGTTTATGCCACGACCAACGCAGGTTTATCGACAACCGCTCCAGGGCAGCGAGAGGCTCGGGAAGGTGGGCACGGACGGTGAACCGACGGAGTGCTTTCACACAAGCTCACCTTACTGACATTTCCCGGCTGTGCATGGTCAGTTCGACCACCGCGCGGTGTCACATCGGCCGGTTCGGGATATTACGGTGGATGACGACACGACAATGAGGAGTTGGTGGGGTGGCCGGTCGTATCGAGATCGACGACGTGGCACCGGTGGTGTCCGGCGGACGCTATCCAGCCAAGGCCGTGGTCGGCGAGGTGGTACCGATCAGCGCGACGGTGTGGCGCGAGGGCCACGACGCCGTCGCCGCGACGCTGGTGGTGCGCTATCACGGCACCGCCTATCCGCACCTGGCCGCGACACCGGCCGGCGCGACGCCGGTTCCGGTCCCGCCGTCGGATTCCAAGGTCAAACCGACCCGGCTGCCGATGACGCCCGGCGATGCGCCGGACACCTTCTGCGGACAGTTCACCCCCGACGCCGTCGGTCTGTGGACGTTCCGGGTCGACGGCTGGGGCGATCCGCTGGCCACCTGGCGCGCGGCGGTGACCGCCAAGCTCGACGCCGGTCAGAGCGAGGCCGAACTGTCCAACGATCTGCTGATCGGCGCCGTCCTGTTGGAGCGGGCCGCCACCGCGGTGCCGCGGGCCGACCGCGCACCGCTGCTGGCCGCCGCGGCGCGACTGCGCGAACCCGGCGACCCCTTCGTCCGGGCCGGCGCGGCGCTGGCCCCCGACGTCACCGATCTGCTACGGCAGTATCCGCTGCGCGAATTGGTCACCCGCGGTTCGCAATTCGGTATCTGGGTGGACCGACCCCGGGCCCGGTTCAGCTCCTGGTACGAGCTGTTCCCACGCTCCACCGGTGGCTGGGACACCGACGGACGACCGCTACACGGCACCTTCGCGACCACCGCCAAGGCGTTACCCCGAGTGGCCGCAATGGGTTTCGACGTGCTGTACCTGCCGCCGATCCACCCGATCGGCACCGTACACCGCAAGGGTCCGAACAACTCGGTCACCGCCGGGCCCGACGACGTCGGCTCGCCATGGGCGATCGGCAGTGCCCTCGGTGGACACGATGCAGTACACCCGGATCTGGGCAGCATCGCCGATTTCGACGACCTGGTGGCCGCCGCCCACGACAACGGTCTGGAGATCGCCCTGGACCTGGCGCTGCAGTGCGCGCCGGATCACCCGTGGGCCAAGGATCATCCGGAATGGTTCACCGTACTGCCCGACGGCACCATCGCCTACGCGGAGAACCCGCCGAAGAAGTACCAGGACATCTACCCGCTGAATTTCGACAACGACCCGGCCGGCCTGTACGACGAGGTGCTGCGGGTGGTGCGGTTCTGGATGTCGCACGGCGTCAAGATCTTCCGGGTCGACAACCCGCACACCAAGCCGCCGAACTTCTGGGCCTGGCTGATCGAGCAGGCCAAGAACATCGACCCCGACGTACTGTTCCTGTCCGAGGCATTCACCCGGCCGGCCCGGCTCAACGGCCTGGCCAAACTCGGCTTCACCCAGTCGTATTCGTACTTCACCTGGCGCACCTACAAGTGGGAACTGACCGAGTTCGGCCGGCAGATCGCCGAATACGCCGACCACACCCGGCCCAACCTGTTCGTCAACACCCCGGACATCCTGCATGCCAGCCTGCAGCATTGCGGCCCGGGAATGTTCGCCATTCGCGCGGTGCTGGCGGCGACCATGGGCTCGTCGTGGGGCGTGTATTCCGGCTTCGAACTGTTCGAGCACGAAGCGGTGCGTGAGGGCAGCGAGGAGTACCTGAACTCCGAGAAATACCAGTTGCGCCCCCGCGATTTCGACGCCGCGGTGGCCGAGGGCCGGTCGCTGGAGCCATTCCTGGCACGGCTCAATGAGATTCGCCGGGTTCATCCGGCGCTGGCCCAGCTGCGGACCATCGCCTTCCACCACGTCGACAACGACGCGCTCATCGCCTACAGCAAGTTCGATCCGGTCACCGGCGACACCGTGCTGATGGTGGTGTCACTGAACCCGTTCGGGCCCGAGGAGGCCACCATCTGGCTGGACATGGGTGCCCTCGGGATGGCCGAGCACGACCGGTTCTGGGTGCGCGACGAGATCACCGGAGAGGAGTACCAATGGGGCGCAGCCAATTACGTGCGACTGGACCCGGGCAAGGCGGTGGCACACATCCTGAACATGCCGCAGATCCCCTACGACCGTCGACTGAATCTGCTGCGGAGACGGTAACCGTGCCCAGCGCCAGCCTCCTTCCGCCCCAAGATGATCTGGTGCGGCTGCTCAGCGGTCGCCACCACGATCCGCACTCGCTGTTGGGCGCCCACGAGCAGCGGGGCCGCACCATCATCCGCGCGCTGCGTCCGCATGCAACCAAGGTGACCGCACTGGTCGGCAGCAAGCGCTATCCGCTGACCCACCTGGAGGGCGGACTATTCGCCGTCGAGCTGCCGTTCACCGAATTGGCAGACTACCGTCTGGAGGTCGAATACCCCGGCGCGCCAACCCATACCATCGCCGACGCCTACCGGTTCCTGCCCACCCTGGGCGAATTGGACATGTATCTGCTGGCCGAGGGCCGCCACGAACGACTGTGGGAGGTGCTCGGTGCCCAGCCGCGCTCGTTCCACACACCGGACGGCGAGGTGGCCGGGGTGTCCTTCGCGGTGTGGGCACCGAATGCCCAGGGCGTCAGTCTGATCGGCGACTTCAATCACTGGGATGGCCTGGAGGCGCCGATGCGCGCGATGGGCTCGTCGGGCGTGTGGGAGCTGTTCTGGCCGGGGTTCGAGGTCGGCGGTCTGTACAAGTTCCGGGTGTACGGGGCCGACGGCTCGGTGTCCGATCGCGCCGACCCGATGGCCTTTCACACCGAGGTACCGCCGCTGACCGCGTCGAAGGTGTTCGTCAGCTCCCATGAATGGGCCGATGACGCCTGGATGACCGGGCGGGCCGAGCGCAACCCGGTGTTCGAGCCGATGAGCACCTATGAGGTCCACCTGATGTCCTGGCGCCCGGGTCGCAGTTACCGGGAGCTGGCGGTCGAACTCACCGAATACGTGGTGTCCCAGGGCTTTACCCACGTCGAGCTGCTGCCGGTGGCCGAGCATCCCTACGGTGGCTCCTGGGGTTATCAGGTGACGTCGTACTACGCCCCCACCTCACGGTTGGGCACCCCCGACGACTTCCGGCACCTGGTGGACACGCTGCACCAGGCCGGCATCGGGGTGATCGTGGACTGGGTTCCGGCGCACTTCCCCAAGGACGCCTGGGCGCTGGGCCGATTCGACGGCACCCCCCTCTACGAGCACGCCGATCCCCGGCGCGGCGAGCAACTCGACTGGGGCACCTACGTTTTCGACTTCGGCCGACCCGAGGTACGCAACTTCCTGGTGGCCAATGCGCTGTACTGGTGCCAGGAGTTCCACATCGACGGGCTGCGGGTGGATGCCGTCGCCTCGATGCTGTACCTGGATTACTCACGGCCCGAGGGCGGTTGGACACCGAACATCTACGGCGGCCGGGAGAACCTGGAGGCGGTGCAGTTCCTGCAGGAGATGAACGCCACCGTGCACAAGCTGGTGCCGGGAGTGGTGACCGTCGCCGAGGAATCCACCTCATGGCCCGGGGTGACCCGGCCGACAAACCTTGGCGGCCTTGGCTTCTCGATGAAGTGGAACATGGGCTGGATGAACGACACCTTGGACTACGTCAGCCATGACCCAGTGCACCGCAGCTATCACCATCACGAGATGACGTTCTCCATGCTGTACGCATTCAGCGAGAACTACGTGCTGCCGATCAGCCATGACGAGGTGGTGCACGGCAAGGGCACGCTGTGGACCCGGATGCCCGGCGACGACCACGCCAAGGCCGCCGGGCTACGTCAGCTGCTGGCCTACCAGTGGTCGCATCCGGGTAAGCAATTGCTTTTCATGGGGCAAGAATTCGCCCAGCGCGCCGAGTGGTCCGAAGAACGCGGCCTGGACTGGTTCCAACTCGACGAACACAGCTTCTCCACCGGGGTGCAGCAGCTGGTCCGCGACATCAACGGCATCTACCGCGGCAACCGCGCGCTCTGGTCGCAGGACAGCAATCCCGAGGGCTATTCGTGGATCGACGCCAACGACTCGAACAACAACGTGCTGAGCTTCCTGCGCTTCGGCGACGACGGATCGACGGTGGCCTGCGTCTTCAACTTCTCCGGCAGTGAGCACGCGCAATACCGGCTGGGCCTGCCGCATGCCGGGTTGTGGCACGAGGTGCTCAACACCGACGCCACGATCTATCACGGCGCCGGTGCGGGCAACCTGGGCGCCGTCGAGGCGACCGCCGACCCCTGGCACGGCCGGCCCGCCTCAGCGGTGCTCGTACTACCGCCGCTGTCCGCCCTCTGGCTGTCCTCGACCTAACTTCCGCACTTCCGCCCAAACGGACAAACGGGCCGCAAAAGTCGAGAAAAACCGGCCAAAACGTCAGTTTCGGCGAACGCCGTAGCAGTGGACCGAGGATTACCGAGTACACGCCGAGATCGACGAAATGGCCGGTTTTACCCGCACAAATCGGCCCGTTTGTCCGTTTGGGCGGAAAGTGGGGGTCAGTACAGGGCGTTGGCGAGGTTGCGGCGGCCGGCGATGACCTCGGGATCAGCCGGGTCGAACAACTCGAACAACTCGATCAGCCGGGTCCGCACCTTGGTGCGCTCGTCGCCCGCGGTCTTCTTCACCAGCGCGATCAGCCGGTTGAAGGCCCCGTCGATGTCCCGCTGGAACAGCTGCACGTCGGCGGCCGCAAAAGCCAGGTCGATGTCGTCGGGCGAGGCATCGGCCAGTGCCACCGCGTCGGGGCTTTGCACCGACGCCCGCTGCAGGAAGGCAATCTGGGTGACCGCGCCCTTGGCCTCGACGTTGGCCGGATCGGCGGCCAGGATCGCCTGGTAGGCCGCCAGTGCCGCATCGAAGTCACCGGTATCGAGGTATTCGCGGGCCTGGACCACGGCCGGGTCGACCTGTTCCTCGCCCTCTTCGCCGGCGCCGCCGGTCAGCTTGCCGGCGGTCGCGTTGATCAGCGAATCCACCCAGCGCCGCAGCTGATCGGCGGGCTGGCTGCCCTCGAAGCTCGAAATGGGTTGTCCACCAGCCAAAGCCACCACAGTCGGCACCCCCTGGATGCCGAACATCTGGGCAATCCGCGCAGTGGTGTCGACGTTCACCGTGCCGAACGACCAGCGGCCGGCGTCCTGCTCGGCCAGCGCGGCCAGCGTCTGCCCCAGTTGCACGCTGGAGTCGCTACGCGGTGACCACAGCAGCACCACCACGGGCACCTCGTTGGAGCGGACCAGCACCTCGGCTTCGAGATTGGCCTCGGTGATCTCCACGCCGCCGGGGCCACCGGCAGCGGGTTCCTGCCCCTCGGCGGGACGATTCTTCAGCGCAGACAGGTCCACCGCGCCGGCGAGCGCGGGACCGATGGGACGCGGTCGAGTCACGATGCCCAGTCTGTCACGCGACCGCAGGCGCCTGTGCAGCGACCAACGCGCCAGACCGCTCGGCCCAGCGCAGGAACACCACACTGGCCAGCGGCACCAGGCTGGCGGCCAGCGCTGCCACCCAAATGGTCGGCGACCAGCGGGCGGCCCGGCCCACCAGCACGCCGAGTGCCAGGAAGGCCAGGAACACCAGGCCGTGCAGCATGCCGAAGATGTGCACGCCGATCTCGGTGCGCGGGGTGCCCAGGTACTTGAAGTACATGCCGGTCAGCAACCCGATCCAGCTGAATGCCTCGGCCAGCGCCACCCAACGAAACCAGCCCGCCACCCGGGATAGGCCATCAACAGTCATGGCGCCATTGTGCCCGGGCGACGGGCTGACTACTACGAGGCGTAGTTCACACACCTCGTGCCGCAGTAAAACTAGGGGCGACGCAGGATCAGGGCGTCACCCTGACCACCGGCACCACACAGCGCGGCCACCGCGTAACCCGAACCCTTGCGGGCCAGCTCCAGGGCCGCGTGCAGGGTGATCCGGGCGCCGGACATGCCGATCGGGTGCCCGATCGCGATGGCGCCGCCGTTGACGTTGACCTTGGCCGGGTCCACGCCCAGCTCCTTGGTGGAGGCCAGCGACACCGCGGAGAAGGCCTCGTTGATCTCCAGCACGTCGAGCTGCTCGAGCGAAATACCCTCGCGCTCCACGGCCTTCTTGATGGCGTTGGCCGGCTGGCTCTGCAGCGTCGAGTCCGGGCCGGCGACCACACCGTGGGCACCGATCTCGCACAGCCAGCTCAAGCCCAGCGATTCGGCCTTGGCCTTGCTCATCACCACGACCGCGCAGGCACCGTCGGAGATCTGCGACGACGACCCGGCGGTGATGGTGCCGTCCTTGCGGAACGCCGGACGCAGCCCGGACAGCGATTCGGCGGTGGTGTTGCCGCGGATGCCCTCGTCCTCGGCGAACTCGATCGGGTCACCCTTGCGCTGCGGGATGGCGACCGGCACGACCTCGTCGGCGAAGACGCCGTCCTTCCACGCGGCGGCGGCCTTCTGGTGCGAGGCGGCGGCGAACTCGTCCTGCTCGGCGCGGGTGAACTTGTCGACGTCGTTGCGCTGCTCGGTGAGCGCGCCCATCGGCTGGTCGGTGAACACGTCGTGCAGGCCGTCGTAGGCCAGGTGATCCACCAGGGTGGTGTCGCCGTACTTGAAGCCCTCACGGCTCTTGGGCAGGATGTGCGGGGCCTGGCTCATCGACTCCTGGCCACCGGCCACCACGCACTCGAATTCACCGGCGCGGATCAGCTGGTCGGCCAGCGCGATGGCATCGATTCCCGACAGACACATCTTGTTGATGCTCAGCGCCGGCACATCCCACGGAATACCCGCGCCGACCGCCGACTGCCGGGCCGGCATCTGACCGGCGCCCGCGGTGAGCACCTGGCCCATGATCACGTAATCAACCTGGGACGGGTCAACGCCGGCCTTGGCCAACGCACCCTTGATCGCGATGGCACCCAGGTCGCTGCCCGAGAAGTCCTTGAGCGAGCCCATCAGCTTGCCCACCGGGGTACGGGCACCGGCCACGATCACCGAGGTCGTCATGATCAATCCTCCAACAAGTTTGTCCGGCCAATGTGGTCCATCCCACAGGCGCAAATTCCGTCGTATCAGGTTACCTTTACTTCTATGACCACCGAACACGTCGACGCCCGTCCGGCGCTCGCCAGCGCGCTGGTGACCGCGATTGATCACGTGGGTATCGCCGTGCCGGACCTCGACGTGGCCGCCAAGTGGTACCACGACCACCTCGGCATGATCGTCGTGCACGAGGAGATCAACGAGGAACAGGGCGTACGCGAGGCCATGCTCTCGGTGCGCGGCGCGCCGACCGGCAGCGCCCAGGTCCAGCTGCTGGCCCCGCTGAACGAGTCCTCGACCATCGCCAAGTTCATCGACCGCAGCGGCCCCGGCCTGCAGCAGCTGGCATACCGCACCAGCGACATCGACGCGCTGTCCGAGCGGCTGCGGGCCGACGGCGTGCGGTTGCTCTACGACGCCCCGCGGCGCGGCACCGCCGACTCGCGGATCAACTTCATCCACCCGAAGGACACCGGTGGCGTGTTGATCGAATTGGTCGAGCCGGCGGCCGACGGCCACTAACTCCAGCGTCTGGTCGGGCCGCGGTTGGCCCGATTGCTCCAGCACGGCGTATGCCAGTGCCGCCGGTCGTCCTCGTCGCCCGGTTGCCACACCACCACATGAGCTGTGCCCGGCCGGATCTCCTGATCGCAGCCCGGGCACCGGTAGTTCTTGACCGCCCGAACCCCCGGTATCTGTCTGACCTCGTACTCGTAGCCGTCGGCGCCGGTCTCGATCCGCCGGTCCGACAGTGCCGCCGGCAGCGGCCGGGGTTCACGACGGCGCCGAGCCATCAGAACAACCGGAACTCGTCGTTGTCCATGCCGCGCATCTTGTCGTAATCCAAGACGACACAACGGATTCCACGATCCTCGGCCAAGGTGCGGGCCTGCGGTTTGATCTGCTGGGCGGCGAATACCCCGGCCACCGGCGCCAGCACCGTGTCGCGGTTCAGCAGGTCCAGATAGCGGGTCAGTTGCTCTACCCCGTCGATCTCACCGCGGCGCTTGATCTCCACCGCCACCGAGGCACCGGTCTCGTCCCGGCACATCAGGTCCACCGGACCGATCGCCGTCGGGTACTCGCGGCGCACCAGGGTGTAGCCAACACCGAGCAGCTCGACGTGTTCGGCCAACAACTCCTGCAGGTGCGCCTCGACGCCGTCCTTGACCAATCCCGGGTCGACGCCGAGTTCGTGGCTGGAGTCGTGCTCGATGTCGTCGACGGTGATCCGCAACTGCTCGCCGGCCTTGTTCTGCACCACCCACAGCTGCCCGGGTCCGTCGGTGCTCTCCTCGGTAACCCAGCACGGTGGGCTCATCCAGTTCAGCGGTTTGTAGGCACGATCGTCGGCATGCACGCTGACCGAACCATCGGATTTGAACAACAACAGGCGGCGTGCCGACGGCAGATGTGCGGTCAGACGACCGACGTAATCGACGGTGCACTGGGCGATGACAAGGCGCACCGGAACCACCTTAGG
>Ga0164242_10003179_pt1 | contig 18807 bp, 19 predicted proteins | sample OricomgcompostMG_FD_108783 | JGI IMG/M metagenome (GOLD analysis project Ga0164242, IMG submission 108783) | Miracle-Growth compost microbial communities from Emeryville, California, USA - Original compost - Miracle growth compost (MG) ... | reverse complement strand
TCGATCTGGGCGAAAGTATTGGAGAGGATGAAATCCTTGGTCATCTCCAGATAAGGTTTTTCCCAATCGAATTGCCACTCGCTGATTTTGCCCCCCGCGCCCGATATGTTGAAATTGATGGAGCCCATGTTCATGGAACAGACCTCGGGCTTCAGCGCCTTCGTCGGCGCCAGCCGATCGTCAAGGCTCATTCCCAACCCGCCGCCGGTGGTGATGTTCAGGATCGCATCGGTCGATTGCTTGATGCGCGGCATGAATATTTGGAAGAGCGCGGGATTCTGATCCGGCTTGCCGGTTTTGGGGTCACGCGCATGGAGGTGCAGCATCGCCGCGCCCGCCTCGGCCGCGGCGATCGCCTCCGCGGCGATCTCATCGGGCGTGATTGGCAGATGCGGCGACATCGTCGGCGTGTGAATCGAGCCGGTTACGGCGCAGGTGATGATGACCTTGTCGGACTTCTTCATGGCGCTCTCCAGGCGCGCGCCGCCAGCACGCGCGATTATCGTTGATCCGGGCGGACGGGTGCGAAGGCTAGAGGATTTCGCCCAGCACGGTGCCGACCTCGTAACTCTCGCCCGGCTGCTTGATGATGCGGAGCGTGCCGGATGCGGGCGCATCGACCTCCTGGGTCGATTTATCGCTTTCCAGCGCGAATAGCGGTTCGCCTTCCTTGACCTCGCCGCCGTCGGCCACCAGCCATTCGGCGAGCACGCCTTCGTTCATCGAGAAGCCGAGCTTGGGGAGAAGAATTTCGATCGCCATATGCCCTCTCGTCTGTGGCCGCGCAGGCCGATAGTGATCTAGCGTATTATACCGCGAAAGCGTGACGCGCAACGGCTCCCGATGGCGCATTATTCATAGTATGCTTATATACCATTTGTCTGCGCGCCAACCTGGGAAAAAGCGAATGACGGGTGCGCTGCGGAGGAGCCGGATGAACGATTATGTCCCCATCGAAGAGGCCCGCACGACACCGGGGCTGAAGCTGGTGGCGACGCCCGGCGTCCCCAATCCCTGGACGGAGGCCGTCAAGGGCATTCTGTACGTAAAGCGGCTCGATCATGTCCGCGTGGCCCAGATCGCCGGCGAGAGGAACGCCGAACTGGTCTCGTGGACAGGCATCAACAGCGCGCCGATCCTGATCCACGAAAGCGCGCCACCCAAGTCCGGGTGGAGCGATATTCTTCTGCTCGCCGAACGTCTGGCTCCCGAACCCCGGCTCATTCCCGCCGACGAGCGTGAGCGCGCGATCATGTTCGGGCTGGCGCACGAACTCTGTTCGGAAGACGGCTTCGGCTGGAACCGGCGCCTGCTCTTCTTTGCGGACACCGAGACGGCGCTCGCGAAACTGGGCGATTCGGTGGATCGCAGTGGATTCGATCGGATGAACCGCAAATATGGCCATGGCGGCGATGCGGCCCACGCCCGGGCACGATTGGGCGCGATCCTGCGGATGCTAAGCCGGCATCTGCTCGCCAGACGCCCGTTTGGCCTCCACTATCTAGGCGATCGATTGACCGCTCTCGATATCTATTCAGCAACCTTCATGGCCATGATCCGCCCGCTGCCGCTCGATCTCTGCCCGATCAGCCCCGATCTGCACGCCAGCTACACCGCCACCGACCCCGCCATCATCGAAGCCGCGGACGAGATTCTCTTCGAGCATCGGGATTTCATCTACCGGACATATCTGGAGCTGCCGCTCCGGCTGTGATCTCGCAGGCAGCCGCTTTCTCACGAAAGCGCCGCAGCACGCCACCGATATCCTCCCTCCGCCATTCATTGAGCAGAACCATCAGCAGATGATGCTGGGCGCGGGCAAGGAATACGTCGCGCAGGCGCGGATCACGGCGATCCCCCACATCGTCGATCGCGGCCACCTCCCGCTCGATCAGCGCGGGCGCGTCCAGCATCCAGGCGACGCCGAGCAGGGCTTGTGCGAGCCTCAGCGAGCGCATGAACCCCGCCTGGTCCACCGCCGGCCCGCCGAGCGCATGATATTCATCGAGCAGCAGAGCGATCAGATCGTCTTCATGCGCGTCGAGAAAATCGGTTTCGGCCGCGCAGATCATCCCGAAAAAGGATTGGGCGAGGTTCATCTGGGCGACGCTGCCCCAATCGAGCAAACCTACCTGTAATGCCCCCTCCTCATCCCGCCAGAACCAGGCATTATCGAGATTCATGTTCCAATGGCAAAGCGTGATGAGATCCGGTTCGCTGTTGAGATGACGGCGGATCGCATCCTGCATCTCGAACACCTCCATCGCCTCGCGAGAGAAGCGATCGAGGAAGGCGGGATCGCCCAGACCATCCGGAAACAGGCCGGGATGATCGGCCGCGAAGGATTTGAGCTTGACGAGCTTCGCCGCCAACTCATCGGCGGTATAGGGAATACGGCTGCCGAGATCGGCGCCGCTCGCGTCGAAGGGAAATTGCCGGTCGATCTCGGCGCCTATACGCCCGGCCTTGTGCGCCGCGGCGAGTTTCGCCATCGCCTTCGTCACCGCCTGATAATGCCCAAACGGATCATCCACCTCATAATCGAGGCACTTGTCGTGCGCGGGCTCGATGCTGCCCTCGCCATAAGGAACGCGTGCTGTGATCAGCAGGCCGCTTCTCGTCTCCGGATCATAATCTCCGAAAAAGCAGGCGGGCACGGTGAGAGGAAAATCATCGCGACGCGAGAGCAGGGCGAAACGGATCTCCGGCTCCATGAGCGGGCCGAACAGGTCGCGCAACGGATCGCCGAAATCGCGCGGAAACTTGCAGAAAAGCCGTTCCTCCAGCCCCGCGTCCGGCATGTCGTAGCGTATGTCGAGGATCAGCTTGCGCCCCATGCCGCCGCCGAAAAACTCCTGAGCGCGCTCGATCGCTACGACGCGGCGCTCCGCCGGCAGCGCGCCGGTCGCATGGAAAGCCCGGGTCAACCATTCCGGCCCCGCCTCGACCAACGCGGCGATGCAGGTTGGAAACGCGACGCCCGTGAACCGGCCCGGAACCAGCGCGGGCAACGCCGCGATCCGCGCCGCCTCGTTCACCATATCAGTCGCTTTCCGCGATCACGGCGCTGATCGCATCGAGAAACATCGGCGTCATCGAATGACCGACATGGGCGAGCTTCAGATCGTGCACGCGGCCCTGATCATAGGCGTTGCTGGTCATTTGGCAGGCGGTGAGATTGCGCAGATGCCCCCAGATGCGGAAGAAGCGCAGACGTTCGGGCGAGATAGCGATGCCGCCGGACGCGCGGTAAGTCGCCATGAAGCGGTCCCAGTCGAGCGAGCTGCCGGCTGTGTTGCAGGCATAGCCGACATCCTCGGCCGGATCGCCGATATGCGAGAACTCCCAGTCCACCAGCGCGGACAGCCGGCCCTCGTCTACGATCATGTTGTGGAAGCCGACATCCCCATGGAGCAGCACGGCGCGTTCCGGCGCGTCAGGAATATTGGCCAGCAGATACCCGTAAAAGCCCAGCACGGCGGGCGACGGCACGCTCATCTCGGAGAGATAGAGATCGCGAATCTGGCGGATGTAGCGCTCGGTCGCCTCGGCGCAGGTGAGATCCCAGAGATCGGGCGCGATCATCTCGCTCACCGAACCCAGCCCCGGCATCGGCGGCAGCGCATGAAGTTTCGCCAGATTGGAGGCGAGCAGATCGGCGAAATCAGCCGAAAGCGCGCCCGATGCCGAGAACACGTCGCCGCCGGAGGTGCCCGGCGCGCGCCTCATGACAAGAAAGTTGCCGCCCGGAAGCAGCCGGTGTTCGGTATCGAGCCACAACGCCTCGGGCGCCGGGAAACCATTCTCATAGGCGGCGCGGATAACGCGATATTCGCGATCGATGTGGTGGCAATCATTGTCCATGGTCGGCTTCAAACGATCGCGGCGCATCACAAAACCGCCGGAAAGCTTGCTTCCATCCACCTCGAACAGCGTTGTCTCCTTGCCATAGCCGCCGGGCAGAGCCTTGAAGGATGTGACCTTCAGCCCCGTGTCCTCAAAGCGATCGCGCAGATAGATCTCCAGCCTGTCGCGGTTGAGCTCGATATCCTCCTCGGCGGGCCTGGGACGTGCGCCTCCCATAAGCTCCACGGTGCGCCGCCGCTCCGCGTTAGTCACATCCCGCAGCACGGAAAGACGATCCTCATCCGGCAGCGCTGACGATCCTGTGATGCGCTCGGCAAGGTCGGCCCAGGCGGAGAGCAGGCGCTGCTCCTCCGCGTCCCGGCTCACCATGTCCGTCGGCTTGCTCGCCATTACTTCGGCGCGCAGCCGCTGGAGTTCGGCATCGAGCGCCGGTTCGGCCTTCGCCAAATCGAGCCGTCTCGAAGTCTCGGCGAGCTGGTCGGCCAGCCGTGACGTCCAGGCCTCGAACAGCATCGGGCCATAGCATTCGCGCGATTCGACCAGGTTAAGCGTGGCCAGCATGGCCTCCTCATCGGTGGCGTAGCCGATGTCCGGCCCCAGACAGCGGGCCATCGTGGTGTTAAGGGTGCCGATAATGCGGGGCGTCTGAGGCAAGGTCCAACTCCTGTCGCGGCCCCTGGCGGGCCATCATTCTGTACGGAGACCTATCCCATGCGGGCCGGTTCTGAACAGATGGCAATCATAAGCTTGCGCACTTTATTCCGCGATGCGCTTGAACAGCTCGTAGCTGCGATCGAACGGTTTGCGGCCGCCAGGCTGCGCCGACATGCCGAGCGGCAAATCGGACCAGTTCGCCGAATCCGGATAGCGGCGCAGCCAGTCGATCATCACCACGCGATGCGCGATGCGCCAGATGTCTTCGCGCTTCTCGAGGCGATCGAGATAACGGCCACCGACGATCATATCCCACGGTCCGGCTTCGCCCGGAATACGATGAAAGCTGTGGAAGCAGGATTCCGCACGCGCCTCCCCATCATCGATCTCGATCAGGATATTGCCGAGGCTGTGCATCGTCTGATCGAGCGGACGCAGCGTCGGAATCACGAAGGCGATGAACTCATCGCGGGAGCCGACGAAGCCGGCATGCTCGTCCAAAGCGTCGGGCCAATAGGCGTCGCGCAGGAGATCCTCATCAAGCCGGTCGATCCCCCGGCAATAACGATAAAGGCAATCGCGTATCGCCTCCCGGTCAGCCAGTTCGCGGGCGAACTCGGTCACGCTTCTCATGCCAGCCTCCCTAAAACCACATCGGCAGCCGGAAATGCTCGCGCAGCATCCGCTCGCGATGCGCGATCAGGATATCCGGCACCGGCGCGCCGAGCATTCCGCCCACTGTTTGGGTCCACATGCGGTAAAAGTCCGGCATAGGACAGGCGGTCTCGTCCATTGGGGCGACCATATTGGAAAAGACCGTCCAGTAGATATCCGCTGCGCTCAGCGTTTCGCCGACCAGATAAAGGCGTCCGGCTTCTGTCTGGGTCTTCATCCGCCGCGCCAGCATGTCTAGGACCGCGCGACACCGGCGGACGGCATGGTCCAGCGGCGCGCCGCTCGCGAACTTCCGCTTCATATGATCCATCGGCACGCCGCCCGTGGTGCGCTCGATCGCATCGAAGGTGAGCAGCCGCGCGGACCAGCCGAACCCGTCTTCGCCGCAGAGAGCATGCGCGATGCCGAACATCAGGGTGCGCTCGTCCTCATCCGCCGGAATCAGCGGCGGCTCCGGCTGAAGCCGTTCCGCGAGCATCAGCAACTCGGACCAGTGGGCGCGCGGTCGCTCGTCGCCATACACCGCCACGGGCGCGCTGTTCTGCCCCGTCCATGCGGCCAGCGCCTCGTTGGGCTGGCCGCCTTCCTGGATCACAGGCGTGAAAGGGATGGCCTTGATCGCGAGAAAGGCCTTAACCGCCTCGCCCCAGGGGCCGGGCACCCCTCGCGTGAAGGCCACGCGCAGGCCAGGCAATGCGATCGCCTCCTCGACCGTGACATAGGCCGGCATGGCGCTCATCCCTTGCCGATATTGAACAGGATGCGTCGGGTTTCCTGATCGAAGGCTTGAGGCGCCGCGATCTCGATGCCGGTCATCGCCCGTCGAACAGCCGGGCGCTCGCCGAGCGCGCGGAACCAGCGCGCGACTGCCGGATAATTTTCCAGCTCTATGCCGTGGTGATTGCGAAACAAAATCCACGGCCAGCATGCGATATCCGCGACCGAAAAGTCGCCGACGACAAAGTCCCGCCCCTTCAGCCGGGTGTCGAGTACGCTGTAAAGCCGCGCGATTTCCCTTGAGTAGCGTTGGATGCCGTAGGGGATCTTCTCGGGCGCGTAATTGCGGAAATGCCCGGCCTGCCCCGCCATCGGCCCCTGCCCGGCCATTTGCCACATCAGCCATGCCTGCACCTGGCTGCGCAGGCGAGGTTCGGTGGGCAGCAGCTCCCCGCATTTTTCGGCGAGATAGAGCAGGATCGCGCCGGATTCGAAGACGGAGAGAGGCGCTCCGCTGTCCGCCGGCGCATGATCGACTATCGCAGGGATTTTGCCGTTGGGATTGATGGCGAGGAAAGCGGGCTCGAATTGCTCGCCTTTCATGATGTCGAGCGGACGGCGGACATAAGCCAGCCCCAGTTCCTCCAGCGCGACCAGCACCTTGATGACATTGGGCGAATCGCCGCCATAGACATCGATCATGATAGCCTCTCCGCGAAACGACGTGGGAGGAGCGAATGCAGCCCCCCTCCCGAACGATTAGGCCGCCGGCTTCCAGGTGGTGGCGTGGCCCGACTCGCGATCGGCGAGCGCCCCCGATCCTTCGTAGCTGGAGCCGCCGCCCGGAAGCTCCTCCAGGAAGGGGAAGCGGTTGATCTGGTTTCCGCCGCTCACGTCCAGCATCGAGCCGCTAATGAAGGCGTCGTCGGCGAGCCAGAGCACCGCCTTCGCCATGTCCTCGGGCAGACCCAGCCTGCCGAGCGGGATTTCGTGGATGAATCGCTCGGCGACACCCGGCGTTTCGAAATGGCCGCGCGCCATTTCGGACAGCACGGTGCCGATGCGGATGCCGTTCACCCGGATGCGGCGCGGCCCATATTCGATCGCGGCATATTTCACCATGCACTCCATCGCCGCCTTGGCTCCGGCATAAGCGAAATGCGGGAAAACGGGGTGCGTCACGCTCATCGAGGAAATGAGTATGATGGATCCGCCGTCCGTCATCGCGGAGGCCATGTCGCGCACGAAATAGGTCATGCCGAAATAATTGACCTGCACCGCCTGCTGCATCAGTTCCGGCGTGGCCTGCGCGATCAGGCCCAACGTCGGCGTGGCGGCCGAGTTTACCGCGATATCGATCTTGCCATAGGCCTCCAATGCCCGGTCGCGCAGGGCGGAAATCTGATCGCCGTCGCCGGCGTCGCAGGCGACCGCGGTGCCGCCGATCTTGTCGGCGAGCCGCTTCAGCGGCTCGAAGCTGCGCGCACCGACCACCACCTTGGCGCCAGCCGCCGCAAGGCCCTCGGCAATGCCCCATCCGGTGCCGCCTTCCGCCGAAGCACCCAACACCACCGCTACCTTGCCGGTCAGGTCTGTCATATCGTCTCTCCTTGTCAGGGCGGTTGCTCGTCACTCGCCGAAAAAATTGAGTTCCAGGAGGATGCCGTTCGGTTCCTCCAGGAATAATTGGCGAAGCCCCGCTTGCGGCACTTCGTTGCTGCGGAAGGTCAGTCCTCTTTCCCTCAGGCGCTCGGCTGTCGTCGCGTATCCCGTGCACCGGAATGCGACATGATGCAGCCGTCCGCTGCCGCCTGGCGGTACAGGGGATGCCGATTCCTCCCAGGGATAGAGAATCTCGCAGGCGGCCAGATGCACCACGGCGCGCCCGTCCGCGTCGCAAACCCAAGCGGCTTTCGTCGGGTCGGGATCGCCGGGGCTGGGCGTCACCGTCATCGCCAGCGCCTCCGCGAAAAAGCGGCCCGTACCGATCACATCCGGGGTTCGGATATTCACATGGTCGATCGCGTCCACCAGCACCACTGAACCTCTTCCTCGCCTCTTCGTATTCAAACGTATCATGCATCAACGTACCGTTGCGCGCCAGCCTCGTTGCGATCGGACCGGGGAGATAGCGGCGCGGCCGCGCTTGATGAGCTCGCGTCATTCGTGCAATGGATCACGCGAAGGAGATAATATGCTAGGATATCAATTTTTCGCCGCAGCCATTCTGTTCGCGCCCGTCGTGGCCCAGGCTCAGATTCAGGCGCAGGATGCCCCCGCTGCTGCGCCTGCGGCGGCAGCCGCCGCCGCGATCACGCCCGGCGCTTTCCTGCGCACCGCCGACGGCAAGCGCGCCGGCCAAATCTTCTCGGTGGACAAGGCGGCGGACGGCTCGATCACGGGCGCGGCTCTGATTGGCCCGAACAGCATTCTCGTCCATGTGCCCATTTCGACGATCACCGCCGTGGACAAGTCGCACTTCACGACCAGCATGAAGTATCGGGATATTTTCCGCTGACGAATGAGGCCGCCCGTCCCGATAACCGGGGCGGGCGGTATGAAAAGGAGAGGCTGATGGCGAGCGAGCAGGAGGCCAACAAGCAAGTGGTCCGCGATTTCATCACGGCGCTGGGCCGGGGCGATGCGGAGGCGATGGCTCCCACCCTGTCTTTGGATGTGCAGGCGATCGCGACCGGCACCAGCTTCATGTCCGGCACGCGCGATTACGACACCATTCTTTCGACTCTGGGGACGCTTCGCTCCATCACGGAGAACGGAATCGATTTTGCCATCCTGTCGATGACGGCGGAGCAGGATCGCGTCTCCGCCGAAGCGGAGGGCCGCTCCACCTTGGTCAACGGCACGCTTTATAACAACGAATATCACTTTCTCTTCACGCTGCGCGGCGGGAAAATCGTGCGGATTCGCGAATATTTCTGCACCAAGCTGACCGAGGATGCTTTCGCGCCGCTCATGGCTCGGCAGCGGAGCTAGGGCTCGCGGGGCAGAAAGAATCCGGCCGCGAACGCGCGGTCCAGATCGTCGGGCGTATCACAATCGAGCGCGAGGCCATCTCGTTCAACCCTGGCCGCATCAGGCGCCTGCGCATGGTGGAGTTTATAGCTGCCGGGGCCGAAGGCGAATTGGAAATCGAAGCCGGGCGTCAGCGCCACGGCGTTGGTGCCCTCGCCATGGCGATCGGGGGCGAGCGCGCACCCACGCTCCTCCGCACGCTCCAGCAGCGCCTCGATATCGGTGCGAGCAACCAGCGGCAGATCGGCATGAATCACCAGCAGCGGCACAGGCCCCAGCGCCGCGCGCGCCGCCTCCAGTTCCCTGTTGAGGCCGCGCCCCTCGTCACGATACCAAGCCGCCGTCCAACCCGCTGGCCGATCGGCGGAAAGCAAATGGACAGTGCCGATCGCAGGCACGTCGCGCAACGTAGCGATCGTCCGCTCAAACATATATCGGCTGAGCCGCTGGCGCTCGTCCGAGGAAAGCCGGCTCGCCAGCCGCCCCTTGCGTGACGCCGGCGGCTTGAGCGGCACCAGGGCCGACCAGATCATCCGCGCAGGCGCTGCGCCAGCGCGAGAGCGGCGCGGGCAACCCGGATGCGATCGTCTAGACTGAGCATCAGCGTATCGCAACGCGCCTCGGCGACCGGCAGATCGGATGGTGGATCGCGTTCGTCGACCAGAAAGCCGTCGATCAGCCCGTCATAATGACGGGCGATCGCCGCGGCGTTCGCCTTCATGCCGAGTTCCGCCATCAGTTTGGCGGTCGGTCCTTTCACCGCCTTGCCGCCGATGACGGGCGACACCGCGATGACCGACGCCCGGCAGCCTACCAAAGCCGCGCGAATGCCCGGCACGGCGAGCAGAGGATCGATGCTGAGAAAGGGATTGGAGGGCGCGATCAGGATGGCATCGGCGCTTCCGATCGCTTCCAGCACACCGGGGGCCGGCTTCGCCGCGCCAACTCCTTCAAAACGGATCGCGCGAACCGCGGGCTCACAGCGACGCGCCACGAAATAATGCTGGAAGGGCAGCACGCCCTCTTCCGTCTCGATCATGGTATGGATCGGATCGTCGCTCATCGGCACGATTGTCGCGGCGATGCCCCAGGCGCGGGCGAAACGGGCGATGATGGCGGAAAGCCGCTCGCCCTGCCGCAGCGCGAAGCTGCGCAGCACATGCAGCGCAAGATCGCCGTCACCAAGCTGGAACCAATCCTCGCCGCCCAGCTCGCGCAGCGCCGACATGAAGCCCCAGCTCTCTCCCGCGCGGCCCCAGCCTTGCTCGGGATTGGCCTTCCCGGCGAGCGTGTAGAGCAGGGTGTCAATATCGGGCGAGACGGCAAGACCGAGATGCTCGAAATCGTCTCCGGTATTGACGATTGCGGTTATATCTTCGGCGGGCACGGCGCGGGTCAGCCCCAGCACGAGCTTGGCGCCGCCCACCCCGCCGGTGAGGACAGTGATCCGGCTCATTGGAACAGATCCTGCTCGATCGGCCGGATCAGCGCGGATGCCGGCGCGTCGGGCCCGCGCCACGACACGCCGCGCACCAGTACGGCGGGCACGCCTTCCGCCCCCTCCCCCATGGCGAGCCCCGCGGCGGACGCCAGCATGTCGCCAAGCGCGACTTGAGTGACTTCCAGGGGGCGACCATCGCGATCAAGGTCGCCGCGTCGATCGACAAGCGACGGCAGGCCGCTCGCTCCGATCGCGACATTGGTAACGCCCATTCGCCACGGACGCCCGAAGCTGTCCGAGATCAGCACGGCCGGCGCGGGGTCAAACCGAGCGGCGAGGCCGGCGCGGATGGCTTGGGCGGAGGCGTCGGGATTCGAAGGCAGCAATAGAGCGTTTTCCGATCGGCCTTGGCCGATATTGGAATGATCGATCCCCGAGTTCGCCATGATATGGCCGGTCCGATGACGGGTGATCAGCACTTTGGGCACCGCACGCAAGATCGCACTGGATTCGCGCAACACCAGTTCCACGAAGGCTGGCAGCTTGCCGGTTATTCCGGCCAGCCGCTCGGCCTCAGCGCCCGGAGTCACCTTATCCATCCGCACGAAGCGATTTTCCGCCTTGGAGACGATCTTCTGCGTCACCACCAGAACATCGCCGTCAGCAGGCGTAAGCCCCGTTGCCGCGATGGCTTCGGCGAGCAGCTTCGCCAGGTCATCGCCAGGATGCACCTCGCCGATGTCTGAGAGGGGAATGATCTCGATCATCGAAGGGACGCACTATCTATACCCGACGCCTCCATCCAGGAAGAATCGAGGTCATTCTGGTTGGTCATGGCTCGGTCGCCCGGCCCGGGCCGAAGAGCTAAACCTCACTGGGCACTCCGAAATAGTCTTGGTAGCGCTCATAGTAGCGACGCTCGACGGCGATACGCTCGGCCTCGCCCACGGAATAGCTGTGCCGGGGACGCCCGGTGCGGGGATGGGCGGCGAAATACGCCTCGATCCGCGCCTGGAAGGCCGGCGTGAAATCCATGCCGATGTCACAATAGAGAGCGCCGATCGCCTTGACCGGATCGGCCATGAGATCGTGATAATGAATGTTGTGGAGTTGGCTGCGGGGCAGCGCGCCATTCTCGATCCAATCGATCGGCTGCGACAAATTGGAGGCGGAGTTGGCGGGATCGGTGAGAAAATCGAAAATGCCGGCGGCCGGCTTTACGTCGCTGCGGATCCAGATGAGTATGCCGATCATGTTGACGGCCGAGGAGAGCGCACGCACCGGATCACGATGCGCCCAGACGAACTGAACGTCTGGAAAGACCTGAAGAACAGTGGGGATATAGCTCAGCGCGTCGGGAGACTTGAGCACCCAGCGTCCGCCCGGCGTCTGCCACTGGATCGCCTTGAGCACACGCAGGCCATAGCGCAGCGAGGGAAGTTGGCCCTCCGGATTGCTCGCGATCAATGCGTTGTAGCCGGGCGTCAGGCCGAGCAGGTTGAGCCACGCCGGCGTCTGGAAGCTCAGCGCTTCGGCCATGATCGTCTCGATCGGTTCTGCACCTCCGAAATCGTGGATAGTCGTGGTCTCGGGCGTCACCCTGTCCCACATCTGCATGCGATGCTCGGCCAATATGATGCGCGGATCCGATCCATTCCCGGAAACCGGCTCCTTCACCGGAAATAAGGCATCATAGGTGTTGAGCGTGCGGCAGCCGGGGTCCATCGCCATCAATTTCTGGAGAATCGACGTGCCGGAGCGCCCCTGCCCCAATATCCAGATAGGGGCCTCGATGCGCTCCTCCTCGATCTCCGGATGCCGTTTGTACAAATCCTCCAGCCGTAGCCGGCCTTCCAGGAACATCAGCAGATCCGAACGAGTCATGATCCGTCCGATCAATGTGAGGTTCGCCTCCTCGTTCAAGGCCTGAAGCAGGCATTCGAACGGCGCGCGCCAATCGTCCGCTCCAAAATCGTCCAGGCCGGTATTGGCGACCGCGGTGCGGATCAGCGAGTCCGCGTCGAGCGGCACGATGCCGGCGATATCGAGGTGGCGGCCTTCTTCGTTGACTTTCGCCACCCAGTCGGGGCGGGCCGGAGGCATCCATTCGTCGCGGCGGCTGGGAAGGGCCTCGATCATCTCACTCTCCATGCAGCGCGAGCACGCCGCGGTGCCGTCTCGCCAGCGCCTCGGCGCGCTCCTCCGGGGTGATCATGGTGGTGTCCGGAGGAAGATGGTCGAGGACTTCGGACAGTTTCACCTTGCGGCTCTTCGGCACCGGTTCGCGCGTCGCGCGGTAATTTCGGAACACGACCGTGCCTTGCACCCGGCCTGTCGTATCGAGCCAGTTCTTCACGCCCGGATCCCGATGCGCGACCACGGCGCGGAAGCCTCCATCGGCATCGACGGCGGCATGATGGCCGCTGATCGAGGTCTGCCGATACATATAGTTCAGCGAGCGCGACCAGACGTCGCCGAGCTGGAAAGACCAATATACTCCGTCCGGCAACTGATCGAGTTCGAGGATCAGCGCCTCGTCCTCGGCCAGATCATAGATCGCCATGGCATAGTTGGAGGAAGGGCTGCCAACGGTGCTGGTGATCGTGCCCGGCAGGAACGCCAGACGATTGAAGCCAGGCTCGACCGCGCTGCGTTCGCCGACAATCTCCACCGGCTGGTCCGCGCCTCTGGAGGCATTGCCCAGATACCATTCATAGAGGTTCATATTGAAGTCGCGAATGAGATAGCGCATGAACTCGCGCGCCCTGTCGATGCGCTCGGCCATCGCCGCTTCGTCGAACTCATCCGCATCATAATAATCATCGGGCAACGGACTGATCCGCTCCAATTGCATTTCCGGCTTCTTGTCGTTCCAGTCCCGCATGAAGCGACGGAAAAGCAGGAAATTATAGCGGCTTTCGGAATCGAGCCTGATCCAGTTTCCCGGATGCTCCCGCGCGCTGAGGATGAACTCGAAAGAACCGTCCGGTGCGATATCGAAGGTGGAAAGATCGAAGTTCCCGACCACGGTGGAGTCGGGATGTCCCGAAAGATACTTGATCACCTGCCCCAGGATCAGCACGGAATCATTGTAATTGCCGGTCAACCGATATTCCTGCGTCCCGTCGAGGAAACAGACGGCATAGTAGAGATCGGGCCCATTCTGGCCGAGCGTGTACATGTCCGTCTGCCAGCCCGTGTTGACGAACAGGCGCGGGTGCAGCATCCTGGGAGCGACGGCGAAATTATAGGCCATGGCGATCGCCTCGATCGCCGTGTGATAGGCCTTCGCGCGATGCTGCGGCACATTTCTAAAGCGATCGCTGCTGGTCATCCAGCCCAGCACTTCATTCTGCGCCGCGTGGAACTTGTCCCAGGCTTCGGCCAGAACAGGGCTCGCCGCTCCGTGAATGTCCATATCGCTCCCGCCTCTTCCCGAAAGGAAAAGGCCCGGCAGCCGATCGCCGCCGGGCCTGGCTGATCAATGTCCGAACTTGACCGACAGCCTGAGCCAGATCTCGCGGCCCCGGCTCAGCGTCGCGAAACGATCAAACAAGCCGCCCGACGGATTGGCTGCGAACGGCACCAGGCTCGACGCGACATAATAATAGGTATCGGTCAGATTGCGACCGATCAGCGCCAGCTCATACCGATCGTCGATCGTGGCGAGGCGCGCGCTCGCGTCGATCAGCGTGTAGGCAGGCTGTCGGCCGTTGGGAGCCGATGAAGCGTCGGTCAGGTAACTGGTCGTGCGGGCTGCGTTGAATGACAGACCGAACTTCATCGTTTCGGAAACCGGGTGCTCATAATCGAAGCCGCCGGACAGGTTCCATTTCGGCGCACGTATGAGCTCGGTGCCGCCGAGATCCTGAGCCCCGTTGACGCAGCCTTCCGCGACGGTCTGGCCGCCGTAGCAGGGGGCGTTCGGATATTCGGTATATTTGCCGTGGTTATAGGCAGCCGCGGCGTGAATGGAGAAACCTTCAAGCGGAGTTCGCCACGTCGCATCCCATTCGATGCCTTTCACCTTCGCGCCACCCGCATTGCTGATGGTGTTGGTGGTATTGATGACGTTGCTCACCTGCTGATCATTGATCTTGTAGCTGTAGAGCGAAAGATTGGTCCGCAAGCTGTTGCCGAACAACTCCGCCTTCACGCCGCCTTCGAAGCCCTTGATCGTCTGCGGCTTGTAGCTGAGGTTGAGGCAGTTCTGCGGCGCCGAGGCCGTGCAGCCCGCAGGGGTGCCGAAGCTGACCGAACCGGAATTATAGCCGCCCGACAGGAAACCATGCTTGTAGGAGGCGAAGAAGGTGAGATGCTGGGTGGGGCGATAGCTCACGGTGACTTCCGGTGAGAAGTCCGTCCAATGGTCTTTGCGGTTGGGTAGAATGGTGCTGCTCACCTCGTCCGCGGGCGTCAGATAATAATCGTCGAGCAGATAGCTCCCGGTGAACGCCCCATCCGCCAGACCCGGCGTGAAGCGGACGACAGGCAGATGCTTCTTCTCATAGGAATAGCGCCCGCCCACATCGATCTCGATCTGCTCGATCGGCTTGTAGCTGACCTGCATATAGCCCGAATAGGCGGTGCCGATCTGGCGCAGGAAATAATCGTTGACCAGCGCGGGATTTTTAGGGCTGCCGTAGAAGGTCGGATCAGCCGGGTTCAGGGCTGAACCCGCGCCCCCGAACAGGAAAGTGACGGAGCCGGTGGAAGCCCGTGTATGCCCGTAATAAAGGCCGCCGGTGAAGTTCACCGGGCTGTCGTAATTCGTGCTGAAACGCAGTTCCTGTGAGAACTCCTGATCTTTATAGACGTTGCAGCTCGGCAGCAGGAGCGCGGAATCGTTCTCGTAATTCTGGCACTGATCAACATTTACATAATAATAACCCGTTACCGACGTAAGCGTGATGGCGTCGGAAGGCCGCCAGTTCATCTGAAAACTGACAAGAGCCTGATCCTGATCATTAAAATTATCGCCGTCCGCCCTCCAGTGCATCAGCGTGCCTGGCAGGGTGGCCAGGAAGGTGCCGTAGCCCGCATTGGAATTGGCGCCGTCCTTCTCACTGCACTGATCGATGCCGCTGCCCGTGAAGCGGAATCCCTGCGGACAACTGGTGAAAGCCGTTCCCGCCGCCGGACCATCGCCACGCAACTGGCCGTAGGAGACCTTGAGCTTAGCGTCGAAGGCGTCCGCCGGCTCCCACTGCAAGGTGCCGCGTAGCGCCCAGTCCTGATAGGTCGGATTGCGCCGATTGCTGGGCGCATAAGGCGAATTCGCCGGGGTCAGATCATGAAGATCGCCTTTGATATCCGAGAAAACCCCGGCCAGGCGGTAGCCGAGCGTGTCGGTCACGGGCCCGGAGACATAGCCTTCCAGGCGGACTTCCCGCGCATTGAACTCATAGCCGCCCGACAGCTTCGCCTCGAACTCCTTCGTCGGATCGGCGGTATGGATTGAGATGATGCCCGCCGGGCTGTTCTTGCCGTAGAACAGCGCCTGCGGCCCCTTCAGCACCTCGACCTGGCTGAAATCGAAATCGCTCATGCGGCGAACCGTCGCCTTGGCGACCTGCACGCCGTCGATGTTGAACGACACCGCCTGATCGCCAAACGGATTCTGGTCCGGCCCGGAGACGCCACGGATCGCGATATTGCCGCCCTGCACGGCCCCTCCCTGGTTGCCGACAAGCAACTGGGGCGTGATGCGGGCGAGTCCGTCGAGGTTGGTGACGCCTTTGTTGGCGAGTTGCGCGCCGCTGACGGCGGTGACGACGACGGGCACCGAAATCAGGGTCTCGTCCTTCTTTCGGGCGGTAACGATGATTTCGCCGCCGGCGTTGGACGGCGCGACAGCGTGGGGGACCGGCTGAGTCGCGGGCTGGGCGGCCGCGCCCTGGGCTTGCGGAACAGGCGCGCCCGTTCCGTCGGCGGCGGGAGGCTGCGGCACGGCAGCGGCCGGAGCCTGCCCCCAAGCCGCCGTTCCCATCGCCAAGCCCAAGGCCAAAGCCGCCGCGCTCGTCATGGTCCTGCCGATCATGCTTCCCCTCCACCGATGTTGTTTCGCAAGTTCATCGACACACTGACCGCTTGCGAATGGTTTATCAGTGCACTTATTTTCCATTTTGCGCCGAATGTCGAGACGTGAATCGAAAGCCGGATCAGTCCGCGCTCACGCACGGCTATGTCGCTTCGGCCGCAGGAATGGAGAGGATCGATGGACCTTGGGCTGCAGGGGCGCGTGGCGCTCGTTTCCGGCGGGAGCGCCGGTATGGGGCGCGCAATCGCCAAGGAATTGGCGAGCGAAGGCGTTTCGGTCATGCTCGCCGCGCGGCGTGAGAATCCCTTGCGCGAGGCAGCCGCAGAGATCACACAAACCGGCGGCGATGCTGCTTGGGTGATTGCCGACATGGCGCGTGAAGCGGATGTGAAGCGCGCTGTAGCCGAAACGCGCGCCGCCTTCGGCGATCCGGATATCGTGATCTGGAATGTGCGCTCGCTCGTGCGCTACGGTTTCGACAATGCCTCCGCCGATGATTTTCGCGAAAGCAACGAGCAAGTCGTCCTTTCGATGGTCCATCTCGCCAGGGAAACGATACCCGCGATGAAGGCCAGGAAATGGGGTCGGTTCATCAACATAGGCTCGGTCTGCGCGAAGGAGCCGCATCGGTTCTTCAGCATCGTGCTATCAAACACCTTCCGCGTTGCAGCCGTCGGCCTCGCCCGCACCTTGTCCAACGAGCTCGCGCCTTTTGGTGTCACCGTCAACACCATCGCGCCCGGCAATATTGATACCGGCCTGAATCAGGCGATCCACACGGGGGGCGCGGAGGCCGGCGCCGACTATCGCGAGCCCGAGCCGCGGATCCAGATGGAGCGCGCCGGCACGCCGGACGAAATCGCCGCCGTGGCGGCGTTCCTCTGCTCGAGCCGCGCAAGCTATGTCACCGGCCAGGTCATCGCCGTCGACGGCGGCTGGACGCGAGGATTGTTCTGAGTGCGATCGGTTCAGTTCCGTCCCGCTGTTCGGCCGCGCATCATGCGGGGAAATCGCGGTCCACCTTGCTTGTCGTCGAATTGGGCATAAGGTCAGCACGCGATTCGTATGCATGAATACTATAAGGAGAAGGAGCATGGGAGCACTGTCGGGGAAGGTCGCGATCGTCCTTGGCGCGGCGGCCAGGGACAATATGGGGCAGGTTATTGCGCGAACCTTCGCGCGAGAGGGCGCCAGGGTGATCGTCGGCGGCCGTGGGCGCGAACGAATGGCCGACCTTGCGCGCGAGATCGGCGGCGATGCCTGTGAGTGCGACATCACCAAGAAGGATCAGGTCGACGGGATCGTCGAACATGCGTTAGCCCAATACGGCAAGGTCGATATCGGCCTGAACGCGACCGGCTGGGGCCTGCTGCGCCCCTTCGAGGAAACCAGCGAGGCCGACCTCGACAAGATGGCCGCCATCCAGTTCAAGGGGCCGTTCTTCTTCTATCAGGCTCTGGTCCGCGCTATGACCCACGGCGGATCGATCATCCAGATATCGTCGGCCACCGCCGTCATAATGCTGGAGAATCATGCGGCTTACATGGGAACGAAAGCCGCCGCGGATCATGTGCTGCGCACCGTCGCCAATGAATATGGAGCGAAAGGTATCCGCGCCAACAGCATCTCGCCGGGCGTCACCGACACGCCTATGGCGGGCGGATCGCTTCATTATCCTGCGGTGATGGAAGCTTTCGTGAAGGAATATCCGCTTGGCCGAATTGGCACTTCGCAGGATATCGCGGAGGCGGCCGTATTCCTTGCGCGCGACGAATGCTTCATGACCGGGCAGAATCTCCAGGTGAACGGAGGCCTGACTCTGCGTCGTAATCCTACCGGCCAGGAATTGTTCAGCGTCATGCCGGCCGATGCGATTGCGCATCTGACCGCGTGATCTGGAGTACCAGCCAAACTTTCGTGTTGTCGCCTGGTCAAGGACGAAACGGGGATAGAGTCCGCTCTTGCGGCTTTGGAGCGGCCCTGCCGCGCGCCTAGGCACGGCTGATATCGTGGAGCGGACCGAGCCCGGTATCATGTGGGCGACCAAGATCTGGCGCGCGGCAGCCAGGATTTTGAGAGCCCTGCTCACCGCCATGCTTACGACGCGACACGCATGTGTTCCCGCCGAGGTCCCTACGAATGCGCGCTGGGGGAGCCTCTATGACGCGCTTTACGGAACGGATGCGATCCCCGGCGCACCGGCCGGTCCGGCTATGATCCGGCGCGCGGCGCGCAGGTCATCGCCTGGGGCCGCTCCTTCCTGGATTCCGCGATTCCGCTCGCCTCGGGCTCGTGGGCGGACTTCGCGGGCGGCGAGCCCGCGCTCGCCGATCCCGGCCAGCTCGTCGGACGGCGGGGCGCAAGCCTGCTGTTCCGCCAC
>Ga0164242_10003178_pt1 | contig 18810 bp, 13 predicted proteins | sample OricomgcompostMG_FD_108783 | JGI IMG/M metagenome (GOLD analysis project Ga0164242, IMG submission 108783) | Miracle-Growth compost microbial communities from Emeryville, California, USA - Original compost - Miracle growth compost (MG) ... | reverse complement strand
GTCCTGTGACGGCGTTGAGCTAGGAACAACACGCTTACCAATAGGAAGTTATTAGGAAAAAGGCAAAGAAAAGAAAAAGACGTAGAGCTGGCGCCATAGCAGCTATGGCAGATACCTCAGGAGGAGCGGCCACTTGAGGGCTAGGAGGCATGGGCTAGGAGGCATGGGCTAGGAGGCATGGGCAAAGAGGTTGTGGATCCTAGTTTAATGGCGTGACCAAAGTCAAACATATACATGTTAGCGATGGGAGTATAGTAAGGTTAAGGGGTATGAAATAACGATAGTATATTCAGCAGCAAATGCGGCAAACCCTGTTAATTTCTTTCCTTGTACATTTGGGTCCAGGCAAGTTATAAGCCTTGGCTTAATCAATACATTCGCCACCATGTTGTGAAGTAGGTAATTAATACATAAATAGCAAGGCAGGCCCCAGACCTTTCCTTATGCCCATAGATGCCTAGATAGGTTTGCATTGATTGTCCTTGAACTTGCATAGCATCTCGCTCCGATATTTCTTTCATTCCATTTCAAACGTTCTCTACTCGCTGACTATCTCTTCAGTGGAACCTGAAACACCATTTCCCAAACTACTCGAGTATCGGATTTGTATCGGTTCTCTCATCATAGACCACTACCTGCCTAATGCAATAGACTAAATACGTTGTATCTCTTGGTATACACATCGCACACATCGTGCACACTGCGATGATCAAAAGGTGGGGATTTAGTGCCGAAACTATCTGTCCAAAAACCCCTAGTTCCTAGCTACTTAGGTATAGGTAGAGAGTAGTGAGATCATGTGTGATATGACAAGATTCTCGCACACTTCGAACACTAATTACACAATGTCCTTCAGATTGGCTTTGTGTTTCACAACAATAATACATGCCCAAGGAAAAGTATTCATAGTGAAGATCTTTATAAAATGGTCGTAGCAGTAACTGATTATTCTGCTTTGTCGTAACGAAGTAGCGAGGACGGATTAGTTCGCCTTCATGACTGCGAGAGAGGCTAGATGATCATTGACATTTGCTAAGAGGGCGCTTTAGTTGGGGATGCCTGCTGGAGTGCTGGTGGAGGCTGCTGTTGCAAGTATAGTGCCACCGATAACCAATGCACAAATTGAGGTTTGCACCTCGCCATTTCTTCCGCCAACCAGGTGCTGAGCGTTTCGAAGCGGAGCGGGCCTTCCGATGTTTCATTTGGGCGGGACTAATCTCGGGACGCGGAGAGCGGCGGTAGTCCTAACCCACCAATGATGGGGACTGAATACCCTCTGGAATATGCTTGGCTCGAAGGAATCCGGGGAATCGTCGAAATGAAAAACATGATTTTTTTTATTTAAACATCGTGGCCTAAGCTGGCAGTAGTAAGGGTCAATTTGGTATGGACAAAGCTAGCCAAAATGAAAGTTCTCTACGCTGAGATTGCCCTCCTGTCCACGGCCCTTGCGGCCAGTCGCACCTCTCCTCCTAACGGCTGTATCACCGTCGCCAAGTCGGGAGGCAACTTCGCTACCATTCAGTCAGCCCTTAACTCGTTATCTACGTCAACATCTGGGAGCCAGTGCATATTCATCGGCCCCGGCACCTACAAGGAGCAGGTCGTAGTTCCTGCGCGCAGTGCTCAGCTGACTATCTACGGATCAACATCGGACGACACCTCGTACGCGTCCAACACCGTAACCATTACATACGGCCTTTCCCAAAATGATGGTCTCTCAAACGATGAGACCGCCACCCTCCGCGTCAAAGCAAAAGGTTTTCGGTTGTACAACGTAAATGTCGTGAACTCGTACGGCGAGGGTAGCCAGGCTGTGGCGTTGAGTGCGGCGGTGAACAGCGGCTACTACGGGTCATCATTCGTTGGATTCCAGGACACTGTCTTGAGCAATGAAGGAAATCAAATCTACATCAAATGTATGATTACTGGCGCCACCGACTTTATCTTTGGACAGCGAGCAAGTACATGGTTCGAAAGGGTAGACATTCGTGTCGTGGCCAAGTCCCTGGGGTATATTACTGGTAAGATTGAACCCACTCTCGATTTGAAGCACTTTTGAGGTCGAGTGTTTCACCGTAGTGAGGAGAACAACATCAAATTGACATTATCTCTATAGCCAACGGACGAGACTCTTCGAGCGGTGCGTCCTACTATGTTTTCAACAACTGCGACATTGCTGCCGCCCCAGGCGTTTCCGTCCCTAACGGCGCCTACTATCTTGGCCGACCCTGGCGCCAATATGCTCGTGTTGTTTTCCAGAATACGGCCATGTCCTCCGTGATCAACTCTGCCGGCTGGCATATCTGGAACATTGGCGAGGAGAATACTTGCTGCGTCCTTTTTGGAGAGTATCAGAATACTGGCGCCGGGGCATCTGGAACCCGTGCAGCCTTCGCCTCGAAGCTCAGCAGTGCTGTCTCCATCCAGACAATTCTGGGGAGTAACTACGCTGGCGAGCCGTATTTCGACAATAGTTACTATGACTCAGTGGTACGATCAAACCTAAACGCGTAACCAATGATTGAGTATAAGTTAAAGTTAATTGTAGTAGTAATAACCAGGAACATCAAAGGGAAGGAAATGCATGAGGCAAAAAAATGGCAGTTCCAGCCCCTGGTGTCTCTCGTCCCGGACGCCAAAGCTCTACCAGAGAGGATAGTGTTGTTGAAGTTCAAGCGGAGTTGACGCCCTCCGGGTCAAGTTCATATTGTGGAATACGACTGGCAAAACCGACAAATTTCATAGATATGTAAAATAAAGCACGATTCCCTTGAGTTCCGAGACTATGTTTAGAAATACACAGAGTAGCAGATTTGCAGTACCCAGATCCTGGATATGCCGTTTTAATCACTTAAGCAAGTAGTACCACCTAAAACAAACTAAGCTGGCCCATTCAATCCGAAGAGATATGCAACGTGCTCGCATCGACTCATTACTTGGATATGAGTCTGTGTTTGAAGGCGTCCTTATCTCAACTGCCACGTATTGGAGACTGCCAGCACTCTGTTTACTAAACAAGAACCATTTTTATTCCGTAACCAGCGGCTGATATCGCCTTCTTACCTTAGTAAGAGCATCTGTTTAGCTCAGACGTTGGTTGTATGTCAGGATACGTGATGGAGAAATTCAGAAGATAGGGGTTAAGCCCGCACCCACTCTACGCACTGATGCCATTCCCAACCCCTCCCAAGTAATTTATTCGCGGCACAAAGGTAATAATAGTATTTAAACACTTGGCTCAGGGTAGCAACCGCCCCAGTGAAATTCTTTTTAGTGTATGATTTCAGCATGGCCCTACAAGCGGCTGAAGTTCTGACTGGGCCTAAGCCCCGTAACATGCTACGGAATATTGGAGTCACTACAGGAAACCTCCATTCCGTAACTCAACAATACAACTTGTAAGTGGTTTAGAGCCCGAGATATCGTGGGCTTTTTTCCTTCTTTGACTTATTACTCCCTAAATAGTCAAATTCAACAGCCATTACTCGATAGATCGTCGAGAAAGCGTTGATCTCCACAAAACCACACATATCTCCCAGGCAGCCAGGACGTAAAGAGGTGAGAAAGAATAATGACAACTAGCAAATGAACAAGCTTAGTGCAACACCACCGTCTGAGCAGTGGAGAAAGGTTCAAGTGTGAGTAATTTAGGACTGGGGGGTAAATTTGCGAGCAGTAGGCCCTTTTCGTTTCCAACCACGCTCCTCCGGACCAGGCGAGCCTTCCCACTAGCAGAAGATTCTATCATGGCATTGCGCGTACTAATGTTAAGGCCCCATATATATTAAAGCATGTGTACCCATTAAACCTGGAAAGCGTTCTTTTTTGACTGAAGCAGGGAAAGCTTTTAGTACCACAATGCTTGGTACTTTGGCTATTGACGCTAGCTTTATCGCTTCCCACATCGTGATACCTGACACTTACCTATCTATTGGGGGATCCCTACGCAGCAACACCATACGGCTTGCATACGCGCAATTATTGCCCATTGGAGGTGTTATCGGAAACATTACGTAGCTTCAACACCAACCTAACCCGTTTCAAGGAATTTGGTGATATGGCCTTCTATCCCAGGATTAAGTTGACCATGAATGCTCTAGGGTCAGGGACTGGCATGCTCAGCTACGCAACAGTAAAGCATTTTGAGCTCACGGAGAATATGAGTATATGGTTTGGTAAATAGAGGTCATTCCATGCGTAGGGAAAGGAGTGCTATTTAGGTGACTCGAGGACTGAGGCAAAGGCTGAGGACACGGAAAGGGTGTGTACAGCGTTATAGATGATTCGATAAGTTGCTAAATGCTAGGTCTATGTTTAAAAATGCAATGCTACTAGGGTACTGTGCCCGGGTGATGCGAGTAAAATGTCAACGCTTGAGAATGCAATCGAGTCCGGGTCACTCCTTTATTTATAGTGATCAACGCAGCGACCGTTCTTCAACCAGCTCCGGCCGCCAATCGTTGGCTAAAATTCCATTTACCTCACAATGTCGACCTCGGCCTCCAACTGGACTTGGCGCTCCGACAGTCTGGGGTTCCTCAATGCTAGTGCAAATCCGATCATAGGAACGCAAAGACATATCCCAGCAATGCAGAGTAACCGTTGAACGTGTTGGTAGCTATCGATGATAGCAGTCCTTACCGGGGTGCCGACGGGATAGAGTGGTACGACCTGAAAGGGCGAATCGTATACGGCGCGCGCTAACGAGGCGTTGGACTGGAAGGCTAGGTTTGCCTCCAGAGAGTCGTAGAGTGTTTGGGTCCAGATAGCACCGGATAAGCAGGTCCCAAATGCGCTGCCGACGTTGTAGAACGATAGGTAAAGGCCGGTCAATATCGCGACGTGTTCGTGTGTAGCGGATGCTTGGATGGATGCCTGGGTGGGATAGGCGAACAAACCACCCGCTAGGCCAAGCAAAACCTGAGCTCCCATGAGCCCGGATTTCGACACCGAAGATGCACCGCCAGGGTGCTGGATGAGTAGGGCAAACGCGACCATGAAGACGCAGGTACCGGCAACAATGACGTATTTGAGTCGACGTATTTTGTAGATTATTAACCCTACAATAACACCGCTGATAACGCCGAAGAAAGAGAAGAAGGACAGGATGCGAGTAGCAGTATCGACAGGGAAGTCGAATGCTACTATCAGAACGGTGTAAAGGTAATTGCCCTGTACATACCAGGCAAAATTAAGCAAACTCCTCACGGCGAGTGCAGCCCAAACACCACGGTCGGTAAGTAGGTGAAACGGGACGAGCGGGAATCTTGCTCCCTGCCTCTCCCAGAAGATAAATGCGGGAATGCATATGAACCCAATAGCAAGTGGGACAATGATGCTGGGGCTGCGCCAATGGTCCACGGTTCCGCCAGCAATGGTAAGGGGTGCCAGAATAAGCGAAAATACTGCTATTATTGTGGCAAGACCAACTGCGTCAAGCTGGTGAACGAGCTCCCAGGTCAACTTGCTAAGTTTGGGAAGCTGCAGTAGCTCTCCAATAGCTGCTTTGTCGACGCGACGGCCAAGGGAGTAAAGTGTGATGAGCAAGGGCATCGAGGCAACGGAGTATATGAAACACCACATGCCAATCCCCCAACGCCATGTGGTTGTGCCGAGGACCGCCGAAGTGATATTGCCGCTTATCCAGGTGTTAACAAGGAACGGCATGGCCGGTATGTAACTGAAGAAGACACGGGCTCGCATCGAGGAAATGTCGGCAATGAGAACCTCCATGAGCAAAACGGTGCAGGCGTAACCAATTTGGTAGATGACGGCGCCGACGCAGAACGCCTCGACAGACTTGGCGCTGGCTTCAATGGCGGTCCCGACAACGTAAAATATGGTGGAAACAACGACAACTTCGAACCGGCCGAAAACATCGGCGATCTTGGCGGCAGTGGGTTGGGCAGCGACGGACACAACGCTTCGCAGCACATTGATGGTCGCCAAGTAGGAGTGTAAATTGTAGCTAGATGTTGCGTAGGGTTGGTAGGTTGACCGAACCTGACTGTCGAGTCCGTAGGCGTAGCCAACCAAGAAGATACCGAAAAATAGTGTGATGCGCTCTGTCGGGGTAAGAGAAGACGAGATGGCCTCCATCCGGGCCACGCCCGGAGACTTGGTGCCGCGAAAAAGAGAAGTTGAGCGCCTCCGACCAAGGTCGTTCCCCCTCTGTTGAGGCATTTGTTCTAGTGATGCATCGGCGTCTCTCGGGTCGCGGGGCCTTGGGAGGTTCCCCATCAAGGGAGCCACCTCATCAAATGAGGCCATCGCGGTCGGTCGAGTAGTTTGTCGCGACGTGATATCGTGGCTAGACCGTGCGATCTCCGGGTTGTTGCTGTCTATTGTGATGATGAACCGCGACCAAGAAGATGACCCGGTGATGACTCTCAAACTGATCAATCGGGGAGCCTGGAAGGGGTCAGAGGGGGGAATTGGGGATCAGATAAGATAACGTGATCTCGGCGGATCTAGCCGTGGAAATCCTTGGGTCGGGTCGGGTCAAGTTGCAGGAAGCGGGTCCCATTACATCCGTCGGTAGGTACCTACTCTTGGACCACTGATCCGAAACCGGCGACATTGGAGCCAGAAGGTTTGGTCAGGGCACAAAAAGAGGAAAGAGAATCCAGTGCAGGGATTGGGCTCGCGCATTCGGAAGGTGCTAGAGGTAATTAGGTACCTAAGAAGGCTAAGATTGCTTTCCGCGCCTTTCCTGCCAACCCTCCACTCGACACCCGTAACCAACTAACCGCCGTCAAACGACGGCTGCGTTACTAACTAATATGCCAAATCCCTGGATACTAGCTCTTCAAATATCCCAGAAGGGATGTCTACCCGGGTTTTACCGACCTTCGGGTGTAGACCCAAGCCCCGGAAGCTCTAGTCAGGAGGACATCCCCTCTTCATCCAGGCACTGATGTTCCGTTTCCCATACTGGAATAGCTACACCTGAAATGGTGTAGTACGAGTATGCATGACCTTGTCAAAGAACAAGTCTATGGGGCGGCGTTGGAAGCCTGATTCTGCTCCGAGGACCAACGTAAGTGACACAGCGCAGAAGAAGCACGCTCCTCGGCGTGGTTCCATTGTTTCGCCAGCCGGGGCGATTCTCAGGGTCGTGGGTACAACGCCCTGAGACGCAAGCAGGAGCGATCATCAGTCAGTCTGAGCGCTCTAAACGAGGCCGCTTCCATGAGTGGTACATAATGAGGTACGATTATCTAGTGGTAGCATGCGGAGATATTCCGTGCTCGAACTAAATTACAGCTCAGAGCTTCTGCATAGCGACGACATCGGAAGACTGGATGTATTCATCGTTGCTTTGGATCTCCTCCTGGAGCTCATCGAGGGAGATCTTGGCGTCCTCGACGACCAAGTTAATTTGCAACTTTTTGATACCGTAACCAATCGGAACAAGCTTGGAAGCACCCCAAACCAAGCCATCCTGCTCAATTCCACGGACCGCAGCCTCCAGAGCCTTCATATCAGTTTCATCATCTGCGGCAGCGGGTTAGTAGCCAGCATTGTGTACAAGCGCAGGCACGCGCAGGAGAATGCAAGGAACATACCCCAGGGCTTGACATCCATAGTGACAATACTCTTGGCGATTGTCTGTGGCTTTCCCGCCTTCTTCTTGCGGTATTCAGCAAGGCGCTCCTCGCGAATGCGAACCGTCTCTGCATCCTCCTCCTCGTCGTCGTCGCTGCCGAATAGGTCGTCGCTCTCATCGTCATCACCCCCGGCGGCAGCCTTGGGATTCAGCGTCGCCTCAATCGCGTCGGGGCCGTACGCCGTGTACGGCTTACTGGCGTCGCCGGCCAGCGTGGGGAATTCGTCCTCGTACGACGCGACGTGCTTGTACCAACGCGCAGAGTTGGGGTTCTTGGTCGCATCCGGCGCCGACTTGAGGGCCTTGAAGCAGGCGACGTCGGCCTGGGAAGGCGCGTAGCTGAGATAGATAGGAGCTTTAGCAAAGGAAACGCAGGAAAGAGAAGGGCATATGTGACGAGCTGACGAGCGAAAGTGGTGCGCTTACCCAGCGATATAGGAACGGGTCGAGAGCCATTGGTTCAGGCCTTGAGTAGTTGTCAGCAGGAAAGCAAGCAATGAGACGGCCCGCGTCCGGGCAGAACACTCACTGGCGAGGCCGGAGTCGGTAGTGAGGTCGGAGAAACCCATGTTCAGATGGGTCGAGGTTGGTGCGGCGGGGATTGGAGGTTGCGACTGTCTGGAGTGCTCGTTCCGTGCGATTCTGAAAAATGTGTCCCGACCCAAATACCCCGCCCGCAACGAAAAAAAAAATTGTGCTCCCAAAAACAACCCCGCCCCCGCCTCCGAGACAGTGCACGGTCCAAGGAGTGTTCGGATAAACCGCGCCCGACAAGAAAGACGAGAGGTGGACCTGGGACGGGAAGCGGGACCTGGAGTGGATCCATGGACACGGACGGAGAACGCAGTCCTCGTCACGTCCCGCTGGCTTAGTGATGCGTGTGAGACTCGGTTTCTTGTCCCCGCTGCCTCACAACTTGTTTATTTTCTTTCCACTTACCTGGTGTTAGGACGGTATTATTGCAGTGTGAGCTTAACTGATCCTCTTCTGCATCCCTAGGTACTAGGTAGCCATGACGCCGGTACACATGCGCCGTGAAGGCCCCTTCTTTTTACCTGGGTCTTGTCCACGGGCAGATGCCAGCCGCAACGCCGCTTACGACTTTTTTTTTTTGGACGTCCCGATGTCTGCAATAATAGCGAAAGGTGCCGAGGGCATTTTCGTCCCTCGGAGAGTTTTCACGATGACACCACAGGTCTCGACTGATTTATTTCCTAGAGATGATGTCGCGGAGCGAGTACCTACTCCTTGGCCTCTAGGTGCTGGAGGGCCTGGTCTTCTACACTTGCTTACGAGGCCATCCGACTGTCCTCCAGTCACGCAGTTTCACTTGCGCTTGACCCAACCGGCATCTTTGCACGCATTAGTGGCCAGTGGCCCTTGACCTCCTGGTATCTCATGGCGAAAAATGATAGCATGACGGCGATCCATTAAGTATTGTACGAGATGGCCGTGCTGTAGGTGGCCGAATTGGTCCACCCAAGAATGCCATTGAAAATATCCCAACCATGGCCGCCGTTGAGTTCGGGGCTGCAACACTAGGACTGGTCAGTATCGCTTACGGCGAGCAACGAGAAGGACCGCTCACGTTGACATGCCAGATACTCCTATCTATGTCGTAGGAGCCTGGGCCGGACCCTGCCTCTCCCACATCTGACCCGACTACCCTACCCTATTCCAGTGGCCTTGTTCAAAATATCAAACCGACCGAGCGAAGAGCCCAGCCGCGACGAGGTAGAGGAAGCAGGTCGACTCGACAAGAAAGATCTGTAGTCTCGCCATCGAGGCACCCCTGGGGTGGACTGTTAGCACCACCGAAATATTGAAGAACGACCTCGGGTGCCTCACTTGTATAGTATCCAACCGACAAAAGAACCGACGGCCAGGCCCACTACGACGGGAAGCGGGACAGATGTTGCGGGAGCGGAAAAGGTGACGCCAGCACCAAACACGATTCCTTCGATCCCTTCACGGAAGACTGTGATGAATGCGAGAATTAGCAGCGCATATTTCCCAACGACTTTTTCGAAGGAACTACGTCTAGCCCCTCCTTCGGTCGGTGCCACCATAGTCTTGGCTACCTTGAGCCGCCACTTGTCCTGCATTTTGCCTACCCGAAGCAGCGCAGCGCCGGTGACGTTGATTATGAGGGAGGCTACGAGGTAGAAGGTTCCTTCGTAGTAGTATTCGGCCGATTGCCAAACATTCGTCCCGGCGCGGTAGAACGTGCCGATGATGGCTCCACCGATCACCAAACAAAGGAAGACGCCGAGTGCCGTGCCAATCCAGACCTAACAGGATAACTATCATCAGCAAACTTCCGCGCATAGTCTGCTTCCCCGTTACGAAGTACGAAGTCACACGTACCTGCTTCACCATGGCTTTATACACCGCATCATTTCTTTCAGGGCCGCTCAGTGTCTGCTTCAGGAATGCGAGCAAGACTGAAACGATGATGCCGGCTTCGATCGTTTCGCGAAGTACAACGAAGAACACCGCTACCGAGAATACCTCAACGGCCATCTTAACGCCACTGTTTCGGATTTCAAGGGCGGGAACACGGTTGCAAGGGAAAGAAGGTAATTCAGCTACGCCTGGAAGCTGAAGAACGAAAACGACTGACGGAGAAGAAGGCCATCCCGGAGACCTTGGGGGACGATATCCTATCTAGGGGGGTAGCCATCCTCCCAAGTCGAGCATTATCTTGCTCGGCGCAACCTTTGCTGGGCCTGGTCGATCTGAGGAGCTGTAGCTCGGCAGTCAGCCCGTAAGTACGAGTTGTCCGTCGCGATCATACCAAGCCTACCGCCAAGGCCAACCCGGAATGCTTCAAATAATCCCCTTGATACGGATCCTTACATGTAAAGTGACCATCTTTGCGTGGAATAATAAGCAATCTTCCAACCCGAGGGGCGGTTCGAGTCGGCGGCTCGTACTTAGGAGCACCGTGAAGAATCCGGTTGTGGATGTTCCTAGAGCGAGAGAGAGGCCCTAGCGCCTTAGTGGCTCGATTTCCGACGCTCGGATTTAGCTCCCGCCTGTGGACCTTCAAACACGGGGCGACAATCATAATGTTAAGCCAAATTGGTAAATTGTTTGTCCACGGTTACCAAGGCATTACGTAGCGTCAGGGCGGCGCTATTGGAGGGAGGTTGGGCGTTGACAAAGGAGAGGAAGCGCCTCCATTTCTGCCATCTTCTCCTTTGCAGTCCTTGAAGCATAGCTTCGCACAAACACAAAATGCAGGCCAGCAAGGTTGACAGAGTCAAATCATCAAAAACGAGGCGGGTTTTCCTCGTTGCCTCATATATATCGGACTGGGTCATTCTCGTTGTAGCCGCAGCCGTCGGATACGTGCTAGGCAATATCACCCCCAACCGACGCCCTTTCAACCTCGATGACCGCGAGATCAGCTTTCCATTGAGTCCAAAGGAGACTGTTACCACGACCGTGCTCGTCCTCGTTAGCGTTGTTGCACCGGTCGCCGTTGTTTTCCTCGTCTGCCTTATTTTTGTCCCTGGCCCGACAACCCCGAAAGGTATTCCTCGAGCTCTACGGTGGAGGCGCAAGTTGTGGGAGCTCCATATAGGATGGTTGAGCCTCGCACTGTCCGTCGTTGGTGCCTGGTTCATTACGAGCTCCATGAAGAACCTCTTTGGTAAACCGCGTCCCGATCTCCTAGCCCGTTGCCAGCCGGATCTCTCTAGAGCCGCAAGTTACCTGGTCGGTGGCTTTAGGGACGGGTTTCAGGACGGACAACTGGTCTCGGCAGCGATTTGTAGGAACACTGACAAGGCAACACTTGACGAGGGATTCCGGAGCTTTCCGTCTGGCCACTCGTCTATCTCGGCCGCGGGGCTCATCTACCTCTCCCTTTTTGTTGCCAGCAAGTTCGCCATCGCCATTCCATTCCTCGCACCAGCTCGCGACCATGAAACGGATCTTCAACTCTCTGCCTTCCCATCTCGAAGTTTTGTAGATCCCGCAGCGTCGTCTTTGACCCAGCTCGGCTCCCGGGCCATCGAAGACCCCGCTACAGGATGCACATCGCATCACACGACTGTCTCGGCTGTGCGTCGGCGGGCGGCTGCTCCACCCTTATACCTACTAGTCATAGCGATTATCCCTTTTTTCGCTGCGATATTCATAGCCTCTACGCGGTGGTATGACTTCCGCCATCACGGGTTTGACATCCTCTTCGGCTTCGGGATCGGCACCGTTACGGCCTTTTTCTCATTCCGCTATTACCACCTGCCCATAAGACAGGGCGCCGGCTGGGCGTGGGGTCCACGGAACGAAGAGAAGGCCTTTTGGGCGGGACTGGGTAGCCAGAGCTACGCGACATGTAAGAGACTTGATACTTGGGCTGGCGAAGGACGTGGCGTAGTTTAATACTGTTACAGCGTCGACTTTGTGTACTAGCTTAGTACCGATAATTCATTTTCGAGACTTTCTCTTGCTAGGCATTCGTTACTTGCACCAGGAAAGATTCCTAATGCCATGTTTAACTAGGCCACCCATTACACGGCACTCGCGGGAGTTCACTTGACCATCAATGCCACATAATAACGCTGGGCATGCAAGCCACTACATAGTCGTCCCTGTCATATCCTTTAGGCCAAGTTCCGACATTGTGTAATTCCCGCCGGTCCCCCGAGAGGAGCACACATGTCACCCCACGCCATAAGTACCGGACCTGAACCCTGGGACGGGGGAGAGGCACTACTGAAGTGTAGTGCGGCTCACGCTCTAATAATGAACTTTGCGCGGTACCTGAGTAGATAGAATTTGAGGCGAATCATGTATCCTCTCGTATCGGTGTCTCTGTGTCGTCCTCCCGATCCCTTAGACGCAAAAACATCCACAGCATTAATAGGTCGTAGCAAGCCTTCAGCGCTCCTGCCCCTCCTAACAACACAATCCACAGACCCTTACCCGCCAGCAGACCAGCGAAGCCAATTCCCCCTGCTTGTGAAAGAGTTTTGGCGATATTCACAATACCCAACACCGCCGTTCGTTCGCTCGGGAGAACTGCAGCCGCGATGAATGCCTGCCTCGGTGCTTGGTCCATACTTTGAGTGCTCGCTCGTAGAGCGAGGAAGAGCATGGCGGTCCACGTTCCGGATTGGGTTGTGCCCGGGAAGGCGATCATAGCGAGGAAGGCAGCTGATGGGAGGTGCGTGAACACCATTGTCTTTAGTGGGCCAATGCGACGAGCCAAGGGTAGAGCAAGGAGGTTGGAAGCAGTGGCGAGGAGATTAGTAACGAGGAATAATGTCCCGAGAGTGGATGGCGAGAGAGAGTGGATGGTAGTAAAAAAGTAAGTGAGCCAGGAAGGTGAGGCCATGCCAGAGGCGAACGAGTCGAGAGCGAATAACAGGACGAGGCGGTAGAGGATTAAAAGAGACAGCGGGGATATCATCGGAAATAGTGACCGGACACGGTCGAACGGGGTAGTGTTGGGTCGTTTCGGCCCCGCGGGGGGGTGAGGTTCCCCCCCGGCTGCTCCATGATTCGGCAACAGGCCGTCCTCTTCCGTCGCGACTTCCTGACCTATGCCCTTGGCACGGCGTGTTTCTACGGCAGCTGTAAGATTAACGGTAAGAAGCAATTTTATCGCTCCCAGCGCTGCGTAAACAAGAAAGACGACCCGGTACGCAGCCGTTGTGGTCCACGAATCCAATCCCTGGAGCGCCTGGATCGTCCAGCCACATGCCAGCGTTCCCAAGGCAGCACCAGCTGTCCCAAATAGCGTGTACCAGGCGAGAATATCGCTACGCTTCTCCTTCGTCGTCAGCTGGGCAAGTATCGATTCCTCCACCGCCCGGAAAGGCCCGATTTCGTTGCCGCTGGGGCTGATGACCCCAAACACGCTCGCGAGGAGTAGAACCCAGTAGTTGTTGCTTGTACTGAAGACAAACCCGCTGGCAATCATCAAAGACGCCCCAGCTGATAGGACCCGCCGTCTCCCAACTTGGTCAGTGATCGATGTCAGGACTAAGCTGATGACCACGTCTCCAAGTAGCGTTAGCGTCATGAAGAGTCCGATTCGCTTGTCCGAAAAGCCTTTACTCGACAGGAACTGAACTAGGATTAGGAATGTGGCCCCGTAGGCGAACAGTCGAACGAAGCGTTGCAAGCATAGTATCTTGGTGTCATGGCAGGATCGGGCTATGCTGATGAAACCGCTTTCGGTCGCAAGGCGCGACGCCCAGGATGAGACTTCGAATGGCATCGCTGCAAACCAGGAGATTACCACTCGTTGGTTGTGAGTTGGAACTCGTTAAGGGAGACGGCGGACGACGAATCATCTCGTTGAATAATTAATACTTGACTCGAACGAGTCGGAGCCGAGCGGAGGAGAGGGAGGTACCTACGTAAGTACCCAGGTTCAATGTCGGCGGGTTTAAGGAGTGGGGCACCGTGGCTGCCCCACGCCTATCCACCGGCCGATGAACGAGATTTAATTATTTACCACTGCTCTGTACATCAGGTACGCATACAGATAGAAAAGAGGAAGTATGCGTACGGTATCCGTACATGTACCAGGCAAAGCACCTACCTAGGTATGCAGTGATGTGGCTCACTACTATCCATTCGTCTCCCGCTTCCCTTATAGGGTCAACGCCAAGGGAGGTCTGAAAAGACCGAGCTAGCTTGGTAGCACACTGGACCGATAGCTCCGAGATGGGCTAGCACCAGCCAAGTCGATAGACCCTTTCTGCCGAAAACCATGGCAATGGATCGCTCCCACGTCCAATTAGAAGGCAGGCACGAGGAAATAGGTACCCCTACGCACCAGTATCCAAGTAAGGTACCTTACCTTGCCTAGTATTCAATGCTAGCCAACCACCCAGACGCCCGCCCAACTTCCTGATGTGGCCCTCACATAACTACAAATTTGCAAATCCGCCAGCAGAGGATCCTTATTGTCGACCGATTTAGTTATTCCGTCCGGAAGATAGAATTTTAAACTTAGGTACCTTTCTAAAGGACAATATTACAGGCGATAATCCCTGCTCTTTTTATTTAATTGATACGCCTACGGCCCTATAACCACCCTCGAGAGGATGGCCGTCCTTTATCTCTACTGACTAGTATTTATTTCCCTATAACAAAACCCTTGCCAACTGCCACTTGGGACAGATTCTATTTCTTTTGCACGTACGCAAAAGCAAGACGCCGGAAGCCTAAAACAACATTACTGCTCCTTGGCCTACCATTTTAGTTGAAGTCTGGCCTTTATTTAAACTACTTAGTGGTATTAATGTGGCAAAGGTTGAGATATTTCTTGCCTCTAAGGACAGAGGAGTTATCTGTTGGCCATATCAATTAGTCTAATAGGCCTATATGCGGAATAGCTTCGGGACTCTTTGCTTTGAGCATTTAAAGCTACTTGCACGACTACTACTACCTCTCTATCTCGATGCTCAAAGTGTCTGATAGGAAGGCCTTACAGTCCGTGCCGCCCCTCAAAAGACTTTTTTGTTCATTACAAACGCAGTGTCACACAGGTCTAGGCAGTCTTCGTGCTAGCGGAGCTTGTAGAAGAATGGGGACTCTCTCTAGTCCTTCCTTCACGTTGGCTAAGTGTGTGAATATAACCCACCGCAATACACTCAAGGCGAGGAAGCCGGCCATGATTGAGTAGCCGGCGATGCCCAATGTTACCCGAGAATGCTCGGGGGCGACAGAGAGGGTATCCGAGGCCCATCTATGGCAAACTACTCAAGTAGGTAATTACCTACGTATGGAGTTGAGAATGGGCTTTTATTTACTTTACCGGGGGTCGCTGCCACAGAAAATTAGCATACAGCAGAGTGGTAGTCTCCGAAGTGCCAAAAGCTAGGTAGATATACTTGAGACAGATTCGACAGTGGAAATTCGATAGCCGTCCAGCCCGCGGAGCCTGATATACTGGAGATAGGAAGGCCACGACTCTTTGATGGATGAGATGCTGGTAATCACTAATTAATGGTCGTTGGTACAAGGTTCCTATTGGTGCCATGCCGAATACAAGAGCCGCAGAAGTGAAGAGATGGGCTGTGTCGATGAGCCAGGACAGATAGCAAAATACAGAGTAAACTTATTTTGAGAAACGGAAGGAAAGAATCTGACTGCTAATGGGATGGGTACCAAAGGGCCGGGTTTCTGACGACCAAATGTGAGCGCAGTTCTAGCGATAGACGCCGACACGTAACGCGTAAGCACACAGAATCCTTGAACCCTTGTTAGGCAAGACCCTCAAGCCGTGCCAGTCCCCGCAGTGTGAAACCTGTTGTACCGCGGGGCATTAGGTGGTGTTAAGAGGTTGCCTGCGTTGAGTCATTCAGGAGACAACACGCAAGCAACTGGGAACGAGGCAATCTCACATCGAGGAATTGTCAATATGTTAGATGAGTTCCGTAGCAAGCTTGGTAGAAAAAGTCGCGGCTAGTCTGTAGGCGCGTATAATGCGACTTCTTTCGGTTTCGGGTTGATGTTCGTGAACCGGGTTCTCGACCTCAAAATGAAACCGACTGCCACCGATTTTCCTGGCTCGACGTAAAGTCTTAAACCAACAGCACTCCGGGTAAGTCGAAGCGGAACCTAGGCCCCGACCGGCCGATGAGATGAAGTAGCCCAACAATTCTGAAGGCTCACAACCCGGTAGATGGATCTTCCGTATCTCCAACCAAGGTGGTCATGTTGTAATAGCACCAGGAGGAAGTGTCTGTTGCTAGCCGAAGGGGGGCCTAGATCTGATCGGAGCGGTCGGTGATGCAGGATAGGGAATTGAGCTAATGCGTACCCTATATGCGCTCCAATGGAATTTGAGGATGGAATTGCGGCAGAAGTCCCCAGAGGGAACAGATCGTCCTTCGGACACTACTACTCTAGATATCTCCCAATTGGCTTTGGGGAAACGGGTTTGGCCTCGCCTCTATTAATCAGATCGTTATCTCGGGCTATAAAATATATGACTGTCGAGTTTGTTCTTTCTCTTGCAATATTTATCTTCCATGTCACTTCCCATCCATGTGCTCAAGAACAATGGTGTTCTTTAGATTGACGACCATCGTCGCGTCCTTCATTGCAACCTGCACGGCCGTCGAGATATATGTCGCCTCGTCTGGCGGAAACGCTACAAGTGGCCATCAGTATGGCTTTCTGCACGAGGTGAGGGTGAGCGACAGCATAGACGTACTCGATAGAGCTAACGGCCCACGACTTTAGGATATAAACAACTCCGGCGACGGCGGCATCTACGCAGAGCTGATTCGAAACCGGGCATTCCAGTTCAGCCCGAGGTACCCCGTGTCATTAGATGGCTACCACCCCGTTAACGGCGCTGTATTAAGCGCGAGGACTTCAAGTAACCCGCTTTCGTCTGCCCTTCCGGTGTCCATGAATGTCGCAGCCGGTGAGTCACCGGGTGTCGTAGGGTTCTCCAACGAAGGTTATTGGGGAATGGACGTGAAGAAACAGAAATACACCGGTTCTTTCTGGGTTAAAGGAACCTATGAAGGGGTTTTTACTGCTTCCCTGCAATCCGCTCTAGATGAAGAGATCTTCGGAAGCGTTGAGATCGAATCTAACGCTCTCCCGGGCAAATGGGTCGAGCATGCGTTTGAGTTACTCCCGGTGAAAAATGCCCAGAATAGCAACAATACGTTTGCAATCACCTTCGATCCAACAGTGCGTATTGTGCGCCATTTTTGTATTTGCGATTTTCTCACGTTGTATAGGGCACCGCAGATGGATCTCTCGACTTCAATCTTATCAGCCTGTTTCCCCCTACCTACAAGGGCCGAAGAAACGGGTTGCGTATTGATGTTGCCGAGGCATTGGAGGGTTTACATCCCGTACGAAACCAAACTTGTTAACTCTTTAGGTCATTAATTACTGAATTCTTGCGTACTTAGACGTTGCTCCGATTCCCTGGTGGCAATATGCTCGAAGGATACGATAATGGGTCCTGGTGGGACTGGAAGGATACTCTTGGACCGCTTCAAAACCGACCAGGCTTCCAGGGTGTTTGGGGATACCAGCAAACCCATGGCCTTGGACTTATGGAGTACCTAGAATGGGCCGAGGACATGAACCTGGAGATTGGTGAGAATACTGCTTTTCCGCTTCGAACTTGCCTGAGGTGGTTTCTAATCTAGACTAGTTGTCGGTGTATTTGCGGGATTGTCGCTTGACGGACACGTTACTCCCCGAGAAGGATTGAAGGCATTCATTGACGATGCCCTTGACCAGATCGAGTTCATCCGTGGGCCAGTTGACTCCAAATGGGGTTCACGTCGTGCAGAACTCGGCCATCCCAAGCCGTTTAAACTCAACTACGTCGAGGTCGGAAACGAGGACTGGCTTGCGGGGGGCGAGGCAGGCTGGAAGTCATACCAGAAATATCGGTTTCCGATGTTCTTGGAGGCTATCAGCAAGATATACCCCGATATCCAAGTGATCGCGTCTGGGTCAACCTCCGACGGATACAAGATTCCAGCTTCTGCGATTGGTGACTACCATCCCTACCGCGAACCCGACCAGCTCGTAGATGAATTCGACAGGTTCGATAACGATATCGGCAGCATCGTTGGTGAGGTCGCAGCCACCCATCCCAATGGTGGCACCAGCTGGGACGGCGGGCTTCGCCCATTCCCGTGGTGGATCGGAACCGTGGGGGAAGCTATCTCGATGATCGGCTACGAGCGTAACGCGGATCGCATTATGGGAACCTTTTACGCCCCAGTTTTGCGAAATATGAACCGCTGGCAATGGGCCGTCACCATTGTGCAGTATGCTGCCGACCCAGCCATGACCACACGCTCCACTAGCTGGTACCTCTGGGAGTTGTTCGCCGGGCACCCCATGTCGCACACCCTCCCCACAGCATCGAACTCCGACTTTGGTCCGCTGTATTATGTTGCCGGTACTAATCAGGCCGTGGGGTCTTTTATTTGGAAAGGTGCCGTCTACAACACCACTCGCAGCGCAGATATTCCAGTTTCAGTCATCTTCAAGGGCGCCGAGTCCCGTACTAGAGCTGCTCTTACCATTATCACCAATCCTGGGGGCGATCCTTACGCATACAACGACCCCCATAGCGGCCGCAATATTGTCAACAGAACCACACATGTTGTTGTATCAAATAAAGACGGCGCTTTCGAGTTTAGCATGCCTGAGTTAAGCGTTGCGGTGCTGGATACAGACTT
>Ga0164242_10003177_pt1 | contig 18810 bp, 17 predicted proteins | sample OricomgcompostMG_FD_108783 | JGI IMG/M metagenome (GOLD analysis project Ga0164242, IMG submission 108783) | Miracle-Growth compost microbial communities from Emeryville, California, USA - Original compost - Miracle growth compost (MG) ... | reverse complement strand
ATCAAGCAAAAGAGGACTGCTTGAACTCGGATGAGATAGCGGATCGCCTCTACGGTCTTCGGGTGTATAATTTGGCTTTGTTTTATCCCTTTGGCTTTTTTTCGTGGTATCGGCGGGAACTTCTTTAGAAAGAAGTTTGTATACAGGAGAGTAGCTCTCTCCATAAGACACCCAAGCTACTAATGAAATAGCAGTGAGTCCAAACAGGAATAGGATATTTTGACTTATTTTGAACAAAGAGTATAAAAAAATTTACTTAACCGTTTTTTAAGGCCATCTTTATAAGGTTCTCTAAGGATATTTCCTTTTCTTTTTGGAGAACACTTTTGATGCTTTTTTCTGCTGCATTTTTTTGAATGCCCAATGTAACTAGTGCGGATAACGCTTCATTTATAAGGGTATTGTGTGATGGATTGGGCATTAGGGGTGTTGATGTAAAATTATACTCCTTCTTTATTTTATCTTTTAGTTCCAATATCAATCGTTGGGCTGTCTTTGCTCCAATGCCTTTTATGTTTTGAATAGCCTTTTGGTTTTCTGAAGCAATGTATTCTGCCAACTCTTCAGCTTCTGTTGAAGAGAGAATAGCCAATGCGGTATTAGGCCCAATTCCTGAGACAGAGATAAGATCCAGGAAAAGCTTCTTTTCTTTCGCTTCTATAAATCCATAAAGAATTTGTGCATCTTCTCTTACATGTAAGTAAGTGAGCAATTTACAACGTTCATTTTCTTTTATACCGGCATAGGTTGTCAGAGAAATTTTTATCTCATAGCCAACGCCATTGGCTTCAATAATAACATACGCAGGCTCTCTTACGGTAAGCTTTCCATCAATATAAGCGATCATAATGTATTTTTCAGCATGTGTGATTGTGCATCGACAACGGCAATGGCTGTCATGTTTACAATTTCCCTTACAGAACTTCCTAGTTGGAGTACATGAACGGGTTTGCGCATACCCATTAGTATAGGCCCGATGGCCTCCGAACCACCTATCTCCTGCAACAATTTATAGGCTATATTTCCGGATGCAAGATCGGGGAATATAAGGGTATTTGCTCCCAATTGTGCGAGTTTACTAAATGGATAAAGCTCTTTTTGAAGTTCTTTATTTATGGCAATATTTGCCTGTATTTCACCATCTATTATTAAATCGGGAAATTTTGCTTTTGCTAAAGCCGTTGCTTTAACAACCTTTTCCGGGACTTCCCCTTTCCCGGATCCGAAATTAGTATAAGATAGTAAGGCAATTCTTGGGTTTGTATCGAAAAAACGCACTGCCGAGGCTGTTAAACCAACAATATCTACCAACTCTTCGGCAGTAGGATTCCTATTTACCGTTGTATCTGCAAAAAAGAACGTTTCGCTCTTGTTGCTTATTATATACATTCCTGCCACCCGTTTTGCCCCTTCTTCCACACCAATTACTTGCAAAGCTGGTTTTATGGTTGCCGCATAGTCCATCGTAAGCCCCGAAATTAAAGCGTCTGCTTCTCCCGTTTCTACCATCATAGACCCAAAGTAATTTCTTTCCTTCATGAGCCGGGTAGCTTCATATAGGGTTAGCCCCTTTCTTTGCCTTTTCTCGAAAAGCAATGTCCCAAAATGTTCCCTCTTCGCTTTTTCATCTGCCGGATTAATAATTATACATTTTCTTAATCCCAGTTTATGTTCTTTGATGAGGTTTAAAATGGTTTCTTTTCTCCCCAAAAGAATAGGCTCTGCAATTCCCTCATCTACAATTAGCTGAGCTGCTTTCAAAATTTTGTAGTTATCCGCTTCTGCAAAAACAATACGCTTAGGGTTTTGCCGTGCCCTTGAAATAACCCGGGACATTAGCTTTTGGCCTATTCCAATGCGTTGGAGAAGTTCTTGCTCATACTTTTCCCAATCTTCGATATGCTTTCTTGCAACTCCCGATGCCATTGCCGCTTTTGCTACTGCCGGGGAAATCGCTGTAATGAGCCTTGGGTCCAAAGGTTTTGGAATAAAATAGTTTCTCCCGAAGGCTATCTTCCGATCACCGTAGGCTTTATTTACGATGTCAAGTACCGGTTCTTTAGCAAGCCCTGCCAGTGCTTTTACGGCAGCAAGCTTCATTGCTTCGTTAATTTCCTTTGCCCGCACGTCTAGTGCACCTCTAAATATGTAGGGAAACCCTAATACATTGTTTACCTGATTGGGATGGTCGGAACGCCCGGTTGCCATTATAATATCTGCCCGTGTTGCCAGAGCAAGGTCGTAGCCTATTTCCGGTATAGGGTTGGCAAGTGCAAAAACAATAGGATTGGCTGCCATTTTAAGTAAACCTTCGGGAGACAGTACATTCCCGGCAGAAACACCTAAGAACATATCCGCATTTTCAAGTGCCTCCGAAAGCGTGTTTATATCTTTATCGGTAGCAAATTCAGCATGAATAGGGTTTAAATTTTCCCGGTCATTTCGGATAATTCCCTCTATATCACTTAAAATAATGTTTTCCTTCTTTGCACCTAAATGTACATAGAGTTTTACACAAGCAATGGCTGCGGAGCCGGCACCTGAAACAACTATTTTTATGGCATCTATTTTCTTATTTACCAGTTCAAGGGCATTTAGCAAAGCTGCGCTGGATATGATTGCTGTTCCATGCTGGTCATCGTGCATTACCGGGATATTCATTTTTTCCCGAAGCCTTCTTTCAATTTCAAAACACTCGGGGGCTTTAATGTCTTCTAAATTTACGCCTCCAAAAGTAGGCTCCAAAGCCGAAACAATTTTTATAAACTGCTCCGGATCTTTACAGTCCACTTCAATATCGAAAACGTCTATTCCGGCAAACTTCTTAAATAAAACGCCTTTCCCTTCCATAACGGGCTTTGCTGCTTCCGGACCAATGTCGCCCAAGCCAAGCACTGCCGTCCCGTTTGAAATCACTGCCACCAAATTTCCCTTTGCAGTATATTTATATACATCCTCCGGATTTTGGACAATTTCCTTACAAGGTTCTGCAACTCCGGGTGAATAAGCCAAAGCCAGATCGAGTTGAGAACTTAACATTTTTGTAGGAACAACCTCTATTTTACCTGCAGGTGCTTGGCTATGGTAGTTTAAGGCATCTTCCTTACGAATATTTAAAGGCATAGAACTCGGACTTTTTAAACGTCGATTTTAGAGGATAGGGAAAATAGTGCTTTTTACGATTGCTTGTAAGCCTTTTTCTATCACTCTGATCTTAAATTAATCTGTAAATTTATCATTTTTCAGGCGGAAAAAAACTTTGTTTATAATATCCTGTCAATTTCTTAGGGGCTTTTTTTAAATAGGACTTCATATCGCTCTTTTATAAAAAACCCTTTTGGATGGAAAAGAATAAAGAAAGTGTAACTTGCTTTGGAATACCTTTATGGACAAAAGGATACTTAGAAGCCCGTTTTCAAGCACTTATTAATTTACAGGACGTATGCTCTTATTTCAACGTCCCAGTCCTGCTTTTTATTTGTAGAAAGGGTCTCTCTGCAAAGGAAAAAACAAATAACATTTTTTATCTTAAAGAGATTACCTAAGAAAGGGAGGGCAAATCACGAACTCAAAAAAAACATTTATAGGATTGACTCGGTGGACAGGAATTATTTTTTTAGGAATCGTTGGACTGTTACTGCTGTTTTTTCTGTTAACCCGCATACCTCAAGTGCAAAACAGGTTGGCACAGGTTGCCGCAGATAAGCTATCTGAAACCTTAGATACCAAAGTAAGGATTGATAAGCTGGCATTACAACCTTTCAATGGAGTAACTTTAGAAAACGTACTTATTCTTGATAAGGGAAACGATACACTTTTGTATGCGCATAAAATAGATGGGAGCATAGATCTTAAAGCACTATTTAATAAAACAATAGAACTGGAAACAGTATATTGGGGAACAGGGTTGTTAGACATAAAAAGAACAAAGGCTGAATTTAATTATACCTTTATTTTAAAGGTCTTAACCTCTGATACAACAACAAAGAACAATTGGGGTTTTGAAATAGGAGACGGGGTTTTAAAAGATCTTGTATTCCGGTATGCTGATTTTCAAGAAGGGATAAGCCTTGTAGCCGATTTTAATAAAGGAGCAGTTGATTTGCACCAAATGCATTCGGAAAACGGGAAACTCCTTGTAGAAAGCCTGAATATACAAGGCTTGCGCTCAAGGCTGGTGATTTTTGATCCGATTGATAAGGACACCTCCATTCATTCAGGGAAAAAACAAGCACAAAATAGCACTCCTCTGGGATTTAGAAATGTTTATCTTTCCAATACCTCTTTTCAATACACGAAACAAGGGGCAGCAATTGCTGAAAAAGGAATCGATTGGAATAATTTAACAGTTTCCAAAATAAAGGGACATTTTTCTGCGATAACCATTGCAACCGACCTTTATAAAGGGCAAATAAATCATCTTTCACTCCAGGAAAAAAGCGGGTTTCAACTAAGCGATTTAACGGCTACCATCGCTGCCCCATTGCCGACCCTAAAAATTAATGTACGTTTTCTTTCAACACCGCAATCCATGCTTGGAAAAAAACTTGCCGTTTCCTTTCCCGACATAGGAAAACTTGCAGAAAACCCAGGGAAAATAAGCCTTACGGCAAATTTCGATTCAAGCTTTATTGCAACAAGAGATATAGCCTTTTTTTATCCACCGATTGATACTATTCCTTTTCTGGAAAAGGAAAGAACCTTGTTAGAAGGAAGCCTTTCGGGAACAATTGAAGATCTTGCTGGGGACAATTTGCTTGTTCGTGTAAATGAAAATCAGTTTTTAAGAAGCAGTTTTAAATTAAAAGGATTGCCCGGTTTAAAGCAACTAGCGTATGGGGTACAACTCGATTCCTTTCAAACAAAGGCTTCCACTATAAACGAATTTTTTTCCATACCGCCCACTGTAAACTTCTCCGGACTCGGGGAAATTACTATTCAAGGGCATTTTGCAGGAACAACAGACTCTTTAAATGCAAACGCAGGGGTTTCTACCTTTTTAGGAAGTGCTAAAACAAGTTTGGTGCTAAAACACTTTTCAGACTCAATACCTTATGTTCAAGGCAACATTGCTTTGAAGCAAGTTGCTTTGGATAAGCTTTTAAAGAACCCTTTATTGGGAAAAGTAACGGCAACTGCCCGTGTTTATACAAAGGACAAGGCGATCATTGTAGATACCGGAAATATTCAATCTATTGTTTTTAAGGATTATAAATATCAGGATATAACCTTTTCGGGAAAATATGCAGCAGATACTATAAATGCAAAGATCCTTTCGAAAGATGAAAACCTGCAAGTGTTGCTCACAGCAAAAGCAGATTTACGGGCTAAGCCTATATATGCGTTAGAAGGGACAATTGAAAAAGCGGATTTACAAGAATTAAATTTCTCGCAAACACCCTTAATTATTTCAGCATATATTAAAAGTAAGTTTTCCGGTACCACGGTTGATAGCCTTCGGGGAAATCTTTTTGCTGAAAATGGAATCCTTCAAACAGCTAAAAAAGGCTTTTCCATAGATTCATTAGAAGTAGTGAGTTCTATGGAAGGTAACAAGCGGAAAATAACGATCCAGTCTACAGATTTTAAATTAAATATTGAAGGGCAATATAGCATTACTGCATTACCGGCTACTTTCCAGGATATTGCACATCGCTATTATTCAAAAATCCCCAAAGCAGAGCAAACAACTGCCGCACCTGTAAAAATACAGGCAACAATAGAAGACCGGGCAGGCCTGGTTACTTTGTTTATACCGGGACTTAATACGGTTAAAAATCTGAAAATATCTGCTGTTTATAATAGTGATTCTGATTCTTTAAAAATGAAGTTTTCCCTCGATCAGATAGCATATAATGATGTGGTTTTAAATTCGCTGAAAGGAAAAATTGCGGGAGACCAGAAAAAGCTTCTTGCAAAAACTACTGCTGCATCGGCTTCTGTAAATGCCAACTTTACGCTTTCGCATCCACAAATTGAAGCAACAGCCCAAAATGATACCTTAGATTTTTTACTGGCTCTAGCAGATTCAGCTTCAGATATGCAGCTTGCTTTAAATGGTATTTTGACCAACGACCATGACACTTTAAACCTTACTATCCCCAAAGCCAACATTATACTTCGGGGAAACCAATGGAAAGTAGAAGGAAGCCCAGTCCTCCGATATGCCAAAAACTATTTGGGCATTCATAATTTTCTGCTTACGGCAAAACCGGATCAACAAATTGTATTTCAAACAAAGCAGGAGGGAGCAAAAATACGGTTGTCCTCGGAATTTAGAAATGTACGACTCGGCGAGCTGGCAAATCTTGTAGGCTTAACATATGAGCTGGATGGTCTAATAAATGGCACAGCACAAATCACAGACCCTCTGGGAAATGCTTCCTTTGCAACAACATTTAGAGTCGATAGTATGCAGGCAGATAAAACAGCTTTAGGCTCTTTGGCAGTACGCGCCTCAAAAGCAGAAAACAATCCAAAGCTTCAAATAAACGCAAGGCTCTCCGATACAATAAGTGCTTTAGAGATAAAAGGAAGCATGAATATTGAAGAAAAAGAAACCGCACTGAATTTCACAGTAAGTGCAGATACTGTAAGTACTGCAAAATTTCAGCCTTTTATAAAAGATTTTGTTTATAAACTGGAAGGCAAGGCATCTGCTCAAATGCAAATTACAGGAACCTTGCAAGAGCCTGTTTTGGAAGGACATATTACCCTAAATGGCAAGAATACAATCGGCTTGGAAGCAACAAAAACAGAATATTTACTGAAGGATGAGACGGTTTATTTTTCCCCAAACCAAATAGCCTTTGACACCTTAAACATTTTCGATACAAAAGGAAATAGGGCTATCGTAAAGGGAAATATTGCGCATAAAAGCCTAAAAGAATTTGTTTTTGACCTTTCCCTTTCGACCAGCAATTTCTTATTTATTAATAGTTTGGGAAAAACCGGTCTTCCTTTTTACGGGAAAATTTTTGCCAGCGCAAACCTTTTGGTAGAAGGGCCACAAGAGGCTATCCGGGTAAACCTAAATGCTGTAACCGAAAAAAACAGTGTAATATTTATGGATTTGGAGATGCCGGAAGCAAATTATGCTACACCAAGCTTTATTCACTTCACAAGCCCGGACTCGACAAGGGCAATTGCTTCCCAAGAAGAAGATACTACAACATTGCAAGCACCCTCTTCTTTTGCCTTTGCGCTTTCGGGAGGAGTAAAAGTAACCAAAGATGCCCGCTTTAATCTTGTGATTGACCCGGTAAATGGAGATAAGATTACAGGACAAGGGGAGGGCGATTTTACATTTAGCTTCGACACTGAAAATGACCTGAATCTTTTCGGCACATATATGCTTGATGAAGGCACATACACCTTTACTTTTTTAGATGTTATCAAGAAAAATTTTAAGATAATAAAAGGTAGTTCAATAACCTGGACCGGAGACCCTCAAGCGGGTATAATGGATGTTACAGCAACTTATACAACAGAAGCTTCCAGAGCCCCATTGATTGCAGATCAAATAAATAACCTGGCAGGTCCGGAAGCACGAGCCGCAAGAAGAGCCATGCCCGTATCTGTTTTTTTATTCTTAAAAGGAAATCTTGCCAGCCCGGCTATTACTTTTAAAATCGAAGCACCGGAAACAACTTCTGAAGCAGGTATATCAAGCTTGGTAACCAATAGATTGGAAGAAATAGAAAACACACCTTCGGAATTAAACAAGCAAGTATTTGGGCTTATTGCTTTCAATCAGTTTATGCCCTACGACCAATTTGCCATTCAAGGTGGGGGTGGAGGGGCTTCTCTGGCAGCACAAAGTGTAAGCAGGATGCTAAACAGTCAACTGAATCGCTTAACAGAAAAGGTTGGCGGCGTTGACATACAACTAAATGTAAAAGCAGGAGACCAGTTAAATACAGCTTCTGTTGGTTTTATGGCAACCAAAGCTATTTCCGACCGGCTTTCTGTGAGCATTGGTGGCAATACCGTAAGTTCGCAACAGTATGGTAGCGGACAAAATTATTTGGGTGATTACAGTGTCTATTATCGCTTAAACGATGCAGGAACAATAAATCTTAAAGTATTCAGTAAAAGTCAAAAAGATGCTTACACGGATTTTATACAACAGGTATCCGGTATATTACTTCAACATAGCAAGCAATTTGATAAACCAAAAGATATTTTTTAGGCTTGCTTTGCTTCTTCTTTTTTCAAACGGGTAAGCACTTTTTGGCTAAAATGGGTAACCATTTTAAGGATAATAAATCCAACTACTGCAGAAAGCACAAGGCTTATAACCTCAAAGGTATGGGGATCGATTAAATGTTTTTTATGAAAGTTGGCAACTCCCCAAAGATTCCGAGGTCCCCGGACTTCAAAAAAGTGCGATAAATAATTGTAGGAAAGCAATCCGGCGATATACCCGATTCCGGTATTGAAAAACTCATGGACAAACTCCTTGTACAATTTACGCTTTGAAAGTAATCCGGCAACCTTGCTAAGGAAATCATTTAACTTTTCCTCCATATTTTATAATTTTTCCCCTAATTTACGATTTCATTTATTAACAGAAATATTTTAAGTTATAACAGCAAAGCAAATGAAAAGAAATACTTTACACTTATTAATACTTCTTTCTGTCCTTGTTCCTTTTAACCTTTCGGCACAATCTATGTTGGCCGCAGCGAAAAAAGACGGCAAATGGGGATTTATAAATGAAAAAGGGGCTTGGATTATTCCCCCAAAATATGATAAAGTGCTTTCCTTTAAAGACGGATTGGCAGCTGCCAATAAAGGCTATACATATAATCCAAAAGCGGTTGATAAATGCTTTCCGGGAAAGTGGGGTTTTATAAATACCAAGGGGGAGTGGGTAATTAAGCCCAAATTTGAGTCCGTAAGCAGTTTTCAGGAAGGATTGGCAAAGGTAAACATTGGAGCCGCTTATAGGAACTATCAGGGAATACAACTGATGGGAGGTAAATGGGGATTTCTACAAAAAGATGGCACGTGGTTTATAGAACCTAATGATACCTTGTTTGCTAACTTTTCTGAAGGTTTATGTGCTTTTAAAGTCCCCAAAGGGTCTTACTGGGGCTATATGGACAAAAATAAAAAGGTGGTGGTGAAGCCTGTGTATTGGGCGGCTCATGATTTTCATGAGGGATTGGCTGCTGTAATGCAACAAGATTTTACCTTTATTTTTATTAATAAATCAGGAAAGCAAGCTTTCCCAAAGGCATATCAGAAGGCTTTTGAATTTGCCAATAACAGGGCTTTTGTAAAGGAAACAACAGGCTTACCTACCTTTATTGATACAAGAGGTACCTATTTCTTTAAAATAGAAAACCTGATTAAGGACGAAAATATCCATTTGAAATTTTCCGAAGGCTTGGTAAAGATACCGATTCAAACCACAGGGAACATAAAAGTGGGTTTCGCAGATATAACCGGAAAGTGGATCATAAAACCGATATATGATTTAGCAGATGATTTTCACGAAAGTTTGGCTTTGGTTTTTAAAGATAGAGTTTATCATTTTATTGATAAAAAGGGGAAGGAAATTATTGACTTGAAAAGTGAATATGTAGAAAACCCTAAAACTAAAATTATTTTTAAAGGAATTCCTCATCCCAACCTGGGCTATTTTAGTGAAGGACTTTGCCGGGTAAAAGATATAGATAAATGGGGTTTTATAGACAAAAGCGGACAAGTTGCTATTCCTTTTCAATTTGAAAATGTCCTGGATTTTACCAAAGTAGAAGAAGAAAAATGAAAATTATTTAAAAAAATTGCAACCCCACTTTGAGTGCTTCGTATAAGCATATAAGTATATTTTGTTTTCATATTCTTTAAGTGCACACTTCAGACAACCCTTCTCTGCCCCTTAGACGGATCTGGAGTGTGTTTTTTTATCTGCATAATTCAGCACCCTTCTCTTTCTACAATATAATAGCCCTTTCCTTCTATACTTTGCTTATTCTCAGTACTTACCATTTCTACCGGATTGAAATTGCACTTGTTTGAAGTAAGCCCCTGCCCTTCTTGCCCTTTTGCTTTCAAGTATTCTTTTCCATAAGCATGTATACGGGAAGCTTCCTTTGTTTCTTCAGGAACAATAATGTCAAAGTGCATTATACTTCCGTCTTTTTTTGTAACATACGTATCCCAAATTGCTGCTTTCATACGATTTAACTCTTTAATTTTAACCTATTCAAAATAATTTCTATACTTGATAAGATAATTTTCCATGATTTCAATTGTTTCCCTGTCATGCCCCTTTCCTAAATGATCAATCTTGCTTTTTAAGGGTATTAAATAATTGTGCAATTGTGTATATCCTTCTTCTTTCATCGTACATTTTTTCAGTATTTCCACAATCGACTTATCCAAAGCCTCCTGTAAAGCCTTTACATCCTTCGTTTCTCCATTTTGTTGTGCATTAATTAAAGAGAGCATATTTTCTATTTCCCGATCCGTTTCGACATTGGCTTTCCATACCTGCCCTTTGTCCAGTTGTATTTTCTCAGAACGGCTCTTTGCATTGTGGTTTTCGTTTTGATGATTGCTACATCCTACCATAAAGAATACAAACGCAAGAAAAAAAACAAAGAAACAGCTTTTCCTTTGAATTTCTTGCTGCTGAATGCTTATGAATAAAAAACCGAATTTAATGCTTTTCGTATTTGCCATGTATCATTCTGGAAACAATGCCTTTTTGACTTCCCAATTCTGCGAATAAAACCCCACCGAGGTGAAGTGCTATAAAGGAAAGAACGTAGTATATGGAAAGAACATGTATAGATTCCAAAAAGGCTTTACTGTCTTTCGAACCGTTTACGATTAAAAAACCGGTAACAAGCGATATCCCTATAAAAGTATAAAACACAATATACACCCAGGACTCAAATTTTTCCCGAAGAGTGCTCTCTTTGGAAAAAGGGCTTTTGAACGCTGCCCCCGCAAAAGCCATGTACAATAAACGAAGTATATACAAGCCTATTAGAGTATAACCGGCGTATATATGCCAATTCCACATAGGTTTTCGTATGTTTTTTGCAATTTTTATTGCGTCTGCTTCCGAAACATGTACTTCTATAGAAATAAGACTATTGCTTATAATTTCGGCCATATTGTTTTTATTCATCCAATTTAGGCGAAGGAAAATAGTAAAAAGTAAAAAAAGGATACAAAATGCTATAGACCAATGAAGAATCCGATGTGCTATACTTAAATTTTTTAATTTCATAAAGTTCCTAATTGTTTAAACAAGGTTATTCTGAGGAATTGGGAAACGATCCTGTATTCCTTCGTTTACTATAATACCAAGATCTTTCTGCAAAAACAAGCCTTTGGAGTAGGGAAACATAAGCTTTTCGCCATTTTTTTTGAAAAAGCAGGTTATGCATAAATACGCATTTCTCTGCTGCAGACTTACTTCCTACAATCCCCCAAGACCAAGAGATGAAAGCTTTAGGGGAACTGTATATGTAAGAAACTAGAATTATGTTTAGACGGGCATCAATTAAAACCTTTATAAATATGACGCTAACCCGGCATTTATTTGAAACAAAATTGCAACAAAAATTCGTAACGAAGACACTGCCTTAAATTTAAAATTTTGTAATATTTGCAAATGTAAGTATGGGCTTTCGAACGAACTAAAGACTTTAATTCTTGAACATAAGGGACAAACTGTGATGACGACGACACAAACAATAAAAGAATTGACAAAAATTCCAGGTGTTGGAAAATCTATTGCCAAGGACTTATTAAACATTGGTATCACAAAAATTGACGACCTAAAAGGCAAAGACCCGCAAATATTATTTGACCTTTCAAATCAATTTGCCGGTTGTGTTCAGGACAGGTGTTTGCTTTATGTTTTTAAGTGTGCCGTTTATTTTTCAGAAACCCCCGAAGATGAGCAAGACAAGGAAAAACTAAAATGGTGGAATTGGAAAGATAAAAATAAGAATTGATTTCGCACGTGCGTATTGACAAAACCTGAAGACGAATTCTATTCAATAGAAAAGCATCAAAACATTTCAAAAAATGCTTGACAAAAGAGCTAGCTGAACGATTACTCACAAGGCTGTTTGGCAAAGTTTAAACTAATATATGAAATATTTTTTAATTGTAGCATCAAAAGACCACGTAAAAGTTGGTGTTGAAAACGGATTTGCCCAAGCAGGTCACGGAAAGAAATTACAGTTGGCAAAAATGGAAAAAGGCGATTGGGTCATTTACTATTCAGCAAAGGGCAAATATAAAGAGGGAAAACCTTATCAAAAATTTACAGCTATTGGCCAAGTTGAAGATAATAAACCTTACCAAGTAACCGTAAATCCTGATTTCGAACCGTGGCGTAGAAAAATAAATTTCTATTCTGTTCGTGAATTGGAAATAAGGCCTCTTTTGGACGATTTGAATTTTATTACCAATCGGGAAAGGTGGGGGCTGCATTTAATTTCGGGATTTCTTGAAATAAAAAAAGCGGACTTTAAAATGATTGCCGAAAAAATGCTAATCCACAAGAAAATCTAAAAAGGCACGTAGTAATCATTGCCCTTTTTTACTTATCCTTTTTTTGTTTTCGGATTCAGCAAAACCGGTATTTGGCAAAAGAGCCATTTTTTAGCCAACACACCGACTTAAAAATGTAAATTAGCCCCCATAAAGAGCATTTCAAATGTCAGAAGATCAAAAAAGAATACTAGAACAACAATTGTGGAACATAGCCAATACGCTAAGAGGCAAGATGAATGCGGACGAGTTCCGTGACTATATTTTGGGCTTCATTTTCTACAAATACCTGAGTGAGAAAATGGAACTTTTCGCCAACGATATTTTGAAGCAAGACAAAATCAAGTTTCGTGAAATAACGTCCAAAACACCACAAGTCAGCGACTTTTTAGAAGCCATAAAAGAAGAAGCTTTGGAAAAGTTAGGCTACTTCCTAAAACCCGAAGAACTCTTTTCCGAACTGGCAAAAAGAGGAATGGGCGACAATGAAGAAGTTGACCAGTTTGACGAAAGTAAAACCAATTTCATTTTAGAAGACTTACAAAAAATCCTGATCAATATCCAGTTAAGTACAATGGGTACCGACAGCGAAGAGGACTTTGACAACCTCTTTGAGGATATGGATTTAAACAGTACTAAACTCGGAAGAAGCCCTGAAACAAGAAATGCCATAATTGCCAAAGTGCTATCGCACCTCGACAAGATTGATTTCAAATTAAAGAACACGGAATTAGATGTGCTGGGTGATGCTTACGAATATTTGATCGGACAATTTGCCAGCGGCGCAGGGAAAAAAGCAGGCGAGTTTTACACACCCCAAGAGGTTTCTAAAATTTTAGCAAAGCTAGTTACTACAGGAAAGCATAAACTTAAATCCGTTTATGACCCTACTTGTGGTTCGGGTTCGTTGTTGCTTCGTGTAGCAAGAGAAGTAAACGATGTAGCTATGTTTTACGGACAAGAAATGAACCGTACCACTTACAACCTTGCCCGAATGAATATGATTTTGCACGGCGTTCATTACCGTGATTTTGACATAAAGCAAGAAGATACATTGGAGCATCCTCAGCATTTAGACGATTTACCCTTTGAAGCCATAGTGGCAAATCCTCCCTTTTCTGCTAATTGGAGCGCTAATCCAATTTACACCAGCGATGATCGCTTTAGCCAATACGGAAAATTAGCTCCTGCAAGTAAAGCCGATTTTGCCTTTGTGCAGCACATGATTTACCATTTAGCCGAAAATGGTATTATGGCAGTAGTTTTACCCCACGGTGTTTTGTTTAGAGGAGCAGCAGAACAACACATTCGTAAACACCTGATTGAGAACAAGAACTATTTGGATGCCGTGATTGGTTTGCCTGCCAATATTTTCTATGGAACCAGTATCCCCACTTGTATTTTGGTATTCAAAAAATGCCGTGAAAATCCTGAAGACATTTTGTTTATTGATGCAAGCAAGGATTTTGAAAAAGTAAAAACACAGAACATATTACGTGACGAACATATTGACAAAATCATTGACACCTACAGAAACAGAACAGCCATAGAGAAGTACAGCTACCTTGCCCCATTAAAGGAAATTGCCGATAATGATTACAACCTCAATATTCCACGCTACGTCGATACCTTTGAAGAGGAAGAAACGATAGATATTCAGGCAGTGATGCGTGAAATAAAAGAATTGGAAGCGAAACAGGCGGGCTTGGATAAAGAGATTGATGTGTATTTTAAAGAGTTGGGGCTGGTTTTTGAATAATTTATGAGTTAGAAATTATAAGTTATGAGAAGGTGCGAATACTTAATCTTCACTGAAAAGAAATAGAATAGCCTAATGAAATCAGAAGAAATAAAACAATTATTTGAACAATTTGAAGCCGCTACCGCCGAACTGGAAGGTGTAGAGTGTTGGAGTGCCAGAGAGCTGCAAACATTGCTTGGATACAGCAAATGGGAAAATTTTGAAAAAGTTATTCAAAAGGCAAAAGATGCCTGTAAAAATGCGGGTGAACAAATAGAAAACCATTTTCCTGGTGTCAGGAAAATGGTCGAGATAGGTTCAAGTACTGAACGAGCAATTGAAGATATTGCTTTAACTCGCTATGCTTGCTACCTGATTGCTCAAAATGGTGATAGCCGCAAGCAGGAGATTGCTTTTGCTCAAAATTATTTTGCGGTGCAAACCCGCAGAGCAGAATTGGTAGAGCAACGACTATTGGAATACGAACGTGTAAAAGCAAGAGAAAAGCTAAGCCAGACAGAAAAACAGCTTTCGGGCATTTTATACGAAAGAGGGGTGGATAATCAGGGTTTTGCAGTAATCAGAAGCAAAGGCGATCAGGCATTGTTCAGGCTCAATACACAAATGCTGAAACGCAAAATGGGTGTACCCGATAGCCGTCCTGTGGCAGATTTCTTACCTACTATCAGTATTAAAGCAAAAGACTTGGCAGCTGAAATGACCGGACTGAATGTACAAAATAAAGACTTGAAAGGACAAACTAAAATTGAAAGGGAACATATAGATAATAACCAAGCGGTGCGGGATATGCTTACCAAACGAGGTATTGTACCCGAAAATTTGCCACCTGCAGAAGATGTGAAGAAACTACAACGCAAGTTAGATGGTGACGAGAAAAGATTATTGAAGGGGAATAAAAAGACGAAAAAGTAAATTTTTACATCAACAAATCCTCAATGTTCACAGCAGAGAAATAAAGTAATGTGATGACAGAAAAAAGAAAAAATACAAAGAAGGTTCCAAATTGCAAAGAAGATATCCCTAATCTTAGGTTTCCTGAGTTTGCAGATTGTTGGAAAGTGAAGAATATTAGAGATTTAGGAGGTTTTATTGGAGGTGGAACACCCGACACAACTATTCAAAAATTTTGGGAAGGAAAAATTCCTTGGATTTCAAGTTCGGATATTACAATTGATGATATTCACAACATTCAGAAAACAAGATTTATAACTGAGGGCGCGATAAAATCATCGGCAACTAAACTTATACCAAAAGGAGGAATACTTATGGTTTCAAGAGTTGGAATTGGAAAGTTTGCCGTTGCTGATGAAGAACTCTGTACAAGTCAAGATTTTACAAATTTAGTAACTACTGAAAATGAATATTTTCTTTGTTATTATTTTAGTGCTCGTTCAAGTGATTTTGTCAGATTAAGTCAAGGAACATCAATAAAAGGGTTTACCACACAAGACATAAAGTCTGCAAAATTTTCAATTCCATCAATAAAAGAGCAAGACAAAATCTCTTCTTTTTTGAGTTTGCTCGATGAAAGAATCGCAACTCAAAGCAAAATAATTGAGGAATTGAAGTTGTTAAAGGCTGCGGTTAGCAAGAAGATATTTTCACGGCAATTGAGATTTCAGGATGATAAGGGAAAAGAATTTCCAAATTGGGAGATAAAGAAATTAGGCGAAATTTGTGAAAAGAAATCTTCTAATATTTCGGCAAATAAAATAGAGGATAATTTCGGAGAATACCTTATTTACGGCGCTTCAGGAATTTTAAAGAATGTTGATTTTTACGAAGAAGAAAACGATTATATCAGTATTGTAAAAGATGGTGCAGGTGTTGGCAGACTTTTTTATTGCAAAGGCAAATCTTCTGTTCTAGGTACAATGGATATAGTAAAACCCAAAAACACAATGAATACGTATTTTTTGTTTTGTCTGTTAAGCACTATTGACTTTACAAAATATGTAACAGGTAGTACGATTCCGCATATTTATTTTAAAGATTATAAAAATGAATATTATGACATTCCTTGCATTGAAGAACAAACCAAAATAGCTGATTTTCTTTCTGCTTTAGACAACAAAATTGTCATTGAAAGGATGCTATTGCATCAATTGGAAAATCAAAAACAGTATCTCTTACAGAACCTGTTTATATAAACATATTTTGCAGCAAATATTTTTTCTGATTTTCATATTGCTCTAAAATATTCTTTTCTGTTTGGATTTTTTCACCAATTGAAGAAAGAATTTTGGCGATTTTATTTTGTTCTTCTATACAAGGTAACTGGATTTCAACTTTAAATAACGTTTCTTCGTGGATACGTTTACTACCTGAACCACTTGCAATGTCCTCTAATTTTTTATAAAATGTTTCTCTTCCAAAGAAATTAAACAAAAATACATTGTTTAGTTCAGTGCTATCAATATCTAATGAAGGGACATCGCCAGAAGATAAAAAGCCATCAAATTCATTAGGAATTATTCCAAATGCTCCGTTAAATAAGTTCTGTTTTCCATAAATAAACTGTCCTTTCTTTCTTATATAATAATTTGTTGAGCCAATTGACAAACTATCTGTACTCTCATTTTTCAAAACTCCTTTCAGATGAAGTTTAACGGTTAATAATTTATTCTTTTCAATTTGTTTTGGTTTGATTTTTTCGGGAATACTCAAAACTTCCCCCAACTTCTTCCCTTCCCAATCTGGAAACTTGTTCCCATTCTCGTCCTTAAACCTTACTTGTTGCTTAAATAATCTTTCCTTGAGACCTTGCATTAAGGTTTCTAATCGGTCAATTATTTTGCTTTGGGTGTGGATACGCTGATCCAACAAGCTCATTAAAGCAGTTATTTTTCCTTGTTCTTTAACAGAAGGGAACGATAATTCAATTTTTGAAATCCGCCCCACATTAATGCTTAAAACTTTTGATCCTTGAGATTCTTTTTGTATTTGTGTTCTAACTTGATTGGATTTGAATAAGTAGCCATTAAAGCCCAAATGGAAAATATTTTCTTTTGGTCTTGCTAATAAAGTATGCAAACCTGATAGTAATTTCTCACCGTTGATATTTATAACTTCAATACTTTTACCCACATCATTCAAATCTTCGGAGGCATCTGCAAATATGGTGTCTCCTTCTTTGCAATAATTTTCATCTGAAATTCTACCAACATTTATTTCGTCATTTATGAATGGGACTATTTCATTAGTGATATCAAATAAGGTTTGAAATTTAGTGTGAATATCTCCGTAATGGATATTTTTTACAGTTCCCACTTCGTAATTTAAATTCTCACGAGAAAAGGAATTGGTTACTTTGAAGTCCATAACCTCCCCCAACCTCTTCACCTCCCACTCTTCCTCAAACTCCTCAAATCTCAAATTTGGAACCTAAACTACTTTGTGATCTCAAATCCTTTATTGCTTTCCTTTGAGATTAGTAACTAATCTTAAAATCAAATTTCATGAACAAACAAAAAACAATTTCAGAGATCGCAAATGTGTGGAAGGCAGACAAAAAGCAGTACGTAAAAAAATCAAGTTTTTCGGCTTATGTACTATTAATTGAAAACCATTTATTACCTGTATTTGGAGAAAAACAAAACATTGATGAAGCCGAAATACAAGCTTTTGTATTTCAAAAATTAGAACAAGGGCTTAGCCACAAAACCATTAAAGACATTTTGATTGTCTTGAAAATGGTGCTCAAATTCGGAGCAAAAAATAAGTGGATAGAATACCATCCTTATGACATACAATTCCCCACAGAACGTGAGAAACACAATATCGAAGTATTAAGTCGTACCAACCAAAAAAAAATAATGAAGTACATTCAGGAGCATTTTACTTTTCGTAATCTGGGAGTTTACATTTGTCTTTGTTCGGGAATGCGCATCGGGGAAATTTGCGCCCTCACTTGGCAAGATATTGATACAGACAACGGAGTTATTCACATCAAACGAACCATTCAACGCATTTACGTTATTGAAAACGGAAACAGAAGAACTGAGCTTATTTTAGACACTCCGAAAACCAAAAACTCCATTCGTGAAATCCCGATATGCAAAGATTTATTAAGGATACTGAAACCATTTAAAAAGATAGTGAACCCATCATTCTTTGTCTTAACAAATGATTCCAAACCCACCGAACCCAGAACTTACCGCAGTTATTACAAAAAACTGATGCGGGTATTAGAAATTCCTGAAATCAAGTTCCACGGATTGAGGCACAGCTTTGCCACAAGATGTATTGAAAGCAAATGCGATTATAAAACAGTTAGTGTTCTTCTCGGACATTCCAACATCAGCACGACTTTAAACCTCTACGTTCACCCTAATATGGAACAGAAGAAAAAAGCTATAGATCAAATGTTTCGAGGGTTGAAATAATTTGAAATAGATGTTGCTTTCACTGTTAGTGTAAATTATGAAAGCAAGTGTTTTTGATTTCAAAAACTGAAGACAAGATTATTTGTCTTCAGTTTTTTAGCAAATTCCATAATCAAACAATTTTGTTTACAACTT
>Ga0164242_10003176_pt1 | contig 18814 bp, 20 predicted proteins | sample OricomgcompostMG_FD_108783 | JGI IMG/M metagenome (GOLD analysis project Ga0164242, IMG submission 108783) | Miracle-Growth compost microbial communities from Emeryville, California, USA - Original compost - Miracle growth compost (MG) ... | reverse complement strand
TGGTCCTCTTCAAGGTAGCTCATCTCTATGAGAAGGCCCCCCACCTTCCCTTAGGTACCCGGAGTGGTAGGTAGGGGCTACGACGTTGATAGTTATGGGTCAGCCTGTAGATGCAAGGAATGACCACTTTCTTGAAGTTCTTGATGTTGTGGACTGCATGATATCTGCTGCCGTGTGGTCGTGTGTGCAGCTATGCATAGAACACTGCCACTCGAGCCTCGAGCATATAAGGTATTTGGGAAATGGCTCGCTAAACACAACTAATTAGGGGAGTTCCCTTTGCACTACCGATCTCCACGCATTAGTACCTTTCCGTGGTGTTGTTGCCACTTTCTGTAGCATTACCGTCACTATCTTTTGTGTCATCAGTGATATTGCTCCTGTAGTCCTCGTTGCCCAGGTGCAATGAGTATACCTGCAATCGCGCCTTTAGCAGGATGTTGTTTTCGAGGATCGCTGTTGTCAGGTTTTGCTGCGTGCCCCTGTGAGGATTCATCCAGGCTTGTTGATATGCTGCTTCTTTCAACTGTCGGAGTATCACGTTGTGGTGGTTGTCTTTTCGTAGGTCATTATGTCGTCGCCACGGTTAGGGACAGTAGGGCTTTCGGAAGTTCTCCGCGCCCTGCCCCTGGATATCCTAGCGGTCTCTGTGCGCAGCCAGTTTCCAGATGCCCTCTCAGGCGTGTGGCAGATCCGCCACCAAACGACGGGCTCCGGGTCTCATGCGTGGATGATTCGTGACCCCTGGTTATTCTATTCAGGGCGAAAGCTGTACGATCGGGGGACTTTGTAAAGGCACCCTTGGGTTGGACAGGCAGCCTGGTTTGGATAAGCGAGAATCTTAGACCAACTATCGAACCGATCAGGGGTGAGGACGCGGGCGAAAGTAGTCCGCCCCTAGGCAACACGGATATGTTCCATGCCTACATAATGTGCTAGGAGTGGGGAGGGAGATATGGTATGGAGGGATAGGGGGCTTGATAGTACGCCATCCTGCGGCGAAAGGGGGTAGGTGTGTGGTAGTGAATGGGTAGCGTATAGATAAGCGTCTGGTAGTGAATGGGTGACGGAGAGGTGGGGAGCTTGCCCAAGGTTTATATCCAAGTATTGGGTAGTGACCTGTAACGACAAACCGGCAGAGTTAGCTCAGTTGGAGGATGGATGGGAGGATTGGAAAGATGGAGGAACAAATACAAAGCCTAGGGGTTCGAAACTGAGAGCAACCGAATTTTCAAAACCAGCAATAACAACAAACTTAACCGGCGGAAACCCAGCAACCCAGCAACCCGGCGAAAAGAGATGTAGGGCCGGCGGGCCCGAACTCTTTTGTCCCACTTGTCTTTTTTTTTATCGCCATACGAGGTGAAGCATGCTTCTTTCGGTCCCCTTACCAGCCGCCCATCATCTGTCTCAGCTGGCTGCACCTCCATACTTTGGATAGGCCATCCCTGTCCCTGCACAACTCTTAGACGACGAGTAGTCTCCGGCTCTCCATGGCGGATTTGGCACGCCTCGTCACACCATCCATATCATTGGCCATGTCATGCTAAGCAATCATTGGACGTGTCTTTGCATCGACGTCGCAGCTAGGACAGCCGACCATTTCCCAGCAATTCCTATGATGCCAGTAGAAACCACGCCGTCGCCCTGGCCACCTGGCTAGGAAGGTTAATTACTAACAAGATTCAAAAGTCGTCGATCAAATGCCATACGGAGGATGTGGCGCGTAACTTACAAGAACAGGGCGACAGCTCGCCGTCGTTGACGACATGGACTTCCCGGCCACGAGGGTTATCGGCAGCATTATATGGATTGTAGTTGGGAGCAGGCTTGATCTAGGGATAGTCTGCAGCCCTGGAGTGGGAGGCATGCACACATGTGGGGAATATGCAGCTCACCCACCTCTACTGATAAATTCTCGACGCCCGGCTATAGTCTGCGGCCGCTTGGGGATGGGGACGCTCGGTATGTAGGTACTGTACGGGATGATTTCTCGAAGGTAGTAGGTCAGCTCTACCTGGAACCACCTACATATCAGGTGGTCAGGCCCTCCAGGGTAGGTATATGTACACTACTGTACAGAATTGTACGCTCGGACAGGTTTCGTCTCCGGTAGGTCTCCTCTACGTAGTAGTTGTAATGCAGGTGAGCGATAATGCAAGTGAGCGAGCAGGGGAGGAACATGCGTGGTTGCAAGTTCAGCTTCAACCCCTGCACCGGGAACTTGGAGGATGAATAATTAGTAGCGGAGGTACCTGACGTACCCGCCCCCGCTCCTAAATGAGGGGCATCGACATCTTGGCGACTTGAATTCAAGGTATCCTCCAGTTCCTGGAGGAGGTCGGCACTCACCGCGCGCCAATTTAGGATAGCCCGTGATCGTGTTCGTTACCCCCTCGGCGGCCTGCGCCTGCGCCCTTTAAATTGTACAGTGTCCTGCAGCCTTGATGGTGTGTGCATGGACATGGGGTCCAGCTCCCCGAATTTCTGGCCTCTCGGTCCAGATTCAGTGGTGTCGGTCCAGATTCAAGTCCATCAATCAGACTCTCAGGTACCTGTCACGGTAGGTACCCACCCGAGAGGTACCTGCTCACTGTGTAAGCAAGCGCAGCGTCAGTGTGGGGTCCACCGCGCCCCGGTCCGCTCGTAGGCCTGCGCCTCACACGCTACCCGCATTCCATACAGCTCGCCTTCCACCCACACCTCCACCCAGACCTCGCCGCATCCTACTCACGGCATTCCCGCCCCGTTAAATCGAGACTTCGCATCTTTCGCCCCAAGAGGCAACAGTAGCAAACTACCTACATTACCTATACACCCAACATATCTACCTGCCTACATCAAACACAACCGTCTTCCTCTCGCATCGTGTACGGCGTCTTAAGGCAACAGGAACACTACACTGCCCAGTCGACTGTGACGTTGAGATCGCGAGGCTGTAAGGCTACAAGCTCCCAACACCTCAGCGACCTCCACACCGAGCTGGCTTTGCTATTACAGCCTGCTCCGGCTTTGTCCTGCATCCCACTCGTGGGTTATAATGCGCTGAGCTGCAACCCCATTGGGCTCGAGGCTGGAAAAACCAGGAGTTGACCGTTGCCCCACCATGGTTGAGACAAGGGACGTTGAGACCCTTATCCAGACGGGGTCCTGGGCGACTTCTCGGGCGAGGAGCCCCCAACTGTGAGTCCACGTTTGTTTTATCCTACTCCGTTTAAACATCGATCCACCCCCCATCATTGGAATTACCAAACAGCTCACTGACGCGCCACAATGCAGGCCGGATTCACCGGTTCACGAGAACCAACCTGCCAACTTAGACGCCGGCGGACCGAGAACTTCCAAGCTCGGCTTACTTAGATCGAACTTCCCACCGCCTCCATCCGCCGAGGATGAAGCAGAGTCGCTAGCACGGGAGCATGGCAGCCCGTCTGTCTTGGCCTCGACTGAGGGGCATGCGAAACACCGTGGCGATGTCGACCAACAGCCCATCCTTCTAGAAGTTCCGGAGTTCAACCCCGAGCGCCGATTCGTGCTGGTGCCGACCTCTGAGGCAGGTGCTAGCGGCGACGAGACGGGTGACGGCACACACTCCTCCACAGAACAAAATGCACGAGCGAAGGACGCCAACGACCGTAAAAAATACATCGTAGTCCCGAATGACGAGGAGGCAAAGAAACATGGTTTGGGGCGGCGGAAGAGCCGCCAAGATCTCCCCCAGATCGATACTGGTCTTCATGAGCCCCATCGGCCTTCCAACATGCATCGAAGCAAGTCTGCCACCTACATTGACCACCCGCGCCCGGACGATGATGTCGACCGCCATGGTCAGAGCCTGCCTCGTGATGGTGGGATGCTATCGCCCGTTTTCATGCACTCCACCAAAGGTCGCGACCGTGCCTATTGGGACTACAACACTGGGTCAAACAAGGGAACTACACGGGACCGGCCGCAGGTAGACGACCCTAGAGCAACGCCACTGGGTGATAAGCGTCGCGGGGATGGATACAGAACCACCCATTCCCTAGATCCACCCTTCCACAAACGCTCAAACTCTACCACGGAGTCGCCGAAGCTCTCACGGCGGGCGTCGGAGAGGGACCGTTATCGGGATGGCCCGTCTAGGAAGAACTCTCCACCTAAGCCTGATCGATCAAGCAATTCTCCACCTCGTCGCCAATCTACACGAGACAGAAGAGAATCGATGTCCAGCCGGCCCTCCGGTTACAAGGGTCGGCGCGAGTCTCCGCCCCGTGAGGAAGACGAGTACTTCGGCGACACTCGTGGGAAGGGTGCGCGTTCGAACCATGACGGGAGAAATTCCTTACTCAGTCCGGACCTAGTTCGGTCGCCATCTAGTCGAGGGCCGAGGTCCCCACTCGCCTCGCCAAGGGTCATCCAGAGCCAATTCCCGGATCGAGGACCCCCGAGCCCAAGAAGCGCCACCTTCCCAAGAGAAAGCAAGCGTTTCGACGACGGTGCGGCTTCTCCCGGGTCGTCCCCTCCTAGACCGGGGCATAAGTTTGACGACAGCGACCAATCCGCCCGTGCTCCCGCACATTCACGGGCCACGAGCGTTAACCCGCTCCTGGCCGCCGCCGTTCCGCTTGTGGCGTCGGCGTTGATTCCAAACCATTCGGAGGCTACGCCTATCGAAAGAAGGAAGTCGCCCTTGCCCTCTCCGTCTCCGTCTTTCTCGCAAGAAAGCCCGTTAGAAGCGAGCCGCCCGGGCCCTGCAGGGAACTTTGGGGGCTGGGATATGCCAATTGTATCCTACCGTCGGTACCTGAACGATGTCCAACAAGGAGCCGTTCGCGCCCTACCAGCGTGCCGAAGGAAGCATCCCCATGGCGGGCATATGGACTGGCTTACGCTGCCGCGCGCGGTGAATTTCGATGTCTGCCCTGATTGCTATGAATCGGTGTTCTCCGAAACATCGTTCAAGCACTCATTCGTCCCCTCGCCTCTTCATGGCGCAGAAATGCTCGTCTCATGCGACTTTGGAGCGTCTCCGTGGTACAAGATAGCTTGGCTGATGACGCTCAAGTATCGCCTTCCAGATCTGCACCTGCTCCAGGGTGTCGCAGCTGTCGTGGCCAAGGGTCAGCGGTGCTCGGGTAGCCGCCCCTCCACCCGCATCTGGTATAGTATTTTGGACCCCTATACTAGGCGGCCCATCCAGGACTTTACCGTGTGCCATCACTGCGCAAGATCGGCCGAGGTGATCCTCCCGAACCTGACTGGGGTTTTCATACCACTTGATACTAGAGCCGAGCCAAGCCCCGGTGTCTGCGCGATGCACTTTGCCCCCGGCAGGAAGCGCTTCGTCGACATCTTCGACCTGCTTGAGACGGTATCAGACAAGGCGCTAAGCCGTGGCAGCCCACCGGACTTCCAGAAGCTTGCGAACAGCATCCGGGAACTGTCCCTGATGCCCGAGTGCATGCGCGAGGAACCGGTGCGGGACTGCAAGTGGTTCATCATGGAGCCGATCCCCGACTTCACCGTCTGCGAGGAGTGTTTCGACCAAGTGGTCTGGCCGATAGTAGAGGCCGACGAGAAGGGCGGCGTGGCGCGCAAGTTCTTCCAGCGCGGCCAGCGGCTGCCCGTGGCGGCGTGCCAGCTGTATAGCGATAGGATGCGCGAAGTGTTCCGGAAGGCGTGCCGGCGGAACGATATCAAGTATCTCGAGGATAAAGTGAGGGAGAGGTTGGATATAGAGACCGCTATAAAAAAGAAGCTTGCTGAGGACCTAAGCGAGGAGGAGACGAGGGAATTGGTCCGGAAGTGGGAGGAATGGGAGTAGTTCCCATATGTCCATTTTTTATAGAGTCGATACATTTGAGGGATAGAGAAACGTCGGTATGAGAGATGGTGCCAATGATACCTTGGATACATTCCTTTATTGGAATCTCTTGGACTAGCTCTTGCATGTGATACTGACCAGCAAGTTGGCACCTACCATCTAGGGATTGTGGAAGATGTGTAATACTGCCGTGTAGTGTGGTTTGAGGCGTAAGTCCCGAGTCCTAGATCCTCTTGATCAAGGGTACCTGCGACACAGAGGTTGAGGTCACTCGTATCAGTATAGGATCAAGCGTGCTTGCCCCATTTCCTAGCTTCGGGAGTGACAGGAATAACAAGGCGGCATTTAAAATTTCATTGAAGAGGGTGGTTCTCTGGGAAATAAGGCCATGGAGTTTGAAGGCAGTTTGAAGTCGTCGGTGATAGTAGCTATCGGAGGTACCTCGGTAGGTACATATAGATTGTTTGGAGTTCAAGAACAAATTGCTTTAGCCGAAAGTGGTTAGACTGAAATGTGTGGGTCTTAGGGTCAGCGAGCCCCACGAAAACTCGCCCGCCAAAAAATTGCTGGCCAAAATCCCAAAGTCCGAATTGGCCGCGAACTTCACATTTTCACAACCTCCCAAGCCACGAAATTTGTCTGAAGCCCACAACACGCCGAGGTGAGTTGACGAGTCTCGGAAGCATCGCAAACCTATCGAGTCTGTTGCTGACATTAGCCCTCGATATCTAGACACGAATCCCGGGGAATAATGGCTTCCAGACCTACCGTCACGATCGTCGGCGCCGATGGCGCTGCCACCGGTGCGACTCACACCTACCCGACCGTCTTCCTGAGCCCGATCCGCCCGGATATCGTTCAGCAAGTCCACACCGGAATGGCCAAGAACAAGAGACAGCCCTATGCCGTCAGCGAGAAGGCCGGACACCAGACCTCTGCCGAGTCCTGGGGAACTGGTTAGTACCCACCAATTCAATATCGATCCTGGGGGACGTGGACTGGGTTTTGGGGGCCCTTTGCGGATGGGAGTCGTCAATCGGACGGCTGATGTCGGAAGTCGTGTGCTGGATTGCGCTATGGCGGCAGGATGGATGGGGAAAGCAAGAGTTCGAGATGGTGATGCTAACTTTTTTTACGCCTAGGTCGTGCCGTTGCCCGTATCCCGCGTGTCTCCGGTGGTGGTACCCACCGTGCTGGCCAGGCTGCCTTCGGTAACATGTGCCGTTCCGGCCGCATGTTCGCCCCGACCAAGATCTGGAGGAAGTGGCACATCAAGATCAACCAAGGCCAGAAGTACGTCATGCAATTATTCCACCCGTACGGGAAAGGGGGAGCTTTGATCTAACAAGACCTTTCTTTCTTTAGGCGATTCGCTACCGCTTCCGCTCTCGCCGCCTCCGCCATCCCCCCTCTGCTGCTCGCCCGTGGCCACCAGATCTCGAACGTCGCCGAGGTTCCCCTTGTTATTGACTCGGCCGCCTTCTCTGGCGCCGCCAAGACCTCCGCCGCTCTGGGTCTCCTGAAGGCTGTTGGTGCCGGCAGCGATGTGGACAAGGTCAAGGGCTCGAAGAAGCTCCGCGCCGGAAAGGGTAAGCTGAGGGGCCGGCGGTACCGCCAGCGACGTGGTCCCCTTGTCGTCTACGACCCCGAGGTCGACGGCAAGGAGCTCATCAAGGGCTTCCGCAACATCCCCGGCGTTGAGACTGGCTCTGTCTACTCTCTCAACCTCCTCCAGCTCGCCCCCGGTGGACACCTCGGTCGTTTCATCGTCTGGACCTCCGCTGCCTTCAAGGCCCTCGACAAGGTCTACGGCACCACCACCGAGCCGTCGGCGCTCAAGAAGGACTTCCTCCTCCCCTCCAACGTCGTCTCGCAGTCCGACCTCACCCGTCTGATCAACAGCTCCGAGGTCCAGAGCGTCCTCCGCGCTCCCAAGGGCGAGGCCCGCACCAAGCGTGGCCACGTGCAGAAGAAGAACCCGCTCAAGAACAAGCAGGTCCTCCTCCGACTCAACCCCTACGCCTCCACGTTCCAGAAGGAGAAGCTGGGTGAGCAGAAGGCCGGCGGCCCCAAGCCTGAGGCGTTACCGAAGGCCTTCAACGAGCTGCTCAACGAGGATTAAGGGGGAGGTTTTTTTTCCGAAAAGGGGAAAGGGAATCGGGCTGCATGGTTGCTACTTTTTCGAGGCGTAATGGCATAGGAATGTGCTAAGTCACATCTTCAATGAAAATTCTCTGAAGATACCGAATCAAACTTTGCTGATGTCACCCGTATTGAACTAATTATGGTCCTACTGTGATTTTTTTTCCCCTTTGTTGCAAATAACTTTGAATGCTCCTAATACAGTCGTAAAAACTGTATTCCTAGTCATAGGATGTCTAGCTGGCGTGCCTAAGTCAAAAGTGATCGGCATCAAGAAAGGAGGCTTGCTTATGTGGCGGAAAGGTACACAACGTATCAAGTTGCACAACGACCAGGTGACGTGAGATACTCGAATGATATTGGCTTGCCTCGTTACTCTGATACAAAACAGGGCCATGCCCAGATTACTCTCCGGCCATTTGCAAATTCTCGCTTTCGTTGCCACCTACAGTTTCCTCGATTCCACAAGCACGGAAAGTCCTCACCGATTAGATCCGGTGAATACACATTCCAATGTATTTTCAACATCCCTGCCAAACGCCTAGATTGCCCATCTCCGCAATAGGCTCCTCGGAAGAAGCGAGGATCGGGTTATCCAGTATATGCTCCAGGTCCGCCACCTTCCTGATGCGCCAGAACTTCTTCACGCCGTCAACGAACCTCTCCGAGCATGCATCGACCTTCTCCTCCGCCTCGGCCGCGAAGCACAGCCGGAAGTACGCCCAGGCGACCTCCTCCCGCACCCGGTCCGTAGCGCTGAACATGGTCCCCGGCGCGAGGAGGACGAGGTGCGGCGCCGAGGCCAGGTAGAGCATCAGCGCCGTCGACATGACCGGCCCGTCGATGAGCCCCGCCGCCGGGTCAGTGCGCCGGGCCCGCCATAGCGGGTGCTGCTCGAAGTTGACGCGCAGCCAGACGAACATGCCGCCGCGCGGCCAGGCGAAGTCGAAGAGGTCCATCTTGCTCACGACGCCCCACCCGGCGGCCGGGCCGTAGGCCGGCCGCCGAGTCTGGAAGGCGGTGGAGCCCTCGTCTAGGATTCGGCACACGCGGTTCATGCGCCGCTCGTAGGCGCCGCGGAGACCCTCGAGCCAGCGCACCCAGCCGTCCACCTTCCAGCCGGTGAAGGCAGCGCGCTCCCTGCTGGACCGCAGAGCAAAGAATGCGGCCTTGGTCGCGGGCGGTTGGGGGCCCATGACCAGCTCGGCTACCATGCTCTGCACGAAGCCTGAGGGCTGCTGGGTTGTGGACTCGGTGATTCTAGGGCTAAGTGTCAGTAGAGGCCGAGATGCCCGAAACTGGGACTAGGACAGCAAATTGTCCATCTCATACCTTAGGTACCTGTCGATCAAAGCTGGCTGCGCCGTGATCCAGCCCAGGCGACAGCCCGGCGCAATGGTCTTGGAGAATGTGTCCAGCCGAACAACTCTCCCTTCCGTATCGACGCTGATGAAAGAGGGAATCAATGAGTCGAGGAAGGCATAGCCGGTCTGTTTTCCCGACGTAGGTTGTTGCCGCTTCTCTGGGCGAGGCAGATTCCTTGACCTGCCTTCCTCGATCTCCGCTGATGGGAACTGCATATACCAGTACGGATCATCCTCCACGATGATGACATCGTACCTGCTGCAGACGGCGTATATCTCCTTCCTCCTCTCAACTGAAAGCACAACTCCTGTGGGATTGTGGCCCATGCTGTTTTCAGGGGTTAGGGGGGTTTGTCCTTGGTTTGTTCATCTGACAGCACACCAAGAGCACTTACGTCACGGTATACATCAAGTGCGGCCGCTTCCCCTTCGCGTCGTCCCAATTGGAGAGCACATCTTCCAGTCCGCCAGGGCCACTGGCAAGCATACCTTCGGCATCGGCCTCCACAACAACAGCCTGCACGCCACGCGGTTGTGCCTGGCCTAGGACGTTGCCGTAGATAAACTTCTCACACAGCATCCCTGGGCGATCCCGCTCACTATGCACGTTCGGATCCCAGGAATTGACAAACATGTCAAGTGTCTTTGAGAAGCCATCGGTCGAGCCGCACGTCAGGATCACCTCTGGCCCATCCTGGTAGGGTGCATTAGGGTGCAGCTGCTCGCGGGTGAATTGACGGATCCACGACAGAAGGGGAGGATATCCCTGGGCGGTGCCGTATTGCAACGCCGTCGCTAGGTCGATCTTCTTTAGCGGATCCGGCTCGTTTCCGGACTTTGGTACGGCGATATGCGAGGGCGCACTCTGGTCTCCCGATGAGAGTTTCGTCGATGCGAGCTTCGTGGCGAGATCCGATCCTGCCTCATCAGGGTAGTTGGGCGAAGGGTTCCACCTCTCTGGTTTCGCAGCCTGGGCCTCGAGGGTATCGAACGGGAAGAATGCAACATTGGGCAAGCCTACGCTCTCGTTATCAGGAGTCTGGGTCTCGCCGCGTGTGAGGCAGGACGTCACGGGGACAACATACCGCCAGCAAAGTTCCCGATCCCAGGGATTTGGAAGAACCTATAGAAGTCCTTCACGGCGCTCGGGAGGCGACGCTTTGTGACCTCGGACAAGTGATGGCTCAGATCAACTGGCTTCGGTTTCGAGTCACTCAACGAACAAGCATCGCGATAAGAGGGAGGGGGCTCCATCCTGCGGATCCGAGCTTGCTCTGTATCCTCTAGCCAAACAGAAGCGAGCCTATTTCAGCCTTTAATCGTCAAGGTAGCTTGGAAAATACTTGGCTCAGATATGGTACGCTTGAAGAAGAAAGGCACATGTGAAGAATGATAAGTGGGAGAGGTCTGCTATCGACATCACGGAGGCCGTTGCTAAACCCGCCGGCCTCCGCTTCGATTACGTGAGCGACCCGGTTGTCCCGATCACGGATCGCCACCCTAGTCCGCTTTGATATCCACCGCTGGCCTCGGACCCCACGTTTTTCAAAACGGGCCCAACCCCCGGCATGTTAACATCGGTGTTTAGATGCTCGGACCCGAACGGATAAACTGTTGCCAGTTGGGGCGTGTTGGAGACACTTGGCCCTTCTGCGATGCAATCAAAAATGCTGAGTTTCCTGCAAGTCTTTGTTGTGTCTGGACCAGAGGATCGCCAGCTCTTGTCTCCGCTTGGTCAACCATGAATTGGGTGGGGGAGATAGAAGCGATTACAAATCTCAGAGGTGGTGGATGGGTCCGGGATTGGTACCCCTGTCGTTTAGCCAAGTACCTTCGAGGCCCCACGACACATCTCATCCTGGAGGACCGGGCTCGATGTTCGGTAAAGGCTGCTGGACCAAAATCCCGGAGGTGGAACTCCCGTTGGGTGTTAGGGTCGAATGCGATAAGAGGTCTGGCCTCTCAGCATTCTAAAGAATCTCCTCGTGGGTCCTTGGTTCATAAACAAAGTGTAGCTCGTCGAGAGATTTCGCTACCCGGCCTCCTTTCTCAAACTTGAGCTTGGCTTCGGCGTAGACCTTTCGTTGCCAAAGGAGCTCGTCGTCCCAGGTTGGGGGCACTTTCCCGGATGTTCCCGACTTCACAATCCAGTCATGCGTCGAGTTGATGTATTCGCCGTCGGCCCCCTTTGGCCACACGTGGAAGGCCGGACCCTTGCTCTCAGCCTCCTCATCTTCCCACTTTTTCATATCTGGCGTGCTGGGTAGGGGGAGCAAATTTGCCCAAACCCTCGAGAACACCGCAGCTTGCGCCTCCGCAAGGGAAAACGGGACCACTTTGATTGGGAGGCCAGGAAACACCAGCGTCGGGTGGTCGATGTGGATTAGATGCCGGTAGAGTCCACGAACCCTCCGGCCATCGGTTACTAGAGGCGGCTCCAGGGACGAGAGAAACGGAAAGGTGAATAGGTATCCGGTTGCATATATAATAGCATCGATATCTCGCTCCACCCTTCCATCTTGAAAACGGACGCCCCTATCACCCACGAGGAACTCCTCTATCACGGGCACTTCCTCGGCACCGGTATAAGCGAGGTTGTCTGGGGGCGAAGGCGTCCTCACTGACAGCAACAACCTGTTCTGGCATACCCGGTTGATCTGACCAGCAATATCAAGCCCGGAGGCAGAATTCCCGACGACAACCACCTTCTTGCCTACAAAAGCATCAGGTGTTCGGTAGGATTTCGAGTGCGAGATAACCTCTGGGTGCGCTGAATGAAACTCGGTGATATTCTCCACGTTGGGGATGAATGTAGTCGAGTAATGACCAGAGGCAACAACAACGGCATCGTATGTGGCTGTCTGCACATCGCCAGTTACGGTAGACAGCACATCAAGGTCCCACTGGTCCCTCCCGTCTTCTGTGCGAAGGCGGACATCCTTGACCGTCACGGAGAACTTGATAAGATGTCGAACATCCTCGGCATATTTCACCAAGTAGTCTTGTACCACTTCCCGGGGAGGGAAGATAAGTGAGCCACGCGGGAAGTCCAGATCTGAGAACCCCATGAGAGCCTTCGGGATGTTCGTATGCAGCACGTCGTACATCGGCGACGGAAAGACTGGAGGTGCAGTGGTGTCCGGCCAAATCGGTGGGTCAGGTGGACAGTCAGCGCTCACTTGAGGCACATGAAGGGTCTGAGTTGGGATCTCGCTATAGTTCCACACCCCGCCAACTTCGGCCTGTTGCTCGTAGATGGTGATGCTCTCGAAGACATTCTGTGCAAGCAGGTATTTTGCAGCGGAGAGCCCACAAGGCCCGGCCCCGATAACGGCAATGTTCTTGACGTTGAACCGGCCGGGCACTTGAGATCCCATCTTGAGTTGGGATGGCTCAAAATAAATAGGTAGGGAACAAAATAGAGTAAGAAAGTCGCTAGAAGAAGAGATTGAGGGGTTAAGATCGACAGGGTAGCTGCAAAGGGGCTGAGAAGCAGAATAAATAGGAATCCTAACTGCCCGGATAGCAAGAATGGCAAGCACGCAATACGGAGTACTCTCGGTCCCAATTAGTACACCTTTCTAGGGGAGGTTGTAAGTGGTAACGCGCAGGTTCCCCCAGCACTAAAAGCACGCTGCGGGGTGGTAAATTGGCAAGGAAGAGCTGCTGAGCTGCTGAGCCTATGCCCCACCCACTGATAGCTTGGATAAGGCAGAAAGGCCTCACCGCCTTCCGCTTTTGTGGAGAGGAGCGGCCAGCTCTGTACAGCTTCGGAAACCAGCCATCCTCCAGCTGCATTTCGTCAACGCCGGTCTTTGATTCACCCATGTCTTGACACCTTCTCCATCACAGCACCTTCACCAAACTATAGGCGCAGATGAAGGTGCTTGATTCCGTCGTCTGAAGATCCAGGTGACTTTACCTGACATTCAACACCGCGGATCGAGATGGGTTCCGCGCCCGAAGGCTTCGCCCTGCCAGGGTCGGCGGTCGCGACGCCAATCGCGCATCTCAACCCCGACCTATCTGACCAGGAGAAACGCGTCGTCTTTGGAGAGGTCACCCTAGTGTGGCCCTATAACTCCGTCACACAAACTCTCGCCTTCCTTCTCGCCGAACCCGATGTCCTCCTCCGCCGAACTAAAGGCCAGGTTCGCGTTCAGATTCGCGGGCCAAGCGCAACCCGGGTCGCAGAATGCAAGCTCGGAGGTGGCGATACGGTAGCGCTCTTCCTAGATGGTGTAAACTGGGGCAAGGATAACTCTGCCGTACGCGTGCCAGCCACGCGACTGGAGTGGCAGCTTGAGTTTGCCGGGAAACTGAAGCTTCAGGTATGTGCTCTTCTTATTTTACTTCAACACCGCTGCGCACATCTAAAGAACACCTAGGCTAGAGTAGGGCATACCCATGAAATTCAAAGCATAGATATCGATATTCCATTACCCGCCACACCCGTCGATACTGCCGTCGATACTGTCGTCGAAACCCAGAGTGCCGTCCCTGGCCCACGGTCCGAATCACCCGTCCTTCAACCACAGAATCGCCAGGCCATCGACATCGAAACGAGCGAGTTTAAGTCACCTGCATTTCTAAAGCGGGCTAGGTCCTCATATGGATTGCTTTTCGAGGGTGCGTTGGACATATTCGAGGACGATGGTGGAGTCAAGGGACAAGGGCGCAAGCGATCACGATTCGGACGGGATAGCAGCATGTGGAAATACGCTAGCCGATCACCAAGCCCCGAGGCCGAATCTCCCAGCCCGGAGCAACAAGAAGAGCGCGCTGCCATTGATGTGGCAATGCAAAGCTCTCCGGCACAGAAGCCCCGAATGGCAGACGGGGGTTGTCAAACCATTGAGTTTGATATGACGCCAACTCATGCAGCGCCACTTGCTGCAGAGCCCTTAAATGCAGGCTTGGAGGAACAGCAGCCGCTTTCGACTGCAAGCCCATCCGCACCACAGCCTGCATCATCCCCTATCCGCGAGGCGGATAAGGAGGTGACAGAATCGACCCATGCGCCAACCACGTCTCTAGCCCCGAGTCATACCTTGTTCGGAAGTTTAGCTCAGGGCCACGATGCCTATTCCTTACCGCGGTTTGGTGCGGCGACACTCCCACAGACGGATGATGGCTCTAGCGTCGCCGACCGCGTGAGGTTTGGGTTCTCGCATCAACCGCAACCGATATTGCCCCCGGATATGGAGATGCAATCAACGATTGCAGGCCCTCCTCAAGTGTCTACTAGTGAAGAACAGTATCCCGATTCGTACTTGGACGAGCCCACAACGACGAAATATCCCACCAATATGGACAGTTATGTCGATGCTGCGGAGCAAGAGCAGGAGGCGGAGCCCGCTTTCGGATACGGCATGCCGCAAGCTCCTCCTACTGTGGAAACTTTTGAGCATGGGCAGTGGGATATGTCTACGCAATCTCAAGCGTACAATCCAGTTGAGGGCGGGCACTTCGGCGCAGATGCTTTAGATGAGGGGTATAGAATCACCACCGACGAGGGGGCCCTACGCTCGGACGAAATTTACCCGGAGCAAGTTCCGGCTGGGTTTGATACCTACGGGGCTCCCGACCCTGAAGCTTCCGAAGTCAATGCGGCGGAGGAGGAGGAGGAGGAGCCGGACCGGAAAGATATTCCGGGAGAAAGCTTGGTCGAGAATGAGGAAACTGAGGGTGCTTTGGACGACGAGGTTGGGATCGAAGAAGAAGACGATGCCGAATATGATGATGACGGCGAAGTAATCGAACAAGGTGATTATGATCAACGGCAATACGACGCCCCCGCGGACGACGACGAGGGTGAATCAGAGGAGGATGAGGTTGAGGACGAGATAGCCGAACGATATGGCGAACAGGATGTTACGGATTACGAAGAGGAGTACTCTGACGAAGACGAAGACGAGAATGGCCCCGAAATGGCCCATAACGATGGACTTGGGGACGGCTATGAGGACGAGTCGGAGGAGTACGAGAGTGAGGAAGATGACACCGCCTACCAACCGTGGGTACCGCCCACCCCACGAGCCGCACCCCCAAAACAACCGGTAGTTATCAGCCTGCTCTCGGATTCTGAAGACGAAGACGACGAACCGGAGCCCCCTAAACAACAAGCGCAGACGACGAGGGTTGAGCAAAGGGCACTGAGCGGGGAAGCCACTCAAACTCGACCGCTCTCTGGACAACCAATCCCGGAACCACGCGGCGCAAACGTTGAAGCTATTCAGCACCCCGATCAGTCCACAGAAAGCAACGAGACGCAAGCGGGAGGCCATCAAGATGCTGTCATTCAGAATGATGCCTACCCAACCCAGTTCTTATCTGACCAAAGTAGAGCCGACATTGGAGCAAGTGAAGAGGCTAGGCTACGTAGTGGGGAGCTTCCAGCCCATATTGGCGCCATGATGCGGCAGGGACATTTGGACGACCCAGATGCTGATCTAGGACGAGAGGAAGACATCGAGAAGGATATGGTCGGCACGGCGGAGGACGGAAACAATAACCTTGTCGACGTGGAGATGGTCGACGCTAGCGATCGGCATGCAAGTCAGGAACCGAGCGTCGGTGTCCAGGGCCGGGGAATCGACGGGTCTCAACCTAGCGGGACACTTCAGCACGCTGATCCCGGCGCAGTTGAGGAACCAAGGGTTTCTCTAACTCGTTCGCCGCAGGATACGAACCTCGAGCACGAAGAACGAGGTACCGAACCGGAAACCCCCGATGAGCAACAGCCACAAGGTGGATATCGTGAATCGGCGGTGGATGCTGATATGGCTCCGGCGGAGGACGATCTCTTCGGAGAAGATCCGAACACCATTGAGCAATCCCACCACCAGAAGAAAGACCTAGTAGGAAATACTGCAGACCAGCACACCGGGACGGACCACGAAATGCCTTCGTCCCCACCGTTAACCCAGCAAGTGGAGTCACACGACATGGAGAAGGAAGCCATCGCGACGTTATCGTCCCTTGGAGGCCACCCGAACGGTAGCAACGAATCCGCAGAAGAGTTTCCGCCGACCCCCGTGGAGACTCAACCCTCTGACCTTTTCCTATCTCAGCAATTTGGATCGGAATGGGACTCGACCCAGAAGGGTTTAGAGATTACCGAACGCACCGAGCCAGCTGCTGAGTCTGAGGTTCAACTTGTGGAGGTCCCGCGGAGCTTTGTTCAAGAAGAGGTTGTGCAAGAGGAGATTGCGCAAGAGCAGCATGTGCTAGAGGAGCAAATGGAGGTGGAGATTGTACAAGTTGAGCAAGAGCTTCTCAGGGTAGAGAATGGAGAGTCTATCCAGGAACAGGAGGGGACCTTAATTCACGAACAAGTCGAAGAACATATGCAGGAGCGAGTAGAGGAGCCTACGCAGGAGCTAGGAAAGGAGCCTGCCCAGGAAGAAGAGCAAAAACCCGTCGAGGAACTGGGACCGGAACCGGAGCCTATGGAGGACGTGCAAGCCACCGCACAGGAACCCGAGCCGGAACAGGTCCGAGTACCTGAGGTGAAGCCTGCGCAGGCGGTGCCGGAGGAACCTCCGGAGCACCCAGGGGATGGTATCGAGGCCACTGCCCCTAATCCTGCTATTCAGGGCGGCAATGAGCATGGTGGTTCACAGGGAGTTGAAGAGACCCGAAAGTCGCCGAGCCCCATTCCAATGAGCCAGGTCGCTGACGATGAGGCTCGCCCTTTAACGGCTGGAGATGACATGGAGGTATCCAAAGCACCCATAGAGTCGGGACTGGGCGAAGAGACGACACCCCTTACAAGCCAGGCGATCGAGCCAGCGGAGCCCGAGGCGCCTCCTCCAGAACAGTCATTCGCATCATCACCTCCGGGGCCGACACGAACTCCCCACCAAGAGGTCAAGGTTAAGCCTACGAAGAAGGGCCAAGCCAAAAAAGCTCGACAGCAGCACTCCCCGCCCAAGGAGGAGCACAGGGCCAAGGAAATCACCCCGGATCCAAGCATCCAACTCGCGAAGGCCGCCCTGGCTTCCAAGAAAGGCTCCACGAGGAAGGTTTCCGAACCCCTGGCAAGCCCTAGAATGACTCGGACCCAGGCGGGTAGCTTCAAAAAGAGTGCCACGCCAGAGATTGAGGATAGTAGCATCCAGCTTGCAAAAGCTGCTCTGGCGTCCCCGTCGAAACTGAGCGTCGAGAGCGAGGTTGCAAGCCCGGGTGCCGTCAAAACGGGGCTTTCGAAGCGGCTCCGCACGGAACTACCAGGGTACACGGCATTGAAGAACATTCGCAACCACCCCAACAAATCTGTGTACGTCGTGGCCGTGGTAACATCGCAACCCCCCGAGCCGCAGCGTGCCAAGCGGCAATACATGATGTCCTTCAACATCACCGACCCGTCCACGGCGCCCAACCACGTCGTGGAGGTGCAGTTCTTCCGGGCGCACAAGGAGTTCCTCCCCGCCGTGCGGCCGGGCGACAGCATCGTCCTCAAGCACTTCCAGGTGGCGTCGCTCACCAAGCGCGGGTTCGGCCTCCGTACCGCCGACGAGTCCTGCTGGGCCGTCTTCGACACGGACGACGGTCGCCCGGAGACTAAGGGCCAGGCCATCGACCTCGGCGAGATCGAGTCCGGGTACGCCGCGTCGCTGAGGACGTGGTATGGGGCGCTGGACGGGGCAGCTCGCGCAAAGGTGGAGAAGGCGAATCAGAGGATGGCTGATGAGACCCGCGCCAAGTAAAAAGGTGGCGTTGATGAGAATGACATCTCGGTTTTCATAGTGGGATTTGGCGTTGTTCTTGGAGGTTGTACGTAATCTGTACTGGGATTGGACTGGGCGTCGCAACCCCGGCGAAGGCGGAAGGTATCTGGCTGGGAATTCACCAATCTGGGCCGGTTATAGAGTTCAGAGATCAGTCTCATAATCAAGATTTCACAGACAAAGTCGCATAGTCTGGGACTTTGACGCTGTCGAGTACCTCGCGAATGATGAATCAGGGTGGAGAGCAAGACCTCATAATCCTACTTACCTGGCCTATATTTGGGCCATTCTTCGTATTCTAGGTGCTACGAATCTCCATATCGGCAAGTTAGCCGAGATGGGTCTCGGAGTTCTATATCGTCACGGCAGGTTGGCTTGCCATGTCGCGTCCCGTCTTCGATATCTGTCGAGGCTATCGTGAAACTAGTCTCCTCATCCATGGAACACAGGGGCTTCTGGGGATGGAAGAGTGGCATAACTTTCCTGCTCAGCATTTCCATTCATTCCGTCGCGAGACTACGCATCGTTTGTATCTCGAGACACAAGAAAGGGAGGTTATATCGACACGTGGGAAACCCCAAGAGTCGATAGGTCGACAGTCCCACCACGGCATAACATTATCGAAACACAAACGTTTAGCACGGGGAACATTACGTGCCAGGCATTCCCAGCGTTCTCCACGTTTGTATCAAGTAAGATCATGAATGCAATAAGGCAAAAACGAGTCCCCAGAAACCGAATTATGTCATTTATCCATTCTCGTTTTTGTG
>Ga0164242_10003175_pt1 | contig 18816 bp, 15 predicted proteins | sample OricomgcompostMG_FD_108783 | JGI IMG/M metagenome (GOLD analysis project Ga0164242, IMG submission 108783) | Miracle-Growth compost microbial communities from Emeryville, California, USA - Original compost - Miracle growth compost (MG) ... | reverse complement strand
GTCACATCGCTGGTGCTGCCGATCACCGTCGGCAATCCGGATCAGTCGGATGTTCCGCCCACGTTCACGCCGCCGAACGTGACGATCCAGGCGGGCGAGAGTCCCACGGTCGTCGACCTGCGGGCATCCACGTACCACCCGAACCCGCAGATCCTGAGCAAGATCACGTACACGGACTTCTCCGGTGCGTCCGGCGGGATCGTCGCGAGCCCGAGCGGATCGACCCTGTCGTTGTCAGCACCGTTCGGAGTGCAGCCGGGTACGACATCGACGATCCACTTCAAGGTCAACTCGCCGACCGTCTCGATCGATGGATCCGTGAACGTGCGCGTGGTGAGCTCCACGCGACCGTTGGCGCAGCAGAAGAACCCGCCCTTCGTTCAGGACGTGCAGCGCGGCCACTCCATCCCGTGGAACAACGCCACGAGTGACCAGTACTGGGTCAACCCGTTCCCAGGGCAGCCCCTCACCATCACGAATGCGAAGGCCGTGAGTGCTCCATCGGGTGTCACCGTGACCTTCACCGGCAGCTCGATCAACGTCGCCGTCGGGAGTGGCGCGGCGATCGGAACCGTGAACATCCAGTTCAACGTGCAGGACGCGACGAAGGATCCGGCACGAACGGCCGCCACCATCGGGCAGTACAACGTCGTCGTGCACGATGTGCCGGCGCAGCCTTCCCCGCCTTCCAACGTCACGGCGAGCAGCGGCCAGGCGACCATGTCGATCAAGGCTCCGGCAGACAACGGCAAACCGATCGACCAGTATCAGATCACCGACAACCACGGTGGAAGCTACGCGGCTCAGGTCGGATCGAACACGATCAAGAACCTCACCAACGGCACCACATACATCTTCCAGGTCAAGGCGCACAACAAGGATGGGTGGGGACCTGCGTCTGGCAATTCTCAACCGGTCACCCCGTACGGCAAGCCGAGCACGGTGCAGAACGTCACGATGCGCGCCAACGGCACGGCGCCCAACTCCTTCACTGTCAGCTGGGACCCGGTGTCGAACACCGGCGGCGGAAGCGTGACCTATCACTGGTCGTTCAGTGGCGGCGGCTCCGGCACCACGAAGGGCACCAGCGTCACGACGCGCTCGGTCGGAGCGGGCAACTACTCGTTCAGCGTCTACGCGGTTAACGACGGCGGTGGCGGCACGGGCGGAACCGGAACCGGGAACGGTTCGATCGCCGATCCGCAGCCGGCCGCGCAAACCGGACCGGACACCGCCCACTCCGTGGCCTGCCAGATCGGTGGCGGCACCTGTCACTACTTCCTCATCAAGGGTCAGCACTTCAGTCCTGGTCAGCAGTACACGGTCCAGACTTTCTGCGGCGGGTCTCAGCTGACCAGCCCCACGGTGGCAGCGGACGCCAATGGCAACATCGATACGAGTTCGTACTACGGCAACCACCACCCGAACTGCGGTACCAACGAGACGGGCTACATCATCATCGGGGGCGTCCGAAGCCCAACCGTGAACTTCTGATGCTTTGACGAGCGCGGACCGACGAGAAGACGAAGGATGATCACCATGGCAGTAACGCAAGAACAGGCGACCTGGTTCGCGGGCGCTTTCGGGCAGCTGGTCGCGAACGTCGACAAGGCGATCCTGGGCAAGGAGCACGCCATCAGGCTCGTCGTCACGGCGATGCTCTCCGGCGGACACGTGCTGCTCGAAGACGTCCCCGGAACGGGCAAGACCGTGCTGGCGAAGGCGCTGGCGAACACGATCCAGGGCACGCAGTCTCGCATCCAGTTCACGCCAGACCTGCTGCCCTCCGACGTCACCGGCGTCACGATCTACGACCAGTCGACAGGACGGTTCGAGTTCCACCAGGGACCGATCTTCGCCTCCATCGTGCTCGCAGACGAGATCAACCGCGCTTCGCCGAAGACTCAGTCGGCCTTGCTGGAGGTGATGGAGGAGGGCATCGTCACGGTCGACGGCGTCAGCCACCCGGTCGGCAGTCCGTTCATGGTCATCGCGACACAGAACCCGATCGAGCAGGCCGGAACCTACACGCTGCCCGAGGCGCAGCTGGACCGCTTCCTGATCAAGACCTCCCTCGGCTACCCCGATCACGACACCACCGTTCGGCTGCTGATGGAGTCTTCGAACCGGGCGCGTGCGGCATCCGTCTCGGCGATCATCGCCTCCGACTCCGTGACGACCATGGCCCAGCTCGCCGCCGACGTGCACACCGACGGAGCGGTGATGGGCTACCTGAGTGAACTCGTGACCGCGACGCGCGCCGACAAGGATGCTGCACTGGGCGTGAGCATCCGGGGAGCCCTCGCGCTCGCCCGGGCCGCCAAGACCTGGGCGATCGCGAGCGGGCGCACCTACGTCACCCCTGACGACGTGAGGGAGCTCGCCGTCCCCGTGCTCGCCCACCGCGTGATCGTCGACCCCGAAGCGGAGTTCGCGGGCGTGAAGGCCGAAGACATCGTCGACCGCGCGGTCGCCACCGTGAACCCGCCGGTGTACCGGGCAGCGTGACCAGCGGAATGACGACGGCGGACGAGCGGACGCGCTCGCAGGCATCCTTCGCCCTGCGAGAGCTTCTGCGCGCCCTGCTGGCCGGCGTGCTCGGCCTGTGGCGTGCGCTTCTGCGGGTACTCGACAGGCCGCTGGCCGTCGCATCTCGCGCCGCGAAGACCGTGACGCCGCTCGGGTGGATCGTCGTCTGCGCCGCCGTCGTCTCGTTCCTGCTCGCCTTCGTGCTCGGCTGGGCCGAGTTCTCCTTCATCGCCTTCGCCCTGGCCGGCGGGATGCTCGCAGCCTGCGCCTTCCTGTTCGGTCGCGCTACCTACCGGGTCGCCATCGAGCTCAATCCCCGTCGCGTGACCGCGGGCGACCGCGCCATGGGACGTATGGAGGTCGTCAACACCGGACCTCGGTCCGTGCTGCCGACCCGCATGGAGCTGCCTGTCGGTGAAGGGCTCGCGGAGTTCGTCGTTCCCCGGCTCGCGCCGCGCGCGGACGACGAGAGCCTGTTCGCAATCCCGACCGAGCGGCGTGCGCTCATCGTCGCCGGTCCCGCGATCAGCGTGCGCGGCGACCAGCTCGGACTGCTGCGCCGCACCACCCGATGGACCGAGCAGGTCGAGCTGTTCGTGCACCCGAAGGTGACGCGCATCGCCGCTACCGCACGCGGCCTCGTGAAAGACCTCGAGGGTCAGACGACGAAGGCCATCACCGACAGCGACCTCGCATTCCACGCCCTGCGGTCTTACGAGCCGGGCGACGACATCCGCAACGTGCACTGGCGCAGCTCGGCGCGCACAGGGCAGCTCATGGTGCGCCAGTACCAGGAGACCCGACGCTCCCAGCTGCTGCTGATGATGAGCGCCGACCGGCGGTTCTACGCCTCCGACGACGAGTTCGAGCTCGCCGTCTCCGCACTCGCATCCATCGCCGTCGAAGTAATCGCCGAGGAGTCCGAGCTCGACGTCGTGTGGGAGAACGGCACATTGCGCGAACGCACCCCGATGACCCTCCTGGATGACACCTGCCGCATCCAGCAGGTCGACAGCCGGTACGAGTCCCTTCGCGAGTTCGCCCGCACGGTCGGTGCCAGGCTGGCGGACCCGAGCCTCGTCATCGCCGTCGTCGGCAGCAACGTCACGCACCGTGAGCTGCACGGGCTCTCAACGCTCTACCCCTCCGACACGCCCGTGATCTTCGTACGAGCGGCGGCGGAGGGTGCCGGTCTGCGCAAGGTGGGCGACGCGTTCGTCGCGACGATCACGAAGCTGCCCGAGCTCGCCGGCCTGCTGCAGAGGGCGGGACGATGACTGCCGCCGCTCCTACGACACCCGCGCGCACACGGGCCGCCAACAGACCGGCGCGCACGAGCACGGGACGGCTTTCCGCGGTGCGCGCATCGGCGTGGGCCGACATCCTGGTGTTCGCCGTGCTCGCATTGATCGCTCTTCTCGGTTTCGGCCCGGCGTTCGGTCAACTCGGCTACCTGGTGGCCTCGATCGGCGGCCTCCTCGTCGGAAGCGCCGTCGCGATCGCCGGCGTGCTGCTGCGTCTGCCGATGGTGGCCACGGTGCTGATCGGCATCGGCGCGTACTTCGTGTTCGGAACGGCGCTCGCCCTGCCGGGCGAGGGCATCCTCGGCGTCGTCCCCACACTGACGTCGCTCAGCGACCTCGCCGTCGGGGCAGTCTTCGGGTGGTCGGATGCCGTCACCCTGCGCGCGCCGCTCGAGGCGCCCCCGTACCTCGCCGTCGTACCGTTCGCGGCGACGCTCGTCGTCTCGCTCGCCTGCGTGTCGCTTGCCATGCGGATGCCCTCCGATGGTCGCCGCGCAACGTTGCGCGCCGCTCTGCTCGTTGCGGGTCCGACGCTGCTGTTCCTCGCCGCCATCCTGCTGGGAACGAGGGATGCCTACCTCGCCGGCATCCGTGGCGTCGCGTTCGCGGCCATCGCGCTCGGCTGGCTGGGTTGGCGCATCCGCTCCTCGAAGCGTTCCATCGCCCCGGATCCAGGGCTGACCAGGCGGGCGATCGCCGGGTCCGCGGTCGTGGTGCTCGTCGCCGTCGTGGTGGGCGGCGCGCTCGGAACCTTCGTCGCGCCGTCGTCCTCGTCGCGCCTGGTGGTGCGCGACGCCGTGCAGCCCCCGTTCAACCCCCTGGACTACCCGGCGCCGCTGGCCGGGTTCCGCAAGTACACGAACGAGCTGCAGAAGACCAAGCTGTTCACGGCGACGAACCTGCCCAGCGGCACCCTCATCCGACTGGCGACGATGGACAGCTACAACGGCATCGTCTGGAGCGTGACCGGCCCTGGAGAGCAGACGGACGGCTCCGGCAGCTTCGAACTGCTCGGCAGCACCATTCCGACGCCGCCGCTGTTCACTCCCGGCGCCAAGACGACGTCGAAGTTCTCCGTGCTCGGCTACGACAACGTGTGGCTTCCCAACCTCGGCTACACCGACGAGCTGCAGTTCGATTCGCACCCCGGCGACGCCGATCCTCGTGACACCGTGCGCGTGAACGCGGCGACCGGCACCACCGCCGTGACCAGCGGCGTCTCCCGTGGGCTGACGTACACGGTGCAGGCGACCGCGCAGAAGATCCCGAACGACAAGGCGCTGAAGAACGTGCCGGTCGCGTCGGTGGACATGCCGAGCATCACGAACGTGCCCGACGTGATCGCCACGAAGGCGGAGCAGTACGCGGGCGGCTCGGCCAGCGCCATCCAGAAGCTGCGTAACATCGAGCGGTCGCTGAAGAAGCTCGGCTACCTGAGCCACGGCCGCGCCTCCGACCCGGTGCCTTCTCGCGCGGGCGAGGGCGCCGACCGCATGAACGACCTGCTGCAGAAGACGCCGATGGTCGGCGACCAGGAGCAGTACACGTCCGCGTTCGCGCTGATGGCCCGTCACCTCGGCTACCCGGTTCGCATCGTCATGGGCTTCAAGTCGCACAGCGACGGTAAGGGCACCGTGACGTTCACCGGCAACGACGTGACGGCGTGGGACGAGGTGGCGTTCCAGGGCGTCGGCTGGGTGCCGTTCTTTCCCACGCCTACCAAGACCGACGCCCCGAAGGACCAGACCGTCAAACCCAAGCTGCAGCCGCAGCCGCAGGTGCGGCAGCCACCGAACACACCACCGAAGGCCGACGACCTTCTCACCCCGGTGAAGACGAAAGACAACAAGCCGCCGCAGGACAAGCACGCGTTCTTGCTTCCGGCCTGGGCGTACTACGTCATGGGTTCGTTGCTGCTCATCGCGCTCGCGATCTTCGTGCCGATGGGAATCGTCGCTTTGCTCAAGAAGCGCAGAAGGTTGCGGCGTGCCAGGGGTCCGGGAGACCGGCGCGCGGCAGGCGCCTGGGACGAACTCGTCGACGGCTTCGGCGAGCTGGGCTACAGCGTGCCGAGGGTGTCGACGAGACGTCAGACGGCCGCGTCGCTCGAGACGCAGTCGGCCGAGCAGGGCATCCCGCTCGAGACGGGCGCGCTGTCTGCGCTTGCGGCGGATGCCGACGCCGCCGTGTTCGACGGAACCGACGTCTCCGAGGAGCGCAGCACGCAGCTGTGGCACAGCGTCGAACAGACGCTGGCGTCGGTGTACGCATCTGCTGGCTGGTTGCGGAGGCGCCTCGCCTCGTATCGGTTCACCCGGCACCGCAAGCCGTCGTCGCGATCCGGTGCGCCGGGATCTCGTGCGTCAGGTGCGGCGACATCGGGTGCGCCCGCGTCCGGCTCGGCAGCCTCGGTATAGTGTCCCGGTGGACTCGTCGGGTTTCATCACGCCGCCTCCCGGCCTGATCCCGCCGCGCCACGACACCGACACGCACACCGAGCGGATTCCTCCGCGCTCGCAGTCGCTCCCCGTGTTCAATCCGCCGGCGGCGAGCCAGCAGGGTGCGCAGGCTGACGGCTCAACGTCATGGCTCGTCGTGCTGCCCACCGGTGCGCGGGTTCCCGTGAACGGTGCTCTCCTGGTCGGACGCAACCCGGTGCGCTTCAAGCCGTGGACGGCAGCCGAGCTGCTGCCGGTCGACGACCCGGCGCGCAGCGTCTCGAAGACGCACGCGGTTCTCGAGGAGTCGGCCGAAGGCATCCGGATCACCGATCTGCACTCCACGAACGGCGTGAGCGTTCTGGATGCCGCAGGTGCGGCGACCACGCTCGCATCGGGCGTCGCTACCCCCCTCAGTGCCGGAACGACCGTGCTGTTCGGCAGCTACCGGATGCAGGTCGTCACCGCCTGAACGCCAAGTCCTGGGTGCTACCCTGAACGGGTGCTGGTCGTCTCACTCCTCCTTAGCCGCCGCGACGAGTCCTAGTTCCTCAGGCCTCCCTCGTCGCGGAGTTCTTTCGTGGCTTTCTTCCCGGGCCGTACACCCGGACCCCACACGCAAGGAGAAACCGACAGCATGAGCACAGCATCCGATGCCGTGCGCACGGACGGCGCGGCTGACGCGCAGCAGTCCGGCGCAAGGTCACAGACCGAGGCGCTCGGCGCGGCGCGGCCCCGAACGCTCGCCGAGAAGGTCTGGGCAGACCATCTCGTCGTCAAGGGCGAGGACGGCTCGCCCGACCTCATCTACATCGACCTGCACCTGGTGCATGAGGTCACCAGCCCGCAGGCGTTCGACGGGCTGCGTGCGGAGGGCCGGCAGGTTCGCCGTCCCGATCTCACCATCGCCACCGAGGACCACAACACGCCGACGATCGGAATCGACAAGCCGATCGCCGACCTCACCAGTCGCACTCAGATCGATACGTTGCGCAAGAACTGCGCCGAGTTCGGCATCCGGCTGCACTCCCTCGGCGATGTCGAACAGGGCATCGTGCACGTCGTCGGCCCGCAGCTGGGCCTCACCATGCCCGGCATCACCGTCGTGTGCGGCGACTCGCACACCTCGACGCACGGCGCGTTCGGCGCGATGGCGTTCGGGATCGGCACGAGCGAGGTCGAGCACGTGCTGGCCACGCAGACGCTTCCGCTGAAGCCGTTCAAGACGATGGCGATCACCGTGGAGGGCACGCTGCGTCCCGGGGTCACGGCGAAAGACATCATCCTCGCGGTCATCGCGAAGATCGGCACCGGTGGGGGACAGGGCTACGTGCTCGAGTACCGCGGCAGCGCCATCCGTGCGCTCTCCATGGAGGGCCGCATGACGATCTGCAACATGTCCATCGAGGCGGGTGCCCGGGCGGGCATGGTGGCTCCGGACGAGACCACGTTCGCCTATCTGAAGGGGCGTCCGCACGCGCCGCAGGGCGAGGACTGGGATGCCGCTGTCGAGTACTGGAAGACGCTCGCCACGGACGACGACGCGGTGTTCGACGCCGAGGTGTTCATCGACGCCGACGCCCTCGAGCCGTTCGTCACGTGGGGCACCAATCCCGGGCAGGGCGTATCGCTCAGCGACGTCGTGCCGGAGCCGGCAAGTTTCGATGACCCGAACGCGCGTGCGGCCGCCGAACGGGCGCTCGAGTACATGGACCTGAAGGCGGGGACGCCGCTCAAGGACATCCACGTGGATGCCGTGTTCATGGGCTCCTGCACCAACTCGCGCATCGAAGACCTGCGCGCGTTCGCCTCGATCATCAAGGGCAAGAAGAAGGCCGACGGCGTGCGCGTCATGGTCGTCCCCGGCTCCGCGCGAGTGCGCCTGGAGGCCGAGGCCGAGGGCATCGACAAGATCGTCGAGGAGTTCGGAGCCGAGTGGCGTTTCGCCGGATGCTCGATGTGCCTGGGCATGAACCCGGACCAGCTGGCACCGGGTGAGCGGTGCGCATCCACCAGCAACCGCAACTTCGAGGGACGACAGGGTAAGGGCGGACGCACGCACCTGGTGTCACCGGTGGTGGCGGCGGCCACGGCCATCCGCGGCACGCTCTCCAGCCCCTGGGATCTCGAGAGCGTCGATTCGAAGGCAGGTGCCTGACATGGAGAAGATTTCCACGCTGACGGGAACGGCGGTACCGCTGAAGCGGTCGAACGTCGACACCGACCAGATCATCCCCGCCGTGTTCCTGAAGCGGGTCACCAAGACCGGGTTCGACGACGCCCTGTTCTACGCCTGGCGGCAGGACCCCGGCTTCGTGCTCAACCAGGAGCCGTACAAGAGCGGCGGCATCCTCATCGCCGGTCCCGATTTCGGCACCGGGTCATCCCGTGAGCACGCCGTCTGGGCCCTGCGCGACTACGGATTCACCGCCGTGCTGAGTCCGCGGTTCGGCGACATCTTCCGCGGCAACTCCGGCAAGCAGGGCCTGCTCACCGGGACGATTTCCGAGGACGACCTCGAGAAGCTGTGGGCGGCCATCGACGCGAACCCCGGAATAGAGGTGACCGTCGACCTGGTTGAACGAAGGGCGCGACTCGCCGACCTGACCGTCGACTTCGACATCGACGATTACACTAGGTGGCGGTTGCTCGAGGGGCTCGATGACATCGGCCTCACCATGCGTGATGAGGCGCAGATCACAGAATTCGAAGCCCGCCGAGAGTCTTGGCGGCCCAAGACATTGCCGGTGAAAATCTAGTGAACTCACTTCTTCAGGATGCGCAGGCCGCGGGAGCCCGAGTGGGGCTGACAGCAGAGAAGATCACCATCAACGGTGGACGACCGCTTCGCGGACGCATCCGGTTGAAGGGGGCGAAGAACCTCGTCACGAAGGCGATGGTCGCCGCAATCCTCGCCGACGGACCGAGCGAGCTCCGCGACGTGCCCGACATCAGCGACGTTCGCGTCGTGCGCGGGCTCCTGGAGATCCACGGCGTCAAGGTCACCGACGGACCGGACGAGGGCGTGCTGCTGCTCGACCCGACCGGTGTCGAGAGCGCCCACATGGCCGACATCGACGCGCACGCCGGATCCAGCCGCATCCCGATCCTGTTCTGCGGGCCGCTGCTGCACGCGCTCGGCGAGGCGTTCATCCCCGACCTGGGCGGATGCCGCATCGGCGACCGCCCGATCGACTACCACCTCGAGGTGCTGCGCCGGTTCGGCGCGGTCGTGGAGAAGCTGCCCAGCGGCATCCGCATGACCGCGCCGAACGGCCTGCACGGCGCCAAGGTGGAGCTGCCGTACCCGAGCGTCGGGGCCACAGAGCAGGTGCTGCTCACGGCCACGAAGGCCGACGGCATCACCGAGCTGCGCGGCGCCGCGATCGAGCCCGAGATCATGGATCTCATCAACATCCTGCAGAAGATGGGCTCCATCATCACCGTCGACACCGACCGGGTGATCCGCATCGAGGGTGTCGACCGGCTCACCGGTTACAGCCACACCGCGCTTTTCGACCGGAACGAAGCCGCCAGCTGGGCGGCCGCCGCACTCGCGACCGAGGGCGACATCTTCGTCGGCGGTGCGCACCAGGCCGAGATGCTCACCTTCCTCAACGTGTTCCGCAAGGTCGGCGGAGCGTTCGATATCCACGATGACGGCATCCGCTTCTACCACCCGGGCGGCGAGCTCAAGCCGGTGATCATCGAGACGGATGTTCACCCTGGCTTCATGACCGACTGGCAGCAGCCGCTCGTGGTCGCCCTCACCAAGGCCAGAGGCGTCTCGATCGTGCACGAGACGGTGTACGAGCAGCGATTCGGATTCGTGGATGCCCTGGTCGAGATGGGTGCGACGATCGAGATCCACAAGGAATGCCTCGGCGGGCATCCGTGCCGCTTCGGTCAGCGCAACTTCGACCACTCTGCCGTGATCTCCGGACCCACCGAGCTGCACGGCGCCGACATCGAGGTGCCCGACCTTCGCGGCGGTTTCAGTCACCTGATCGCGGCGCTGACCGCGAACGGAACGTCGACGGTCAGCAACGTGGGCATCATCAGCCGCGGCTACGAGAACTTCATCGGCAAGCTCGAGCAGCTCGGCGCCGACTTCGTCTTCGAGCCGTAGGCGGCACTCAGCGCGACGGCGCCTGGCGCCGCCCGCGCTGTTTCGCGCGCGCTCTCCGCGGTGAGGCTAGGCGTTCGCGATGACACCGGGTGCCGTGCACCTAGTGTCATCGCGAACGCCTAGTGTCGCGGATGGCTTTCGGCTCAGCCGCGCATACGCGATAGCGGATAATGGGCGGGTGCCGAAAACACCCGAAGAGCCGGATGCCGCACCTCACGACGACGTAGAACCTCGCGACGGCGAGCCGCGCGAGAGGGCCGAACCGGCTGCTGCCGTGGTGGACCCGCGCAACTCCGATGCGGCCGGGACGCCTCGCCGGGTGCGCAAGGAGACGACGCGGCCCGGTGTGTTCTGGGCCATGGCAGGGGTTGTGGTTCCGATCATCGGAGCGGCCGCCCGGTTCAAGGTGCACGGCCGCGAAAACCTTCCGCTGACCGGCGCGTACATCATCGCCCCGAACCACTACAGCGAGATCGATCCGCTCGTGGTCGGGACGATGATCTGGCGGCGTGGCCGTGCTCCGCGGTTCCTGACGAAGGAGAGCCTGTTCTCGGTTCCCGTCGTCGGATGGTTCCTGAAGCGTTCGGGGCAGGTGCCGGTCAGCCGCAGCCACGGCGGCCGTGGTGCCCCGATCGCCCAGGCTCAGCACATCGTCGACAACGGCAGCGTCGTGATCGTCTACCCCGAGGGCACACTCACCCGCGATCCCGACCTCTGGCCGATGCGCGGCAAGACCGGGGCCGCCAGGCTCGCGCTCGACTACGGCATCCCGGTCATTCCGGTGGCGCACTGGGGCACGCAGCAGATCATGGCCCGCTACTCCAAGAAGATCAGCGTCTTTCCCCGCAAGACCATCACGTTCTCGATCGGTGCCCCCGTCGATCTGTCCGCCTACCGCGAGGGGCCGCGCACGGCGACAGCGCTGGCGGGTGCGACGGATGCGATCATGCAGGCGATCACGCACGAGCTGGAGAAGCTGCGCGGCGAGAAGGCGCCGGCGAAGCGCTGGGATCCGGCCGAGCACGCGCAGAGTGAGACGGGCCGTTTTGAGGGCTAAGCCGGCGCCGGCGAGGCGCGTCGCAGTGCTCGGCGCCGGCAGCTGGGGCACCACGTTCGCGAAGGTGCTGGCGGACGGCGGCTCGCACGTGACCCTGTGGGCCAGGCGTCCGGAGGCGGCGCGTGAGATCCGCGAGGCCAGGCGCAACAGCCAGTATCTGCCGGGCATCAACCTGCCCCGCAATCTCACCGCCACGTCCGACCTGAAGGACGCGCTGACGCGGGTCGATCAGCTGTTCATCTCCGTCCCGAGCCAGACGCTGCGGGAGAATCTGGTCGCGCTGGGGCCCCTGCTACCTGAGGACATCCCCGTCATCAGCCTGATGAAGGGCGTCGAGAAGGGAACCGGCCTTCGGATGAGCGAGGTGATCGCCGAGGTGCTGGCGATCGATCCTGAGCGCATCGCCGTGGCATCCGGACCGAACCTCGCTCTGGAGATCGCGAAGAAGCAGCCGACCGCCGCCGTCGTCTCATCGGTCAGCATGGAGACCGCACATGAGGTCGCCCTGGCCGCTCGCAACCCGTACTTCCGCTCGTTCGTGAACACCGACGTGATCGGCACCGAGTTCGGCGGCGTGCTCAAGAACCTGATCGCGGTGGCGATCGGCATCGTCGACGGTGTCGGCTACGGGGAGAACACGAAGGCGTCCATCATCACGCGCGGACTCGTCGAGATGACCGACTTCGCGGTCGCGCACGGCGCGGAGCGTGAGACGCTCGCCGGTCTTGCGGGCCTCGGCGACCTGATCGCCACGTGCCAATCGCCGCTGTCGCGGAACAACACCGCCGGTCGACTCCTCGGGCAGGGTTACGCGTTCGCGGAGGTCGTCAAGCAGATGAACCAGACCGCGGAGGGACTGGCATCCGTCGCTCCGATCCTCGCCCTGGCGAAGGCCAAGGGCGTTCAGATGCCGATCGTCGAACAGGTGGGACAGGTGCTTGCCGGTACGCTTGCACCGGCTGATCTGGCCCCCCACCTGACCACCGACGACACCCCTCGTGGTGAAAGGACTACGGATGACTCACAAGCGCGTCCTCGTGCTTCTTTTCGGCGGGCGTTCGAGCGAGCATTCGATCAGCTGCGCCACGGCGGGCGGGGTGCTCGGGGCGCTTGACCGCGACCGTTACGATGTCATCCCGGTCGGGATCACCCGCGATGGGGCGTTCGTGCTCGAGCGAGACGACCCGACTGCTTTCGCGCTGAATCCGGATGCCCTCCCCGAGGTGCGCGACGACGGCAGCCGGGTGCGCTGGCCGGAGTCGACGCTCTCCAGAGAGCTGACCGTCGAGCGTGACGGCGTCGTCACGTCTCTCGGCGAGGTGGACGTGGTGCTGCCGATCCTGCACGGACTGTGGGGTGAGGACGGCACGATCCAGGGACTGCTGGAACTGACCGGCATTCCGTACGCCGGATCCGGCGTGCTCGGCAGCGCGCTCGGCATCGACAAGCACTTCACGAAGATCGTGTTGCAGGCAGACGGCATCGCCGTCGCGCCTTGGGTCACCGTGACGCGCGACGAGTGGGAACGGGGCCAGGATGCCGTCGCCGACCGGGTGCGCGCTCTCGGCTCGCCCCTGTTCGTCAAGCCGGCGCGCGCGGGGTCGAGTGTGGGCGTGACGAAGATCACGTCGGCGGAAGGCCTGTCGAATGCGCTCGAGACCGCGTTCGCCGAAGACGACAAGGCGCTGATCGAGTCGGCTGTGCGTGGGCGCGAGGTGGAGATCGGAGTACTCGGCGGGCGCAGCGGGGAGCAGCCACGGGCATCCGTCGCCGGCGAGATCGTGGTGTCGGGACGCGGGTTCTACGACTTCGAGGCCAAGTATCTGGATGCCCCAGGCATCGACCTGGTGTGCCCTGCGGACCTCACGGATGAGCAGCTCGCCGAGATGCAGAGCCTCGCGGTGCGCGCGTTTCAGGCGATCGACTGTGCCGGGCTGGCACGCGTGGACTTCTTCCTCACCGACGACGGGTGGGTCGTCAACGAGGTGAACACGATGCCGGGATTCACGCCGATCTCGATGTTCCCGAAGGTGTGGCAGGCATCCGGGTTCAGCTATCCGGAACTGATCGACGAGCTCATCGAGCTGGCACTGGAGCGCTAGGCGGCTCAGCCGGACTGGGTCGCAGTGCTCGTCGGCGTCGGCGTGGGGGTTCCGGTCGGGGAGGTCACGTCGGAGGTGCCCAGGCACTTCTCGTTCTTCTGCTGAGGGATCTCGCCGATCGCGTCGGCGAGTGCCGGCAGCACCGAAGCATCGGCGACGCCGCCCTTGCCGTGCTGGATCACGACCTCGGTGGCCGGTGTGCGGCCGAAGGTGATGTAGCGGAGGGCGGAAGCGGCAGGGTCGTTCTCCAGCACCCAGTCGATGCCGTTGACGGTGATGCAGGGCTTCGTCGTGGGGCCGACCGGTGCCACACCGCAACGCAGCAACACGACCGTGGGGTCGCCCCAGGCGCTCGTGGCCTGAGCATTGGTCTCGCGCTGGGCCTTGCCCGCGATCGAGTCGGGCAGGTGCACGATGACGTCGGCGCAGCGCGGATCGTTGGCGTCAGCAGCGGGCTGCATCGCCACCGTCGGTGCGCACGCGGTCAGGAGCAGAGCGGAGGCGCCGACGGCGAGCAGGGCACCGAAAAAGCGGCGGGAACGGGAGGGCATCGCGTTCACACTAACGTGTGAGACATGACGCAATCTGGGCGTGACATGCAGCACGGCGGCGAGCACTCCCAGGTGGGGGAGGCTGCAGTGGCGGATGCCGACACGGTGGCATCCGTGGGCGAGATCGCCACCCTGCGGCGCATCTTCCCGCGGCTCCCGCAGGCATCGGCGACCATCGTCGGGCCCGGCGACGACGCGGCAGTGCTGGCCGCGCCCGATGGTCGCTACGTCGTGACGACCGACATGATGATCGCCGGTCCGGACTTCCGGTGGGCATGGTCGTCGCCGACGGACATCGGCTGGAAGGCCGCTGCGACGAACCTCGCCGACGTGGCCGCCATGGGGGCGCGTCCCACCGCGCTCGTGGTGGCGATCGCCGCACCGACCAACACCCCGGTCGGCACCCTGGAGGCGGTGGCCGACGGGTTCAGGGACGCGTGTGAGGCACTCGCGCCTGGCTGCGGCGTCGTGGGGGGAGACCTCTCGGTCTCGGATGTGTTCACGCTCGCCGTGACCGCATTCGGGGATCTCGAAGGACGCCGGCCGGTGCTCCGCTCCGGCGCACGTCCAGGTGATGTGGTGGCGGTGGCGGGAACGCTGGGGCGCGCGGCACGCGGTCTGCGCGCGCTGTTCGCCGACGCCGTGGACGCCGAGGGGATGCCGGATGCCCGCCTCGCCGCGGACGTTGCCGCGCGCGTTCCCGAGGTGGCCGTGCAGCGTCGTCCGCAGCCGCCCATCTTCGCGGGAGCCATCGCCGCGACAGCGGGGGCGACCGCCATGCTCGATGTGAGTGACGGGCTCGCACTGGACGCTGGACGGGTCGCGGAAGCATCTGGTGTGCGGATCGACCTGCATGCGGACGCCCTCGGTGACGACCTCGTCTCGGCACTTGCCGGGGGAGAGGACCACGCGCTGCTCGCCTGTTTCCCAATGGAAGCCGTATTGCCGTCGCCGTTCCGCGCGATCGGAGTCGTCCTCCCGGGCCCCGCCGGCGGCGGAATGGTGGCCGGGGGCGCATCCGACGAGAGGGGTCTGTTGGTCAGTGTCGACGGGCATCCATACGGCGGCGCTCTCGGCTGGGACCCCTACTCCGGCTGGGACGGCGCGGCCGGCTGAGCGAACCACACGGCCGTCTCTCCATACGTCTTCGAACGAAGCAGCTCGAGCGCCTCGGGCCAGTGGGGTTCGGGCGACCGTGCACTGCGCTCCACGACCACCAGGGCGTCGTCGTTCAGCAGGGGAACGAGTGCGGTGAGCACGTCGCCCAGCTCATCGTCGGTGACGTCGTACGGCGGGTCGAGGAACACCAGCTCGAACGACCGGCCGGCGGCCTGCCCGAGGTACGAGCGCACCGAAGCCTGGCGAACGTCGACCCGCGGACTGATTCCCGCGCGTGCGCGTTCGCCGGCCTTCAGGACGGCTGCGGCGTTCGATCTGCAGACACCGGCCGCATGGCCGTTCTGCTCGACGAGAACCGCGGATGCGGCGCCCCGGCTCACCGCCTCGAGCCCGAGCGCACCGGACCCGGCATACAGGTCGAGAACCTTCATGCCGCGCACGGCATCCATCGCGTCGAGCGAGGAGAAGATCGCCTCGCGCACCCGGTCGCTGGTCGGACGAGTGCCGGCCCGAGGCACGGCGAGCGTCAAGGACCCGGCGAAGCCGGACACGATGCGCGTCATGAGTTCGAGGGTATCGATCCCACGCGCATCGCCAGGACGGCCGAGCGAATCCAGGGCGAACGACCACGTTCTCGGCGCGAGAGCGCAATCCGTCCTGTTGACGACGCCGCCAAGCCGAGCTCGCGCGAGCGGTGTCGGCCGCCTGCTCTAGCCTGGTGTCATGCCGCGGACGCCTACGGAACTCACGGGCGAATCCGTCGCGTCGTCCGCTGGTCGCGCCGCACCCCCCGGAGTGAACCTCGAGACCCCGCTGCGGGCGCTGCTCGGCGAACGGGAGGCCGCGCTGTTCGCGCGCGCGTTCGGGCACCGCACCGTCGGCGATCTCCTTGCGCACTACCCTCGCCGGTACGCGCACCGTGGTGAGCTGACAGCCCTGGCCGACCTGCCGACGGACGAGGACGTCACGATCGTGGCGGAGGTGAAGCACTGCAGCGTGCGAGCCATGCGACAGCGCCACGGCACGATCGTCGAGGCGGTGATCTCCGACGGCACCGGCACGCTGTCGCTCACGTTCTTCAACCAGAAGTGGCGCGAGAACGAGCTGGTCCCGGGTCGCCGCGGCATCTTCGCCGGCAAGGTGAACCGGTACAAGGGAGCGCCTCAGCTCACGCACCCGGAGTACGAACTCTTCGAGGAGGGAACGGACGGCGACGCCGAGAGCTGGCAGAGCCGGCCGATCCCGATCTATCCGGCGACATCGACGCTGGCGAGCTGGAAGATCGCCAAGGTCATCCGCGAGGAGGTGCTGCCGAGGCTCGGCGCCATCGACGACCCGGTTTCGGATGCCATCGCACGCGACTGCAAGCTGGAGCGCTTCGAGAGGGCGTTGCGGGGCATCCACACTCCGGTCGACGACGCCGACTGGGCTCGGGCGAGGCACACACTGCGGTACCAGGAGGCGTTCGTGCTGCAGGCCGCGCTGCTCCAGGAGCGCGAGCGGCTGCGCGAGACCGCCGCGACCGTGCGGTTGCCGAAGCCCGACGGATATGCGGCTCGCTTCGAGAAGGCGCTCGCCTTCGAGCTCACCGATGACCAGCGCACGGTGGGCGAGCAGATCGCGCACGACCTCGCCCAGCCGTTTCCGATGAACCGGCTCGTGCAGGGAGAAGTGGGCAGCGGCAAGACGGTGGTCGCGCTGAGGGCCATGCTGCAGGTCGCGGACAACGGCGGGCAGTCCGCATTTCTCGCCCCGACCGAGGTGCTGGCATCGCAGCACTTGCGGTCGATCGCTGCCGCTCTCGGCCCGGATCTCTCCGCTGAACTCATGCCCACGCTGATCACCGGGCGTCTCACAGCTGCCGAACGCAAGAAGGCACTGCTGCGCGCGGTGAGCGGGCAGGCGCAGATCGTGGTCGGCACGCACGCGCTGCTCAGTGAGAACGTGTCGTTCTTCGACTTGGGACTTGTCGTGGTCGACGAGCAGCATCGCTTCGGCGTCGAGCAGCGAGACGTGCTGCGCGGCAAGGCATCCACCCCGCCGCACCAGCTCGTGCTGACCGCGACGCCGATCCCGCGCACCGTCGCCATGACCGTGTTCGGCGACCTCGACGTGTCGACGATCGCACAGCTTCCGGCCGGCCGGCAGCGCATCGAGAGCTTCGTCGTGCCGCTCGCGGAGCATCCGCGGTGGGAACAGCGCATCTGGGAGCGCGCGTCCGAGGAGATCGCCGCAGGTCATCAGGTGTTCGTCGTCTGTCCGGCGATCAGCGCCAAGGAGGCCGAGGACGACGAGCTTGCAGAGCCGGGCGACACGGATGCCGACCGTACGGCCACGCCTGTCGCCTCGGTCGAGCAGACCCTCGCCTCGGTCCAAGCCAATCCGTTGCTGTCGGGTGCGCGCATCGCCGCACTCCACGGACGGATGCCCGCCGACGAGAAGGACGCCGTGATGCGATCCTTCGCGGCGGGTGCGCTCGACCTCATCGTGGCGACGACGGTGATCGAGGTGGGCGTCGATGTCCCGAACGCGTCAGCCATGATCGTGCTCGACGCCGACCGGTTCGGCGTCTCGCAGCTGCACCAACTGCGCGGCCGCGTCGGCCGGGGCGGCGTGCCGGGGCTTTGCCTGTTCGTCACCGCGGCGGAGGCGGGAACGCTCGCGCGAGAGCGCGTGGACGCGGTCGCTGCGACGCTCGACGGGTTCGCACTCGCCGAGGCCGACCTCGATCTCCGGCGGGAGGGCGACGTGCTCGGCAGCAACCAGTCCGGCGGCAGGTCCTCGCTGCGACTGCTGCGGGTCGCCCGCGACGGCGCCGTCATCGAGAGGGCGCGAGCGGATGCCGCCGCGCTGCTCGAGAGCGACCCGAGGCTGTCCGCGCACCCGGCACTGGCATCCGCCATCGCCGACCGCCTGACGGAACGTTCCCGCGACTTCATGGCGCGCGCGTGACCCGACGCCGAGCATCCGCTGAATGGTAACGATCAGGTAAACCCCGGCCGCTATTCTGAAAGCCTATGAGCACTGGAGCCCTATGAGCAGGATCGCCGTTGTCCCCGGTTCGTTCGACCCGGTCACGTTGGGTCACCTCGATGTGATCGCCCGTTCGGCGAGGCTGTTCGACGAGATCCATGTGCTGGTGGTGCACAATCCCGACAAGAGTGCGATGCTCCCGATCGCCCAGCGGGTCTCGCTGTTGGAGCGATCCATCGCCGACGAACGACTGCCAGGCAACATCATCGTGGCGGCGTGGAGCGTCGGCTTGCTCGTCGACTACTGCACCGATGTCGGAGCGAACGCACTGGTCAAGGGCATCCGCTCCCAGGTCGATGTCGCGTACGAGACGCCGATGGCGATCGTGAACCGCGATCTGGCCGGTGTCGAGACGGTCTTCATGCTGCCCAATCCCGCGAACGCTCACGTGTCGAGTTCGCTGGTGCGTCAGGTCGCCGCGCTGGGCGGTGACGTGAGCCCGTACGTGCCGCGTGCGGTATACGACTATCTGCAGGAAATATGAACACGCTCCCGACCAAACAACCGACGGATGCCTCGGCCGAGGCCACCGACACCGAACCGAGCATCACACC
>Ga0164242_10003174_pt1 | contig 18816 bp, 18 predicted proteins | sample OricomgcompostMG_FD_108783 | JGI IMG/M metagenome (GOLD analysis project Ga0164242, IMG submission 108783) | Miracle-Growth compost microbial communities from Emeryville, California, USA - Original compost - Miracle growth compost (MG) ... | reverse complement strand
GCGAGCGGCGACCAGGGTCGCTGGAACGATCCGGCAACGCAGGATCCGTTGAAGGCCCTCGCCGCCGAGGGCACTCCGGATGCGACCCAGTCGGCGATCAACGATCTGGCGAACATCGTTTCGACCGAGGCGCCCGTCATTCCGCTGCTCTACGGCGCCGGGTGGTTCGAGTACACCACGAAGAACTACACGGGCTGGCCGACGAAGGACGATTCCTACGTTGACCCGTCGCCGAACCCGGCTAACGTCGAATATGTCATCTTGCACCTCAAGCCGGTTGCGAGCTGACATAGCAGGGAAAGATCCCATCGGGTCGTGACCTGCCCGGCTGGTCGACGCCAGCCGGGCAGGCAGGCCAACATCACAGACTGCCGGCGGCATCCGCTGGCGTCCCCTTTCCATCGGGCGCCGCCGGGCAGGTCTGTCCATCGAAAAGCATCACGCGAGGAGCAGTCGAGGTATGACACAGATCGAATCGGCACGTGGCGTCGACGGGAGCATGTCGCCGGCGACCCGGGTCTTTCCCAGCGGATTTGTCTGGGGCACCGCCACAGCCGCTTACCAGATTGAAGGGGCGGCCGCCGAGGGGGGCCGGACGCCGTCGATCTGGGACACGTTCAGCCACACGCCGGGCAAGGTATACGCCGGCCACACCGGAGATGTCGCCGCCGATCATTACCACCGCTACGCGGCGGACGCCTCGCTCATGGCCGACCTCGGCGTGAACTCGTACCGGTTCTCCGTCTCGTGGTCGCGCGTGATGCCAACAGGCGCGGGCCGGCTCAATCCGGAGGGCATCGGCTTCTATTCGCGCCTGATCGACGAATTGCTCGCGCGCGGCATTTCGCCGGCTCTGACCCTCTACCACTGGGATTTACCGCAAGAACTGGAGGACGTCGGCGGCTGGCCGGCGCGCGACACCGCCTATCGGTTCGCCGATTACGCGGTGGCGCTGGCAGAAACCTTTGGTGATCGTGTCCCGCTTTGGACGACGCTGAACGAGCCGTGGTGCTCGGCGTTCCTTGGCTACGCGGCTGGAGTGCACGCGCCTGGGCACACCGAAGGGGCCGAGGCATTGGCAGCGACACACCATCTGTTGCTGGGTCACGGCCTGGCGGTGCAGGGATTGCGTGCCGCATTGCCGGCCGGGAGCCAGGTGGCGATCACGCTCAATCCGGTGGTGGCCAGGCCTGCCACCGACAGCGTGGCGGACGCCGCGGCCTGCAGAAAGGTCGACGGTCTTCAGAGCCGGATTTGGTTCGACCCGCTGTTCCGCGGGAGCTACCCCGACGACGTCCGCGAATTTACGGCCGAGGTCAGCGACTGGTCGTTCGTTCTCGACGGTGATCTCGAGGTGATCTCCGAGCCGATCGACTTGCTTGGCGTGAACTACTACAACCCCATCGTGGTCGGGCACTACGACGGCGTTGGCGCGCGGGCGAGCGCCGATGGCCATGGTGACGGCGCCGGCGAGACCTGGCCTGGTTGCGAAGACGTCGAGTTTCTCGACACGCCAGGACGCCATACGGCGATGGGCTGGCCGGTCGACGCCACCGGCCTCGCCGAACTTCTCGCTCGGCTCTGGCGCGACTATCGAAAGCCGATGCTGATAACGGAGAACGGAGCGGCCTATGACGACGTCGTCGACGCCGATGGGTCGGTGCACGACGGGGAACGCACGCGGTATCTGCATGAGCATCTTGGCGCTCTGCTCGGCGCGATAGCTGACGGCGTTGACGTGCGCGGGTACTACGTGTGGTCGTTGCTCGACAATTTCGAGTGGTCATACGGGTATTCGAAGCGTTTCGGGATCGTGCACGTCGACTTCGACAGCCAACAGCGCATTGTGAAGGACAGCGGCAGGTATTACGCGCGCGTCGTGTCGAACAACGCCTTGCCTGAAGGCTGAGCTGCGTTCAGCTTGAGTCGCGCACGACGAGTTCGGTAGGCACGACGAGGGACGCCGGCCGGGTGCCGGGGTCACGCAACTGCGCGAGCAGCAGCCGGGCGAGCGAATGGCCGATCTCTTCCATCGGCTGCCGCACGCTGGTGAGGCGAGGGTCGGCGACGCGCGCGGCCTGCGAGTCGTCGAAGCCGACGACCGCGACGTCGCGGGGCACGCTGCGGCCGGCCGCGCGCAGCGCGCGCAACGCGCCGATGGCCATGAGGTCGCTCGCGGCAAACACGGCGTCGAGCCGGGGCACACGATCAAGCAGTTCGAGCATGGCGCGTTCACCGCTGTCTTCGGAGAAGTCGCCATACGCGACAAGACGTCGCCAGGAACGCCGGCTCGCCGCAGGCAGCGCATGCCGAAAGCCGTCGAGGCGGTCGACACCGACCAGCATGTCTTCGGGCCCGGCGATATGGACGATCTGCTTGCGGCCTCGCTCGACGAGATGCTGCACAGCTGCTGCGGCGCCGGCACGGTTGTCGGCGTCGACGTAGGGCACGTTCTCTCCGTGAAAGGGCCGCCCGCCGAGCACCATCGGTGTGTGGGTGCGGATGAGCAGGTGCAGCAGCGGATCGCGCTCGTGCAGCGACATCAAGATCACGCCGTCCGCATGGCCGTTCACGATGTAGCGCTCGACGCGCGTGGTGTCGCCCTCGGAACTCAGCAACACGAACGCGAAATCGGTGCGAGCCAACTCTTCGTTGATGCCGCGGACAGTGCCGGCGAAGAAAGGCTCGGAAAATATTCGCGTTTCAGATTCGGAGACGACCAGCGCGATCGTGTCGGTGCGTCTCGTCACCAGCGACCGGGCGGCACGGTTGGGCACGTAGCCGAGTTCTTCGATCGCACGCTGCACCGCGGCGCGCGCCTCGGGCGACACCCGAGGTGATCCCGTGAGCACGCGCGAGACCGTCGTCTTCGACACGCCGGCGGCCGCCGCGACGGCCCACACCGTCGGACGCCGAGCTGGCTGTTCGTTGGCCACGTTCTCCTCGCAAACCGTCGGGCGGAAATGCTCTCGCCACGCCCGGACGGCGCGCGATGGCCTGCCTATGATCCCACGTGGATGGGCCTGAAGATGGCCTGTTGGCGCCGCGTCTCGAGTCGCGCAGAGCACAGGTCGAGACGGAGCATGTGGGCGCGTGTCAGTGGCCGGCGAGCCCGAGCAACTCACGAGCCTGGCGAGCCATCTCAAGATCCTCGCGTGCCGCGATCACCAGGGTTCGAGTTCGCGATCCGGGCGCGCTTATCTGCGCGTCACCGGATGCCGCCGCATTCGCGACCGGGTCGATGTCGATCCCGAGAAAGTCGAGACCCGCGGCCGCGGCGGCGCGCACAGCGGGAGCGTTTTCGCCGACGCCGCCAGTGAAAACGCAGGTGTCGAGCCCACCCATCGCAGCTGCCATCGCGGCGATCTGCTTGCGCAGACGGTGAACGTACACCGCGAAAGCGAGGCGAGCGTCGTCGTCGGATCGTTCGATCAGCTCGCGCATGTCTGGCGTGCCAGCGAGACCGAGCAGGCCGGAGCGGTGCTCGAGCACGTCGACGAGATCGGCCTCGCGCTCTGACAGCCACAAGACAAGGCCGGGATCGATGTCGCCCGAGCGGGTCGCCATCACGAGTCCTTCGAGTGGTGTGAAGCCCATCGTGGTGTCGACCGACACGCCGTCGAGGATCGCGCACAATGACGCGCCCGCGCCCAAATGGCAACTCACGATCCGGCGCGCGTCGGCGCCGAATCTCAGTGCCCGCCGGCCGGCCCAACTGTGTGAGAGCCCGTGAAAACCGTAGCGCCGGATCCCGTAGAGCGAGTTCCACCGGCGGGGAATCGCATACGTGGCCGCGGGTTCGGGAATGGTCGCATGGAACGCGGTGTCGAAGCACGCGATGTGCGTGGCGTTCGGCAGCAGAGCGGTGACGTCGTCGTACGCGGCCAGCGACTTGGCTTGGTGCAATGGCGCGAGTTCGACGAGCCCACGCAGACGCTGGGCGACATCGGCGTCGATGGCCACCGCTGCGCAGAACTCGGCGCCGCCGTGCACGATCCGGTGCGCCACGATGTCGACGCTAGGCAACTCGGCGGGCAGCGAATGCCACGACCCCAGGAGCTCGTCGTCCGGGCCTATCAGGCACAGCTTCAAGCTGCTGGAGCCGGCGTTGACCACGAGTATTTCGTTCATGCCCCTCCGAGTCGTGCTGCCGAAAGCTTCGTGCCGGCTTGCCGATAACGCGCTAGAAAGGCCAAACCCAATTCTTTATTTCTGGCGCGTCGTCACCGTGATCGCGGGTGTATTGTCGCTTGTGGAGCCGCTCGTCGATCATTCGTTGCCGCACGTGGGCGGCGCGCGCGCCTAGGGCGGGCACCCGGTCGATGGCGTCGATCACCAGGTGGTAGCGGTCGAGATCGTTGAGCATCGCCATGTCGAACGGCGTCGTCGTGGTGCCTTCTTCTTTGTATCCGCGCACATGGATATTGGCGTGGTTGCGACGCCGATAGGTGAGTCGGTGGATGAGCCATGGGTACCCGTGGTAAGCGAACAGAACCGGCTTGTCGGTCGTGAAGATCTGGTCGAAGTCGCGATCGGGCAGGCCGTGCGGGTGCTCTGTATCTGGCTGCAGCCGCATCAGATCGACGACATTCACGAAGCGCACCTTCAGATCAGGAAAGAATTCGCGAAGGAGCGCGGTCGCCGCGAGCGACTCGAGCGTGGGCACGTCGCCTGCGCAGGCGATCACCAGATCGGGTTCGTCGAGATCGTCGCCTTGGTCGTTGCTTGCCCATTGCCAGATTCCGATGCCGCGCGCGCAATGAGCGACCGCTTCGTCCATCGAGAGGTAGCTGAGGGCTGGCTGCTTTCCGGCGACGATGACGTTGACGTAGTTCCGGCTGCGCAGGCAATGATCGGCTACCGACAGCAGCGTGTTCGCGTCGGGCGGCAGATAAACTCTGATCACTTCTGGCTTCTTGTTCATGACGTAGTCGATGAACCCAGGGTCTTGGTGTGAGAAGCCATTGTGGTCTTGCCGCCAGACATGGCTGGAAAGCAGGTAATTCAGGCTCGCGACCGGTCGTCTCCAGGCGATGTGGCGGCTCGACTCCAGCCATTTGGCATGTTGGTTGAACATCGAGTCGACGATGTGGATGAACGCCTCGTAGCTGTTGAAGAGCCCATGTCTGCCGCTTAGCAGATAACCCTCCAACCAACCCTGGCACATATGCTCCGACAAGACTTCCATGACGCGGCCGTCGATCGCGACATGCTCGTCGGTCGCCTCGATTTCGGCGTCCAACGTGCGGTTTTCGACCTCGAAGACCGCGCTCAAGCGATTTGACGCCGTCTCGTCGGGGCCGAAGAGTCGGAAGTTGCCGGCCGCGCGATTCAACGCGAAGACGTCGCGAAGCATGGCGCCAAGCACGCGGGTCGCCTCGGAGCACGTGGTCGCCGGCTTGTCGACGGCAACCGCATAGCTTCGAAAATCCGGCAACTCGAGATCGCGCAACAGCAGGCCGCCATTGGCGTGTGGATTCGCGCCCATTCGCCTTTGGCGGGTCGGCGCGAGTTCGGCGAGTTCGGCGCGCAGCCTGCCCGCCTGGTCGAAGAGCTCGTCAGGCCGGTAGCTGCGCATCCATTCTTCGAGTTGACGCAGGTGCTCCGGATGGTCGGCGAGCCCGGCAAGTGGCACCTGATGCGCGCGGAAACTGCCTTCGACCGGGAGCCCGTCGACCTCTTTCGGCCCGGTCCAGCCTTTTGGCGATGCCAGCACGATCATCGGCCAGTTCGGCCGGGTCCGCGGGCCCGCCCCGCCGTCGGCACGCTCGTGATCGACGCCGCCTTGGTCGCGCGCGCGGCGCTGGATGTCTTTGATCTGGCCGATCGCGTCGTCCAGCGCGGCCGCCATCAGGCGATGCATTGTCGGTGGGTCTGCGCCTTCGACCAGAATTGGCCGGTAGCCGTAGCCACGCATGAGATCGAGCAGTTCTGCGCGTGGTATGCGCGCGAGCATGGCCGGGCCGGCGATCTTGTAGCCGTTCAGATGCAGGATCGGCAGGACCGCGCCATCGCGCGCCGGGTCGACGAATTTGTTGCTGTGCCAGCTGGTGGCCAGCGGCCCGGTTTCCGCCTCTCCGTCTCCGACCACGCAGCAGACGACGAGATCAGGGTTGTCGAATGCGGCGCCGTAGGCATGAAGCAACGCATAGCCGAGTTCGCCACCTTCGTGGATCGAGCCCGGCGTCTCGGGCGCCGCGTGGCTAGGAATCCCTCCGGGAAAGGAGAATTGGCGGAACAACCGCGCCATGCCGTCGATGTCTTGAGTGATGTGTGAGTAGACCTCGGTGTAGCTGCCCTCGAGGTACGTGTTCGCGACCATGCCTGGGCCCCCGTGCCCTGGGCCGCATACGTAGATCGCATTAAGGTCGTCGCGTTTGACGACGCGATTCATGTGCGCGTACACGAAGTTGAGGCCCGGGGTGGTGCCCCAATGGCCGAGCAGCCTGGGCTTCACGTGCTCGATGGTCAGGGGCTCGCGCAGCAGCGGATTCGCGAGGAGGTAGATCTGCCCGACGGACAGGTAGTTGGCCGCCCGCCAGTAGGCGTCGATGCGCTCGACTTCTTTGTCAGACAGCACGCCGTCCGGCGCGGAGGCGGCGACCGGCGTTGATGGGCTGCTCAGGGCGGAGGTCGTCATAGCGGCTCCTTCGGCATGGCGCCGGACGTCGGCCACCAGACCGTGGCGCCGTCACCTCCATACCCGCGTCGCCGCAAACCGAACGAGAGGTCGCCCCTCGCCTAGGAAGGCGGGGCGCTGGGGTCAGATCCTCTTGGCGACGGTCAGCAGGATCGCCGAATCCTCGATCGCCAGCAGGTCGTGACGGGCGTCGGGTATGACGAGGATGTCGCCGGTTCTGACCTCCCACGAGGCGTCGCCCGCGTTGAGGCGGACTCGCCCGTGCACGACGTAGAGCGTCGCTTCGCCCGGGCTCTCGTGTTCGGCGAGCGCCGAGCCGGCGATCATCGCGACCATCGTCTGGCGCAACACCAACTCGTGGCCGCCGACGACCGTGTGCGCCGTATGCCCGCCGCCCGCGGTCGCCGCCCGCTCGAGCAGCTCACGCGCCAACGCGTCTAGCGAGAATTTCTGCATACGAGGAGCACCTCCGGTGGGAGTCGTCGCCTGGTGAGACCAGCATGTCACGGCCCCCGCGGGGCGCCGACTGTGGCGGCGATGCGGCGCCCCGAGGGCCACGCGCTTGGTTCCTCCTATACTAGTTGTGAAAAAGCGCTGGACCTGCGTTCGGCACTGCGCGTCGTCCGGCATGAACCGGCATGAAGGAGAGTCATGGGCACTCCCGTCACGATCGAATCGGCCGACGAGGTGGCGTTGTCGGCGATGCGCGACCATCACGCACGGCTGCGCCGCGATCTCGACCAACGAGTCGCCGACCTGCGGTCAGCGGTCAGCGGGGGTGCGCCGTCCGAGGCGTTGTCCGCGCTCGTGGCGTTCGTCGACCGAAACGTGGTGCCGCACCTGCTGGCCGAAGAGGTAGCGCTCTATCCGGCGGCCGCCGACGAAGCGCGCCTAGAATTGCTGGTCGACGCGATGGTTTTGGAGCATCGCGACATCGAGCGGCGGGCACGATCCCTGGCTTCTGCCACCGAGATCCAAGACGTGCTCGCGGCGGCGGAGGCTCTGAACGCGACGTTCGGCATGCACGTGGTGTGCGAGAACGAGGTCGTGCTCCCCGCGTTGGCGCGTGCGCCGCAGGTGAGCCTGGCGACCCTTCTTCGCGACCTGCAGGATCGCCTCTCGGCGCCTGTGGATCGGGGCTCGTCGACGACGCGAGCGCCCGAAGAGCTCGACGTTCGCACGATCGAGCATCGACGCCGGCACGAGGTCATCTTCGCCCGGCTTGACGCGCTGGCCGTGAGTGAGACTCTTGTCATCGCGGTTGACCACGACCCGAGGCCATTGCGTCACCAACTCGACGCGGCCTGGCCTGGCACGTTCGACTGGGATTATCTTGACGCTGGCCCCGAGTTGTGGCGCATCGCCATCACCCGGCGGCGCTGACGCAGGTGAAGGCGAGGGCGCATGGCGAAGAAGCCGAACGTGCGGCTGCGTCGGATCTATGACGAGCCGCAGTCGGACGACGGCGCGCGCGTTCTCGTCGATCGCATGTGGCCGCGCGGCCTGAGCAAGGCGAATGCGCGCATCGACGAATGGCTCAAAGAGGTCGCGCCGTCGACCGAGCTGCGCACGTGGTACGGCCATGAGCCGGCGCGCTTCGACGAGTTCGGCCGCCGCTATCGAGCCGAGCTGGAGGCGCCCGAACGGGCCGACGCGCTCGCGCGACTGCGTCAGCTTGCGCAAAGCGGCCCGCTCACGTTGCTCACCGCGACGAAGGCGATCGAGATAAGCCAGGCCGCTGTCCTTGCCGAGATCCTGCGCTGACCAGGCGCCGCTCGGCTGACGGGTTCTGCTTGTTTGCACAATCCCATTCGGTAAAATGACACCAGCTGGCGATGGCCAGATCGTGTGTGGGCTTACCGTAGTAAGTGTTTGGAGATCCCTATGACGTATGTGATCGGCGAGCCGTGCGTCGACGTCACCGACCGTGCTTGTGTTGACGAGTGCCCGGTCGATTGCATTTACGAGGGCGCTCGCTCGCTTTACATCCACCCCGACGAGTGTGTCGACTGCGGCGCCTGCGAGCCGGTGTGCCCGGTCGAGGCGATCTATTACGAAGACGATCTGCCAGCGAGCCTGCAGCCGTATCGTGACGACAACGCGCGCTTCTTCAACGCGCCGCTGCCTGGTCGAGACGTGGCTTTGGGTTCGCCGGGAGGCGCGGCCAAGGCGGGTGTGCAAGGCGTCGACACCGAACTCGTCGCGGCGGTGCCGCGGCGTCAGCCTGAGTCAGATTCGGCCTGAGGCCCGCCGCTGCCGGGCGGCGGGCTGAGACGCGCCCCGTGACGACGAAGGCGCGGCGGCCAGGTGGGCGACGCACAGGCTGGGCTCGACGAACGGATCGAGCCGATCGGCCGCGATCGGCGCGTCGAGTTCGGCGAGCAAGCCTTGCATGAGGCCGAGATGCACCGAGCAGACGACCTCGCGATGGTTCTCGGCGGCTTCGCGGAACGGGCAGTGCCGGAGCAGCACCTGCCGTGATCGCCCGGCGGTCTTAGCCTCTGGCTCGAAACCGACGTCGTCGAGCATGCGCACGAGTTGCCGAGTGGCGGCCGCCGCGTCGGCCCGCTGGTAGGGCGGTGGACGCTCGGCGAGATAGCGGCCCCATACGAAACCGGCCTCGAGGGCCGCTTTGGCGGGCCGAGGGCTTTGCGCGGCGAGGTAACTGGTGAGGATCTCGGCCAGCAACCGATAGCTGCGCTGGCCAGCGCGCGCGCTCCCCGGCCGCGCGGTGTACAGGGTGCGGGGCCGACCGGGATGGTCGCGCTCCTCGATGCTTCTCTCCACCAGACCGGCCTCGACGAGCCCGTCGAGATGAAATCGCGCGGTGTTCGCATGCAGGCTCAGTTGGCGCGCGACGTCGGCCACGCCGAGCGGCCCGGCGGCGTCTTGCAGCACGGTGAGCACGCGCGAACGGCTCTCGCCCAGAGCCGGCGGGCTCTCGGGGCGCGTCGGGTTGCGAGTGGTCATTCCCACATTTTCCCATACGCGGGTCGGCACAAAGCGGCGAATGGCCGATCGGGTGTCGTCAAGAGCGATGACGGCGGACGCCGACCGTGCTCGCCGCCGACCTGTCTGCTCTTTACACGAGTACCATCGGAGAAAACACCAGCAGGAGGCAGGCATGGCGATAGCCGAACGCACGGCGGAGACCATTTGGGACGGCGCGCTCGCCACCGGGCGCGGCGCGATCTCGGGAAACAGCGGCGCGATCGCCGCGTTGCCGGTCACCTGGGCGGCGCGCACCGAAGAGCCGGGCGGGCTCACCAGCCCCGAGGAGCTGGCGGCGGCCGCGCACTCGTCGTGCTTCTCGATGGCGCTGGCGTTGCGTCTAGGCGAGAACAAGCTGCGGCCGCAGCGGCTTGCCGTCTCGGCCACCGTGACGCTCGATGAGGTCGACGGGCTTCCGACGATCGTGAGCTCTGCGTTGGTGGTGCGCGGCAAGGTGCCTGGCATCGACGCGGCCGGATTCGCCTCGGTCGTCGACGAGGCGGCGGCGCTTTGCCCGGTCTCGCGGCTCTTTGCCGGCGCGAAGATCAGTATCGAGGCGAGCTTGGAGTCGAGCTGAACGGCGGTTGCCCAGCGCGGCCGGGCGGTTCGCGGTGATGGCTCACGTCGCCGACGTCGTGGCGATCGGCGTCCTCTTTTTCGGCGCGGCCGTGTGGGTCGGCGGGTTCGTCGCGATGGTGGTCGTTTCCCGCGTCGCCACCCGCGCTTTGCGGCCGGCGGAGAAGATCGCGTTCTTTCGGTTGCTCGGCCGTGTTTACGGCGTGGTGGCCACGGTGGCGCTGGTGCTCGCGCTGGCCGGCGGCGGCGCGCTGCTTCGCCACCGGCCGTGGAACGCGACCACCACGGCGGCCGTCGTGGTCGCGGCCGCGCTCGTGGCGGCCACCGCGGTCGGGGTGCGGCAGGCTCGTGCCATGACGCGGCTGCGCCGCTCGGCCGTCGATAGCCCTGACGACGCCGGGCTCGCCGCCCGGGTCGTCACCCAAGCACGTGGCGCGGTCGTGTTGCGGACCCTGATCGGCGCCATCACCGTCGTCCTCGTCGTTCTCGCTCTTGTGCTAGTCGCGTCGTAGCTGCGCGAGCACGAGGCCGGTCGGCACGCTCACCAGCACGATCACGACCAGCGCGCGAAAACCGTGCACGGCCCAGTTCGGACGCAGGCCGTCGCCATCTGTGGCGGGTCGACCGGCCCGGGCCGTGTAAGCCAACGACGCCAGGACGACGACGAGCAGCGCCCCGCCGACGTCGACGACAGCCGTGAGGTCGAGCAAGGTTCCGATCAGGACGGCCGCGTTGCCCGCGTTCCATCCGGCCAGCTGGATGACGACGAGCCGGCGCTCAGGCGGCCGTGAGGCGAGCAGGCCCTGCCCCACGCCGAGCGCGGCTTGCGCGACGCCACCGACAAGAACGAGATAGGCGACCGCCCAGACACCGTGTTCGGTCGGGTGCGGCGCGATGGCGGCGGCGACGACACCGCCGCCGACGACGCACGCCGCAGCGACGATGGCGAATGGCAGGGCGCTTCGTATCCGGTCGCGACGCATGCTCACAGTGTCGGGCCGTCGATCACGCCGTGGCGATCGAGGGTGCCCGGACCGTGCGCGCGAGCTGGTCCAGCGCCTCGACGCCGGCGAAGGTGACGCCTTTCGCCACCAGCGTCGGCGTGGTCTGGGTTTGAGCGCGCCGCCAATCGTCGCGCCAGGCGTTGACGCGATGATAGGCGGCGGCGGTGATCGGTCCCCTGTTCGCGCTGACCGCGTAACCCGACTGGCGCAGCGAAAACGCCTCGGAATCACTGCCTTTCAGAGCCGGCGCGAGCAGGGCGCGAAGAACCTCCGGGCTGCCGATGTCGAGCCCACGCGCCCAGTACGCGTTGAAGAGCAGCCGTCGTACGTCGTGCGCCGCGCCGACCCCGAATGCTTCGGAATAGCCGGCTATCGCCGCGTCGGTCTTGGGCAGAGACGTGAGCGCGCCGGTCGGCAGTCGCTCCCCGGCGGTCAGCAGTTCGCGGACGGCGTTCAGCTCGGCCTCGACCTGCGCGCCGCCGGCGGCGTCGAGGCGGCGTCCGGTCACGGGCAGGCCGGGCGCGTGCTCGACGGCGCGCCATTCGACGTCGATGCCTGCCGCCACGAGGATGTCGACGCGCAGGCAGGCGAGATAGGAGTACGGACAGTTGAAATCGCCGTACACGACGACGCTCATGAGCCTGCTGCGGCCCCCTCGGCAACCCGGCCGATGCGCACCCGCCAGACCTCGGGACCTTCTTCCACGTAGACCCAGCTGAACTCGTCGGGGTGTTCGGCCGCGAGCTGGTAGTACAAAGGCTTGGGGTCGTGGTCGTTCACGAGCTCGAACGCGGCGCCGGGCGTGAGCGCGGCGTACGTCTCGAAGATCAGCTCGTGCCGCCGCGCCGGCGGCTCTGTGCGAACGTCGAGCTCAGGGGCGTTCGTTGTCATGGGGGTGGCCTCCAGGTGATCGCCAAGATGGGCCGAGACGTGCTCGCCGTCGGCAGGGTGTTGCGTTGATGAGGGGTGTTGCTTTGAGAGGTAATGCATCGCGCCGTTGAGCCGCTCGGCTTCGGGCTTGTAGCGGTCGCGCAGCAACGCCCAGCCTTGCGCCGCGAATTGGCTTGCCACGCTGGGCTGCCCGGCGTCGCCGAGCGCCCGGACGACACGCGCCAAAACACGTGTCAGGCCGGCGACGGTCTCGTCGGCGGCCCCCGCGGCCGTCTCCGAGTCGGGTGCGCTGCTCAATGTGCTCATTGCTCGGCTTTCTCGTGCCGAATGGTTTCTACAAATAGCATAGTACAAACCAAGAAGGGGACGCCGGACGCGCGCCCCTCGAGACCTCCGCTCTTCACCGAGCCACGCCTCGACGAGGAGGGCAGTGAAACGGGCTCAGGAGCGAAGGGACGGCGAAGATCGAACGGCGTGCCATGCGGCGCCGACCTCGGTCGACGCCTCAGGATCGTCCGACCGCACGATGCGCAACCCGGCGACGCCTGCGCTGACGCTCTCGATGCCTTCGCGCAGCGGCGGCTCGATCAGCCGCCACGACTTCGCGATGCCGCCGCCGACGACCAGCGCCTCCGCCCCGAAGCGGGCGAGCCACGGCGCGATCGCGACGCCGAGCGCGGCGCAGGCGACTCCGAGCACGCGCGACGCCTCGTGATCTCCCGCCTCAGCTCGTTGGGCGATCTGGCGCACACCGGCCGCGTCGCCGACGCGGCCACGGTAGGCCGCGACGATCGCCCGGGTGCTCACCACATCTTCGAGCGGCATCCCGTCGATCGAGAGCAGGTGCACGCTGCCGCTGGGCGGCACGAGGGGCCCCGACAGGATCGCTGACCCGGAGTCAAGGAACGCCGAGCCGACACCTGTGCCCAGGGTGATCGCCACCGAACGCGCGCAGCCACGAAGCCCGCCGGCGACCCATTCGCCAAGCGCGAAAGCGACGGCGTCGTTGAGAAAGACGATCTTCGCGGGGGGCGCCGGCAACGCGGCGAGCAGCCCGGCCCCGACGTCGACGCCGTTCAGCGCGTCGAATTTCGCGACGCCCTCGAAGCGGCCGATGCCGCCCTCGTAGTCGAACGGACCAGGCATGGCGACGGCGAGCGTGGCGCCGCCCAGATCCCCGACCTCCTGCGCGCAGGCGGCGATGCTGGCGATGATCTCTTCGGCCGTCCCGTCGCTGTCCAGGGGCGCGCGGCGCCGCGTTCGCGGCAGCGGCCGCCACGACGCCGTATCGACCAGGGCGGCGCTGACGTGCGAGCCGCCGACGTCGAGGACAGGGGTGGCGTTCACCGCGAAATGCTCGCACGGGCGGACGCCGCCGGGTGTCGCGATGGGCGACTTCGCGGCCTCACGTGACGGCCGGCCGCGGGCAGGCCTGGGGGCGGAGGGCAGGCGCGGCCAGCGCGACGAACATCGCCAGGACGGCGGGGATCGCCAACGCGCCGGGCAGTCCGACGACCTGCGCCACGTTGCCGATCACCGGTGGCCCGATGACGAACCCGACGAACCCGAGACCGGCGACTCGAGCGATCGCGTTGCCGGCATGCGCCGGGTTGCGGGTGGCCGCCGCCGAGAACACCTGGGGAGCGATGCACGAAAGCCCCGCGCCGAGGCAGCCGAAACCGATCACGCCGGCGAGCGGCTCGTCGACGAGCAGCCCGACGCCGAGCCCGACCGACGCGAGCGCTCCGCAGCGGCGCACGAGCCGTGCCGGCCCGAGCTTGGCGGACAGGTGGTCGCCGACGAGGCGGCCCGTGGTCATCGCCAGCGCGAAAGCCGCGTAGGCGGACGCCGCGAACGCCGCGCTGGCGCCAAGGCTGTCGTGCAGGTAGACGGCGCTCCAGTCGGCGGCGGCGCCTTCGCCGACCAGGCAGCAGAACACCAGCACGCCGAGCACCAGCACGCCCCGCAGCGGCGCGTCGGCGTCCGCCTCGATTCGGCTTTCGGGCGGTGGCGCGGACGCCGAGGTGGCGGCGTCCGGGATCGCGATGGCGCGCGTCACACACGTCGCGGCCACGATCACCAGCCCGGCGACAGCGGCGAAGGTCGCTCCGGCACCCAGCCCGGCGAAGGCGAAGATCCCGCCGACGGCTGCGCCCACGAAACCGCCGATGCTGTAAATGGCATGGCATGACGAGATGATCGGGGCGCCCCAGGCTCGTTGCACTTCGACGGCGTTGACGTTCATGCCGACATTGAGCGTGCCGTGCGCCGCGCCGAAAAGGAGCAGGCTGACGCACAGGGTCGCAAGGTTCGCCGCGTAGCCCGGAGCGATCAGCAACAGCCCGTCGGCGAAGACTGCCGGAGCGATGACCGTGGTGCTTCGAAAGCGGTCGACGAGAGGCCCGGACGCCTGCATGCCGATGATGGCGCCGCCGGCGAACGCGAGCAGCCCGACGCTGAGCCGTGCGTCGGAGAGCGCGAGTCTTTGTTTCACCGCCGGGATACGCGCTGTCCACGTGCCAAGGATTGTGCCGTAAAGAAAGAAAATTGCCGATATGGCTGCTCGTGCCCGCACGAGTTCGCGTGACCGGGCGCCTCGGCTGTGCATGAGCCAAAAGATAGACGCTTGGCCTTGTGGGTTGCCGAGTCGCTCAATTGGAGTCGCGCAACTGACGGTGGCCGTCCGAGAGAATCAGGTGGCCGGCCCGCCCATGGGCGCGAGATGATCTGCGCGTGCTCATTGTCGTCAGCGGCCTGCCCGCGACCGGGAAGACCACGATCTGTCGCGAGCTCGCGCGCAGGGCCGGCGGAGTGCATCTGCGCATCGACACCATCGAGCAGGCGGTCGTCGATTCCGGCATCGCGAGCCACCCCCTCGGACCCGTCGGCTACGACGTCGCCTACGCGCTCGCGGGCGATTACCTGCGCCAGGGGCTCGTCGTGCTTGCCGATTCGGTCAATCCCGTCAGCGCCACCCGTGAGGCATGGCGGGATGTCGCGGCGCGTGCCGGCGTCGGATCGCTCGACGTCGAGATCTATTGCAGCGACCAAGCAGAGCATCGGCGGCGCGCCGAGACTCGCGTCGTCGACATCGCCGGCCTGCCATCGCCGACGTGGGCGCAGATTCAAGACCGTGAATACGAGGCATGGGGCGCCGGCTGCATCCGGGTCGACACGGCCGGCCGCCCGATCGACGAGTGCGTCGATGAGCTCGAAGGGCTGCTCGATGGGCAGGGCATCGCGCGGCGCCGGTAGCGGGCACGCCTCGGGTTGTCGCACACGCTGCTTGCGGGTTGTCGCATACGCTGCTGAGGTGATGGACGACGCCGCGAGCGCGGCCCCACCGCCGGCCTGATCATGGCCCGCGAGGCGACATCCGAGTCGGCCCGAACGGCCGGCCTGATTCGGGGACTTTCGACCGCCGATGTCGCCGAGCGTCATGCCCGTGGCCAGGCCAACCTCACCCACACACGCACGAGCCGTACGCTGCGCGAGATCGCCAGCGCCAATATCTTCACCAGATTCAACGCGATCCTCGGCGCGATGTTCGTGGTGATCCTGATCGTCGGCCCCTTGCAAGATGCCGTCTTCGGGCTCGTCGTGATCGCCAACACCGGCATCGGCATTTTCCAAGAGTTTCGGGCGAAGCGGGTTCTCGACAAGGTTTCGGTCGTGACGGCGCCGTCGGCCCGGGCGCTGCGCGACGGCCAGGTCGTGCGATTGCCGGCGGGCGATCTCGTCGTCGACGACGTCATCGAGCTGTCAGCCGGCGACGGATTGCTCGTCGACGGTGTCGTGATCTCGTGCGACGGGCTCGAGATCGACGAGTCGCTTCTCACCGGAGAATCCGAACCGGTGCAGAAAGTGCCTGATTCGCAAGTGTTCTCCGGCAGTTTCGTCACCGCCGGCACGGGTCGCATGTGGGCGACTCGGGTGGGCGACGACGCCTATGGCGCCACCCTGGCGGCTGACGCGCGGCGCTTCACGGTCGTGCGCTCGGAGTTGCGCGACGGCATCGACAAACTGCTCAAGGCGATCACCTGGGTATTGATTCCGGTGGCAATTCTCCTTGCTTGGAGCCAATTCACCGAGAACAGCAGCGTCGCCGACGCCGCTCGAGGCTCGGTGGCCGGCACGGTCACGATGGTTCCCGAGGGGCTCGTGCTGCTCGCCAGCATCGCGTTCGCCCTCGGCTCGATCCGGCTCGCGCGCAAGAAGGTCGTCGTGCGCGAATTGCCGGCGCTCGAAGGGCTCGCGCGGGTCGACGTGTTGTGCATCGACAAGACCGGCACGCTGACGACCGGCGAGCTGAGCGTGGACGCCGTCGCGCCGGTGGCCGGAGCGACGGAGGCGGATGCGCGGTCGGCGCTGGGCTTTCTCGCGTGGGCGGACGAGAGCCCCAACGCGACGATGGCCGCGATACGGTCGGCTTTTCCCTTAGGCGCGCAGGCGGCGGCACAATCCTGGAGCGCGGTGGCGCGGTTGCCGTTTTCCTCGGCGCGCAAGTACTCCGGCGTCGATTTCGCCGAACATGGCACTTGGCTGCTCGGCGCGCCAGAGATGCTCCTCGCCGATCTCGACGCCGCGGCCCCAGACGTCACCGAGGTCGCCGGCATCGTGGCGGAGGCGGCGGGCGCCGGGCGTCGGGTGCTGTTGCTGGCCAAGGCCGACCGCCTGCCCGGCGACGACGTTTCGCTGAGTCTGGTACGGCGGGCGCCCGTCGCGGTCGTCGTCCTGCGCGATGTCTTGCGCACCGACGCCGCGGCCACGCTCGCTTTTCTCGCCGACCAAGGTGTGCGGGTGAAGGTCGTGTCCGGTGACCATCCGGAGACGGTCGCGGCGATCGCGGCCCAGCTGGGGCTCGCGACCTCCGGCCCGCCGGTCGACGCGCGCCAGCTGCCCGACGCCGACACCCCCGAACTGCGCGAAGCCCTCGAGGCGAGCGACATTTTCGGGCGGGTGGCGCCCCAGCAAAAGCGCGCGATCGTCACGGCGTTGCAATCGCTCGGCCACACGGTCGCGATGACCGGCGACGGTGTCAACGACGTGCTCGCGTTGAAGAGCGCCGATCTCGGCATCGCGATGGGCTCGGGCACGTCGGCGGCTCGCGGCGTCGCGCAACTGGTGCTGCTCGACGACGCGTTCAGCGCGGTGCCGACCGTCGTCGCCGAAGGGCGTCGCGTCATCGCGAACGTCGAGCGGGTGGCCAACCTCTTCCTCACCAAGACCGTCTACGCTACGGTGCTCGCGCTGACCGTCGGCGTCGCAGGCTTGCCTTTTCCTTTCCTGCCAAGGCATCTCACCCTCGTGAGCGCTGTCACGATCGGCATTCCCGGTTTCTTCCTCGCGCTGGCGCCGAACGCGCGGCGGGCACGGTCAGGTTTCATCGGCCGCGTTTTGCGGTTCGCGATCCCCGCGGGAGTGGTGGCCGCCGCCGCGACGTTCGGCGCGTATTCGATGGTGAGATCCGAGCCGTCGACGTCGCTGGAGTCGGCCCGCACCGTTGCCACCTTGGTGCTCGCCGGCGTCGCGCTGTGGGTGTTGTCGATCCTTACCCGCCCGGCCACGCGCGCGCGACAGTGGCTGATCGCCTCGATGGTCGGCCTGTTGGTGGCCGCGCTGGTCGTGCCGTGGTCGCGAAGTTTCTTCGCGCTCACGTTCCCGCGGCCGGTGCTATGGCTCGCCGGGGTGGGGGTTGCCGGACTCGCCGGATTGGCGTTGGAGGGCGGCTGGCTGCTGGCCGGCTCGGCGCAGTCGCTCGCCGAGGAGTGGCGGCGGCGTCAAGCCGCGCGGCGCTGACGCCGTGCGCGACGGCTCGGCGGCGGCGGCCGAGTCACGCGTCAACCGCCGTCGCGACGGCGCGACGACGCCTCGGCCTGCTTACGGTCGACGGCGCTCAGCTTTCGGGTGTCGCGTAGCGGAACATAGGGTTCCTTGTCTTCGGGCGCGCCGGCGTAGATCGCGAGCGCGCGCTGCAGCTCCGCGTTGAATTCGGCGCCGAGCAGCAACGCCGTATTCGAGATCCACAGCCAGATCAAGAAGATGACGATGCCGGCAAGGGAGCCGTACGTCTCGTCATAGGAGGAGAAGTTGGCGAGGTAGACGGAAAAGCCGCCTGTCGCGACCGCCCAGATAACCACGGAGAGCAGGCCGCCCGGGCTGATCCAGGTGAAGCCGGGTTGCTTCGCATTTGGGGCCGCCCAGTAGAGCAGGGCGAGGGTCATGCTCGCTATGGCCACGAGCAGCGGCCATTTCACGATTTGCCACACGTCGACAGCGGTGCGGCCGAGGCCTATCGCGTTTCCGACGTCGTTCGCGATGCCTCCCGACAGGATGGCGATCGCTGCGGCGATAAGCACCGCGACGACGAGGAACGCCGTGATGCCAAGGCGAGTCAACATCGTCTTCCAGACCGGCCGGCCCTCGTCGACGTCATAGATCGCGTTCGAGGCGCGCATGAACGCGGCCACGTAGGCGGACGCCGACCACAGCGCCACCACGAGGCCGATGACGCCGATGACGCCCGCCACCGACTGCCGTTGCTGGGCGTGCTCGAAGATGGTCCTCAGGCTGGACCGGCTGCTTTCTGGAGCGTATTTCTCGAGGTTGTTGAGCAGCTTGTCGCTGGTGGATGTGCCGAGCAGCCCGACTATCGCCACCAGCACGAGCAGCGCCGGGAACAGCGCGAGCATCGCGCGATACGTCAGCGCCGCG
>Ga0164242_10003173_pt1 | contig 18816 bp, 13 predicted proteins | sample OricomgcompostMG_FD_108783 | JGI IMG/M metagenome (GOLD analysis project Ga0164242, IMG submission 108783) | Miracle-Growth compost microbial communities from Emeryville, California, USA - Original compost - Miracle growth compost (MG) ... | reverse complement strand
TCCGCGCTTGTGCTCCGACGCTATCGCGATTATAAAGAACGAGCATTCGTTTTAGTTTTCATCGGAGGAGACGCCATGCCCGCACCCCACGCCCCGCGCACCCCCTGGGCGAGGACCGCGCTCCTCGGCGTCGTCCTCTCCGCCGCCGTCTGCCTCATCGTGCTCGCCTTCTCCTGGCCGAGCGTCACGCTGAACCCGCGAGACCTTCCCATCGCGATCACCGGCCCGGCCGCCTCGGTGCAGGCCGTCGAGACCGCGCTCGAGGCGCAGGCGGACGGGGCCTTCCGACTCGACGAGGTCGCCGACCGCGACGCCGCGGTCGAGGCGATCCGCACGCGTGCCGACTACGGCGCCATCGTCCTCGGCACCGAGCCCGAGGTGCTCACCTCCTCCGCCGCCGGCACCGCGACGAATCAGCTCATGACCCAGCTCCGGACGCAGCTCCAGGCGATGGCCCAGCAGCAGGCCGCCGCGGCCGCGCAGGCCGCCGGCCTCGGCCAGGCACCGACCGTCACCGTCGCGCTCACCGATGTCGTCCCGCTCGTCGCCGGCGACCCCCGCGGCGCCGGACTCACCGCGGCCGCCCTTCCCCTCGTCTTCGGCGGCATGATCGGCGGCATCGGTGTCGCCCTCGTCGTCACCGGCGCCTGGCGCCGGGTCGTCGCACTCCTCGTCTACGCGATCGTCGCCGGCGCCGCGATCGCCGGCATCATGCAGGGCTGGTTCCAGGTGCTCGGCGGCGACTACCTGCTGAACGCCGCGGCCGTCTCCCTCACACTGCTCGCGATGGGTGCGACCATCGTCGGATTCGCCGCGCTCTTCGGCCGGCCGGGCATCGCCGTCGGCCCGGTGCTCTTCATGCTCATCGGGAATCCGATCTCCGGCGCCACATTCCCGAAGGAGTTCTACCCCGCCCCGTGGGGCGAGGTCGGGCAGTTCCTCCCGCCAGGGGCCGGCGCGACCCTGCTCAAGGACGTCGCCTACTTCCCGGACGCCAGCCCGGCGTTCCCCATCCTCGTCCTCGCCTGCTGGGCGGTCGTCGGCCTCGCGCTGGTGATCGTCGGCCACTTCCGGGATCAGGCCGAGGTGGTGCCGGCGGGCGGCCACGACCTGGCGACCGCGCCGGACACGGCCCCGGCGTGAGCGACGCGACCGGCGCGCGTGGCATCCTGGGGCGGAAAGGCTCGACCCGAGGCGACGACCGGTCGAGACGGAAGGGCCCTGGTCATGGACGTCACTCCCGCGCTCGGCGCCGACATGCCCGCCCCCTCGCTCGCGCCGAAGCAGGAGCGCAGCCGACGCTCCTATGACCGCATCCTCGACGCCGCGGGCCGAGTGCTCGCGGCCGGCGGCGCCGAGGGCTTCACCATCCAGGCCATCGCGCAGGAGGCCGGGGTGTCGATCGGCGGGATCTACCGGCGATTCCAGGACCGCGCCGAGATCCTCGTCGCCCTGAAGGCCCGGGTGCTCGACGGGCTCGTCACGCCCCTCATCGCGGCGATCGAGCAGGCCGGACCCGGCCTCGCCGACATCCTCGAGACGCTCATCCGCGTCCTGGCGCGGGAGTTCGCCCGGAGCGAGCCGGTCCACGCCCACATCGACGCCCAGGCGGCGCAGGCCCCTCGGATCACCGAGATCGGGATCGAGCAGAACGACCGGGTCTGGGAGGCGCTGCGCCGGGCGACGGCGCCGCACCGTGCCGAGATCGCCCATGCCGATCCCGAGGCGGCGCTGCGGATCGCCTTCGACGTGGTGAACCGGACGGTCGTCACCGAGGTCCGCGCCGAAGGACAGGGCCGGATGTCCTCACGGCTCGTCTCCCCGTTCCCGCGCATCGTGGACGAGCTCGTCGTCATGACCTACGGCTATCTGGTCCATCCGATGCGGCCGGCCGCCGGAGCTCAGTCGGCCGCGACGGCCACCGGGAAGTCCACGCTGGAGTAGACCGGCGCGGCGACGCGCTCGAGCCGCTCGGCGCGCCAGGCGACATGCTCGGCATGCCGCGCATGGAACTCGGGGATGATCTCCCGGCCGATGAGCTCGAGCGACTCCAGCGCGTGCTCGTGCCGCGTCAGTCCGAAGGACTGGGTGAAGGTCACGATGTCGAGCCCGGTCGAGTCGAGCTGTCGGATCTGCTCCCGGACCGAGTCGACCCCGCCGAGCAGCAGGCCGCCCTCGGGCGTCAGCCCGTTCATCCACTGCCGCTTCGCCGGCAGCGGCGAGGGCCGCGACTCGCGGAACGACCGCGCCGCGTTGTAGCCCTCGGCGGTGTGCCCGATCCGGCTCTCCCCCTGACCGATGAAGTACTCGAAGTAGTCGAGGCCGTCGCGCACCCGGGTCAGCGCCTCCTCGTCACTCCGCGCGACGAGGCCGGGGAAGGTCGCGGCCGTCGCCGGGTTGATCGTCTGCCCGGTCGGCACCACCTCGGTCGAGAGCTGGGTCCAGTAGGCCTCGACGCGAGCCCGCACCAGCTCGGCGCTCGGCGCCGAGTGCGAGAACAGGCCGAATCCGCGCCGGGCCGCCTCCTGGGCGGCCGCGGTCGAGTTGCCGGACATCCAGAACGGCATGTGCGGACGCTGATACGGATGGGGCACGTAATTGCCGGCCGGGTATTCGAAGTGCTCGGTCGTGACGCCGGGGTAGCGGCCGGCGTGCCCGAGCACGTCGACGGCGATCTGCATCGCCTCGGCGCCGCGCTCGCGGCGCTCGTCGTTGCGGTCCAGCAGCCAGGGATAGGTCTCGGCGTCCTCCGCGCCATACCCGAAGCCGAGCTCGACGCGTCCTCCGGAGATGACGTCGATCGCGGCGAAGCGCTCCGCGGTGCGGATCGGATCGTTGTGGGAGATGTGGACGATGCCGGTGGCGAGCCGGACGCTCCGGGTCCGGCGCGACAGGGCGGCGAGGAGCACCTCCGGGGAGGAGTTGTGCGAGTACTCGGGACTGACGTGATGCTCGCCGAAGAAGACGTAGTCGAAGCCGAGCGCGTCGGCGAGCTCCGATTGCTCGAGCACCTCCGTGAACCGCCGGTGCTCCGCTTCCGGGTCGAACTCGCCGGCCGCGTCCTTCGGGACCTGGACATGACTGAACAGGGCGAACTTCATGCTCGATCTCCTTCGACGAAAATTGCGAATGCGTAACTGCATTTGCGATATCGGGAGCGTAAGACCCTCCCGATTCCGTGTCAACGCCCTCTTACGGCGGGCGGCTCGGCCCCGCTAGGCTCAGCTGACATATTAATGAAGGGCAGCTGACACTATGAGTGGACGTCCCGTCGAGATCCACGAGCGAGGCGACGACGGCTACGAACGCCTCCGCCTCGCCCCCAGCCGCTCCGTCGACTGGAACGCCCGCCGCCTCGACCGCTACCCCGACGCCGTCGTCGTCGCGCGGAGCATCGAGGACGTGCAGGCGGCCGTTCGTCTCGCCCGCGAGCGCGGCCTCAAGGCGAAGGCGCGATCCGGCGGTCACAGCTGGGCCGACACCAGCGTGCGCGACGGCATCCTCGTCGACCTCTCCCATCTCGACGAGCTCGTCGTCGACCCCGCGTCGCGGACCGCGGTCGCCGGCCCCGGCATCAAGAGCCAGGAGCTGAATCCGCAGCTCACCCCCTACGGCCTCTACTTCCCGAACGGCGGCTGCGAGGACGTCGGACTCGGCGGCTTCGTGCTGCAGGGCGGCTTCGGCTACAACGGCGGCCAGGTCGGGATGGCCTGCGAGAGCGTCACCGCACTCGACATCGTCACCGCCGACGGCGAGCTCATCCACGCCGACGAGACCGAGCACGCCGACTGGTTCTGGGCGGCGCGCGGCAGCGGCAGCGGCTTCTTCGGCATCGTGGTCCGCCTCCACCTGCGACTGCACCCGCTGCCGCCGACGAGCCTCGGCCGGGTGATGACCTACGAGCTGCAGCACTTCGACGCGGTCGCCCGCTGGCAGCTCGGCGAGATGCAGCAGCGCATCCCGACCGGCATGCAGCTCGTCGCCTTCATCATGCCGAAGTACCAGGAGACCACGCCGGGGGCGACCCAGCCGGTGATCCAGGTCATCGCGAGCTACGTCAGCGACGACCGCGACGAGACCCCGGCGCGCGAGGCGCTCGCGCTGCTCGACAGCTGCCCGGTCGTACAGCATGCGCTCAGCGACAGCGGCGTCTTCGTGAACGATCCGAACACCGCCCACGAGATCACCGGCTACGTCTACCCGCTCGGCGGCCTCACCTTCGTCGCCGACAACATCTGGATCGATGCCGAGCCGGAGGCGTTCGTCAGCGAGCTCGAGGCGATCGTGCGGAGCTTCCCCACGAAGCGCAGCCACATGCTCATCGCTCCGCATCGCGACTGGTATCTGCGCCGGCCCGAGACCATGGCGTTCTCCATGCTCGCGAAGACCTACATCGCGATCTACGCGGTCAAGGACCTCGACGACGACATCGAGGAGGCCGCCCTCGTCGACTGGACCACCCGGTCGATGCGCTCGCTCGAGCCCGTCGGGAAGGGCATCCAGCTCGCCGACGAGAATCTCGTCGCCCGGCGCTTCGACTTCATGTCGAGGGAGAGCTTCGCCCGGCTCGAGCGGCTGCGCGCCGAACACGACCCCGAGGGTCGCTTCCACAGCTACCTGATGGCGCCCGGCCCCGCCGACACCATGGCCTGAGCGCCGGACGGGCGGGCAGAATGGCGTGATGCCCTCCCGCTGGATCCGCATCGCCATCCCGGCACTGCTCGTGCTGCTGTGGCTCGCCGGCGGTGCGATCGGCGGCCCGATGTTCGGCCGGGTCTCCGAGGTCGCCGTCAACGACCAGTCCGCCTATCTGCCGTCCTCGGCGGAGGCGACCGAGGTGCAGGACCGGCTCACCGACTTCGTCGGCTCCGACGCGATCCCGGCCGTCATCGTCGTCACCGGCGACGGCGCGCTGACCGGGGTGCAGCGCACCGGGCTGCAGGATCTCGCGAGCAGACTCGGCGAGCTGCCGGAGGTCGACGGCGCGGTCTCCCCGCCGATCGTCTCCGACGACGGCGAGGCCGCCGAGATCGTCGTGCCGCTCGGCACCGCGGGCGACACCGCCGACGCCGTCGCCGCGCTGCGCGCCGCGATCGAGCAGGGCCTGCCCGCGGGGCTGCACGCGCTGGTCACCGGACCCGCCGGCGCGATCGCGGACCTCGCCGCCGGCTTCCTCGGCATCGACGGCATCCTGCTGCTCGTCGCGCTCATCGCGGTGTTCCTCATCCTGGTCGTCGTCTACCGCTCGCCGCTGCTGCCGATCCTGGTGCTCGCCACCGCGGTGTTCGCGCTCTGCGTCGCCCTGCTGGTCGTGTGGTGGCTCGCCAAGGACGGCATCCTGCTGCTGAACGGCCAGGTGCAGGGCATCCTGTTCATCCTCGTCATCGGCGCGGCGACCGACTACGCGCTGCTGCTCGTCGCCCGCTTCCGCGAGGCCGTCGCCGAGGGGGCGCCCCGCTGGACCGCGGTGCTGCGCGCCTGGCGCGGCGCGCTCGAGCCGATCCTCGCCTCCGGCGGCACGGTGATCGCCGGACTGCTGTGCATGCTGCTCAGCGACCTGAAGACGAACCAGGCGCTCGGCCCGATCGCGGCCATCGGCATCGCCTTCGCGATGCTCGCCGCACTCACCCTGCTCCCCGCCCTGCTCGCCCTCGTCGGGCGCGCCGCGTTCTGGCCGTTCATCCCGAGACAGCCGATCGCCACCGTCTCGGAGGACCCCGATGCGCCCGTCCGGGGCCTCTGGCCGCGGCAGGCGCGCTTCGTCGCCCGGCACCACCGGCCGATCTGGATCGTCTGCGTCGTGGTGCTGCTCGGCGCCTGCGTCGGCGTGCTGCAGCTCCGGGCGGGCGGCGTGCCGTCGAGCGATCTCGTGCTCGGCCAGTCGGACGCCCGCGACGGGCAGACGGTGCTGAGCGAGCACTTCGACGCCGGATCCGGCAGCCCCGTCTACGTGATCGTGCCGCAGGACGGCGTCGTCGAGGCCGTCACCGTGCTCGACGCCGAGGACGGCATCGGCGAGGTCGCGGCGATCTCGAGCGACTCGGTCACCGGGCAGGCGGCCGTGACGATCCAGGACGGGACGCCGGTCTACCGCACCGTGATCCCCGGCCAGTCGGCCTCACCGACGGTCGTCGACGGCGACGTGCTGCTGACCGGCACGCTCACCGACGCGCCCGACTCCCCCGCCGCGGAGTCCACCGTCCGCAGCGTCCGCGCGGCGCTCGCCCAGGAGCTCGGCGACGGCGTCGCGCAGGTCGGCGGCGTCACCGCGACCGACATCGACACCAACGACACCTCGATCCGCGACCGCACCCTCATCATCCCGATCGTGCTCGTGGTGATCCTGCTCATCCTGATGCTGCTGCTGCGCGCGATCCTCGCCCCGGTGCTGCTCGTGCTCAGCGTCATCGTGTCGTTCGGGGCGGCGATGGGCGTCAGCGCGCTCGTCTTCGACCACGTGCTCGGCTTCCCGGGTGCGGACCCCGCCGTCCCGCTGTACGGCTTCGTGTTCCTCGTCGCGCTCGGCGTCGACTACAACATCTTCCTGATGTCGCGCGTCCGGGAGGAGTCGCTGCAGCACGGCACTCGCGCCGGCATCCTGCGCGGGCTCGTCGCGACCGGCGGCGTCATCACCTCGGCCGGACTCGTGCTCGCGGCGACCTTCGCCGCGCTCGGCGTCATCCCGATCCTGTTCCTCGCCCAGATCGCCTTCATCGTGGCCTTCGGCGTGCTGCTCGACACCTTCGTCGTCCGCTCGCTGCTCGTGCCCGCCCTCGCCCACGACATCGGTCGCGCGATCTGGTGGCCGTCCCGCCTCGCCCGCGGCCGCCCCTAGCCGCAGCGTCCCCTCCCGGCCCGCTTCGTGCGGCAGTTCGAGACCGGCGCGGCGGCTGGAATCACCGCAGCAGTCTCGAAGGACCGCACGAAGCGGGCCGGGAGCGGGCCGGACGCGGGCCGGGAGCGGGCGCTTCAACGGAGGGCGGCGGCGATGCGGCGCGAGGCCGACTCGATGCGGACCACCACGGCGTCGACATCGACCGTGCGGGAGGACAGGTAGAGCGCCGAGATGGAGGCGGGCCGGCCGGCCGGCACGACGAGCGGCACGGAGACGGCGGTGAGTCCCTCGATCACCTCGTCGCGGCTCTCCTCGTAGCGCGCCGGCGGGTGGCCGACGGGGTCGAGCTGGGATCGGATCACCCGGCCGGGGGCACCGCGGTCGATGGGATGCCGCGTGCCGGGCCGCTGCCCGACCGTCGCGGAGGCGTGATGCGGCTCGGCGCTCACCAGCGTCACGGCCGCCTCGCCGTCATAGGCGACGAGGAATGCGGTCACGTCGAGCTCGTTCGCGACGTCGAGCAGCTCCGGCATGGCGGCCGACTGGAGGTCGCGCGCGACGTTCCGCGCGATGCCGGCGAGCCGGGTGCCGACCGCGAGCGTCCCGCCGGCGGAGCGCTCGACGAAGCCGAACTGCTCGAGCGTGCGGACCAGCCGGTAGGCCATGGAGCGGTGGATGCCGAGCTCGGCGGCGAGCGCCGGGACGGTGACCGGCCGGCTCGCCTCGCCGATGAGGGCGAGGGCGCGCAGGCCGCGGGCGAGGGTCTGCGAGCCGGCGTCCGGCCTGACCTCGTCGTTCATCCCGCTACCTCTCGTGCGTCCCGACCGCTGCTTGCGTCGGGCGCGACCGCCCGATACCGTTGCATCAATATTTGCGTCAGTGTCTCATATAACGAGATCAAAGGCGAGCGCCGGCCTCGCCGAATTCGACCATGGAGCGACGTTGCAGATCCACTACCGCGGCTACCAGTCCGACGACCCGCGCATCAAGCCGGCCGCCGGCGTCGGCATCGACCGGCCGACCGACATCCCCGACGAGATGGACGTGCTCATCGTCGGCACCGGCCCGGCCGCGGCCGTCGTCGCGGCGCAGCTGTCCCGATTCCCCAGCATCGCCGTGCGCGCGATCGAGCAGCGCCCCGGCCGGCTCGCCGTCGGCCAGGCGGACGGCATCCAGGCCCGGTCCGTCGAGACCTTCCAGGCCTTCGGCTTTGCGAACGAGGTCATCGACGAGGCCTACCGGAACGTCGAGATGTGCTTCTGGAAGCCGGACCCCGAGGACCCCAGCCGCATCGTGCGCGCGTCCCGCGCCCCCGACGACGCGACCGGGATGAGCGAGTTCCCGCACATCTACGTGAACCAGTCCCGGATCCTCGACTACTTCCTCCGCGACGCGGTGCGCGCGCCCGGCCGACTCGTCCCCGACTACGGCGTCGAGTTCCTCGGCTGCGAGATCGACCCGTCGGCGGAGCACCCGGTCTCGGCCCGCATCCGCTACGTCGCCGGTCCCCGGGAGGGCGAGGAGCGCACCGTCCGGGCGAAGTACCTCGTCGGCGGCGACGGCGCCCGCAGCCGGGTCCGGGCCTCGCTGGGCCACCGGCTGCAGGGCGAGGCGGCGATGCACGCCTGGGGCGTGATGGACGTCATGTCGAACACCGACTTCCCCGACATCCAGGTCAAGTGCTCGATCCAGTCGCACGACGCCGGCAACATCCTGCTCATCCCCCGCGAGGGCGGCTACCTGGTGCGGATGTACGTCGACCTCGGCGAGGTCGACGCGCAGGACTCGGTCCGCTCGACCACCATCGAGCAGATGATCGCGACCGCGAACCGCATCCTCCACCCCTACACCCTCGACGTCCGCGAGGTCACCTGGTGGTCGGTGTACGAGGTCGCGCACCGCATCACCGACGGCTTCGACGACGTGCCGCCGGAGGAGGCCGGCCGCCGCACGCCGCATGCCTTCATCATGGGCGACGCCTGTCACACCCACTCCGCCAAGGCCGGGCAGGGGATGAACGTCTCCATCCAGGACGGCTTCAACCTCGCCTGGAAGCTGGGCGCCGTGCTCGAGCACCGCGCCCCGGAGTCGCTGCTCGCCACCTACGCCGCCGAGCGGAAGGTCATCGCGCAGAACCTCATCGACTTCGACAAGGAGTGGTCGACGATGATGGCGCGGCCGGTCGACTCCTGGGAGGACCCGACCGAGCTCGAGCGCTACTACCTCCGCACGCTCGAATTCCCCGCGGGCTTCATGACCCAGTACACGCCGTCGATGATCACCCTCGGCGACGAGCACCAGGGCCTCGCCCCCGGCTACCCGATCGGCAAGCGCTTCAAGTCCGCCGAGGTCATCCGCCGCGCCGACAACCGCTGGCGCCACCTCGGCCACTTCCACGAGGCCGACGGCCGGTGGCGGATCTACGTCTTCGCGGATGCCGCGGCCCCCGCGCTCGACGGCACCCCGACCGCCGATTTCGCCGAGTGGTGGGCGAAGGATCCCGCCTCGCCCCGCGTCCGGTTCACGCCGGCCGGCGGCGATGAGGACGCGGTCTTCGACACCAAGGTGATCTACCAGCAGGACTACACCCGCGTCGAGCCGGGTGATGTGCCCGCCGCCTTCCAGCCGGTCAAGGTCCCCTACGGGATCGTCGACATCAACGAGATCTTCGCCGCGGGCCACGGCCGCGACATCTTCCGCGATCGCGAGATCAGCCGCGACGGCGCGATCGTCATCGTCCGGCCGGACCAGTACGTCGCCGGGGTGGTGCCGCTGACCGCCCGGGAGGAGCTCAGCGACTTCTTCGACGGAAATATGCTGCCGCCGGCATAGAGCTGGATCATCCGGGATGACGGACGCTCACCGGCCGTCGTCCATTGCCCCCAGGGCATGCGCTACCATACGTGTGCGCCTCGACTGACCTCCCACGGTTCCCCGCCTGAGACGCGCGACCGAATCCGTCGAGGGGAACCATATGGGAGCACGCGAGCACGTCCGGCATGCCACGAGATCGGCCGGACAGGACAGAGTCCGCCGAGCGAGGCCGCGCACCGCGGCCCTGCTCGCCTTCCTCGGCACCCTCCTGGCCGCGGTCGGCGCGAACGCGCAGCCCGCGAGCGCCGCGCCGACGGTGACCTACCCGGACGCGATCTCGAACATCTCGATGGTGACGGCCGACGGCTCCGACGGACCGCTGCACAAGTGGGACACCGTGCGGATCGACGCCGACTGGAGCGTGCCGGACGGCGCGACTGCCGGCGACACCTTCGGCATGACGATGCCGGCCGAGTTCCAGCGGATGGGGACCGGCGCATTCCCGCTGCAGGACCCGAGCGGGGTGACGCTGGCCGACTGCGTGATCGCGGCGGGCGGCGGCGCCGACCTCGTCTGCACCCTCACCGCCGCGGTGGAGGGACTCGAACATGTCGGCGGCACCTTCTGGATGAGCGCGCAGGCCACCCAGTCGACGACGAACGAGAGCGTCCAGTTCGACGTGGGCACGACCGTCGAGATCGTGGACCTCCCCGGCGAGGGCGGCATCATCGGGGGCGACGAGACCGCGCCGACCACGCCGTACAAGTTCGCCTCCGCATCCGGCAGCATCCCGGGCGACATGATCTGGACCGTCGGCATCCCGGCGTCCTACGTGACCACCGGGTCCTTCACGGTGAAGGATCAGCTCGACCTGACCCAGGAGCGGCACCACTACGTGCACAACCTCTGGCTCGTCCAGCGCCCCGTGCAGGACGGCGTCTACGTCGGCGACTGGGTGGCCGTGGATCCCTCATACTACACCGTGAGCTACGCCGCGGACGACTACTCGTTCGAGCTCACCGCGGCAGGACTGCCGACGAGCGGCTACGACTACCGCCTGCAGTACGTCACCGAGCCGGACGGCGTCGCGCTCACCGGCGACGTGTTCGGCAACACCGCCGATGTCGGCGGCACGATCGAGTCGTCGACGTACACGGAGGAGTCCGTGGGCGGCGGCACCGGCACGGGACTCCGGTACACGCGATTCACCCTCGCCAAGGCGGTCCTCGGCGACCAGGCCGCGGCCGCCAGCGGTGCGACCTACACGGTGCGCTACTCGGTCAAGGGCTCGACGGACGCGCCCAAGACCCTGACCGTGCAGGTCGGCCAGCCGGTGCGAAGCGATCGCGCTCCGCTCGGATCGACGTTCGTCATCGAGGAGATCGATCTCCCGGCCATCGACGGCGTGCGGTGGGGACCGTGGACGCTGGCGGGCGACGGCGTGACGGCCCTCGGCGACGGGACCTACGAGGTGACGCCGCAGACCGATGCCGGCGTGAGCCTGGTGCTGACGAACCACGCCGACCAGGCCGTGATCGTCCCGCCGCCCGCAGGCCCCGCCGCGCTCGCCGATACCGGCGTCGAGGTCGCCCCGATCGCCGCCGCCGGCGGCCTCCTGCTGCTGCTCGGCACCACGCTGCTCCTCCTCCGGCGACGGACTGAGCACGACGCCGCATAACCCCATCCGCCCCTTCCCGCGATCGATAGAGCACCGAGGAAGACCATGCGACAGCGAATCCGACACGATCGAGGCCGCCGATCTGCGGCCACGGCACTGGCGATCGCCGCGGGGCTGGCGGCGACGCTGACCGCCGTGACGATGCCGGAGCCCGCCGTCGCCACCGAGGCGCCGGCGGCCGCGGTGGTGACCTCGCCCTCGACGGCGACGTTCACCTACCGCGGCGGCATCACGGCGACACTGACGGCGACGCAGCGGCCGAACCAATACGGGGCGCCCGGCTTCGTGCTCCTCAGCACGACACCGCACAGCGCCTACCAGGCGACGTCCGGCATGTTCGCCCCCGCGCTCGACCCGGCGACGACGCCGACGGTCGGCTTCCAGGCCGCGGCGGGCGAGTGCGGCGACCTCGACTACACCGGCCACTGCGACGGGAACGGCACGGTGACAATCGTCTTCAGCCAGCCGGTAACGGACCCGATCCTCGACATCTCGGGGCTCGGGGGCGACGGCTTCTGCGCGATCGGGGTGCCGGTCCCGACATCGAGCCCCTGCTACCCCCTCTACGCGGCCGGGTTGGCCGCGGGCACCACCATGACGCCGGACACGGCCGGGATGCTCTGGTTCGGCTCGTTCATGTCGCAGCAGTTAGACATCGCGTCCGCGACGGGACCGTCGGGTCCCGTCGCGGTGCAGTTCTCGAGCGCCTCGCCGGGCGCGACGAACCTGCTCGTGACCCCGACCCGGATCGCGGTCGACGACATGGCGAGCGACGCCTTCTGCGACCGGAGCGGTCCGACGAGCGGCTCGACCACGAGCGGCAGCCAGACGCGATCGTTCGGCGTCTCCGCCTCGGCGGGGTGCGGCTCGGTCACCCTGCTCGGCACGATCACCTCGGTGACGCTCGACATCAGCACGAACATCCAGCAGATGCCGACGGCGAACGGCTGGACGAACGGCTACGACTTCGCCACCGCGAACGCTGCCGGCACCCGGCTCGGCGACCTGGCGCGGATCTCGATCCGACTGCCCGAGGACCTCGGCGACGCACCGACCTCCTACGACGGCGGCCAGGCCGCCGTGCACATCCAGGGACCGCTGCACCTCGGCGCCGGGATCACCGCCGACGCGGACGACACGACGAATCCGACCGTCTCGCCGAACGCCGGCACCGGCGCCGACCTCGACACCGACGACGCCGTCGGCGACGGCGTGCACGCACCCGACGCCACCCGCGGCGCGGCCTACACGCTGACGGTCCCCATCAGCGGTGCCGCGCAGCCGGGCGAGGTCGCGGGATGGATCGACCTGAACGGCGACGGCACGTTCGACGCGGACGAGCGTGCGAGCGCCGACTTCGGCGCCGGCGACACCAGCGTCGTGCTGACCTGGAGCATCCCCGCCACCGCCATCCCCGGCCCGAGCTACGCCCGCCTGCGCGCCGCCTTCACCCCCGCCGAGGTGGCGGCCCCGAACGGCATCGCGACCTCCGGCGAGGTGGAGGACTATCTGCTCGACATCGTGGATCCGGTCCCCGGCATCGCCATCGTCAAGGGCGACGCCGACGGCGACGCGGCCGACGAAGCGGGCACGGCGGCCGTGCTCCCGGACGGCACGGCGTCGCTGATCTACACCATCACGAACACCGGCGACGAGCCGCTCACCGACCTGACGGTGTCCGATGACGTGATCGCGAACGGCACCGTCACCGACCTCAGCTGCGTCTTCCCGGATGCCACGATCGGCACGAGCTGGGCCGGCCCGCTCGCGGCGGACGCGACGTTCCAGTGCACGGCGCAGCTCAGCGGGGTGGCCCCCGGCGTCATCGCCCATGAGGACATCGGCTCGGTGACCGGCACCGGCGCCGTGAGCGGGGTCGGCGCGACGGCGACGAACCCCTACTTCGCGACGACCCCGGTGCCGCCCACCGGTCCCGGCTCCGACCCCACCTCCGAGGCGCCGAGTACGCTGGCCAAGACGGGCCCCGGCTACGACCCGAACGGACTCGCCGGGATCGGCGGCGTCCTGCTCCTCGTCGGACTGGGCGTTCTCGTCGCCGGCCGTCGGCGGCGGCAGGGCGGCCGGCGATAGGGCACATTCGGCCGATAGCGCACGCGGCGATAGACCGACGCCGCGTCAAGCCCTCGCCAAATCGCGCGTTCCGCCCGAGACTGGGCGCATGCGAACCACCGCGACCTGGCGAGGCCGCTGATGCCCGCCCGCATCCAGGGACTCGCCACGGCGGTCCCGCCGACGGTCCTGCAGCAGGACGAGGTCCGCGACGTGTTCGCGTCCCAGCCGGGCCTGACCCGGCTCGGGCAGCGACTGGTCGGCACCGCGTTCGACGCCTCGGGGATCCGCACCCGGCACACCGTGCTCGAGGAGCTCCGGCTGGACGGGCAGAGCCCGGATCCGATGTTCTTCGACGCGGCCTCGGGGCTCCTGCTGAGCCCCGGGACGAAGGCGCGGAATGCGATCTACACCACCGAGGCGACGCGACTGCTGCTCGCGGCGGCGCGGGACGCCCTCGCGATCTGCGACGGCATCCGTGCCGAGGACGTCACCCACGTCATCACCGTCTCCTGCACCGGCTTCTTCGCCCCCGGCCCCGACTTCATGCTGGTGCGCGAGCTCGGCATCGGGGCGGCGGCGCAGCGCTACCATCTCGGCTTCATGGGCTGCTACGCGAGCATGCCGGCGCTGCGGCTCGCGAAGAGCCTCTGCGACGCCGATCCCGATGCGGTGGTCCTCGTCGCGAGCGTCGAGCTGTGCACCCTGCATGTGCGCAGCTCGAACGAGCCCGACCTCATCATCGCCTCCTCGTTGTTCGCCGACGGCGCCGCGGCCGCCGTCGTCTCCGCGCGCGAGCTGGGCTCGGGGCAGCCGGCGCTGCGACTCGACGCGTTCGAGACCGTGATCACCCCGGTCGGCGAGGGCGACATGGCCTGGACGATCGGCGACGAGGGCTTCGAGATGGTGCTGAGCTCCTACGTGCCGCAGATCATCGACGAGCACATCACGGCCGCGCTCGAGCCGCTGTTCGCGCACGAGCCGGGGCGGCACGAGCAGCCGGCCGACAGCATCCGCGACTGGGCGATCCACCCGGGCGGCCGCAGCATCCTCGACAAGGTCGAGGTGCGCATGGGCCTCGACGTCGAGCAGCTGCGGGCCTCCCGGCAGGTGCTGCGCGACTTCGGCAACATGAGCAGCGCGACGATCCTGTTCGTGCTGCGGCAGCTGCTCGACGACGCCGCCGGCCGCGGCGAGGACGCGGAGCGGGTGTGCGCGATGGCGTTCGGCCCCGGCCTCACCGTGGAGACCGCGCTCCTGACGCTGCTGCCCGCGGGAGGTGATCCAGCGGATGGCTCCGACGGCGGGCGGCGGACGAGCTGAGGGGCATCCCGGCGGCGATCTGCGCCACCGCGCGACCGGGCTCCGCGAGCTCATGGACGATCCGGACTGCGACCCGCAGCGCCTCGCCAACACCTACCGGCATTTCGGGACGGTGAACGCCGTCGTGTCAGGATGGCGCGCGATCTACCGCCGGCGCATCCGTCCGCTGCTGCACCCCGACCGGCCCACCGAGGTGCTCGACGTCGGCTGCGGCGGCGGCGACCTCGCCGTCGCGCTCCGGCGCTGGGCGCGGCGGGACGGTCTCGCGCTCGCCGTGACCGGCATCGATCCCGACGAGCGAGCCCTCGAGTTCGCCGCCACTCGGCCGCCGACCGAGGGCGTCCGATACCGCCGCGCATCGACCGGCGAGCTCGCCGCCGCCGGCGAACGCGCCGACCTCGTGATCTCGAACCATGTGCTGCACCATCTCGTGTCCGCGGAGCTGCTCGCGCTGCTCGACGACAGCGCCCGGATCGCCCGCCGCGCGGTGCTGCACGCCGACATCACACGCAGCCGGATCGGCTATCTGGCGTTCGCCGCCGCGACGGCGCCGTTCTTCCGCGACTCGTTCATCCGGGAGGACGGGCTGCGCTCGATCCGGCGCAGCTACCGCCCCGAGGAGCTGCGGGAGATCCTGCCGGCCGGCTGGCGGGTGGAGCCGCAGTCGCCGTTCCGCTACCTGCTGACCTGCGGCCCGGATGCCTGAGGTCGTGATCGTCGGGGCCGGACCGGTGGGGACGGCGACGGCGATCGGACTCGTCGAGCGGGGCGTCGACGTGGCGGTGCTGGAGCGGCGACGGCAGCCGGAGACCGGCTCCCGGTCGATCGGGATCCATCCCCCGGCCCTCGCCGTGCTGGAGCGTCTGGGATGCGCCGAGGCGATGATCGACGCCGGCGTGCGGATCCGCCGCGGCGAGGTCCGCCGCCGCGGCCGGCTGCTCGGCGAGCTCTCGTTCCAGACCGCGTCGCCACGGCACCCCTACGTCCTCTCGCTGCCGCAGCAGGCGACGGAGCGCATCCTCCGCGCGCGGCTCGACGCGGTGGCGCCCGGCGCGCTCCGCACCGACTGGGAGGCGACCGGCGTGCGGCGGCACGGCAAGACGATGCGACTGGAGACGAGCCGCGGACCACTGGATGCCGACTGGATCGTCGCCGCCGACGGCCCGCACAGCGTCCTGCGCGACGCCGACGGGATCGCGATGCGGGTGCGCCGGTACCCCGACCGGTACGCGATGGGCGATGCGACCGACGAGACCGGGCTCGGCGACGCCGCGGTGCTCTATCTGGAGGAGGCGGGCGTCGTGGAGTCGTTCCCCATGCCCGGCGGCCTGCGGCGGTGGGTCGTCCATCGCGGCGCCGACCCCGCGCCGCTCGATGCGCCGGGACTCGCGGCGCTCGTCCGGCAGCGGACCGGCGTCGTGCTGGACCCGGGCTCCATCGCCCCGACGAGCACCTTCGGCATCCGCCACGTCTGGACCCCGACGACGGTGCGCGGCCGGCTGATCCTCGCCGGCGACGCGGCGCACGAGATCAGCCCCATCGGCGGGCAGGGCATGACGCTCGGCTGGCTGGACGCGGCCCAGCTGGTCCCGGCCCTCGCCGACGTCATCGGCGGCGCCGGCCCGGCGGCGCTCTCGGCCTACCGCCTCGATGCGGCCCGACGGCAGCGGATCGCCGCCCGCCAGGCGCACTTCAACACGGTGATGGGCCGCCCGCGCCGAGGGATCCCGCTCGCGGCACGCGATCTGCTCGTGCGGACGATCGCCCGGCCGGCCTTCGAGCGGCGGCTCGCGCGGGCGTTCACGATGGCGGCGCCGGCGGCCGTCCGCTGACCGCGGCCGGATCGGCCGCCGTCCGCCCGGACGAGAAGAGGCTGGCCTCCCTGCTCGTGCAGGAGAGCCAGCCTCATCCGGTGCGCCCTCTCGGGCTCGAACCGAGGACCCGCTGATTAAGAGTCAGCTGCTCTACCAACTGAGCTAAAGGCGCATGGCCCTGACGGGCCGAGGACCAAGAATAGCATGGGCTGGACACCCCGAAAGGAAGCCGATGAGCGAACCGACCCGCCTGTCCCCCGGAGACGCGGCCCCCGCATTCACCCTCCCGGATCAGCAGGGCCGGACGGTCCGCCTCAGCGACCACCGGGGCCGGCGCGTCGTCCTCTTCGCCTACCCCGCCGCGCTGACGCCCGGCTGCACGAAGGAGGCCTGCGACTTCCGCGACTCCGAGGCGGCGCTCGCGTCGGCCGGATTCGTCGTGCTCGGCATCTCCCCCGATCCGGTCGAGACCCAGGCGCGGTTCGCCGACCGCGACGAGCTCGGCTACCCGCTGCTCGCCGACCCGGACCACGAGGTGCTCGCGGCCTATGGCGCCTGGGGTCCGAAGCAGAACTACGGCCGCTGGTACGACGGCGTGATCCGCTCCACCTTCGTCATCGACGGGCAGGGTCGCATCGAGCACGCCCTCTACAACGTGAAGGCGACCGGTCACGTCGCCCGCGTCCGCAAGCTGCTCGGCGTCTGAGCCGGCGCCTCCGCCGCCCCGCCCCGGCTCAGAGGTGCACGCGGACGGCGCCGGCGGCCGGGGACGGCGGCGACACCGGCGACTGGGCGAGCAGACCGGCGCCGGTCGTCGTGATCGCGGCGCGCAGGCCGCTCGCCCCCTCGAGCCGGAGCTGGGCGCCGGCATTCATCGGCACGCTGCCGGTCTCGCCCGGATCGAGACGGATGGTCTGGTCGGCCCGGCCCGAGCTCGTCACGGTGACGCTGATCGCGGCGTCCGTCGGGTTCACCAGCCACAGCGTCGAGGTCAGACCGCTCGAGCCGCTCGGCACCGCGACGACGGCCTCGTCGGCGAGCGCGGCGGCGGGCTCGGACCAGGCGAAGTCGGCGGCGGGCGTCGAGGGCGCGAAGCCGATCGAGCCGGTGTCCTCGCCGCCGCCGGTGGTGGCCTCGCCGGCGATCGCGCTGGTGCGGACGGCGCCGACGACCGGCGAGGCCGCGATCACGACGACGGTGTAGTCGCCCGCGGCGAGACCGCTGACCGACAGCTCGGTCGTCGCGCCCGGGGTGAGGCTGACATCCATCGAGCGCGGCGAGGGCGCCGTGGCCGTGGCGGCGTCATCGTCGTCGTCCCCGGCGGCCGCGCCCTGGTCGTCGCCGCCGCTGCCGGTGTCGGTGCTGTCGCGGGCGGCGAGCGCCTCGGCGAGGGTGGCCCCCTCGGGGATCCAGGCGACGGTGGCGGTGACCGGTGCGGCAGCGGCGGCGGTCGTGTCATCGCTCGGCAGCGCGAGCAGCCGCACCACCGGCGTGACGTCGACGTGGTCGGTCTCGGTGACGTCGATCGGCACGAGCGCCGACGCATCGGTGACCTGCACGCCGGGGATGACGAGGGTGCCGTCGGGCGTCTGGCCGCCCGCCCAGTCGACGCCGCTCGGCGTGAGGACTCGGGTGATGCTCTGCTCGATCGCGGCGACGACCGCCCCGCCGGTGCTGGTGACGTGCACGACGGGGGCGTCGAGGTCGACCGCGATGCCGTTCAGCGGGATGACGCGCTGCTCATCGGGGGCGAGCCGGATGCCGGTCAGGCCGCTCGCGATGACGGCGCCGCTCGGACCGTAGACGGCGAGATCGACGACGGCCTCGACCGGGGACGGGTTGGTGACGACGAGCAGCGAGGTGCGGCCGACGGTGGTCGCGCCGGCGACGAGCCAGCTGTCGGTCGTCGGCGATGCGCAGCTCGCGGTGGCGAGCCCGCGGAGATCGCCGGAGGCGGTCTGCTGCTGGAAGCCGCTCGCCGCCGGCGCTTCGGCGGCGCCGTCCGGGGCGGCGACGGTGCCGATCTGGGCGGCGGCTCGGCTGCCCTCGGTGCCGGCGTTCGTGGTCGTCACACCGCGGGCGGCGATGTCGGCATCACCCGCCCAGGCGAGGCTGGGCGCGCCGATCGAGGAGGCGGTGCTCGCGTCGGCACCGGACGCATCGGCGAGGCGGAGCAGGCCGCCAGGGCAGGCGAGCTGCTGGTCGGCGGGGGCGGGCGTCGCGACGACGACGGCCGGGGTGAGCGCGGTGACCGGCTCCGGCTTGATGAATGCGGAGCCGAT
>Ga0164242_10003172_pt1 | contig 18821 bp, 20 predicted proteins | sample OricomgcompostMG_FD_108783 | JGI IMG/M metagenome (GOLD analysis project Ga0164242, IMG submission 108783) | Miracle-Growth compost microbial communities from Emeryville, California, USA - Original compost - Miracle growth compost (MG) ... | reverse complement strand
GATCCTCGCCCCAGACGCCAAGTAGCCGGTTCAATTGCTCACGTGCTGCGATTGCGTTATGCCGAGCACGGGCAACCTGCGATGTTGCATCGGCATAGAACGCTTGCTCGCGTGCCTGATCCAACTTACTCCAGTTGCCGACACGCGCCATGCGCTGCGCAAGTTCGGCGCCGGCCTCGGCCGCCTCCTGGACCTGCTGCATATACTGGGCGGTTTGTGCAGTAGCGACCGCCAGGTAAAACGCACGACGCGTTTCTCCAGCGAGGCTGATCGCTTCTTTTGCGGCCTGCAGCTTTGCCTGTTCAAACCGGCCTTTTTCGATCCCGCTTCTCATGGGGATCGTGAGCAAGCCGATCAAATCGAACATCACGCTACGATCTATTTCGTAGTCGCCTGCACCGCTAAGTCGCCCAAAGGAGAATCCTGGATTACGCATTCGGCCAGCTTGCACGTAATCTGCCTCCGCGATCCCGAGATCTGCGAACGACGCTTGTAACCGCCTATTGTTCAGCAGCGCAATCTGGACCGCCGTATCCGGCGTGAGCGGGCTGGAAAGTAGTTCGCGTACCTTGTCCCGAGCGGCGGCTTGCTCGTGAACTGAAGTGACCATTTGTACGCTTTGACCAGAGCGTTCCTTTGTCAAGGCTGACACTGAGTCGAAGCCGCCATCTTTAGAAAAGGTCGCGCAGCCGCCGAGCACGAGCATAGTCAGCGCCAGCGGTACGCTCGCATAGCGGCGTAGATTCTTGTTTTGCCGCATCCTAGTGGCCCTCCAAGCCGTGCGCTTCATGCGCGCCTTGCATGTTCATCGGCACGGGCGAAGCGCTTGGTGTGCTTGTGTCATGCATGTTGTGCATGGAGTGGCCGCCTCCAGCAACCTCCTGATTGGCGCTGATCCAGTTGGAATCAGGAGTAGCGTCGTCGTCTGCGGCGAAGCGATAGGATGCAAAACTCGACTGGTATACCAACGTAGGTACTGCGGCGTTTGCATCGACCGGATCGGAATCGGTGTGCAATTGATTAGCCATTGCGACTGCCGGTACGAGCGCGACAGTGGCGGCAATGAGCCGATATGAAAAGATCATGATCTTCCTCAAAATCGATGAGGCGATTGCGCAACTGCGCCATCGCAATTGGATCGATCGCGGACGACATAACGTCGTTACGCGAAGATCCGCGTTCGATTAAGCGGAAAGGTGTCGAGGGGGGCGTTCAGGACCGGCTGGAATGAATCCAGCGATCAAGGGCATGGCCGGGATGTGTACCGTCTCGGACAGAGCCGGTGGGGAGGGTTGTTTTAGGCTGATAGGCGGCGCGACAGCACCAACACAGCAGGACGCACAGGAACTACAGAAAGAAGTCTTATGTTGATGCTGATGTTTGGAGCCGTGATCGCCAGGGCCGCTTGCATCCGCCATCATCGTTGCGTGATGCTCGTCGTCATGCGACATCGCATGGTGTGAAGACATATCGGACACGGTTGAGTTGATCGCTTCGTGATGTTCCGGGCCGCAAGCTGCCTTTGCCGCGGCGGCTATCCCCTGAAGAGGAAGCGCGGCGATCAGAAGCCACAGCACAAAGGTTTTCACGAAACGAGTCATGTCGACGTCGAGATTTCTCTTATTTTTTGCCAGCGTAGACCTTCCCATGTGGGAAGGTCAAGTTTTTTTTGAAGTTTGCACTGCGGCTACGATTATGCTGCGGCATCGATTACGCCGCGCGAGGTTCGTCGATCATCATCTGACCAACAACCTGTGCTAAATATTTTTTAACCTTCCAGCGTGGGAAGGCTGACCGCAGCAAATCTTCTGCGCTACACTTAGCACGCCTTATGCGCCATTTCCTTACATCATTCTGCCGCGGCATTGCGGCACTCATGGCCCTGTCGATCTTCGTATCCACAGTGGCTATGGCCGCCTATTTGTGCCCGAAAGTTCCGCTCACGCCATCTGTCGAAATGATGGCGATGGACGGTCCATGCGCCGGTGCTGATACGGAAAAACCGGTGCACTGTGCGTCGGAGCAATCCGCCGCCGCAAAGCTAGCGTTGGAACACTTGGCCAGCGCGCCGACAATCACGCCGCCAGCAATTGTTTCTGTCCTCACAGTTGCTCGCCCGTCCTTTTCATCTGCAATCACTGCTGCTTTCGACATAAATCATGTCCTTGGAGCAGACCCGCCCTACCTGCGTACACAACGCCTCCGTATTTGACCTGACCCTCTGCCGTTCTGCATGCCGACGCCTAGCGGACGGCTGCTTTCGTCTTTACTTCAGAGGGTTGTATGAAAACGTCGCCATTTTCGCGAATACACCTGGTGTATTCGTCTATCCAGCGTGCCGGTGCGCTGGCCTTACTTTCACTCGCTTCGGCTACTGTCTTTGCTCAATCCGCAGCATTGACACTTGACGACGCGCTTCAGCTGTCGTTAACCCGGGCGGCAGCCGTTAAATCCGCTGACGCATCAATACAGGCGAGCCGTGAATTGGCCGTCAAAGCGGATCAGTTACCCGACCCAACGCTTAAGGTCGGCATCGATAACTTACCCGTCACCGGCGCCGATCGCTACAGCACCACCAGCGATTTCATGACGATGCGACGCATAGGCATCGAACAGGAATGGGTATCGTCGGACAAACGCGCCGCGCGTGCGGAACAGGCACAGCGTGCGGTCGAAATGGAAAACGCGACTTACCTGGAAACGATCGCCAATGTCCGGGAGCAGACAGCGAAAGCCTGGTTGAACGTCCTGTATGCCCAACGCAAGCTCAGCTTGTTCGACCAAATGGAGAAGAATGCGGCGAACAATTTCAACGCACTGAAGGCGACGCATCGCGCGGCTGCCACAACTGCCGAAGACGTCATCCAATCTCAAGCAATGCTGCTGCTAGCGCAAGACGCGCGAAAGCGTGCCGAACTCGAACAGCGTACCGCCCAAAGAAGCCTGAGCCGCTGGACAGGCATAGCCGCTCCTACCGTAGCTGATGAGACGCCGACGCTCCGTTCCCATGTCGCGAATATTCCTACTGAAGAACTGGAGAAATATCATCCGATGCTGCTCGCCGCGCGCAGCGCCATTGCGTTGGCCGATGCCGATAGTAACGTCGCCGTGAAGGACAGCTCGCCGAACTGGAGCGTGGAAGCATCCTACAGTCAGCGTGGCAGCCAGTATTCCAACATGGTGTCTGTCGGCATCAGCATTCCTCTCACCTTGAATCGGGAACGTCGACAAAACCGCGACATCGCCGAAAAGGCCGCTCTTGGCACCAAGGCCAGGATGGACTACGAAGAAACGCTACGGTCCCTACGCGAAGAAATCGAAAACCTGTCAGCCACCATTGATAGCGACAAGGAACGCATCGCATTCCTCAATACGAATCTGCTCCCTGCAGCAAAACTACAAGTGCAATTGGCCGAGGCAGCGTACCGCTCCGGAACCGGCAAGCTGGCAACGGTTTTTGCTGCACGAAAGAATCTGCTCGATCAGCAGATGCAAATCTTGGAGCTCGAGCAGGCAGCAGCGATTGCCTGGGCCTCGCTCGAATACCACGTCATTCCGCATGACATGACCGAACACGGGAGCACGCAATGAAAAAGAACATGCTCGTCAAAATCGCTGGCGTAGCTATTTCGGCCCTAGTCCTTGTGCTGATCGGCTACAAGCTTGGCGCCTCACGCAACACCGATGCAACGGCTGGTGCTCCTACGGCAAAAGAGGGCAGGGCGGCAGTCAATCCTGAAACTGGCAAACAAGTCCTGTACTGGCACGATCCCATGGTGCCCGGACATCGCTTCGACAAGCCCGGGAAAAGTCCCTTCATGGACATGCAGCTGGTTCCCGTGTATGCAGACGACGATACGCAAGATGGCGGTATCAAGATCAACCCTTCCTTGCAGCAGAACCTTGGCATCCGCTATGCAAGCGTTCGCAAGGAATCCATCGGCGACGCACTAGAGGTTGTGGGAGCCACCGAATTTGATGAAAGCGCCGCCGAGGTCGTACAGAATCGGGCAAACGGCTATATCGACAAGCTTTATGCCCGCATTCCCATGCAGCGGATCAAACGCGGCGAACCGATAGCATCGATCTTTGTTCCTGATTGGGTGCCCGCACAAGAAGAGTATCTCGCGCTCAAGCGTGGCGGAAATGCCGAACTGGCTGCTGCGGCTCGACAAAAAATGCGTGTCATGTCGATCCCCGAGTCATTGATTGCGCAAATCGATCACACCGGCCGCTCGCAATCACATGTCACCTTGGTAGCACCTATTTCCGGCGTGGTGACGGAGCTTCCTTTAAGGGAAGGCGCTGCCGTCACCCCCGGCATGACGATCGCGAAGGTGAACGGGCTCAACAAAGTTTGGCTGACGGCAGAGATTCCCGAAACCTTGAGTGCCAATGTGAAGTCTGGCATGTCGGTCACGGCGACGGCGTCAAGCAATGCCGGCCAAGAATATGCAGGACGGATTCGGGACATCCTGCCTGGCGTGAATGCGTCGACACGCACTGTGCAAGCGCGTATCGAGCTCGCCAACATGGATGGCAGTTTGATCCCCGGACTATTGATGCGTGTTCGGCTGTCGTCGGCGGAAAAACGAAGCCGCCTCCTGGTTCCTACCGAAGCAATCATCACAGACGGCAGACAATCGGTCGTGCTCGTCAAGAATGCCGAGGGCGGCATCCGTCCCGCAGTCGTCAAAGTCGGTCAGGCCTTTGGTGATGACTCGGAAATCACAAGCGGCTTGGCCGAAGGTCAGCAAGTCGTGGCTTCGGGGCAATTCCTGATCGATTCGGAAGCCAGTCTGAAATCGGTGCTGCCAAAGCTATCCGCCGGCATGCCTGCGAGCACAATGCCAGCAACAACGCCCGGTTATCAGGGCCGCGGGCGCGTCGAAAGCGTCAGCAAGGAAGGCATCACGTTTTCGCACGAACCGATTACCGCACTCGGCTGGGGCGCAATGACGATGGAGTTCAACAAAGCCGCGCCGGGCGACTTTGCTGACATCAAGCCGGGCCAGCAGGCGGAGTTTCGCTTTCATCAGACCGATGAGGGCTATGTGCTGGACGATGTGCGGCCAGCCGGAGCGAAGCCATGATCGCCCGCATCATTCGCCAATCGATCGAGCACCGATTCTGGGTGCTGCTAGGCGCGATCGTGATCGCGGGCTGGGGGATCTGGTCGCTCAATAGGACGCCTCTGGACGCCCTGCCTGATCTATCAGACACCCAAGTCATTATTCGCGCGCAGTACCCCGGCAAGGCACCGCAGCTGGTCGAAGACCAGGTCACATATCCGTTGACGACCGCGCTACTTGCGGTACCAGGAGCAAAAACGGTCCGCGGCTATTCGTTCTTCGGTGACTCCTTTGTGTACGTATTGTTCGACGATGCCACCGACCAGTACTGGGCGCGATCTCGCGTACTGGAATACCTGAGTCAGGTGCAAAGCCGCTTGCCTCCAGGTGTCAAGACCGAGCTCGGTCCTGATGGCACCGGCGTGGGCTGGATCTACGAATATGCATTGGTCGACCGCAGCGGCCAGCACGACTTGAGCCAGCTGCGCACCTTGAACGACTGGTTCCTGAAGTTTGAGCTGAAGACCGTGCCAGACGTCTCAGAGGTCGCAAGCATTGGCGGCATGGTCAAGCAGTATCAGGTCGTGCTCGATCCGGACAAACTGCGCATATTCGGCATTTCGCAAGCCAAAGTATTGGAAGCGCTCGACAAGGGCAATCAGGAATCCGGCGGATCGGTCGTGGAAATGGCAGAAAGCGAATACATGGTGCGTTCGCACGGCTATTTACGCACGCTAGAAGACTTCCGCAATGTCGTCATCAAGGCAAACAACGCGGGCACGCCGGTCTTGCTGCGCGATGTCGCCACAGTCAGACTGGGGCCGGAAATGCGTCGTGGCATCGCCGAACTCAATGGTGAAGGAGAAGTCGCTGGTGGCGTGGTTGTCATGCGCTCCGGGAAGAATGCGCTGGAAACAATCAAGGCGGTCAAAGCCAAGATGGCGTCTTTGCAGAGTTCTCTTCCTCCCGGCGTGGAAGTCGTCACAACCTATGACCGGTCTACCTTGATCAAGGCAGCGGTCAGTAACCTGACGCACAAGTTGATCGAGGAGTTCGTCGTCGTCGCATTGGTGTGCGCAATCTTCCTGTTTCATCTGCGCAGTGCCTTGGTGGCGATCGTGTCTCTTCCTCTCGGCATTCTTGGCGCGTTCATCGTCATGCATTATCAGGGCGTGAATGCCAATCTGATGTCACTGGGCGGAATTGCAATCGCCATCGGCGCCATGGTTGACGCCGCCATCGTGATGATAGAAAACGCACACAAGCACCTTGAAGCCTATGGCCATCAATATCCGGACCGGCCACTACAGGGAAAGGCGCGCTGGAACCTGATCGCCGAAGCAGCAAGTGAAGTCGGTCCGGCACTGTTCTTTTCGCTGCTGATCGTGACACTGTCGTTCGTGCCGGTATTTTCGCTGGAGGCGCAAGAAGGCAAGTTGTTCGCCCCGCTCGCCTTTACGAAGACCTATACCCTGGCAGCTGCCGCCGGGCTGGCGATCACGCTTATCCCAGTGCTGATGGGATACATGATCAAGGGGCGCATCCCCAGTGAAGCATCCAATCCGATCAACCGGGCGTTGATCAAGGCGTATCGACCGCTATTGGAACGTACTTTGCGACGGCCGGTCTGGACGCTGGCATTTGCCGTGCTGGCACTCGTGCTGACGATCATTCCTCTTTCGCGGCTGGGTGGCGAGTTTCTTCCACCGCTGGATGAAGGCGATTTACTGTACATGCCCTCAGCCTTGCCCGGACTATCCGCATCAAAGGCGGCCGAACTTCTTCAGCAGACGGACCGCCTGATCAAAACGGTGCCGGAAGTATCGACCGTTTTCGGCAAGGCGGGCCGCGCCGAGTCGGCCACCGATCCGGCGCCGCTGGAAATGTTCGAGACGACAATCCAGTTCAAGCCCAAAGATCAATGGCGGCCCGGCATGACGCAAGCCAAGCTCATCGAGGAGTTGGACCGGGTAGTAAAAGTGCCCGGATTGTCGAACGTATGGGTTCCTCCTATACGCAATCGCATCGACATGCTGTCCACGGGTATCAAGACGCCCGTCGGGGTAAAAGTATCCGGTCCGGACCTTGCCGTCATACAGAGCGTCACGGAACAAATTGAATCCGCAGTGAAATCCGTTCCTGGAGTCACTTCTGCCCTAGCAGAGCGGGTTAGTGGCGGGCGTTACATCGATGTCGATATCAATCGCCTGCGCGCGGCGCGCTATGGACTTTCCATCACCGACGTGCAGTCCGTCATTTCGTCAGCCATCGGTGGTGAAAACGTGGGTGAAGTGGTCGATGGGCGCCAGCGGTTTCCAATCAATGTCCGTTACCCGCAAGCGTATCGCGACTCCGTCGACACGCTTCGTAATTTACCGATCGTGACAGAGGCCGGCGCGCAGATTCGCCTGGGCGACATCAGCGAGATCAAGGTCGTCGATGGCCCGCCGATGATACGCAGCGAGAATGCCCGCCTTTCGGGCTGGGTCTATGTCGACGTTCGCGGTGTGGATCTCAGCACCGCGGTCAAGGATATGCAAACGGCCGTATCCCAAAAGGTCAAGCTTCCTGCCGGCTACTCCATCGGCTGGTCCGGCCAATTCGAATATCTGCAACGTGCAGCGGATAAGCTCGAAACGGTGATTCCGTTAACCCTGGGCGTGATTTTTATTCTGCTGTATCTCGCATTTCGTTCGTTCTCGGAAGCTGCACTTTTGATGTTGACGGTTCCCTTCGCGCTGATCGGCGGCTTCTGGTTTGTCTGGTTGCTCGGTCATGCCGTCTCTGTCGCCACGGCCGTCGGCTTTATCGCCTTGGCCGGCCTCGCGGCCGAGTTCGGCGTGGTCATGCTGGTCTACCTGCGCAACGCGCTGAACGAACGCCTCGACGCCGGACGGGTGCTCAGCAAGGAGCTGATCGAAGAGGCGATTCGCGAAGGCGCCGTGTTACGCGTGCGTCCCAAGGCCATGACGGTTGCCGTCATTCTGGCCGGTCTCATTCCCATCATGATCGGTAGTGGCGCAGGTTCCGAAATCATGCAACGCATTGCCGCCCCCATGGTTGGCGGCATGGTCACTGCTCCTCTTCTATCGCTTTTTGTTATTCCCGCAGCGTGGCGCTTGCTTCAGGAGCGCAAATTGAAATCAACCCAACCAAAGGAGTCCACATGAAACACCTTTCTCTCGTTATCGCCACCACCACCTTGCTCGTCGCTTCAGCCAGCCATGCGCAGCCATCCCATCAAGGTATGGACATGGGCGGCATGAAAATGGAGAGTCCTCAAGCCAATGCCGACCAGGTTTCTCTCACAACGGGTGAAGTCAAGGCAGTGGATAAGGACAGCGGAAAAATCACGCTGAAACACGGCGCAATCAACAGTAAGACGGTAAAAATGTCGCCCATGACAATGGGATTTCCAGTAAAGGACGCCGCCATGTTGAAGAACGTGAAAGTCGGCGACACCGTGAAGTTCACCGTCGAAAATGTCAATGGCACCGCGATGGTGACGGTACTGAGACCAATAAGATAAAAACTGGTCCCGTACGGTAAGTACATTCGCAATCTAAAGTCGATAACCGCTCCGCGGCATCGGGGCCCGCGCTCTCCAATGGTGGGAGGAGAGCGGGGCGTTTTGCTTCTGCTTTTGCGGATTGTCCCGCCATGTTCGACATTCCTCGGCACAGCGGCGACATCGCCTGCATATCGGTTACCAGGCCGCAGCGTTAGCTTGATGCGTTAAGAGGCTACATATCCGATAGGGCAACATTGGCTGGGGCGGGGGACTCGTTTAGGCGCTTTGCGGACAGCGCATTTTCAATTTTCGCCTGCCCAAATGGGTCAATGGCGTCGACATAGCGCATAGCCGATTGCACGCTCTTCCATCCGACATATTCCATCAAGGTTTTCAAGCTCCAACCATTGCCGGCCGCCCAATTGGCGAAGCCGCGTCTCAGTGAATGGCTGCTGTACTGATCAGCAAACGGCACGCTTGCGGAGACGAACGTAGAACGGAGAAGCGGCACGAGACTATCGACGTGCAACTCTTGGTCGCCGACGTGCCCCCAGCGATCGATGCGACGAAAAACCGGTCCCGTCGTTAAGCATGCCGCGTGGATCCAGTCCAGATACGCATCTACAGGACAAAGGCGCGACAATGCCGGCACCTTGAAATATGCGCCTTGATTGCTACGGTCGCCTTTAGTGCTGGATAAAAAAACCGTCATGCCTTCGCCGGGTACAACTTCGACGTTCTGAACTTCCAATCGTGACAACTCGTCGCCGCGGAAACCGCGCCAGAATCCAAGCAGCAGGAGCGCCTTGTCGCGTGAGTGGCGTAAGAATCTCGGCCTGTCGTCCAGCTCTCTGGCATGCACAATTTCTCGGTCCAACCATTCGGACACTTGCTCCAGCTGAGCCAGTTGTAGCGGCCGTGCCTGTTTCTCCCGCGCGGGATGTAAAGCCTGGATACCGCGCATGGCTTTCTTCACCACCGGAGCTTTCGTGGGGTCTGGGAAGCCCTGGTCGATATGCCACTGCGCCAGTGCCGATAGACGCTGCTTTAAAGTATTGGAGGACAGCGTCTCGGCATAAGCGACCAAATACTGTGCAATGCTATTCGCGGTCGCTGGCAAAAAACCGCCCCATTCGACTTCAAAGTGCTTTACCGCAGTCTGGTAGCTTTTGCGCGTATTTTCCCGCGTGGCAGCGTGCATGTATTCGTCGAGCTTACTCATGAACGGCTCCGCGGATAATCGGCGTCGGAAGATGAAGACGGCTTAATCTTTTCAATCTCGATCACATACCGAATCAGAGCAACGGACAGATGTAATGCAAGCTCCGCATCAAGAATCCCGACCGCTGGAGCCTCTTTGCCACCATGTCTGATCCCCGGTTCATCATTGGCATATTCGTAGAAGCGTTCGAACGCCGTAATTAATTTCGACGAACACACGCCTTCCGAGCGCATTCGGTTCAGTGCTTTGCCCAGCGTTGCCGATTTTGGATAGAGCACGCGGCATACGCTTTCCAGAGCACTAACAGATTCCTTGATGGAGTTTTCTGGATCCTTTGAGGTCCCAAGGACATAGGCCTTGGCCTTCATGAAGTGAGTACGGGCGGGAGCGAATTCGTCGATAAGCTTTTTTTCTGCCGACTCCATTCGATCTGCCAAATCCTTCGGCAGCGCCGTCTCGAGATGACCATGCGCATTGAGACGCCAAGCCACATTATGTTTGGCAAAAAGCTTATTGACTGCCTCGCGATAAGCCGGGAATTTATAGTTGTCGTAGTTCGGTGTACCCAAGAAATCGCTGAGATCCGTATAGACTTCGTATTGCGATTCAATTTCGCGTAGTTCTTCGCCTATCGTCTCGACACAGTCGTAGAACTGATACCACTCACAGGCTAGGAGGGTCTCGCGAAGCCCATCCTGACATCCCCACGAATCCCAATCGGAATCGGTCATCGTTCTGCGCGTTTCGATGCAAAGCCGTTGGTGCAACTGCTTAACCCCAAGTGGACGCTTGTCCTCATTCTTCTGGCGGCTGTCCAGATCGATGTAGGTCAGCTTATCGACAATACGGATCGCAAATTCTTCCCGCAGCCAAGCTGGCGCAGTGTCTGAGATCGGCGCTTGTGCGCGCGTGGGGTCAAAGCCGAATCGATGAGAAAACTTCAAAAGATCACCATTGAGAGCAGTACACCAGACAGAACATAAAACGACCAATTTTTGCACATCATACCGGATAATCCTTAATTATCCGACTTAAATATTTTGCACACATTCTGAATAAAAGCCGTAGAATTAGTATGTATATACATGGTACGTATTACGGTACGAAATAAGCGGAGGGGGCATGGCACGGGCTGGACTATATAAAAGCGACGTAAAAAAGGCGCGCGACGCGTTGATGGCGCAAGGCAGGCACCCATCTCTCGATGCCATCCGTATTGAGCTGGGTAATACCGGATCCAAAACAACGATTCACAAATATTTGAAAGAACTTGAGGAAGAGGAGGGGAGCGCGAACCCGCAGGCTTCTGTGTCCGAGGCGGTTCTCGATCTGGTTGAACGGCTAGCGATGCAACTGGAATCCGAGTCCGCCGTCGCCGTCGACCTCATTCGTTCTCAAGCGGCAGAACGCGAAGAAAACGACGCCAAGGTGATCACCGGACTGAAGGAACAAGTAGATCTGCTAGCGGAGCGCCTACAGGAGGCGGAAAACAAGTATGCAGAAGTCGTGGTCTCCCGAGACAATATCCGCGAGCAGATGCAACAGGAGTCACTTTCCCGACATACTGCTGAACAGCAGGTGCAAAATCTCCAGGAGCGCCTTCTCGAAAACGACGAGCACCGTCGATCGCTGGAAGAAAAGCATCAACATGCCAGAGAAGCTTTGGAGCACTATCGCAGCTCGGTGAAGGAACAGCGCGAACAAGATGCGCATCGACACGAACATCAGATTCAACAGCTGCAGGCGGAACAACGTCAGCTTCAGCAAAGCCTGATCGTCAAGCAGGAGGAGGTGACGCGCCTTAATCAGGAAGGGGCGCGTCTGGTGAGCGAACTATCGCACGCACAACTGGCCGTGCGCGACCGCGATGCCCGACTTAATCGGCTCGAACAGAAGCTTGAGGTACTTGGGCCGCTTCAGGAACGGTGCAAACACCTAGAAACGCAGCTCGAAGCACAAGCGAAAGCAGTTAACGAACGCCAGGCGCAATGTGCAGACTTTGAGAGACAGCTTCAGTGTTTGCAAGCAGAGTTCGCGAGCGCCCGAGCCAAGAATGACGCCAATGAACAATTGATCACAGAACTCAAAGGACTATTAGGAAACCGCAGGCCCTTGCAAACGGACGCATAGAGAGCAATAGTCGACATCTGTAACTTTAAACCTTCGTATTACGAGGTTGCTGTCACCGATCGCTGTGAAGTAAGTGCAGGTGCCAGTGTTCGCATTAACGACAAAGGAGGGGAGATGATTCTTATAAAAATCGGAGACGAAGAACGGCAATTTGAGGCGGCAGACGAGCGCTGGATCACGGAACAGGTCAATCGTCGCCGTATCGACGGTGTGCCGGCATGTGTAAGGATCGTAATCCGCCAAGGTGATTTGAACATGACTTTGTCGACACCGGGTTGTAGCAGTTCTGGTGGAGCCGGTCGCCAGCCGAATTCTCAGGAAACGGCCATTCTGGAACTATGGGAACACCGTGGCTTGAATGACGCGACTTTTAGTGTCGGCAATTTGGTCGCATTCCTGCATCAGTTAAAGCGCAATCTTTGAACGGATCGATCGCGCATCAACAAGTAGCCTCAACATCAGTTTTTCCTATGCGCCTGCTCATACTTTCGGACTTGCATCACGAACTTTGGAAAAACTTCGCGCCACGTATCGATCCGTCCTTGAGTCGGCCAGATGTCGTTATTCTGGCCGGAGACATCAACACCGGCGCCAATGCCGTCGCCTGGGCCGCACAAACCTTTGCCGGAATGCCGGTACTCTACGTGCAAGGTAATCACGAAGCGTATGGCAAGAACCTTGAAGACGTTCAAAACGACATCGAGGCAGCAGCTACGCTTACCGAAAACGTCCACTTCCTGAACTGTGACGAATACCGGATCGGTGATATTCGCTTTCTCGGTGCAACGCTCTGGACGGATTTCCGGCTATTTGGCGACGATGACCGACAAGCTGCGATGCGCATGGCGGAAGCCGTCATGGTCGACTACAAACGCATCCGGCTGGCATCAAAGGAGTATCGTAAGCTCCGGGCAGCCGATACGGCGCAACTCCACGCTATGCACCGGTCCTGGCTGGCCGAGAGACTGGTCGAGCCATTCGACGGTAAAACGGTCGTTATCACACATATGGCGCCATCTATGCGATCCGTCGCAGAACAATACGCGAGCGACCCTGTATCTGCGGCGTTCGCCTCAAGGCTGGACGATTTGGCTGGCCAGGCGGACATCTGGGTGCACGGGCATATGCACGATTCGTTTGACTATCAAATTGGAAAATGCCGGATTGTCTGCAATCCGTGCGGCTACATGACCCGTGGCGGTGGAATCGAGAACGAGCAATTCGATCCGAATTTCATTATCGAACTACATACTGCCTGAGCTTAGAACAGGTCATCCGGTGCCGGCATAGCTCGGCTTGAGGCTTCACACTGGCTCAAAGCGCTTGCGCGACGCCGTTGGATGCATTGCTCCATCTCATCGCAGAAGGCAGGAACGATCGTAGCTATTTGGGTGAAGCTGACGCCCTTGGGGGAAGCAATCATCTTGTAGATTTGTGGAGGCGTTCCATCCTTCACGCGTCCCGATGTGATCCAAAGGACCGCAGTAGCCCACCGAAGTGCCTCGAGCATATCTTCAGGAAAGTCGCCATCGCCTTCCTCCATTGAGCAAGCGAATCCTCGCAAAAGGGATAAGGACGCTTCAATATCCTCTGCGCGTTCAATGGGACACATGTCCTGCGGAGATAGCTTCGACGTCACGGCTCGAATCCTCATTGGTGGCAGGAGCAACGAAAAACAGTTGCCCCGCTTCCTTATGGCTTTCTCTTCGATTGCGATACGAGTGACGCTGCTAACGTTTTCGCCGTAGCGTTTGTGGTGTTTTGCAGGACGCTGGATGCTTTAGTTTCCATCGCCTTGCTTGTCGTTTTCGAAGTGCCGGTTTGGGCTAAGGCGCTACCTGCAAGACTGCGCTGCAACGAGGATGCGTTTGAACTACCTAAAACACGACCAGCAGTAGAGGCTACCTTGCCGCCAGTAGATTTGTTTGCCATTGCTTTCTCCAAAGAGGTGTCGCAATAAAATCAAGCTGATGCACTAGATGTAGCGAGGGTGATGCGGTTATCACTATATATGGCACTGTATGGATATACAAGTGTTTTCTGATATGCGGGGAAGTGTCAGCAGGAAATCCGAAAGGTTGGACAAAACGCCTGTCGCGCAAGGCTAACCAAGAATGCCATGACAGCATCAGTAGCAGCTAGGCATCGCTTTACGAGTCGTCTCGGAGACTCGTGCCAACTCAGCTCGCTTAGCTGGTTACAGCAGGGCGGTTACGAAACGCATGCCGGTTGGCCCGAGCGTCGTATAGTGCGTGGTGCTCAGGCAAGCCATGTTTTTTGTAAAACTCATATAGCAGTAGGGCGTTGATGTTTCTTGCTACGAGCCTGGATGTACACCATTGAGGCACTTGGTAGTCCAAAGCATGAATCAGTAGGTCCCAGTCCTTTTGATAATCGAAGCATACTTCGATCTCCTCATCTTCCCGGACGACCTCGAACCAATTCAGGATTTTCTCCGGCAAATCGGCCAAAGCACAGTAAGCGTCAGGGATTTGCCCCAACAGCGGTAGGACCGTCTCGCGCACAAAGTCGCTACACGCTTCGAGCGAATATGGGACCTCTACGTAGAACTCCGCACCGCGCTCGGACACCATGCCAAGGCTAATTAGTTGGGAATCAACAAAGTCGGTAAATTCGGTGTCGACGAATATTTTGATGGGCATGAAGGCTGCAATCATTGGGTGAGCAAATGATTCTACGCGCCCTCACATCGATGTGCAGTAGCACCTGCACCGAAGAGCCTGGGAACCAGACAGAACAGAGCCCGCCGGGGAATAATGAACTACGGAACAGGTCTGTGAGACAAAACCGTCACCATTTTATATGTGAAGTCACGACTCTCTCTATGAGGTCGGAGCTGATGCGTAAGATGCTGACTCAGCGGGCCGATTCATACCAGTGTTTAGAATCGTTGACGATCTTCACCACCAATAGCATCACTGGCACTTCGATGAGTACGCCGACGACGGTGGCTAACGCAGCACCCGATTGGAAGCCAAACAGACTGATAGCAGCAGCCACGGCCAGTTCGAAGAAATTCGATGCTCCGATTAAGGCAGATGGGCAGGCGACCGAGTGCTTTTCTCCCAAAAGACGATTGAGCCAGTAGGCAAGACCAGCATTGAAGAACACCTGAATCAGGATTGGCACCGCAAGCAACGCGATCACCAATGGCTGTTTCAGGATCGCTTCGCCTTGAAACGCGAACAGCAGCACCAGCGTCAGCAGCAATGCGGCGATGGACCACGGCTGGATCTGGCCAAGCAGCTTGTCCAATGCAGCTTGGCCATGGCGCAGGACGGCTTTGCGCCAGAGCTGCGCGATTGTCACAGGCACCACGATGTATAACAACACCGAGGTCAGCAAAGTGGCCCATGGAACGGTGATCGCTGAGACGCCGAGCAGGAGGCCGACTAGCGGCGCAAAGGCGAACACCATGATGAAGTCATTGACCGCGACTTGGGACAACGTGAAGTACGGGTCGCCGCCCGTCAGACGACTCCAGACGAACACCATGGCGGTACATGGTGCAGCCGCCAATAAAATCAGACCAGCAACATAGGAATCCAGCTGTTCTGCCGGAAGGTAAGGTGCGAACCAATGGCGAATGAACAGCCATCCCAGTAGCGCCATCGAGAACGGTTTGACCGCCCAGTTCACGAACAGGGTTACCGCGATGCCGCGCACATGACCTCTGACCTGTCTCCATGCCGCGAAGTCGATTTTCAGCAGCATCGGAATGATCATCACCCAGATCAGAACGCCTACCGGCAGATTCACCTGGGCGACCTCCATGCCGCCGACTACACGGACCACGGACGGAAACGCCTGCCCGATGCCGATACCGGCAACGATGCACAGCGTCACCCAGACGGTTAGATATCGCTCAAAGAAACCAATGCCTGGCGCTGCGGCCTTTGCTGCTGTTGCTTGCGAAGCCGTCATTGCGACTCCGGTTACTCTTGCGCGACCGGCGTTTCGCCGATCTTGCGGATTTCCTGCTGGATAGCGTGTTTTTCCAGCAGGTGCAGCGGCAGGCTGAGGAAGGTATTTATCCGCCCCAAAATCTGGCGATAAACCTTCTCGAACACGGCGCGCTTTTCCTCGTCTGTACCTTCAAACGCTGCAGGGTCCTCAAAGCCCCAATGAGCAGTTGCAGGATGGCCCGGCCAGTGTGGGCAGACCTCGCCGGCCGCGTTATCGCAAACAGTGATGATGAAGTCCATGTGCGGCGCATCCGGTTTGCCGAACTCGTCCCAGCTTTTGCTGCGCAGATTGTCAACCGGATAGCCGGTACGATTGACCATCTCAATCGCAAATGGATTTACCTTGCCCCCCGGCGTGCTGCCGGCGCTAAAGCCCTTGAAACGTCCCTTGCTCATCGTTGTCACGAGAGCTTCGGCCATGATCGAACGCGCGGAATTGCCGGTGCAGAGGAAAAGTACGTTGTAAGTTTTATCGGCCATGATTTGTAGTGGGGAGTGGTTGATAAAGCAGTATTAGCAGCAGCCGGACGGCGTTTTTCCTTGGGTCGGTGTGCAGCAAGCAGCAACGGGAATGATCTTGGGTGCTGGCGCGCAGCACGCTTCTTTCGTTTCCGGTTCATGCGATTCACTGAAGACGGGGATGCTGTCGAGTGTCTGGTAGCTTTCCCATGCGATTCCTTGCGGATCGACGGTCCAATGCTTGTTCGACTTCGCATAGCAGCAAGCCGCGTCTTCCTGCGTTTCGATCGGCAAGTCCGCTTTTGCCAGCCGGTCGTTCATTTCCTGCAGTTCTTCCGCGGTTTCCACTTGAAAGCCCAGATGATCGAGCCCCACTTCTTGCGAGCGTGACGAGATGGCGAAGTTGATACGTGGATCGTCAAGCATCCACTTGGCGTAATCTGATTTCACAACAGTGGGCTGTGCGTTGAACAGTGCCGAGTAAAAACGGATGTTGTGTGCCAGATCGGCGACACGGACGTGGACATGCATGCGCTTCATGATGATTCTCCTTGTGGGCAACAGACGGTGCCCGAGGTCGGCGAACAGGGATTGCCGCCGCAGCAGTTCTCGGTGAGATAGGCCAGCACGGTATTCATGGTTTCGTACCTGGCCGAGTAAATGACATATCGCCCCTCTTGCCTTGAAGCGATCATGTTCGCCATAACCAGCTCTTTGAGGTGAAACGACAACGACGACGGAGCCAGGGCAGTCAGCTCGGCCAACCTGCCGGCAGTCAGCCCTTCGGGACCGGCCTGGACAAGATGGCGGAACACGGCAAGCCGTGACTCATGCGCAATGGCGCCAAGCGCCTTGACTATCTCTAATTCTTCCATATTTCAAGAATAGTCGAAATAAAGCGGAGATGCAAGCTGTGCCATGAGAACCATTCAATACACTTTTAGCGGAAGGGCTACCGCCCGAAAACGACACAGGCTGAACTGTGCGACAGAGCAACCATCATTGCAAGATGCGTTGCAAGCACCTTTCTGTTCGGCCAATCGTTATCTTGGAAAGACTCGCATTGCGCTTTATATCGGCTCCCGTTACTATCTGCGCATGCGCCGCTTTATCATTATCGCTATGCTTTTTATCCTGCCGCTCCAAGCGAGCTGGGGCGCGCTTGTTGCCTATAGCTCCCACGAGCTGACGGAGGCGAAGCTAAAGCTTGTTGGGCATGGCACGTATGCAGAAGGAAAAGACGCCAAGCATTCTGCTGGCGATAAAGCGACTGCCGGCGCCGATGACGACTGCGCAGTGTGTCATCTTGCGCATCACTCCAATCTGATACTGCCACCGCTTGGCGTGAGCGCACCGACATTCAAGCTCGTAAGATTTGCGTCTCCGGTACCAGCTGATACCGTCTTCACGTCACTGTATTTTTCCCGCCCCGAACGCCCCAAATGGCCGGTTGTCGTCTGATCCGGCGTTAATCTCAGTCCTCATATTCTCGTATTGCTGACTCGCTGAGCCTGTCGCCGGATTTCCCTTGCTTTTCACTAGGAGAATCTGATGACATCGAAGTTGTATTGGCTCATTTGCGCCGTGCCGTTTGCTGTGCAGACCGCATTCGCGGAGCCTCCTCAAAATGCTGTTCAACCCAATGAGGCAGCCTATTTACGCCCGGATGAACGTGCACTCACGCTGCAGCAGGCAATAGGCCGCGCTCTGCAAAACAATCCCGACCTCAGCGCGGCACGGCATGAGGTCGACGCCAATGCCGGGCTAATGCGTCAAGCCAGCGCAATTCCGAATCCTGAGTTCGGCTATTTGGTCGAAGACCTGAAAAAGGAAACACGTACGACGACGGTACAGGTGAGCCAGCCAATTGAACTGGGCGGCAAACGTTCCGCGCGCATGGAGGCCGCTCAACGCGGCGCTGATATTGCGGATGAAGCGATGCGCGCCAAGCGTATTGAAATCCGAACCGAAGTCATTGGCGCTTTTTATGCAACCCTGACTGCGCAGGAACGCTGCCGCATTGCGCAGGATGCCTTCGCATTGGCTGAGCGTGCGCGCAGCATTGCGGCCAGACGCGTGGCGGCTGGTAAGGTCTCGCCCCTGGACGAAACCAGAGCGCGCGTTGCGCGAGCCGCGGCCCAGGTCGAACTCGCGCAGGCAAAAAGCGATCTGGTGAACGCCAGATCGCGCCTCGCCACGCTTTTCGGGACTGGCGCTGCGGATTTCGACGCTGTCAGCGGACAAGTCGACGGCTTGCCTACGCCGCCGGATTGGGAAACAGTGCAGCAGCAGGTGGCTCAATCTCCAGACGTAACTCGTGCGCGTTTGGAACTGGAACGGCGGCGAGCGCTTGTTAAAGTAGAGCGCTCCAAGCGCGTGGGCGATCTGACGCTGACCGTTGGCAACAAGCGCGACGAGACCTTGGGGCGGGATCAGACCGT
>Ga0164242_10003171_pt1 | contig 18830 bp, 15 predicted proteins | sample OricomgcompostMG_FD_108783 | JGI IMG/M metagenome (GOLD analysis project Ga0164242, IMG submission 108783) | Miracle-Growth compost microbial communities from Emeryville, California, USA - Original compost - Miracle growth compost (MG) ... | reverse complement strand
GTCGGCGACAAGGCACGCAAACAGCTCAGCTGCATCGCTTCGGCGACCGGCGGCAAGTACTTCCATGCATCCGACACGTCCGGCCTCACCCAAGCGCTGGAGACCACGAGAACGCGTGCCGCGCAACCGTTCTCGGTCTCCGGCAAAAAGGTCACCGGCACAGCCACGAGCAGCGGTGCGCCGGAGATCGGCCCCGGGCAATGGACCGACACCGTTCCCTCGGACGGCGTGTCCGCCAAGTACTACCACCTCAAGCACACCATGCCGAACAGCGATTTCGTCATCGGGGTGACCAGTCGCCCGAGGGTCGAGGACAGCCAACTCCATCTGTCGGTGTCGACGGCCGACGGCACCGACTGTGGCTCGGTCTATCCGATGACGATCGGTTTCGGTGACTCCTCACGTGGTCTGTTGACCGGTTCGCTGTCGACCGCCTCCACCTACAGCTGGAAGGCGAACTGCCGGACCGACGACCTGATCCTCAAGGTCGAGCAGACCCACTGGGGAGACGACGCCGCGGGCACCCCGATGCAGCTGAGCGTCGTCGAGACTCCCCAGCCGGTCAACAAGGCGATCCTCAAGGGCGACACCACGCCCTCGGCGACCTGGACGACGATGCCGGCGCAGGACCCGCAGGGCACCACCATCGGTGGCACCGGCCTGGCCACGGCCACCCGCCTGGCGCCCGGCACCGACACGAGTCTCGAACTCATTCCCGGCGAGCTGAAATTCTTCAAGGTGCCCGCCACCTGGGGACAGCACGTGCAGGCGGTCGCCACCGCGGAGCAGAACCCGGCGTACGAGACCACGAGCTTCCGGGACTTCAGCGTCGACATCCTCTCGCCGGTCGGTGGTAGCGCGACCGCGGCGTTCCCGGACAACATGCCGCAGGGTGACGTCGGCAGCCTCTCGCGCCGGGAGTCGTTGGACGAGCGTGGCGCGAAGGTCGCGGCTGTCACGGCGCCGATCCGGCTGAGCAACGGCACGTCCTACTCCGATCGGACCGTCAGCACTTCCGTGGCCGGCGACTACTACATCGTGGTCGGCCTGAGCACGATGTCGAGCGGAACCGACACGCTGCAGACCCCGCTGAAGGTGGACCTGCAGGTCGCGACGTCGGGCCCGGCAGGTCAGGACGCTCCCGAATTCGCTGCCGGCGAGGGGATCAAGCCCCGCACCGGAGACTCCGCCGCCGGCTCCGCAACCTCGCAGGACACCATCTCCCCGGGACGGTCGACCGGTGCAGCCTCGTCGTCACCGTCGCCGTCCACGTCCAGCACGAGCAGCTCCGCCGGGGCGGCCCGCGCAGCCGGCACCATGGCGGGCGCCGTGCCCGTTGCGAAGGACGCCGGGCACACCAACTGGCCACTGATCGGCGGCCTGTCCGGCGGGGCTGCGCTGCTCGCGATCCTCGGCGCGGGTGCCGCGATCGCGCTGCGCCGCCGCTGAGGGCTCAGCGCAGCAACAGGACCAGCACGATCACCAGCAGGATGGCCGCGAGCGTCAGGCTCGCGGCCATCATCGCGCGCAACTGACCGGGGCTGAGACGCCTCATCGTCCCCGGCGCAGTCACGGAGGCTCGCGTCATCGCTCCGGTCACCCCGGACGCGACGACCTGGGTCGGCGTGTCGGTGGGGGCCGGTGCCGCGAGCTGGTCGAAGACGTATGGCGGCTCGGCGTCGTCCGTCCACGGCTGCCCGCTGGGCAGGTATGGCGCGAGCAGCGTGCGAGCCTCCGCCGCCGAGCGCGGACGGCGGCGGGGGTCCGTGGCGCTCAACTGTTGCAGCAACGGCCAGAGCGCAGACGGGTTTTCGGCCGGGAGCGCATCCGGGTCGGCAGCGGTCAGCAGCCGGCGGCCGAGGACGCCCACGGCATACAGATCCGCGGCAGGCGCCGGATCGGCGGTCGCTGCCTCCGGCGCGAGGTAACCGGGTGTGCCGACGTGGTGGCCGCGTCCGGTCAGCCGGGGCTCACCGACGCGCGTCGCGACGCCGAAGTCGGACACGCGCGCGAACGGTCGCCCGGAGCCGGTCGGCTCCAGCAGGACGTTGGCCGGCTTGATGTCGCGGTGCACGACCCCCGCCTCATGGATGGCGCACAGCCCCTGCAGCAGTTGGTCGACCAGCACCGCGACATAACTGTCCGGCAACGGGCCGTGGTCGCCGAGCAGTGTCTCCAGCGAACCGCCGCGCACCAGGTCCATCGACAACGCGATGTGGTCGTCGTCGGCCGCCCAGCCCCGCGGTGCCACGACGTGCGGGTGCTGCACGCGCAGGGACTGCTCGCGCACGAAGCGCAGCAGGGTGCCGGCTTCGGACTGGGTCAGCACCTTCACCGCGACCCATTGCGCGTGCTTGTGATCCCACGCGCACCACACCGACCCCATGCCCCCGACGCCGATCTGCTCGTGCAGGTCGTATCGACCGGCGAATGGGTGCGACATGACCCGCACGATACTTCGTCCACAACCCTCGATGCTCGCCCCGTTGTCCACAGACTGCATCATCGGGCGCTGCCGGCAGGTCACGAATTTCCTACTGTCAGCGACATGTCCGACGACCCAGAGCAGATCCGCGCACAGGCCCGGCGAGCCGCCCGCCTCGCTGCCGAGGCTCGGCGTGCCGCGACCGCGGTGGCCGCCAACGGCACCATCGAGTGGCACAGCTCGGGCGCCGACCGATATCGGGAGAAATTGACCGACCGCGCCACCGACTTCCGGCACCGGGCGGACGACCTGGACGACTTGAGCCGGCTGCTCTACAGCCACGCCCGGCACGTCGAGGACCACGAGCACGCGATCGGGAAGGTCGTCAAATTCGTGGAGCATCAGGTCGACCCGTTGGGCCTCTTGTCATGAGCGGCGCCGGAGTTCAGGACCGCGTGGTGCAGCGGCGACTGCTGGATGCCGCGGCGGCGCGCGAGGCTGCCGAGGGTATGGCGCGCGGCACCTTTGCGACGGTCTGTGCGGCGACCCGCACGCGCCGACGGTGGACACTGTTCGCGGCCGACGGTGGGGACTTCCGGCTGTTACGACAGCTCCGGGGCCATTGGCAGCTGTCCACAGGCCCCGCGGCACGACTTCCCGGCGAACTCGTCGAGCTGCCCGGGGAGCTCGAGACCCGCACCGGCGCGACTGTCGACGACGCGCCGTTCGACCCTCGTCCGACACGACTCGCGCCCGGCGATGCCCTGGCCCTCGCCGAAGTCGTCCGCCACGGTGATGCCCAGCGGATCCAGGCCGCGTGCGACGACCTCGCACTGGCAGGGTTGCCGTGGTGGCTCGCGCAGCTCGCCTGGGGAGCCGAGGCCCTGCTGTCGATGATGCTGACGGTGCACGATCGGCCGCAGTTCGTCTCGCTGCTGCAGCTTCTCCCGTCCGGTTGGGGTTGCCTGCACGCCGACGCCGATGACGACCTCGGCTTCCGTCCCATGTCGCGGCTCGAGGTGCAGGCACGACTCGCCGCCTTCGCCGCACGACTCCTGGAGCGCGCCCATGAATGAGAGCACCGGCCGGCAATGCACCATTTCCGGTGGTCCCGCCTCGACGCAGGCGCAGTTCGCCGACATGCGCAGTGCGGCCGGCCGACTGGAGGCCACCGCCGGCGACACCGGCGACCTTCGCGCGGGCGTGCTCGGCATCGCCACATCGCTGCCGGAGAAGAGCGCGATCCTGTCGCCCGGTTCTGCCGTCGACGTTGCGGAGAAGATCGCCGGGCTGACGATCGCCCTGACCGCGCTCGGCCTGCACATGGAGTTCGTCGCGGCCACGCTGCGCTGGAGCGCCGGCGTTTACGAGCTGACCGACGAGGTGCAACGGCAGCTGCTGGCGGCCATCAACGTCGCGACCGCGCCGGTCCGGCTCCGGACCGACGTCGCCAAGGACGCGGTGATCGCCACGCTCGAGCACCCGCTCCCCCCACTTCGGTCGTGGGCGACCTACCCGGGGGAGCTGTACTACAACGGTGTCGCCTGGACCAGGTCCTTCACCAAGGAGCTCGACTCCGACCTGCAGAACGACCCTGCGCTGGTGGACGGAGCCCTGCCCTGGGTCGAGTGGGGCATCGACGCACTCGGCCCGGACGTATCGCGCAGGCTGAACATCGCCGCACCACCGGATGACTTCGAGGGCCAGATCGCCTGGCTGTTGGCCGCGGGTCGGTCGCTCGGCTATTTCAACGACACCAGACCCCTGACCGTGACCGAGGTGGGCGAGCACCGCGGCCGGACCAGGAAGCGTCAGCTGGCGGACGTCGTGGCAGCCGCCGCGGACGTCGAGCACCGATCGGGCAAGGACAGGTCCGTGTTGTTGGTGCGCCGCGTCGTGGGATCAGACGGTGAAGGAGCATGGGTCGTCGTGATCCCCGGCACGTCGCACTGGCCACTGCGCAGCGATCACGGGCCGTCCGACACCGCGGCGAATCTCGCGACGATGGCGGGTGTGAAGTCTTCGCTGTATCCGGCCATCGACAAGGCGATGGCCGCCGCGATGAAGGAGTCGGGCGTCACGCCGGGCAGCGAGCCGGTCATGCTCGCCGGCCACAGCCAGGGCGGCATCATCGCAGCCCGGCTGGCGATCGACGAGGACTTCCGCGCCCGTTACGACGTGCGCGAGGTCGTCACCGACGGTTCGCCGATCGATCGGATGCCGGTCCCGCAGGATGTCCACGTCCTGTCGATCGAGAACAACCATGACATCGTGCCGCACGCCGACGGCTTGGCCACGCCGGACGCGATGAACCGCGTCGACGTGACCTGCGAGCCCCCCGAAGGTGTGCAACTGCACGGCGTCATCGACGCCCACGACGCATCCCTGTATGCCAGGTCGGCGCGCGCGCTGACCGCGGACAGCGACGAGATCCTGGCCGGGTGGTACTCCCGCAACTCCGGCTTCCTCAACGGTCACGAGACCGACTACGAGTTCGACCTGCGCAGGCCGTAGGGCACGAAGTCACGGCCTCGGCCGGTGGCTACGGAGCGGCCGGCAACGCGTTGGGGTCGACCTCCGTCATGGCGCCCTCGAACTGCGACATGTAGAGCCGGTAGTACGCACCCCGCGCCGCCAGCAACTCGTCGTGGTCCCCCTGCTCCACGATGTGCCCGTCCTCCATGACCAGGATCGTGTCGGCGTCCCTGATCGTCGAAAGGCGGTGTGCGATCACAAAACTCGTGCGGTCGGAGCGGAGCGCCGCCATGGCCTCCTGGAGCAGGACCTCCGTGCGTGTGTCGACCGACGACGTGGCCTCGTCCAGGATGAGCATCGCCGGATCGGCCAGGAACGCTCGCGCGATGGTGATCAGCTGACGTTCCCCGACCGAAACACCGGAGCCCTCTTCGTCGATGACCGTGTCATAGCCGTCGGGCAACGACCGGACGAACCGATCGACGAACGTCGCGCGCGCTGCGGCCAGGATGTCGTCCTCGGTCGCGTCCAGGCGGCCGTAGGCGATGTTGTCCCAGATGGTCCCGTGGAAGAGCCACGCGTCCTGCAGCACCATGCCGATCCGCGAGCGCAGCTCCTGCCGGCTCACCGTGGTGATGTCCTGACCGTCGATCAGGATGCGTCCGGAGTCCAGCTCGTAGAAGCGCATGATCAGGTTGACCAAGGTCGTCTTCCCGGCACCGGTCGGGCCGACGATGGCGACGGTCTGTCCCGGCTCGACGTGCATCGAGAGGTCCTCGATGAGCGGCTGGTCCGGCGCGTAACCGAAGTTGACCGCGTCGAACTCCACAGCGCCACGCGTCGGCTGCATCACGGCGTGTTCGTCGGGGCGCTGCTCGGGCGCGTCGAGGACCTCGAAGACACGCTCGGCACTGGCCACTCCGGACTGCATCAGGTTGACCATCGAGGCCAGCTGGGTCAGGGGCTGGGTGAACTGTCGCGAGTACTGCACGAACGCGGTGACGTTACCCAGGCTCATCGAGCCGTTCGCGACCTGCAATCCGCCCAGCACACACACGACGACGTACTGCAGGTTGCCGACGAACATCATCACGGGCATCACCAGCCCGCTGACGAACTGCGCACGCCAGCTCACCGTGGTCAACTCGTCGTTGGTCTTGTCGAAGGACGCGTCGACCTCCCGCTGCCGGCCGAACACCTTGACCAGGTCGTGCCCGGTGAAGGTCTCCTCGATCTGCGCGTTCAGCGCACCGGTGTGGCCCCACTGGGCGACGAAGAGCTTCTGCGAGCGCTTCATCACCTGGCTGGTCACCAGCATCACGATCGGTATGGCGATCATCGCGACCAGCGTCAGCCACCACGAGATGGTCAGCATCATCACGATGACGCCGATGACGGTGAGTCCGTTGACCAGCAACTGGCTCATCGACTGCTGCATCGACTGGCCGATGTTGTCGATGTCGTTGGTGACGCGGGAGAGCAACTCGCCCCGCGGCTGACCGTCGAGATAGCTGAGGGGCACCTTGTTGAGCTTGGCCTCGACGTCCTTGCGCAGGGTGTTCATCGTGTCCTGCACGACGCGGTTGAGCAGCCGCGCCTGGATCAGCTGGAAGATGCCGGCGACCAGGTAGAGGCACAGCACCACGAGCAGGATCTTCCCGAGAGCGCCGAAATCGATCCCGACGCCGGGCACCAGATCCATCTTGTTGATCATGTCGGCCAACGTGCCGTGGCCCTGGGTGCGCAGCGACCGCACGACCTGTGCCTTGGTCGCGCCGTGGGGCAGCTGGGCGCCGACCGCGCCCGAGTAGATCTTGTCGACCGCCCTCCCGAGCACCTTGGGACCGACCACGTTGAGCGCCACCGCACCCACGGTGAGCAGGATGATCGTGATCAGGGTCGGCCGGTGCGGCGTCAGCCGGTGCAGCAGCCGCTTGGCAGTGCCGCTGAAGTCCTTCGACTTCTCCGCCATGCCCATTCCCATACCTGGCCCGCCGGGACGGCGCATCGGCTTGGCGCTGCGCGGCCCCGGTGCGGGCGCGGCCTGGGCCTGCTCCTTCTTCGCCATCACGCCACCCCCTCCCCGAGGCCGCCCTGGGAGGCGACGATCTCGCGGTATGCCTCGCACGTCTCGAGCAGGTCGTCGTGGGTGCCGACACCCACGACGTCACCGTCGTCCAGGACGACGATCGAGTCCGCGCCGCGGATCGTCGACACACGCTGCGCGACGATGAACACCGTCGCGTCGACGACATGCGGGGCGAGCGCCTCGCGCAGCCGCCGGTCGGTCGCGAGGTCGAGTGCGGAGAAGGAGTCGTCGAAGAGATAGATGCGTGGCTGGGCCACGAGGGCTCGCGCAATGCACAACCGTTGGCGCTGGCCACCGGAAACGTTCGTGCCGCCCTGCGAGACGACCGCTTCCAGCCCGCCGTCCATCCGCTCGACGAAGTCACGGGCCTGCGCGATCTGCAGTGCCTGCCACAGCTGCTCGTCCGTGGCCTCCGGGTTGCCATAGCGCAGATTGGAGGCCACGGTCCCGGAGAAGAGATAGGCCTTCTGCGGCACGATCCCGATGTGCCCCCACAGCAGCTGCGGGTCGAGGTCGCGCACGTCGACACCGTCGATCAACACCTGCCCGGCCGTCGTGTCGAACAACCGGGCGACCAGGGACAGCAGGGTCGACTTGCCCGACCCGGTCGACCCGATCACCGCCACGGTCTGCCCCGGCTCGGCACGCAGCGTCACGTCGCGCAACACGGGGTCATCGGCTCCCGGGTATTGCATCGTCGCTCCCCGCAACTCGACGACGCCTCGCACCTGGGTCGGCGTGACGGGCCGGTCCGGTGCGTGCACGGAGGACGCGGTGTCGACCACCTCGGTGATCCGCTCCGCGGCAACAGCGGCACGCGGGATCATCATGAACATGAACGTCGCCATCATGACCGAGATGAGGATCTGGATCAGATAGGTCATGTATGCCGAGAGCGACCCGATCTCGACGTCACCGTTCGCGATCTGGTGCGCACCGAACCACCACACCCCGATCGTGGACAGGTTCATCACCGAGAAGACGAGCGGGAACATCGTCATCATCAGACTGCCGACCTTGGTCGAGATGTCGGTCAACTCGTCGGTCGCGACGTCGAAGCGGCGCTCCTCGTAGTCCTCGCGGGTGAATGCGCGAATGACGCGGACGCCGGTCAGGTGCTCGCGCATCACCCGGTTGACGGTGTCGATGCGGCGCTGCACCAACCGGAAACCCGGCACCATCCTGCGCACCACCAGGCCGACCGCGATGCCCAGGACGACGACCGCGACCAGCACCAGCCAGGACAGACCGGCGTCCTCACGCAGCGCCATGATCACGCCACCGACCATCATGAACGGCGCGGTCACCATCAGCGTGCAACTCATCAGCACCAGCGTCTGCACCTGCTGGACGTCATTGGTGCTGCGCGTGATCAGCGACGGCGCGCCGAACTGGTTGACCTCTCGGGAGGAGAACCGCCCCACCGACCGGAAGATCGACCCGCGGGTGTCCCGTCCGAAGAACATCGCGATCCGCGCGCCGAAGAACGCAGCGCCGATCGACCCGCAAATCTGCAGCAGCGACACGGCGAGCATGATTCCGCCGATCTGCCAGATGTACCCCGTGTCACCCTTGGTCACGCCGTTGTCGATGATGTCCGCGTTGAGCGTCGGCAGGTAGAGGTTGGCGCCGACGTTGAGTAGTTGCAGCAGCACCAGTCCGAGCAGCAGCCCGCGGTATGGCGCGAGTCGTTCCCGGATCAGCTTGAAGAGCATCTGTCTGCCTCGAATCAGTCCAGTGGCCGGTGGTTGTCGGGTTTGACGGCGCCGTACAGCACCATCTGGACGATCTCGTCGGCGCCCAGGATCTCGCCGTCGTTGATGTGCCGGTGACTGCCGCTGAAGGTGAGCAGTCGGGTCATGCGGGCCACCCGCGCGACAGGCATCCGCAGCTGGTCGGCGTAGGGCTCCAGCAACGCCAGGACCAGGTCGGAGGCCTTGCGCTCCTGGCGGCGCTGCACCTTGGGGTCGCGGAAGCGTTCGGGTGGGCCCATCAGGCTGAAGGCGCCCATGACATCGAAGATTTCCAGGAACCGTGCCTGCAGCAGGCGGACGATCTCAATCATCACCGGTTCGAGACCGGCGGCGCCATCGACTTTCTCGAGCCCCTCGAAGAGCGGACGCGCCTCGAAGGTGCGCTCCAGGACCGCATCGAAGAGGTCACCCTTGGTGGCGAAGACCCGGAAGATGGTGCCCTCCGCCACCCCCGCCGCCTGGGCGATCCGGCGTGTGGTCGGGAGTTCATGCCGTTGGCGGATGAGCTCGAGGGTGGCGTCCAGCAGCGCCTCTCGCCGCTCCTGCGGTGGCAGCGGGCGCGCCCGGGTGCCGGCACGTTGCCTCGTCTCGCCGTTCATGGACGGGCAATCTAGCACAACTGAGTGAGTGCTCACTCAGTTGTGTCGGAGCGGCCCCGGCCCGCCCGCGTCGCGAGGGCCCCGCGCGGTACCGGGGTGCGGTACTAGCGGGGACCTCGGGGGTTGGTCAGCTCAGGCCGTTGCTGGAGATGAACTGCTCGGCGACGGACGAGACGTCCTTGTGGTCGACCTGCACCTGCTTGTCCATGGCGGCCAGCTTCGGCGTCGTCAACTTCGCCTGCACGGCGTTGAGGATCGTCTGCACCTGCTTGCTCGCCTTGGACTTGCTGATCAACGGGATGACGTTGTCGCTGCCGAAGACGTGCTTCGGGTCCTGGAGCACGACGAACCCGTCGGCCTTGATCGACGGGTCGGTCGTGAAGATGTTCGCGGCCTGAGCCTGGTTGTTCTTCAGCGCCTGGGCGATCGCAGTCCCTTGCAACGCACGGAAGTTCTTCGGCACCAGGTTGTATTTGCGCTTCAGCCCCTTCAGGCCCTGCTCGCGGCCCTGGAACTCCGACGGTGCCGCAAATGTCACCTCACTGGAGTGCTTGGCCAGGTCGCCGATCGTCTTCAGACCCCACTTGTCGGCGGTCGCCTTGGTGACCGTGACCGTGTTGGAGTCCTGGGCCGGGGCCGCGTCCAGGATCATCTCACCGGCCGGCAGCTTCTTGACCAGGGCGGCACGGACCGCGTCCGGCGCGGTCTGGGTCGCCGACGAGTCATAGAAGGTGAGCAGCGAGTATGCGTATTCGGGGACCAGGTCGATCGACCCCTGCTGCAACGCCTTCAGGTAGACCTCGCGGGCGCCGATCGGGTCACCGGTGGTCGCCTTGACGCCCTTGGCCTTGAGCGCCTCGGCGTAGATCGCGGCGATCAGCTCCGACTCGGGGAAGTTGGCGGCACCGACCCGGATCGTGCCGGCCCCCGCACTACCGGTCGGCACGTTGCCCGCTGCACTCGAGCCCTTGCTGAGCGGGTTGTCGCTTCCTCCGCCGCAGGCGGAGAGCGTCAGCGCCGCGGCGATGCCCAGTGCGGCCACGGAGAGTGTGCGCTTCATGATGTTCCTCATCTCGGTTGGGATCGGAAGTTCAGGCGGCGTGCGCCGACTGGGCCGCTGCGGCCGCTGTGCGGCGCTTGCGGCGGGAAGGACCCGTCGAGCGCAGCCCGCCGGGGACGACAAGGTGTTGCAGGGCCGCCAATACCCCGTCGACGACGAGCGCAAGCGCGGCGACCAGGATCGCGCCGCCGGCCATCTGGATGTAGTCGCTGTTGGCCAGACCGTCGATCAGGAACCTCCCGAGCCCGCCGACGCTGATCGCCGCCGCGATGGTCGCGGTCGCGATCACCTGCAGCGTGGCGCTGCGCAGCCCGGAGAAGATCAGCGGCAGCGCGCACGGCAGCTCGACGCGGGCCAGCACCTGCGGTCCCGTCATACCCATCCCGAACGCGGCGTCCCGGGCGGCAGGGTCGACCTCGCTCACCCCGCTGTAGGCACCCGCGAGCAGCGGCGGGATGGCCAGGATCACCAGCACGATGATCGTCGGCACGAGGTATGCCGCGTCACCGGTCAGCCGGGACACGAACCACATCGCGACGACGAAGAGCAGACCCAAGCTCGGGATCGCACGAAACGCGTTCGCAACGGCAATGAGCCACTTACCGCGGCCGGAGTGCCCGATCACGGCACCGATCGGCAACGCGATGACCGCCGCGATGAGCACACTCTCCCCGGTGTATTGCAGGTGCTCGACCAGCCGATGCGTGATGCCGGTGCCGCCCTGCCAATTGGTCCCGTCGAGGAGCCAGCGCCATACCTGCCCGATCATGCGGCTCTCCCCCGCTGCCACGGCGTGAGGACGGTGGTGATCAGCTGGATCACGACATCGAAGATCAGTGCGAGGACCAGGCACGCCACGACGCCGGTCCACACTTCCGCCCAGTAGTTGGTCTGGTAGCCGTCGGTCAGGTAGAAGCCGAGTTGGCGGATGCCGAGCAGTGCCGCGACGCTCACGATCGCGACATTGCTCACGGCGGCAACGCGCAGGCCGGCCGAGATGACCGGCACGGCCAGCGGCAACTCCACCCCGAAGAATCGCCGCAGCGGCGTGTATCCCATCGCGATCGCGGCCTGTGTCGTCTCCTCCGAGACAGCCCCGAGCGCATCGGCGACGGTGCGCACCAGCAACGCGATGGTGTAGATCGTCATCGCGACGATGACGTTGATCGGTGCGGTGATGGACGTCTTGACCACGAGCGGCATGAGCACGAAGAGCGCGAGCGACGGGATCGTGTAGAGCAGGCTCGAGCCACCGACCAGGACCACACGCAACCAGGGGGCGCGCCGCGCCAGCCACCCCATGGGCAGCGAGATCAGCAGGCCGATGAGCAGCGGCAGGCCGGCCAGCCATGCGTGCTCGATGCCGCGGCTGAGGATGTCGGACCAGTGCTCCTGGACGAAGGCGAACACGCGCGGGCTACCTGTCCGCGGAGAGGTCGGCGCGCTCCGGCGCGATGTCGGCCTCGTCGACCGGTGGGCGTTCGGTCGCCTCGATCGCCTGCAACACCTGATGGGCGCGCACGGTGCCGAGCAGGCGGCCGTCGTCCCCGACGATGACTCCGCGCCGGCTGGGTGAGGACAGCGCGGCGTCCAGTGCGGAGCGCAACGGGCCGGAGGCACGCGCGACCGTGCCGCCGCGGTGCAGCATCGCAGGCTCGATGGGTGCCGCGATCTGACCTGGCTGGACCCAACCGGCGGGGCGCTCGTCCTGGACGACGAGCAACCACTCGTCCCGGGTCGCCGCGCGGGCCTGCTCCGGGGTCGTCCCGAGCGGCACCGTCGGCTCGGCGGCCAGCGGCAGCTGCGGCGTTTCGGTGAACGTCAATGCCCGGTATCCCCGGTCGCGGCCGACGAAACCGGCGACGAAATCGTCGATGGGGTGAGCCAGCAGATAGGCCGGGTCGGCCAGCTGCGCGAGCTTGCCGCCGACCCGCATGACCACGATCTGGTCGCCCAGCTTGAGCGCCTCGTCGATGTCGTGGGTGACGAAGACGATGGTCTTGCCGAGATCGCGCTGCAACCGCAGGAACTCGTCCTGCAGCTGCTCGCGCACGACCGGGTCGACGGCGCTGAACGGCTCATCCATCAGCATCACCGGCGGATCGGCCGCCAGTGCCCGGGCCACTCCCACGCGTTGTTGTTGGCCTCCGGACAGCTGCGACGGCCAGCGGTCCGCGAAATCTCCTGGCAAGCCGACGAGTTCAAGCACCTCGCGAGCGCGCTGGCGGGCCTGTTGCTTGGGTGTGCCCAGCAGGATCGGCACCGTGGCGACGTTGTCGACAACCCGTTTGTTGGGGAAGAGGCCGGCGTGCTGGATCACATAACCGATGCCGCGCCGCAGCTTTGCCGCATTGGCGGTCTGCACGTCCTGGTCATCGATGAAGATGTGTCCGCTCGTCGGCTCGATCATCCGGTTGATCATCCGCAGCGACGTCGTCTTGCCACAGCCGGATGGGCCCACCAGCACGGTGATCTTGCCGGTCGGAGCCTCGAAGGAGAGGTCGTCGACCGCCTTCTCTCCCCCGCCATACGTCTTGACCACCTGCTCGAAGCGGATCATGGTCATCAAACGTAACGCAGCAGACCGACATTCCCTCCCTCAGCGCGCGCCCAGCACGGTTTCGGCGAGGAATGCGGTCGTATGCCGGTGCCAGGCGCGTGCCTGCAGCAGCATCGGGTGCCAGTCGGTGAGCTGTATGCCGCGGGCGTGTCCGCCGGCGTCCGCGATACGCCGCACCAGCTTCGCGCTCTCCCGAGGGTCGGTGACGACGTCGCGGCGGCCGTGGAGCAGGAGCGTGTGCCGGCCGAGGAAGGGCTGCACGTCGTACTGCCGCGGAATCCACGGCGCCATCCCGACCACGGTGACGACGCCGTCGGTGCCCGCCACCTCCAGAGCGACACGGCCGCCCATCGAGTGCCCGACGAGCGCGATCGGCGCGTCCGGGTAGAGCTCGCGCAGCCGGCGCAGCGCCCACTGCGCGTCGACCACCGGCGACCGCTGCTCGCCGTTGTAGCCGCGCACGGCGTCCCGCAGGGTCGCAACGGCGACCCGACCGGCCAATGCCCGCTCGATGCTGCGGCCGACCGCGATCATGCGCAGCAGCGGCGGCGTGCGCTTGTTCGTGCGCTGCAGGCCGTGCTCGGCCCCGCCGTGCAGCAGCAGGGCGATCGCATCCGGGCGTCGGCGACCGTCCGGCAGGGTGAGGAACGGGTGCGCGTCGTCATGGGGCGGACCGACCTCGAAACGCGCGCCGCTCACGATCGGATGCTTCCTCGTCCTCGCGTCGCCTCCCGACACCGCGCGGGTCACACGTCGGTCCGGTGGAAATTCGCGTAGGAACGGCTCGCCGTCGGGCCGCGCTGGCCCTGGTAGTGCGAACCGTACTTTTCGCTGCCATAAGGACTTTCGGCCGGGCTGCTCAGCTGGAAGAAGCACAGCTGGCCGATCTTCATGCCGGGCCACAGCTTGATCGGCAAGGTCGCGACGTTCGACAGCTCCAGCGTCACGTGACCGGAGAAGCCGGGGTCCACGAAGCCCGCCGTGGCGTGCGTGAGCAGCCCCAGCCGGCCCAGACTCGACTTGCCCTCGACCCGCGCGGCGACATCGTCCGGCAGAGTCACCTGCTCGTAGGTCGAGCCGAGGACGAACTCACCCGGGTGCAGCACGAAGGGCTCACCGGGCTCGGTCTCGATGAGCCGGGTCAGCTCGTCCTGCTCGGCGGAGGGGTCGATGAACGGGTACTTGTGGTTGTCGAACAGGCGGAAGTAGCGATCCATCCGGATGTCGATGCTGGACGGCTGGATCATCGCCTCGTCGTAGGGGTCGAGACGGACCCGGCCGGCGTCGATCTGGGCGCGTATGTCGCGGTCGGAGAGCAGCACGGTGGTCACGCTACCGGGCGGGCAGTTTCCGCGGGGCGGGCCTGCGTGAGTTAGACTCCTGCCGGTCCGAACGACCACCGGCGACGGTGCGTTCGTGGCACGCGAGTGTAGTTCAATGGTAGAACATCAGCTTCCCAAGCTGAATACGCGAGTTCGATTCTCGTCACTCGCTCTTCGGAGCTGCTGCGGCCCTTCGCGCCCGCGCTCCCCGCGACCTTTCCTGATTGCGTTCCACCGGCCGGCCGGGCGCTTCCGGACGCCATACCCCTGCACCTCGCTATTTCCCGCGCCCCCGGCTGCCGCCTACCCGCCCCACCCCTCGCCGACAGGACACCTACTGCACCGAGAGGACAGCAACCGCACCGACAGGACACGAAACGCGCGGTGCACGGACGCCCGTATCGTGTCCTCTCGGGCCGTTTCGTGTCCGCTCGGGCTGTTTTGTGTCCGCTCGGTGAATGGGCGGGCGAGGTTTTCGTATGCCGATCGCCAATCGCCGACCGCCGGCCGCCGCCCCGTCACCGGCCGCGTCACCCGTCGTTGCCCCTTTCTCCCGCGCCGTTCCGCCGATCTGACATCGTGGGAATTACATTCATGCAACTACATCATGTGGGGGCTTGGCAAAGACGCCACCACTAGATAGTGTGTCCCTTGCAGCTGGTTCGGATGTTGCGGCTGCCGTCGGACGACGGCCGCAGCACCCGAGGAAAGAGGGAAGCCGGTGAGAGTCCGGCACTGCCCCCGCAGCGGTGAGTGAGGACGAAAGTCGTCATCAGCACTGGGCTGACCGGCCCGGGAAGCGACGACCGGTAGGTGTGCGCCACACGGCGCACGGAGTCACGAGTCCGAAGACCTGCCACTGCCCCGACCGCGCACCCGCGGACGGGTCCGACCGCAGCCCGCGCGGGAAGGGCTGACGAACGAGCGGCAGTGAGCCATGTGCCCTGCGCTGCCCGCTCGCCGTCCTCCTCGCCGGCCGACAGCGAGGGACGACGGGAGACATCGCACGTGGCCATACACGTCACCAAGCGCGACGGTTCACGCGAGCCGTATGACGCAGACCGCATCAACCGGGCGATCGAGCGAGCCGCGACAGGCTTGCCGAACGCCATGGCGATGACCATGCAGATCGCCTCGGAGCTGGCAATCACGCTCTTCGACGGCATCACCACCGAGCAACTCGACGAGGCCGCGATCTCGGTCGCGGTGCAGAACGTCAAGGACGACCCGGATTTCGACGTGATCGCCTCCCGGTTGTTGCTCAAGACCATCTACAAGAAGGTGCTCGGCGACTTCGAGACACAGTCCGAGCTCGCACTGCTGCACCAGGCCCGGTTCCCCGGATACGTGCGCGAGGCCGTCGAGGACGGGCTCTTCGACGCGCGGCTCGCCTCGGCGTTCAACCTGGAACAACTGGCCGCCGCATTGGATCATCACCTGGACGACGGCCTGCGCTACATCGGCATCATCACGCTGAAGAACCGTTACATGGCAACGGATTCCGCTCGTCAGCCATTGGAGGTTCCGGCGTACTTCTGGATGCGCGTCGCGATGGGCATGTCGGTGAACGAGAAGGACCCGACGCAGGCAGCCATCGGCTTCTACCGCAAGATGGCCTGCCTGGACTACCTCGCCGCCGGCTCCACACTGGTCAACGCGGGCACCAACACGCCGCAGTTGTCCAACTGCTTCGTGATGCAGATGGACGACGACATCGAGCACATCGCCAAGTCGATGCGGGATGTCATGTGGCTCACCAAAGGCACTGGCGGCATTGGCCTCTCGGTCTCGAAGTTGCGTGCCGAGGGCAGCCCGATCCGCAGCAACAACACCGCATCGACCGGACCGATCCCGTTCATGCACACCATCGACTCCATCCTGCGCGCCGTCTCGCGGGGCGGGAAGAAGTTCGGCGCGTTGTGCTTCTACATGGAGAACTGGCACCTGGACTTCCCGCAGTTCCTGGATCTGCGGCAGAACGCCGGGGACCCTTACCGACGCACCCGCACCGCCAACATCGCGGTCTGGCTGTCCGACGAATTCATGAAGCGCGTCGTCGCGGACGACGACTGGTATCTCTTCGACCCGTTGGAGACACCCGACCTGGTCGAGCTGGTCGGGGACGACTTCTCCCGCCGCTACCAGGAGTATGCCGCCCTCGCAGAGGCTGGAAAACTGCGCTCCTACAAGCGGATCCGGGCGCGCGCGCAATGGAAGTCGATCCTTGTCTCACTGCAGACGACCTCGCACCCGTGGCTGACCTGGAAGGACACGATCAACCAGCGGGCCCTCAACGACAACACCGGCACCATCCACCTGTCGAACCTGTGCACCGAGATCACCCTGCCCCAGGACCGCGACAACGTCTCGGTCTGCAACCTTGCGTCGATCAACCTCTCGCGCCACTTGCAGGACGGCGAGTGGGACTGGGACAGGCTCGCGGAGTCGGTCCGGCTCGCAGTGCGGCAACTGGACAACCTGATCGACATCACCCGCTCGTCGGTGCCGGAGTCGGAACACTCCAATGACCAGAACCGCGCAATCGGCCTGGGGTTCATGGGCTTCACCGACGTCGTCGAGAAGCTCGGCCTCTCCTATGCGTCCGAGGAGGCCGCCGACCTCATCGACCGGCTGGCCGAGTTCATCAGTTGGCACGCCATCGACGCCTCCTGCGATCTCGCCCAGGAGCGTGGCGCCTACCCCAACTTCGAAGGTTCCGGCTGGTCCCGCGGCCTGGTGCCCATCGACACCCTCGAAGTGCTGCAGCGCCGCCGCGGGGTGGAGGTCGACGTCCCGCGCACCACCCGGATGGACTGGGACGTGCTGCGCGGCCGGGTCAAGGGTGGTGTCCGCAACGCCACTCTCATGGCGATCGCGCCGACCGCTTCGATCGGACTCGTTGCCGGCACCACGCCGGGACTGGATCCGCAGTTCTCCCAACTCTTCTCACGCACCACCTCGTCAGGAAAGTTCTTGGAGGTCAACCGCAACCTGGTGGCCGCGCTGCAACAGCACGGGTTGTGGGACTCCGTCCGCGAGGAGCTGCTGCGTGCGCGCGGTGACCTGTCGGCCGTGCCCGGAGTGCCGGACGACCTGCTCGAGGTGTTCCAGACGTCCTTCCAGTTGCCGGCCACGGCATACCTGCAGGTCGCCTCGCGCGCACAGAAGTGGATCGATCAGGCGATCAGCCGCAACATCTACCTCGAATCACGCGACATCGGCGGCATGAGCGACCTGTATGTCGATGCCTGGCGCAAAGGCGTCAAGACGACCTATTACCTGCACATGAAGCCGCGCCACCGGGCCGAACAGTCGACCGTCAAGGTCAACAAAGCCGTCGAAAGCGGGCGCGCCGGAGGCGGATTCGGCTTCGCGCGGCGCGCCGCCGACGCGGCCCCGGATGCCGTCGAGGACCGCGCGACGCCCGACGCACCCAGCGAGTCACCCGACGTCGTCTTCGCCGACGGTTTCACCTGCCCGACCGATCCCCAAGAACTGCTGAACTGTGAGGCATGCCAATGACATCCACGACCAACACCAAGACGTCCATTCTCGGCACCGGCATCGGCGACGCACTGCTGTTGAAGCCGATCCGCTACCAGTGGGCCTACGACCTCTACAACCAGGCGGTCGCCAACACGTGGTTCCCGCACGAGATCCAGCTGGGTGAGGACCTGGCCGACTTCGAGCGGATGACCGACGAGGAACGCCACGCGGTCACCTTCCTGATGAGCTACTTCAACCCCAACGAGTTGCTCGTCAACAAGGCGCTCGCCTTCGGCGTCTACCCCTACGTCAGCGCGTCCGAGGCGCACCTCTACCTCGCCAAGCAGATGTGGGAGGAGGCCAACCACTGCATGGCCTTCGAGTACGTCCTGGAGACGTTCCCGATCGACCGCGCCGAGGCATACGCCGCGCACGTCGACATCCCCTCGATGGCGGCCAAGGAGGAGTTCGAGGTCCGCTACATCCAGCGGATGGCCGAGCAGACGCTCGACATCTCGACCACCGAGGGAAAGCGGGACTTCGTCCGCAACCTCGTGGCCTACAACGTTGTGCTGGAAGGGATCTGGTTCTACAGCGGCTTCATGGTCGCGTTGAGCTTCCGGCAGCGCAACCTGCTGCGCAACTTCGGGTCGCTGATCGACTGGATCGTGCGGGACGAGTCGTTGCACCTGAAGTTCGGGATGAACCTCATCCTGACCGTGCTGGAGGAGAACCCCGATCTGCAGACACAGGAGTTCGCCGACGAGATCCGCCAGATGATCCTGGACGCGGTGGAGATGGAGGAGCAGTACAACCGGGATCTGCTGCCCCGGGGCATCCTCGGCCTGAACGCCGATTACATCAACACCTACGTGCGCTACCTGGCCGACCGCCGGCTCGACGAGCTGGGTTTCGGACCGCACTGGGGTGTCAGCAATCCGGCGAAGTGGATGGCCACCGCCAACGACACGCTGGAGCTGGTCAACTTCTTCGAGTCGATCAACACCAGCTACGAGGTGGACGCGCAGGCAGGGTCGTAGCCCGCGCACGACCTGCCGCG
>Ga0164242_10003170_pt1 | contig 18830 bp, 17 predicted proteins | sample OricomgcompostMG_FD_108783 | JGI IMG/M metagenome (GOLD analysis project Ga0164242, IMG submission 108783) | Miracle-Growth compost microbial communities from Emeryville, California, USA - Original compost - Miracle growth compost (MG) ... | reverse complement strand
TTCTTCGATCTTCGCCTGGGCAATGCTGCCGCCAGTCGCCAAAACAGTAAGGTTTCGTATCGGGGCGGGGAAGACGAAATAAAGACCGGTTACCGTGACCACGATCAGGGCCGCGCAGCTCCAGAACCCGATGACGGAATGAAGATCCCAGTTCAGCCGCTTCCAGTTGAGATCGCGGCGGTGGTGATGGCGATGCAGGCGGAGGAGGAGGGCACCGATCCAACGCGCCGCTCCTGGCCACCAGACCACGATGCCGGAGAGACACAGGAGCAGAAGGCCGACTGCCATCCACCCGCTGATGAGCAGTCCTCTGCGTCCCATCAGCAGATTGAAGTGCAGGTTCGCCAGCCAGCCGAGTGCGCCGTCGAAGCGCATACGGTCGGCGAAGACATGCCCATTGCCAGGATCGAAGATGACTAGACGGTAGTTTCCATCGGGAACGGCGCCTATGCGATACATCATCGCGGTTACAGGAGCGCCTGCGCGGTCCTCCAGGCGAAGGCCGGTTACACGCCAGCCAGGATGTTCGTCTCCCAGTTGGCGCAAAGTTTTTGTGAGCGTCATCCCCGGCGTCGCCGTCGAGAGCTTGTATCCGCGAAGCTCATGGGCATCGATGCGCGCCTTGAAGACGAGCGCAGCGCCGCTCAAGCCGATGACGATTGCGTACAACGCTAGTACGACTCCGGCCCACAGGTGAATCTGGAAAATTATGCGGCGTAATAAAACACGCTGCGGCGAACGCCACCAACTGGCGGTTGCGCGCGCGGGTCCAGATGAAGTGACCAGAGTTGCCATTCGTTTAGAAATGCAGCCTCAATGCGACTTGCATCGAGCGCGGTCCGCCAACCTGGTAGATCGAGGAAAGTCCGCCGAGCTGGTTATTGAGAGTGTTGTACGCCTGCCCGAAGAGATCGGAGCCTGAGGAGAGCGAGTTGTAGATGCTGCCGTAGATGGGATGATTGAAGACGTTGTAAGCCTCTGCCCGGAATTGCAGGCCGATGCCTTCGTGAATGGGAAAGTCGCGGCGGAGGGTCAAGTCGGTCTGGGTCGCTCCGAAGCCGCGGGCGAGATTGCGGCCTGCGTTGCCTTCGACTGTCGTGACTACGTTGGGAGTGTCATCGAACGCCGCGTAGTTGATGGCGCGTCCGCCGGGATACTGTGAGCCGTAAACATACAGCGGCTTGGAGCGATCGTAGTTGGGATGGTACTCGAGCGAAGCGCCTGTGCTGTTATCGGCAACCGTCGCGCGCAGCACATCCACCGGCAGCGCTGTTCGCGCAGAGATTCGCGCATCGACGGCCCAGTGCTCAAGCGCATAGGCGGCGATCGGATTGCTGTAGCGGCCGGCAAGGTCGTAGCTGAGCGCGGTCTGGAAGTTGTGCCGGATGTCATAATCGGACGGGCCGCGCTCCAGTTGATACACGACGAAGTTGGTGGTCGCCTCGTCGAACCCGTGCGACCACGTATAGCTGGCGAGGGCCTGAAGGCCATGACTGAGCTTGCGATCGAAACGGACCTGCAGCGCATCGTAGTCGCTATTGGCGGCGTTTGTTGTGATGTAGAGCCCCTTGCCCTGACTGAAGGCGGCGTTGCCTAACGCCTCCGGATGATAGAAGCGCTGCACGGTCAGGCGGCGGCCTGCGCTGCCGACGTAGTTCAGCGTTAGCGTCTGCTGCTGGCCAAGGCCCTGCTCGACGGCAAGGTTCCACTGTGCGGTGTATGGCTGCTTCAGGTTGGGATCGTAAGCGTAGATCGGTGCGTTGTAAGGAGCGGCCGCGGTCGGGGCAGGCGTGTTTTGAACCTGTTGGAGCGTTGCGGGAAAGCTGGTGTTATAGTTCGCAAAACCAGTGGTTCCGATACCGTAGTAGCCTTGCGCGCTGAGTGCCAGGCCGGTGTCGTAGAAAAGGCCGCCGCCGAGCCGGACTACCGTCTGCCAACCAGGATCTGTGTGTGCCTGGTAGGCGATGCCGAACCGCGGAGCGAAGTTTCCATAGGTCGTCTTCCAAAGCGGCGTGCCTTTGGGAGCGGCGGCGGTGGTGGCGAGATTCGTGATCTGTGTGACGGTATAGGGCGTGTTGTCGTTGGCATCGGTCGGCGGCGGATTGACGTCCCAGCGCAGGCCGGCGGAAACATTCAGGCGCGATGTCGCTTTCCACTCGTCCTGGATATAGGCGGAGAAGTTTTTCTGCACGGCCTTCATGTTAATGTTCTGCGTGTACACATAGACGGCGGCGGGCGCATTCCCAATGACGGCCTGCGCGTTATAGAAGAAAGTGACCTCCCACAGGGGCGGCAGCTTCTCGCTGGTCTCAAGGCGGCGGAAGTCCACGCCGTACTTCAGGTTGTGACGCCCTACGGTCTGGGTCATCGAGTCCACAACGTTGAACTGGCGCTGGAGATTGCTTTGCGGCTCGAGAAGATAGTACGGATACAGGCCATAAAAGAGGAAGAAGGTCATCCAGTCACCGTTGCTCAGGCCGGGGGCGGTACTGAGCGCGACCGGGGTAGCTCCGCCGAAGTCGTCGAGATAGCGGTTGGATTTGTAGTCGTTGCCCGTGAGGCCGATGCGGAACTCGTTGGCGAGCGAAGGCGTGAACATGCCGTTCAGGCCCAACACGGCAGTCTTTACGTTGCGAACGGTCTGGTTGACCTGTGAAAGTGCAGTGGACTGGCGAGACAGACTTTGTGAAGGCACGTTGCTCAGGCGGCCAAAGACCTTCCAGCGGTCGTTGATTGCGTGGTCCAAGCGGACTGACTCGGTGTCGAGGCTGCTGGGCGCGGAGTAGCCGGCAGTGTAATAGGCCAATCCGGCATTAGCGTTTGTGCAGGTAGCGGCCGTGAGATCCGCACAGCCGCCAAGGTCTGCGCCGCTGCTGACCGGGAAGGCATCCAAGAACGGTTTAAGTGCTGCGGGCGCCTGCCGGCGCAATTGGTTCGAGGGGACCTCGTAGAGTGCGGCTGCCTTAGGGCTGGTGAGGCGCAGGCCCTCATACGAGAAGAAGAAGAAAGTGCGGTCGCGACCGTTGTACAGATGGGGAATGTGTACAGGACCGCCGAGGGTGCCGCCGAAGTCGTTTTGCCGTTCGGGCAGCTTAAAGGTGTCGAAGCGATTCATGGCGTCGAGCGCGTCGTTTCGCAGGTAATCGAAGGCGCTGCCATGCCACTGGTTGGTGCCGTTCCGCGTGGAAAAGCTGAACTGGCCGCCGGGGGTGCGGCCGTATTCAGCCGAGTAGCTGGAGGTCGATGCGCGGAACTCTTCGAGGGCATCCACCGAGACGATGCTCTGCGTGGAGCCTAAAGCGCTGGACTGTGGCGTGGAGCCGGAGAAGCCGGCGCCCGGCGTGCCGTCCGTGTTTACGGTTGCCCCGGTGTTCGCGCTGATGCCGTCGATGGTGAAGTAGTTGGCTTCGGTGCGCTGGCCGTTGACGCTGATTTCCCCCTGAGAGCCATTGCCGGCCGAGGGAACAACCTCCGTACCGGGGGCGAGTGTAATGAGCGACTGGAAGCTTCTGCCGTTGAGCGGCATGTTCTCGACGAAGCGACGGTTAATGACCGTGCTGACCGAGGCGTCGGTCGTATTGATTTCGACGCCGGAGCCATCGACGTTCACTGTGGATGTGGCCTCGCCTATTGCGAGAGTGAAGTCGTGTTCGATCCGCGCTGCGACTTCGACGGTAACTCCATGGAGCACTTCTTTGCCGAAGCCGGGTGCGCTGACGGTAATTGTCCATGTGCCGGGCTCGACGCCAGCGATGACGTAGAGTCCAGTTTCGTTTGAGCGTCCCGTCAGAGTGGTTCCCGTATGCTCGTTGCGCAGCTCGACTACAGCGTGAGGGATATTCGCATGGGACCCGTCACGCACCACTCCAGTAATCTGTGCAGACTGGGCATAGAGAGAGGTGACCCCGGCAAGAAGGAGCACAAAACAGAGAAAATATCGCAAAGACTTCATTAACAGCCTTTCGCACCGGAATCGGTGAGGTTCTGAATCCAATCCCAGGCAGGTTCCACATTGGGTTTACCGGAAAAGTGGGCTATGTACGTTGGCGTCTTCTGAAGTTCTGTCCAGCGCCGCATACCGAGCGGAAATTCGTTCAGAAGACTGCAATTTTGTATGTTGAGATCAATATACGACAATTTAAGTCTTATATCAAAAGTATTGACAAAACTGCCTCTGTCGAGCGGACAAGTCTACTGATATGTCGATGGACTGACAGACCCGTGCCGGATGAGGACAGCCTTGCCATCACGGCATATAAGTCCGTGAGACCCTTCGATCTATCATTCTGGAACCTGGCGGGGATTCGCGCCGTCGGCAGCTAATGCCCTTGGTTACTCTTCATGAAAAAGAAGAGTTATTTCTTCAAAAAATTCGTAACGTGCCGCAGGTCGCCCAGAAGGATTTTGGTGCCTCGCTTCCTATCTTCATCTGTCCTGGCCCGGAGGATGGCAGACGGATGCATGGTAGCAATGATGGGTGGAAGACCTTCAGTCTGTTGCACCTTTCCATGCGACTTCGTGATCCTGAAGTTTGGGCCCAGCAGAGATTGCGCAGCGGTCGCTCCGAGGCAGACAATTAATTCCGGTCGAACGGTCTCTAGCTCCGCTTCCAGCCATGGTCTGCAAGCATGAACCTCTTTCATGCTGGGTTTCTTGTGGATACGGAGCTTACCGGGAGGCTCGCGCCGGAAGTGCTTCACCGTGTTGGTGACATAAACTTTTCGCCGGTCGATGTCCGCTTCTTCGAGACACTTATTCAGCAACTTTCCAGCCGGCCCGACGAATGGACGACCTTGCTTGTCTTCCTGCTCGCCGGGCTGTTCCCCGATCAACATAATTTTGACCTTCGGCTTCTTTGCGCTGGCCCCAGTATCGAGTTCTCCGAATACGGCCTGCGTTGCATTCTGATAGAGATCACAACCCCGGCAGTGCTGAACTGCTTCCCGCAAAACGGGCAATGTCCGGTCGTTCGGTATAAACGGAGATGCACCCCTGTCCGCGCCTGACGGCATAAAAAAGCTCCTTCCTGTTACGCTTAGATGCCCGAAGGAGCGATTTCCGTTCAGAGCCTCCAACTCGTCCAGAGTCCTCGGCAGCCGAGAAGCTGTGGATGAGAAAATTTCGTAGAAGTACTTAGGTTGCGAATGCCAAAACGAAGCGCGGGGCTGTTGATGTATCGCCGATTGGCCGGGGAACTGGAAGTCTTTCTCGTGCATCCTGGAGGGCCGTTCTGGACGAAGAGAGACAAAGGCGTCTGGACGATTCCGAAGGGTGAATATGGGCCGGATGAGAGTCCGCTGGTCGCAGCGCGACGTGAGTTTGAAGAAGAGACGGGCTTTCATACAACTGAAGAATTTCTCGATCTGGGTTCGATCAAACAGAAGAGCGGAAAGCTCGTGAACGCATGGGCATTTGAAGGCGACTGCGATCCTGCTCAACTCATAAGTAATACCTGTGAGATCGAATGGCCTCCGCGGTCCGGGCGTCGTCTGGAAATTCCTGAAGTCGATCGTGGCCGCTGGTTTTCAATCAGTGAGGCGCACGAATATGTTCGTGAGGAGCAACGGGAATTTTTGCGGCGGCTTTACGAGATTGTGTGGCGCGGGATACCGTGAGGCTTCTAAGCCATATTCGTTACGAATCACTCGCAGGAACTAAGGAAACCGCGTCCTGATCGCTGCCGGGAGCCATTCTGGAATGGCATATGTATCGCGTCCAGGTATCAATACTTGCAGATGAGGGCATGAGACGTGCAGATGAGGGCATGAGGCGAATTATGCGTTTACCGCCTTTTGGGGCCCGTGGGAAATTCCTTTGAGAGATTGCGAATGATGTTGTCCGATTGCGTTCCTCCTTTGCAGGATGGATGTCCGAAGCCGCTGGGGCTGGTGTTGTTCTGCCAGTCGAGGATCATATTGTCGTTGTGATCGGGGCTGGGGCCCATCGGTACGGCGTCCAGTCCGAGCTGATGACGGACTTTCCAGGCGATCACATGATCGGTGCAGGATGTATCTCCGCTGAGCCCCAGGCCGCCTACAATCTTTCCGTCTTGCGCATATAAAGCGAGGCCGCCGCCGAAGACGATGACACCGCCAATCGCTTTTCCAATCATCGGATCGTTCGCCGTGCCGAAGGTAGCGGGATTGCCGAAGGCCGCGTTCGCATTTACCGGAGAGCTGGTAGCAAGACTGTACAAACTTTGCCCTGGTTGCGAAGCCGCAAAGATATTCGCAGTGGAAAGAGCATAGTCCCGCCCGCTGAGACCGTTGGCCGTGCTCGCCTTGGAGGCAGCAATGACACGGCTGCCAGGCCATTGGTCGGAACGGGTTGTTCCGCTGAAGACGATTGCGCAGACAACGCCGTCGCGATTCACTACAGCGGCCCACTCCTGGTTTCCCATGCCGCCATTCTTTGACGCTCCTTGCCGGACGATTCCCTGCACGATGCTTTTCAGGCGTGAAGCATTTGGAAGGGCGGAGCAATCGGGCTTCTCTTGTGCGAGCAGTTGCGGCGTAGGTATCAGGCCAATTGGAAGAAGAAGCAAAAGTATGGCTGTGCGCCGGAGAGCGGCAGTAAAGGAAGAGAGGGAATTCATGGGACCTCCTGCTTGAGGCTGAGTTTGCATCATTGCAATTGGCGTAGGTAGGCGACAAGATCGTGCAGTTGTTCGCCGCTGAACTGGGTTAGATTCGGCATTTGGGAGCCGGGCTTCATGGACTGAGCGTGAGTGATCCATGCTTCAAGATTGGCATCATTGTTGAGGAATGAATTGGCAGCAATATATTGGCGGCTGCCGATATGGGTGAGATCGGGAGCTACTCTTCCACCGGCAATGGTGCCGCGAACAGTGTGGCACATAGAACAGGGTCCGGCGAGAAAGATCTGTTGTCCTGCGACGGCGTCTTCCAGAGCCGGTTGCGTCCCGGGTTGACGCTGTGCTTCGAGCCATGCCTCGTAGTCGACCGGCTCTTGCGCAATGGCGAGTAAGCGCATGTGAGCGTGCTGCGCTCCGCAGAACTCCGCACATTGTCCTGTATATGTTCCTGCCTGGGACGCTTCTATGCGGATGTAGTTTGGATGCCCAGGGATGAGATCGACCTTTCCATGCAGCGCGGGTATCCAGAAGGAATGCATTACATCGTGTGTCACTACTTCGATATTGATCGGGCGATGTGCGGGAAGGTGAAGCTCATTGGCGGTAGTGAATTCTTTCGACACGTCGTCGTTCAGGTATTGAACCTCCCACCACCATTGATGCCCTATGATGCGAATCTCGGGTTTCATCATGGTTTCGGAATGCGGCATACCGCCGTGCATGCCGTGGATCGGAAAATCGGCCAACAGATTCAGGCCGAGGACGAAGAGCACGCTGAGGACGAGAAGGGGTACTGCGACACCACCAATTGCAATCCATAGATGACCTCCTCCCGCTTCGACCGGTTCATGTTCGGCGAGTGTGCCGCGGCGCCGGTAGAATGCCCATCCGAGCAGCGCCCACATAATGAGCGTGATGATCAGGAACAAGATCGTCATGGACCAGGAGAGCCGGCTGATTCGAGCGGATGCCGGGCCGAATTTCTGCAAGGTAGACTGTGCGACTTCGCAGCCGAGCAGGATGAGAGTCGACACGCTCAACCATAAGATGGAAAGCCCGCGCTTCATTTAGGCTCCTTTGCCTCGGAGTCTTTGGTTTGCTTTTCGCGATTCGATGATCCCGAGCCGGGCTCTTTCATTTCAGATGCCTCAGTCTGGGTTCCAATGCCTAACATCGTTACTCCGGTTGGGTCCGGCTGCATTTCATCCGCAGGCTCAATCGGAGGATCAGGTTCTTGTGGAGTACGCATCGATTTGATGTAGGCGACAAGCTCCCAAATCTGCTCTTTGGGAATTTTTGACCCCCAGGCGGGCATACCTTGCGCTCGGCCCTGAGCTATCGAATCGAAGATCTGATCGTCACGATTTCCATAGATCCAGACCTCATCGCGCAGGCTGGGACCCATTCCTCCCCCAGCATGGCCGCCGTGGCATCCCGAGCAGTTATACCAGTTGAACAGTCTGCGTCCATCCTGCAAGGCGACTGGATCGGAGGCCAATGGATTGGTGAGGTAATGCGTCAGTTGCGGATTGCCGGGTATCGGTCCCACGGGGGTAGAGGCCGCCGATGTCCCGCCTTCTACGACCTCGGATGAGGGACGGCGGCATCCTGTCGCGAGCAGGAGTAGCAAGCACAAAGAAAGTAAGAATCGAATTTGCATAATCACTTCTCCGCGACTGCAGGCGACGCTGCCATGCTGAGTTGAGGAACTCCATAAGAGCGCAGGATCTGTTCGATCTCCGTGTGCCGCCTCGATAGCTCGGCATTCAGTTGCTGTTTCAACTTCACATTGCCTTCGCGCACTCCCATTCCGATATCAAACGTGAGAGGAAGCCCCGGATTCTTCAGATCTTTCTCAATCGGAGAGATTTGCAAGGGCACCGCGGAGTGCTGCGTAAAATAACCTGCAAGCGGACCCCAGACGACAGCTACGTCGACATCTTTTTTTGTTACTGCCGCGATGAGGTCGGCGGATGGATTGGATTCAGCAAGGTTGCCGAAGATACTGTAGCCGACAAGATTGCGAACGATGCCCCGGCTGGTAAGCGCATGAACAGGTGGGAGGCTATCGTCCTCTTCGCCGAGCACATGCACACCGATGCGAAGAGCCTTCAATTGAGGATCATCGAAGGAGTCGATATGAAGATTTCGATCTCGGCGGGAGAGAAATACATAGGTCGAACGGTAGTAGGGTTCGGTGACATCGGCTTCGTCGAATCCGCTGGGGACACCCATGACGACATCGCATACACCGCTATTCAGAGTCTTTTGGAAGAATTTTTCGCGCTGCGGAAACCAGAAATAAGAGACTTCCATTCCCAGATCTTTTGCAATCAGCTCTGCTATTTGATTCTCGAATCCCTGTCGCTGCTGGTTGGAGTAAGGCAGATTATTCGGATCGGAGCAGATACGCAATACCGGTGCGGCCGCACAGCTAAGCCCGCATCCGCACAAGAGAAGAGACGTAAGAAATTTATAAGCAGAAGACATAGAGAAGATCTCCCGGCTGCGTCATGCCCTTGATTTTTTTCATTGCTCCCGTTGCACCGAGCGTTGCATACGGGTCATCATTCGATACGGAAGGCAGAGCTGTAGCGCCCATCCATCCGCCAATTCCTGCATAGATTGCTACGTATTGCTTTCCATCCGGGCCGATAAATGTCATTGGATTGCCGACTATGCCGGACGCCAGTCGTGTTTGCCAAAGAATTTTTCCGGTGTGGGCATCGAGAGCGCGAAACCAGCCCTCCATCGTCCCGTAGAAGACCACGTCGCCGCCAGTGGATAGAACTCCGCTGTAAACGGGAAGATCGGGGTCCTTGACGCTCCACACCTTTTTGGCTTGTGCGACATCCCATCCGATCAACTCTCCCTGGTAGCCACCGGGGCCGGGATACATACGCACGCTTGCGCCAAGGTATGGAGTGCCTGCAATGTAGTTGACTGCTGTTCCTTCATAGTCCATGCAGGTGTTATGCGCCGGTATATAAAGAAGGCCGGTACGAGGCGAGAAAGATGATGGAACAAACTCTTTGCCGCCGGTCGATGAGGGACAGATGTCCTTAGCATAGACGCCAAAGTGCGTTTGCTTGTCCTGATTGATGTCGGGAAGTCCGGTCTTCAGATTGTAGCTATTTGCCCATGTGACGGGCTCGAACTTTTCCGCTGAAAGGACTTCTCCAGTTTCGCGGTCTAAAACAAATACAAATCCTGTCCGTCCGGGGTGAATGAGAAGGTGCCGCATTCTTCCTTTCCACGGCATGTCGATCAGGATATTTTCCATGATCTCGTCGTAGTCGAAGCTGTCGTGAGGCTCTATCTGATATGCCCACTTTGCCTGCCCGGTATCTGGATTTCGCGCCCAGATCGTAATCGACCAATGGTTGCTCCCCGGGCGCATATCGGGATTCCACACACCAGGATTTCCCGTTCCGTAATAGATGAGGTTGAGCGTTGGATCGTAGGAAACCCAACCCCAGACAGGTCCTCCGCCCATCTTCCACTGGCCCGGCGTCCAGGTCTTGATGCCAAGGTCTTTTCCCTGGTCTTTGGCATAGAACGGCCTGAAGCCAGGGCCAATCAGTGCGTCGGCATCCGATCCACTGTTAAAGGCGCGCCATAAAATTTTTCCGGTCTTCAGGTCGAGCGCTGTGAGCCGCCCTCGGACACCGAGTTCTCCACCGGAGTTTCCAGCGAGCACAATATTCTTCACAATAAAAACAGCGCCGGTCGTAGTTTCGCCAACATGAATATCACCGATCTTTGTCTTCCAGACTAGCTTGCCGGTGTTCGCATCTACGGCAACGGTATTGTCATCAAGGGTGTCATAGATGATTTTTCCGTCGGCATAACTGGCGCCACGGTTGACAACATCGCAACATGCTACGCCCTGGGCCTCGGGATCTGGATTCGGACGGAATGTCCATTTTGCAGGGAAGCCCGGTTTCGTAAGATCGAGCGCGATGAGATTGTTAGGGAAAGGAGTAACTATATATAAGGTATTTCCGACGACTAAGGGACCTCCTTCGTGGCCGTGTGGGATTCCAGTTGCCATAGTTGCAGCGATGTGCAGATTCTGTACATTCGTCGTGTTGATTTGATTCAAGGGGCTGTAGCGTGTATTTCCATAGTCTCCCGCAGGCATCGTCCATTGACCGTTAGCTACCGGCGAGATGATATGGATGCCAGGGAGCGCACCCGGAATATCGTTTGTGCTTCCCGCGGGCGGTGCTTGCGCATTGGCGAGGCTGCCGGCTGCGATTGCCAGACATGCTAGCATCCATATCGTTTTCACTTGTATGTATCCTCGATACATCGGAGTCCTCTCAATCAACGCAATGTGTAAAGATAGGCAGCTACGTCGTAGGCCTGGTCTTCAGTAAGACCGAGATCGGGCATCGCTGTCTTCGGCTCAACCTGGCGCGGATGTTGTATCCACAGAACGAGATTTTGCTGTGTGTTGGGCAGCTCTCCGGCGATCATTGTTCGCCGGCTGAAATAGATCAAGGGAGGACCTACAAGTCCGTTCGCATGATGAATGCCGGGAATCATATGACAACTTCCGCATCCGTAACCTTCGATAATTTCTTTTCCACGCCTGGCATTGCCGTCGACAGCAACTGCATATGGACGGATAGTTTGACCGCCATAGCATCCTGCCAGCAATAATGCTGCGAAGGACGCTGCGACAAAAGAGATCGCGGACGTCATTTCGCCCTCACGCAGAGCTCAATTACCAGCGGTGGAATTGCCAACCATAGCACACCCATGCCGAGCGTCACACTGACGAACACGCCGAGGAGTGCCATAAATTCGCGTCGATCTGTAGCTGTCGCATTAATAATCTGGTTCTGTGACGAGATTGCGCGCCAATTGCGATAGGACATGACTCCCGCAGCTACAACGATGACAAACAGGACGATCGCAACAATAAGATAAAGGGCCGTTGCGCCCGGGTGTGGACTGGGGTTGCCGAATTGCTCGCGATGAACACAGGTGCGCCATGTGATGAGGATGTCAACGAAGCCCAGCGTTGCCCATGCAACTGCCGCGCCTACGAGACCAAACCACAATCGACGTGGAGCGATTAGAACATCGCGAGAGTTTCGATCAATGGCCATAAGGCATCCCCTGGAGCTTTGGAATGACATATAAGAGCACAACGATCAGAATCCACACGAAATCAACGAAGTGCCAATAGAGGGCCACAGTCTCATAGGCACGATGCGGTGACCCTCGGGTCTCTCCGTATCGCGGAAGAACACCCACGTAAGACAGCATCAGCAGGCCAGCAATTACGTGGATTGCATGTAACGATGTGATTGCATAGAAGATTGATCCATAAGAGTCGCTATAAGGTGTCAGCTCTTTCCAATGGCTCACATATTCAACTGTCTGCAATGCGAGAAATCCAAGACCCATTATTACCGCTAGCCAAAGAGCTAACCTGGCTGCTCCGAAGTTCTCAGCTTTTACCTGGCTCTCTCCCCACTTCAATACAAAACTGCTGCTCAATAAGATCGCGAGGAGAATAATTGGATAGAGCAGCTTGGGAGGCATCTCCTGTGCCCAGCGATATTTGTTAGTCCCCAGATAGTAATAGGCGCCAAACATACAGACAAACAACATGAACTCGGTAGCGATAACACACCACATCGCGTACCATCCGCGATGCTGGTCGATTGGCAGGTCGGCAAGTGCGACTTCGCGTTCGGGTATCTGCACTGCAGAGCTCATGCGATCTCCTTATCCGCATATGCGCGAGGCCACATCCAATAACATCCAATCAAGAAAGTCGCGATGAGAGTGGCAAGGGCAACCCAGACCCATTGGACCAGCATGAATACGAAGAAAGCGAACATGACGATTGACAACATCAGCGGCGCTAACGTGTCGGATGGAATTGTTGCGATGCCGATCGGTTGGGCATCCAGCCACGTTGTTGTTGGCGTCAATCTCCCTTGATCGAGAATGCGGACGTCATCGGGGTCCCATTCTTCCTCGAAGTCATCCCACAGCGGATGTCGCGATACGACAACCGGAATATGGACTGTGCCATAGGGTTGGGGCGGAGAGCTGGTCTCCCATTCCAGGCCATCTGAATTCCAGGGATTTTTCCCTGCCAAGGCTCCTGACCGCAGACTTATCAGTAAATTAATAATGCTGATGAGAATGCCAATGCCAAAGATAAAAGCGCCTATCGTAACCAGCATGTTCAGCGAATCGAATCCGAGGCCGCGCTGATAGGTAAAGACGCGCCGAGGCATGCCCATCAACCCTAAGTTGTGCATTGGAAAAAAGCCAAGGTTGAAGCCGATGAACATAATCCAGAAACTGCACTTACCAAGGGTTTCGTTCATCATGCGTCCAGTCATCTTGGGTAGCCAATAATAGAACGCCGCAAATACCGGAAATACGTTGGAGCCGATCAGCACATAGTGGATATGAGCGACCACATAGTAGGTGTTGTGTACCTGCCAGTCGACGGGAATCACGCCGGTGAAGACTCCACTGAGTCCGCCAATCACCAATAGAGCGACAGAGGACACTGCATAGTACATCGACGTCGTTGGTACAGGCCTCCCCTTTGCCAAGGTCGCTACCCATGCGAATACCTGGACTGTGGTGAAGATTGCAATAGTCATACTTCCTGCGCTGAAGAAGCTCATTGCCATATCTGACATGCCGACGGTAAACATGTGGTGCAGCCAAACCCCGAACCCGACGACGCCGGTAAGTATGGTCGAAATAGCAATGTACGGATAGCCCACGACCGGACGTCGTGAAAATACGGGAATGATCAGCGAAATCATTCCAGTGGCTGGCAGGAAGATGACATATACCCAAGGATGACCAAAGAACCAGAACAACTGCTGCCACAGAAATGGATTACCGCCATTTGCGATTGCAAAAAAGTGTGTTCCCCAACGCCGATCCAGTTCCAGAAAGATGCAGGCCGCAGTAAGTGCAGGGAGGGCAAAGAGGATGACACAAGAGACTGTCAGGGTGCTGTACAGAAACAGAGGCATGCGACTGATGGCCATCCCCGGTGCACGCAGCCGCAAGATAGTGATGATGAAGTTGATGGCGCCCCCTGTCGTTGAAATCGTAAGGAAGATTAATGCGAGCGCGTAGATATCCATGCCTAGACTTGGCGAATACAACGTGAGGGTGTACGGTACATACGCAAACCACCCAGCATGCGGCGCCTGTCTCAATATTGGGGCGAGATAAAGAAAGATGCCTGAAAACAGATAAGTCCAGTAGGTGAAGGCGTTGAGCCGAGGAAATGCCATATCCCTTGCACCAATCATCAACGGTACAAGATATACAGCAAACCCCGATAAGATCGGAGATGCGTACCAGAAGATCATTGTTGCGCCATGCATCGTAAATATCTGGTTGTAAGCTTCTGGAGAAAGAAACGTCATGTCTGCGCGAGATAACTGAATGCGCATCAATAGTGCTTCAACGCCACCTACGATGAGGAATGCGAAGGCGGTAAAAAGATATCGAAGACCTAGCTCTTTATGATCAACGGTGGCAAACCATCCGTGCAGTGTCTTTGGAGTTTCCCAAAGAGACGCAAGCCTTTGTTCTGCTGCCGCGGTGCTCATACGCACTCCGACTATGTGGAAGCCATCTGAAGTAGAATTTCGCCAGCGTGCGGCGATCTCTATTTGCTGTGATTGGTAGATGGCGCGAGCAGGTTGCCCATTCGAGAGAAGTTATTCATACCGGTTCGAAGAACGGAAGAAAATCATAAACGACGGCGAAGATGATCGAAGTGCAGAACAGAGTTAGGAAGGATAGGGGAAAATGATGCGTTCAAGTGCAAGTTTGAACGCTCATCTAGGACCGCGGCTTTGCCGCTAATGAGTTCTCATTCAAGAAGAGATGTGAGGCGGAGGCTTGAGCAATTACAAATTATTCTTTCAGCGTACGTGTTGTGAGAGTTGTGCTGTACTAATGAGAGTGGACAGCTTTAGCAAGGTAGATTGTGTCAGGTTTGCCTCGGCCATAGCTTCTAATTGCGTCAGCGCCTGTTTATGCTCTTTCAGGTTGCGGGCACATGAGCAATCTTGTGGAATGTAAATATCGAAGCCGCGCATGTTCGCGTCATGCGCCGTGGCGGTGATGCAACTGGCGGATGTTAGTCCGGTTAAAATCAGCGTCTCTATCTCCAGATGTCGCAGCAGGATTTCTAAGGATGTCATATAAAACGCAGAGTGCATTGGCTTCAACACGAAATAGTCTTCGCTGTCCGGCAGCAGGGGTTTTACGAATTGCGCTCCCTTTGCTTCAAGACAGCGGCCCAGCAATACTTCTTTCTCGCTGCGCCAGTCGCCGAAGTTATCGTTCACATAGAGTACGGGGATGCCGACTTTACGCGCACGCGCTTTTAGCCTCACCAACGGATCTCGCATCGTAAGCGCGCCTTGCAGAATTGCATCTCCATCAGGAAAGTGAAACGTTGTCAGTACATCAATCAACAGCAGAGCGACGGGTACTGGCGAAGGTCGCGTCTGTGCATGTTTCCGAGATCTCATGCCATGTGTGATGCGATCTTTGTCCTTGAGAAACATCTCTTCGCCGCGGAGATGCGATTTAGTTTTTTGTATCGAGGAGCATCGCCATCAATCAACGCGGGTTGATTTATGGCGAATAAAGAGCGAAAATAGAGATGAGGTAGATGTGTAGGTATGAAACGTTCAGGCACTGCCGATCTTCCGCTCCATGGAGGGCGTGTGCCACCGTGGCTGGCCAAACGGATGACCGAACTCGGAACAGCCATTGCTGAACAAGTCATTTTGAATTATGGAAGGTCTGAATTTCTTACTCGCTTAAGCGATCCATTTTGGTTTCAAGCGTATGGTGCCGTCATGGGGATGGACTGGCACTCATCCGGCATTACTACTTCAGTGCTAGGCGCCCTAAAGCGCGGCATGAATCCACGCTTTTCGGAGCTTGGCGTAATGGTGTGCGGCGGCCGTGGCCGACATTCCATCCGTACGCCAGATGAGCTTCGTGCATTTTCTGAGAGGACTGGACTGGATGGAGAGGCACTGGCAAAGACGAGCCGACTCACTGCGCGAGTGGACAACAATGCCATTGCGGACGGCTTTCAGCTCTATCTGCACTCTTTTATTGTTACGGAGTCTGGGGAGTGGTCTGTTGTGCAACAAGGAATGAATCCTCAAAATCACCTTGCGCGGCGTTATCACTGGCATTCAGCCACAGTGCGAAACTTTGTGTCTGACCCGCATTCCGCCATCGTAGGAGAACCACAGGGAGAGATTCGGAATCTGGTGGACGCTCGTGCCGAGAGAGCGCAAGATGCCTTGCTCTCAATTACAAGAGCGCCACTGGAGAGTGTTCTAACCGATGTGCGCAAGCTTTCAATGCCAATGCATCATGACGTCCGCGCCAAGGATGTCGATTTGAAACGATTAGGCGCGGTACTGGCAGTCGCTCACGAAGAGGAGCTTCGAGATTTCGCCTCATTACTGCTTGTGGAAGGACTCGGGCCGCGGACGTTGCAATCTCTCGCCCTTATTGCGGAGGTAATTCATGGAGCGCCCAGCCGGTTCTCCGATCCGGCCCGTTTTTCTTTTGCGCATGGCGGCAAGGATGGTCATCCTTTTCCGGTTCCGCTTCAGGTATACGATGACACGCTCGCTGTTTTGCGTCGATCTCTGGAAGCAGCTCGGCTTGGACATACCGAAAAGCTTCAAGGTTTCCGGCGGTTGGACCGATTGACACGCGATGTAGAGGAACAACGTGAGCCGCTCGCAGATTTTGACGCAGCATTAGCGCACGAGCGGGTGATTTCCAGATCAATCGGCGGGCGGACGGTCTTTGATGACAAGACACCGCATAAACGGTCAACTCAAGCGCCACAGCTAAATCTGTTTTGACGACTGCGAGGAAGGTTCTGATGACGACCCAGATAGGTCTTTTTGCTGAACCTGATAGCACACAATGCCCAGCGATGCCTTCGGGTTTTCGTTATCGAGAGAACATCGTCAGTGAAGCGGAAGAAGCTGCTCTTGTAGCATCGCTTGCAACACTCGATCTCAAGCCATTTGAATTTCACGGGTACCTTGGCAATCGGCGTGTCACCTCTTTTGGTCTTCGCTATGATTATGTGCGCCGCACTGTTGAACCAGCAGAAAGGTTTCCTCTGTTTATCGAAGAACTTCGCAAAAGGGTTGCGGCCTTTGCTGGAAGAAGTGTCGATGAGATTAGGCAAGGCGGAGTAAATGAGTATCCCCCCGGCGCTGGAATTGGCTGGCATAAGGACAAGCCGCAATTCGGAGTGATCGTAGGTGTTTCACTTTTGGCACCAGCGATTATGCGCCTTCGATCTTCCACAGGTAAAAGCTGGATTCGTAAATCTCAGACACTTACACCGCGCTCGATCTACATTTTGGAAGGCGAAGCTCGAACACGGTGGGAGCATAGTATTCCACCCGTCGGCTCATTGCGGTACTCACTTACATTTAGAACTTTAAGGGAATAGCTGCAATTTAGAGGTAAAGGTACGATAAAGTCCGGTTAGATATTCTTGAATACTGGCCTATGAAGTAGAGCTACCGATCAAGGCCTGAAGTCGAAGGGCATTTGCATATGCATAGGAGAGGGCCGTGTTGTCGAAGATGACCCAGACGTTATCCTGAGCTTTGATGCTTGAAGCGAACGCAGCCAGAAAATCTTCATCATAGTTGGAATAATAAGTTCTGGGTGAGCCGTGCAACCGATAATAGTGTAATCCTGTATCTCCGCCGGGCTCGGCGGCTGCCGGATTTCCTTTAGGGGGATCGGCTGCCACTCTCGTGATTCCTTTTTCTATGAGAAGCTTATTTACTGACGCAGTAAACCAAGTTGTATGGCGTGGCTCAAGAACAACTTCTCCTCTATAGAGCTTTCGCAATGTAGAAAAGAAGTCTTCCGCGACAGGAAGATCAAACGAAAGTGATGGCGGAAGTTGAAATAGGATGGGACCAATCTTCTCTTCCAGAGGCTTAATTTGTTCTAAGAATGATTTAAGAAGATGCGCCGTATCCGTTAACTTTGCTTCGTGAGTTATTATTTTGGGCGCTTTGATCGAGAAGCGAAAATAAGGCGGCGTCTCCTGCGACCACTTTGCCCAAGTCGAGGCACGGTGCGGACGATAAAAGGATGAATTGATCTCAACACAGAAAAGTGTTCGGGCATAACGCTGCAGATGTGTTTCCTTCTCTCTTTTTCCCGTTGGCACGGACCAGCCTGCTGTTCCGATTCGGCGCATGAACATTGGATGCAGTTGGTCTACAGCGGTGTCCTGCCGCCGGTAGCGCCAAAGATCTCACCCGAAACAAAGGTGGCATCTGCAGAAGCAAGAAATACAAATAACTTTGCCAATTCGATCGGTTGGGCAGGGCGCTTAAACAATGTATTCTCTCCGAATGTTTTTACCTTTTCCGATGGCATGGTCGATGGAATAAGCGGAGTCCACACTGGACCAGGTGCTACGGCGTTGACGCGAATCCCTTGTTTTGCAGCCAGCTTTGCGAGGCTTTTTGTCATGTTGGCAATCGCTGCTTTGGTAGCTGCATAGGCGACCAGATTTTCGCTAGGCTCAAACGCCTGAATGGAAGTTGTATTGATAATAGAGCTGCCTGGTTTCATTTTTGGCAATGCTGCCTGAGTGAGGAAAAATGTTCCGAAGACATTCGTCCGAAACGTATGCTCGAATTCATCGGTAGGGATCTCTTCAATGCTGTCACGCGTCATTTGAAATCCTGCATTATTTACAACGATATCCAAATGCCCCAATTCCTGGATTGCGGTGCTAACTAAACTTTTGGCATATTCCAGCGAACCGATATCCCCCGGATGGCGAATAGCCTTTCTCCCCATTTGTTGAATCGCAGTAAAAACTTCAAGCGCATCTGGCTCTTCTTCCGGAAGATAAGAAAGCACAATCTCTGCGCCTTCTTTTGCGAACGCAATTGCAGTTGCACGCCCGATGCCACTATCTGCTCCTGTGATAATTGCGACCTGGCCGGATAGCTTGCCCGTTCCTTTATAGGAACTCTCACCATGGTCGGCAGGCGGATCCAATCGCTTCACGGTTCCAGGATGGCTTTGCTGCTGATCGGGGAATGGCGGTTTCGAACCTTCTTCGCGTGGATCAGGATTTCTTGGCATAATTCCTCCAGCTAGCCTAGTAGCTTACTCAGCAGTGTTCACC